>Ga0310690_10008860_pt1 | contig 12696 bp, 8 predicted proteins | sample AusTroGonzalo_MG_2_FD_207661 | JGI IMG/M metagenome (GOLD analysis project Ga0310690, IMG submission 207661) | Bovine rumen microbial communities from tropical cattle in Woodstock, Queensland, Australia - Gonzalo_04 (v2) (version 2) | ecosystem: Host-associated > Mammals > Digestive system >...
CCCGGCGTCGCTCTTGCCGGAGATGATCCCGGAACCGAGCACATAGCCCTTTTCGACCGCGCGTCTGCCCATCCACTCGATCATGTCGTCGAACATGTTTTCATCCGGACCGATCTCGATGATCTCCTCCTCGCCGGTGAGATCGACGATCGCCCGGTCGCGCAGCTTGCCGCGCTCGTCGTAATTGATGAGCGACAAAAATGCGTCGAAGATGCCGCGCTGCGCCGCCCACAGCGCGGGCTTCAGCTCGCCGTCGCCGGAAAACTTGAGCAGCGTCACCATCTTGGAGCCGCCTTCGTAGATGTCCTTGTTCTTCTTGTGCTGGGTGTTGGCGAGGACGAAGCACTCGCGGAACGCTTCGCAGCGGGCGTATTCGTAGGAGTCGCCGAGTTCGAGCGGATTGTCCTCCATGCGCGGCACGACCGTCCGCCAGCCGCCCCGGGCGATCTCGTCGAAGCGGATCTGGAATCCGAATGCCTCGCGCCGCCAGAAGAAGAAGACGCCGTAGGGACGTTCGGGCGGGAACGCCGCCGCATAGGCGGGCGACAGCGCCTCGTAGTCGCGCATGAAAGCGGCATCCAGCCGGAACGCCAGCGCGCTTTTGCCCGCCGAGAAGTAGTTGCTCTTGAGGACCCGCTCCATGAAGTTGAGCACCGAACCCAGCACGGTGCGGACGCGCTGATCCTTCTCGGCGACGCCGCTGTTGACCTGCCCGATCTCGCGGCGGATGCGGTTGAAGATCCCCTCGGTCTTTTTGGCGTCGCCTTTCCCGGCGGGATCGAAACGCGCCTCGAAGGCATCGCACATCTTGCGGAGGATCGCCGGGTAGCTCGCCATGAAGCGGCGGATGTCCGCCGAGTTGTAGGCGTTGCGGTCGACGAAGGCGAGCTGCGAGTGGACGAATTCCGCCGCCGCCCGGAGCAAGTTGACGGAGGCGATGCAGAATCCGTGACGGCAGCTCAGCTCCTCCTCGAAGTAATCGGCTTTCGGGCTCCACGCGAGTTCGTTGAGTTCGCGCTCCAGCTTGGCGAGCGCCGCCGGAGAACCCGCTCCGCGGCGCGCCGGTTCGACATAGAAGGTGTTGATGCGGACCGCCTTGCGGTAGAAGTCGGCGGCGTCCTCGCTCGCCCGGGTGAATTCGCGCAGATAGGAGCGCCGCACCCGGAATCCGGAAGTCTCCAGCACGCCGATCGTCCGCCCGAACAACCCCTCTTCGCGGGCGACGGTCGCCACCGCGAAGGCGATCTGAAAGCCCTTTTCGCGCGGCTCGATCCGCACGACGGAAGCATCGGAGGATTCGACCCGCAGCACCATTTCGAGGCGCGAGGCGATGCGTTCGGCGTCGAGGTCGGCGACTTCGCTCCAGTTGATCCGTTCCGCCGCCGACTCGAAACCGGCGGGGAGCTTGCCGTAAAGTTTGCGGTAAGCCGCCTTGAGTTGAGCTGCCGTCAGCGCGGGGACGGCTTCGCGTTTCGCGCAGCCCTTCGTGACCTGTTCGATGACCAGCACCTTGCCGTCGGGGAGCGGCTTGGATTCGTGGACGACCATCCGCAGGATGCGTTTCCCCGCCATCCGCCGGCTCATCTCCAGCGGATTGAGTTCGTCGCTCTTGATGTAGAGCAGCAGCATGGTGTCGGCGCGTTCCAGCATCTGCAGCCCGGTCTTGCGTTCGATGTCCAGCATCAGCGGCAGGATGTCCTGGAGTTCGTCCTCGGAGACGCTCCTGAAGAAATAGGGCGGCATGATCCGCTCCAGCGTCTCGTAGCAGGATTTCAGTTTCTCGTTTTGGGACCCAAGCAGGCGTTCGATGGAAATTTTGCTCATACCATCTCTCCTATGTTTGAATTTCCCCGCCGGTCGGACCGACGGAGTGCCGTATGCCTTCTCCTTCTCCGTTTCCGGCCGCCCGGGAACGGAACCCGCAAAACTGTATACTGTTTTCGGTACAACGAAGATTAATATAACCCGTTTTTCCCGATTGTCAATAGCGGAGGAGCGCGAAACGCCGTTTTTTTCGCGGACGGGCGGCGGCAGGGCATCCGCCTGCGGAACGTGTATTCCGCGCAGGGAGCGAAAAAACGATCCGGCATATCCTCCTTCTCCATCCGTCAGGCGCCCGCGGCAGCCGGGCGACTTGCCGTCAGTCGGAAACATCGACGTCGGGGATGAGCAGAACGTCGTAATCCGGATATGCCCGCCCGATCTCCCGGCGCAGGATCTCGGCGCCTTCCTTCGGATCGATGTCGAAGCTCATGACGACATCGAGGCGCATCTCCTTCGCGGGCACATCGACATGGAATCCGTGCACCTGAACCGCCCATTCGTGCGCCAGCACCCGGCTCCGGACATCTTCGAGGATCCGCGCGGCCTCGTCGTCTTTCGTGTTGCAGGAATAAACTCCGACGCCGACAAGGATCACCCCCGTCTCCGCGTAAACCCGCTTCTCCAGTTTTCTGGTCAGCCGGTCGAGTTCCTCCACCGTCATCGTGTCAGGCAGTTCCAGATGCACCGAGGCGAGGTTCCTGTCGGGACCGTAGTTGTACAGGATCAGGTCGTATGCCCCGCGCACCTCCGGTTCCCCGGCGAGCAGCTGTTTGATCTTGGACGTGATTTCCTTCTCCGGCCGCCGCCCGAGGATCTCGTCGACCGTCTCGGACATCATCTCAAGTCCCGCCTTGACGATGAAACAGGAAATGACCGCGCCGACGTATGCCTCCAGCGAGACCTTGAAGACCAGAAAGACGATCGCGGAGAGGAGGACGGAGAACGACAGCACGGCATCGAACAACGCATCCGCGCCGGAGGCGGCGAGAGCGCCGGAATTCACCTTCTTCCCCTGCGCCTTGACGTACTTGCCGAGCACGATCTTCACAACGACCGCCACGGCGATGATGACGAGGGAAGCCGTGCCGTACTCCGGCGTCTCCGGACGGATGATCTTCCTGACCGACTCGACCAGCGCGGTGATGCCCGCATAGAGCACGATGCCCGCGACGATCATCGCGCTCAAGTACTCGATGCGCCCGTATCCCTGCGGATGCTTCTTGTCCGGCCGTTTTCCCGACAGTTTCGTGCCCACGATCGTGATGATGGAGGAAAGCGCGTCGGAGAGGTTGTTGACCGCATCGAGGACGACCGCGATGGAGTGGGAGGCAAGTCCCGCGGCGGCTTTGAACGCCGCGAGGAGCACGTTGGTCACGATCCCTGCCGCGCTGGTCCGGACGATGATCCTGTCACGTTTGTCCCATGGCAGTTCGCCGCGTTGTTCGCCAATACCCATTTCCCGATGTTCTCCTTGATGATTTGCAGAGGTCAATGTTCTTCCAGCAGTCCGACCGCGAAGAGCGCGTTGCGCGTCACCATCGCCTGCAGGCGGCGGCAGAAGGCATAATCGATCTTTTCGGTCGTCTCGAAGGTGCCGAAATCCATCGCGCTCGCCGACATGTACGAGCCGGGAGTGATGATGTTCAACACCCAGCAGAGCGCGGTCATGCGGTCGTCGTTGCCGGTGATGCGCCGGAAGACGTAACAGAACGGGTCGAAGAGGAAGGTATTGAACACCCGTGTTCTTTCCGGGTTCTGCGCAGTGATCAAAGACCGCAGCAGAAAAAGGTTCGCCCACAGCGGCTGGTCGTCGGCATAAAGATTTTCGTAATAAATGTCGATGAGGTCGGTCACGATCTGGCGCTTGCCGTCCCGGGTGGCGAAGAGCTGTTCGTTCTCCTCGCAGTAACGGGCCGGCCGGTTGTCGCTCCAGCGCTTAAGACAGAAGTCCCATACCGCATCCACCAGCGCATCCTTGCCGCCGAAGTGATAGCTCACCGCGTTGGGCTTGGTCCCGGCGCGGTCGGTGATGTCGCGGACAGTCACCGCATCGGGGGTGTGGCAGGCGAAAAGTTCCCCTGCCGCCGTCAGCAGACGGCGGCGGGTCTCTTCGGATACTTTGTAGTGTCCCCGCGTCATTGGATCACGCCTTGTTGAATTTCCCTTTCGGCTGACGGCAGCGCGGACACTTCCAGTCGTCCGGAAGATCCTCGAATTTCGTCCCCGCGGGGATCCCGTGCTCCGGATCGCCGACGGCGGGATCGTAGACCGTGCCGCAGACGGAGCACACGTATTTCCCCGTCGCCTGCTTGACCATGATCTCTCCGGGCGGGATGGTCTCGGTCGGACGCTCCAGATCGACGACCCGCTTCGCTTCGAGATTCTCATACCCGAGCGGCGTATGGGTCGAACAGTAGACGGTGGGATTCTTGCGGATGAAGGCGCGGACGCGGTCCAGCGTGTCCCGCGCCGCCGCCTGGTCTTCGAAGACGACGGAAAGTTTGTTCTCGTAGAGCGCCTCGTCGGTGTAGGTGACGTCGCCGTGCATCATGTAAAAGAGTCCGTCGCACTCGGCGACGATGATGCTGTTGCCCGCGGTGTGTCCCTTGGCGGGCAGGAGATAAACGCCGTCGGCGATCTTCTCGGAGGCGTCGAAGGTGTGGTACGGACCGTCCTTGTACTGCACGCGGACGACATTCGGGCCGTCGAGTTTCAGCGCGTCCGCTTCCTCCGGCGAGAGATAGATCTTCGCGTTCGGGAAACTGCGCAGTTCGCCCGTGTGGTCCTCGTGCTTGTGCGTGACGAGGATCTTCGTCACCTGCTCGGGACGATAGCCCAATGCCCGGAAGGCGGTCATATAGTCGACGATGCGGTTGCCGAGGTAGATCTGCGTATTCTCGTCCACCGCCATGTCGGGAAATTCCGCCGGCAGTCCCGTATCCACCAGAATGACCTCGTCACCCGTGTCGATCAGATAGTTCTGAAGGCATGAGCGGTAGCGCACCTTCGCATCGAATTTTTCCTGCCCGTCTTCGCCGCCCATGGCGAACGGCTGCGTCATGAAACCTTTTTCGTTGAATTTGACTGCCTTGATCTTCATGCTGCCTCCAGTTTTTTGTTTCCGAGTGAAATTTTTACGGCGAATTTATGTTTTCCGTTTCAATTTCGTAATATAATGCCGCGGGAAAGAAAATTCAAGCCGCAAACGCAAGCGGGAACCGGCGGGAGCACCGATCACTCCGGCGGATCTCCTCCGCCGGTCGTCAAGGAGAGTGGGAGAGTCCGGTCTTTATTTTTGCAACGGCTCCTGTTCCCCGGAACATCCGCTTGCGGTCATCCGCACGGTTTCGGAGCGAGAAACCGCTTGAGATATTTTGTCGCCGGCCGTTCGACCAGATGGCAGGTCGCGATTCCGAAAATCAATGCCGCGGCAATGGAAACCAGCAGCGTGACGCAAGGGTGATCCAGCATGAACGGCTTGAATTTCGAAGTCTTCCACAAGCAGGTGATCAGCGTGTCCCGGACGAGCGTGTGGGTCACATAAACGGAAAAGGTATAAGCGGACAATCTGCACCAAATCTCCGCATCGAGGAGGCGGGAGATATAGCCCTGCTTGAGAAGGAAGCAAATGATGATGATCGCAAAACAGATGATGAAGACGAAGTGGTTGGCAAACCTCGGCTTGTGAAACATCATTTCACGGATGATGAAAAAAAGAGTATAGCCTTCTGCCGCGGTGAAGATGAGCCGCGAATAAAACGGAAGAGAAAGCGCACGGATCCTTTCCGCGTTTTGCCGGTACCATTCTCCGATGAAATAGCCGATCCCGACGCCGCCGATCCCGCGCGCCAATCCGACATTGAAAAAATACCCGTAATGGTCGAGCACTCCGGTCACATAGCCTTTGGTGACATCCACGACGAAAGCATACGAAAAAAACACCAGCAGCGCGATCCACAGATCGACCGCCTTTCTGGAGAAATTCTGCCGACAGTAAAAAATAAACAGGAAAACCCAAAACAGGACTGAAATATACCAGTAGCCGGCGAAATTTCCATATTTCAGCGACAGCGGAGTGCCGGTAACGTTGAAAAGGATCAGGAAATTCTCGCAGTAGCGGAATTTCATGTCGCAAAAACGCGTCAGAACAAAAAATCCGAACAGCGTAAAGATCGGCACCGGAAGAAACCGGATGAGCTTCTTTTTCACAAACTCGAAGAAACTGCTGCGGAAGTCGGTGGTCAACACCAGAAAAATGCCGGCAAGGATGAAAAACAGATCGACCGCCTTGGCGCCGCAATTGCTCGTTTTCATCATCTCGCAGAAAAACGGATTCACTTTGGCGAATTTTCCGAATCCGGCCCGGCTGCAGAAGTGCAGCACAACAATTGCCAAACAGCCGACGACTCGCAAAAATTCGATGTTTTTCAGCTTTTTCACTTTTTCCTCCACTGCTGCCCGGAAAACCTGCCGACGCCGGTCGCAAAGATGCCTGAATTCTTTCATCGGAGCGCCGGAGAACCGGCAGTGCTTTACTATAGCATCATTCGGGAAATTTTCCACACCGCAGTCCGAATCCGCAACCGGAATCGGCTTGATTTCAGCCGGAAAGACCGCGGCGCCGCTTCATGCCGCGGCGCGGCAGGACGCCCGTTTACTCGGCGTCCGCGGCGAGCCGGATCTTCAGGCCCCTGATCTCGAGCACCGTATCCTGCCATTCCCCGCAGCGGAATGCGGAGAGGTAACTGTAATACCGGTTCCGCGGATCCGTGTATCCGACCACGTGTTCGCCGTACAAAGCGATCGCAGTCTTTCCGCCTGCCGCGGAAACGCATCGCCCGCCTTGCAGAACGCCCTGTCCGTTCACGGTGCGCGACGGATCGCCCGCGGCGAAGCGCTTCCACGGATTGTTTTTCCAGCCGGGCATCAGCACATGCGCTTCCTTCCACGGAATCCCTGCCGGATTGCTGATCCGGACATCGACTTCGATGCCGTCGGGCCGACATTTGTACCGGTAGAGCGCCTGCACTTTCCCGGGGTTGGAAACATCGTCGTCCAGACAATATGTGCCGGAGATTTCCACGCAGAACTCCCGGTCGTTATCGGTCACGATCCTTCTTTCCGCGAAACGGTCGACATTCAGATAATACTGTTTCCCGTCCATGTCGACGATCCGGTCCAGCCAGACCGGTTCGGGCAGGCTCCTGCCGTTTGCTTTCAACCGGAACGGGAACATGCAGCCCGGAAAGAACGACAGTTCGTAACCGCCGGTTTTCACCTCGATGATGCCGTTGCCGTGAACCGCGGTCGAACCGGGCGCCGCCATGCAGACGGCGATCGGCAGGCTCATGAGCAGTATCGCGGCAGTCTTCAGGAATTTCATTTTCCCATTTCCTGCATGACCAGCCGGGCGAGCAAACCGAATCCGCGCGGGGAAAGATGCACGTTGTCGGGACGGAAGTAACTCGGCTTGTTGTCCAGATGTTCCGTCGGGGTATGCATGTCCAGCAGCGGCAGATGATGTTCCCCGGCGACTTCCGCCAGTACTTTGCGGAACGCCGCGACCTTGTCCGGATCGCCGTAGCGGAATATGAGCTTTGCTCCCGCCTTGCGCTTCTCTTCGACGCGCTTGAGGATCCCTTCGTAATTCACCGACAGCGGGGTGAGCAGGACGACCTTGCTCTTGGGATACGTTTCTCTGAGAGCCGCCAGCAATTCCCCGTATTTCGCTTTCTGGAGCTCCGGAGCGACCTTGGGCGTGGCGAAATCGTCGCGCGAACTGGCAGCGGTGTCATTGTGACCGAGCATGATCAGGATCAGATCCGGAGTTTCTTTTTTCAGGTCGCGATAGCGGGTCCTGCCGTGATCGACCGCGGCGAGATCGCCTTTGAAGCGTGCGGTCATCTTGTCGATCCGGTCGCCGTGCACCGCGTAATTGGCGATTCTGATATTGCCGCCCCGGGCTTTCCGCAAAAAGAAATTCATCCGGTCGGCGGCGTTGGTGCCGCGGTCGAGGTCCCAGATGCTGTCCGCCAGAATGAGGATCGTCTTGACATTCTCCAGCTTGGCATTCTTCGCCGCCCGCAGGGAAGCGTCATATTCATCGGCGGGGACCTTCGTGATCACGACCGACCCGACCGTCGGATTCTTTTCCATGGCCATGTCGCAGAACCGGCACCCGGTTTCCCCGGGCTGTTGGAACATCGCATTGCCAGCCAATACCAGAGAGAGTTCCTGCACCGCCCGGTCCCGGAGAAGCGATTTCCCGGGAACGGTCACAACGCCTTTGTCATCCGCGGCGACCGTGCCGCCGGGGAGGATCCGACCGTTCGGCGCCGAGGTGAAGAAGCGGAACGTCCTGCCCGGACGGTTGGTCCGGAACTCGACATCCGGCAGCGGATCGGTATCTTTGACCATGATGGAAGCCGGCGGCAGGATCACGCACCCGGTATCGCCCGATGCGGTCACGGTCATGGAATCGATCACCGCTTCTCCGCCTTCGCCCTGAATCTCGAATTCGAAATTCACATTGCCCAGCGGCTGATCGCCGAAAGCGACAGCGAATTCATAATCCTTGTAATCGCTTCCCAGCTCCATGAGTCCGCTCCGGAAGGAATCGGATTTCTCCGGGATCTTTTGCCCGACCCGGTAACGGATCGCGCCGAGGCGGATCTTCCCGGAGCCTTTGACCCGGTACCGGAGTTTGATCTCGCAGCCGCTCAGATTGCCGTTGAGGAAAGGACAAATCATCCGTCCCCAAACCTTGCCATTGGCGGGCGTCGCCTTGAGTTTGAGGGTGCCTCGCTCGCGGGAGAGTTCCCCGGGGCAGTAGCTCAGCAGCGACCAGCCGTCGACATACTTGACTTTCCGCACGGCGTTCCCGCCGAAACCTTTTTTCAGAATGACCTGTTCGCCTCCCGCGGCGACGACGGGCAGCAGCGCCAATGCCGCCAACAGCGACATCAAATGCTTCAAAAACATTTTTACCTCCCTTTGAAACTTCTTATTTTCTTGAAGAGATCTTCCAGACGATTTTTTTCACGGGCAAAGGCTTCTTTGCCGCCGGTCAGGAGAAGCGCGATGTCTCCCGCCGGCATTTTCATGAAAAATTTACCGCCCTCGAATCTGCATCCCGCTTCGGCGGCGACGCTCATGAACGCCCACCGGGCATCGGGTTTCCAGTCCAGCTGGAACGAATGCTCTTTTTCGTCCTGATTGACGATCAGAAGCACCTTGAGATCCTTCAACCGCCACCCGACAGCCGCGATATCCGGCGTGGAAACGAACTTGTCCGCACAAGGTCCCCACTGCAGATAGCGCCAGTTCAGCGGGCTGATTGACGGCGGGCGCATCAATTCTCCCTTCTGGAAATAATCGAGCAGCCCCAGCCGCAGGTGCATGGCGCGTTTGACCAGCAAACGGAACTCGGATCGGTTCTTATGACTGATGAAATCGACGTTGCACCAGCCGAGCTGTTCCCCCTGGATCAGCTGCTGGAATATCTTCACGCGGCGTGTGACCGGGGTATCGCTGCCGAAGGCGCGGCCGACCATCTCGGTCCTGCCGCTGTACAGCAGATTGAAGAGCGGCACATTGCCGTCGACCATCCAGCGCCAGGAAAGCAATCCGTGCATGAGCCCCACATACGGTTCGGAGTTGTCCTCCGTCGTCCAAACCGCCTGCGGATAAAGTTTGTGCAGGTCCAGCAGCAGTTTCCGGTACCCCTTCATATACCAGCTGTCCGGATCGTGGGCGGGATGCGGATGGCGCGGGTCGAAACACAGCCGGGGACGCGCGGCGCCGATCTGGTCCATGTACATCCCGTCCGAGTTCAGACCGAGCACGCGTCCGGCGAGAGCTTTCAATTCGTTCCGCCAGTTTTCGCAGGCGGGACACATGACGGCGAAGGTTGCTCCATGGTATTTTTCGGTCTGCACGGTGCCGTCGGCAAGCTTCACGGCATCGGGGAGCCCGTGCGTGGTGTACCGGTAATCGGTATCCCGGCGGTCGAGGATCTCCCAGAGACGGCCGTTGGTGTAGGGGACGACGTTGATTCCCATTTTTTTGATCTCCTGCATCCACAAATAGTGCTGTGGATTGGCACGGTGATGCGGATAGTCCCGATCGAATTTGCCGAACCAGTTGGCGTATTCGACGGCGAAGGGCAGTTCGAAGTATTCCCGCAGTTCAGCAAGTTTTCGGGCGGAATCCTCCCTGTGGACCAATAACAGCCAAAGGGTGTTGGTCCTGAACCATTCGGGATAGTCGGAGACCGGTTTGGCGGAGCGGTACCAGACTGCCGAACGCCGGAGAAAATCCCTGTAAAGCAGTCCGGCATCATACCAATCCCCCGTAAACGAACTCAAAACCGCATCGCATTGCGGAGCGAACACCGATTTATTGTCGCCAGCGGGGTATGCCACCGGCCAGCGGTAGGCGATCTCCACCCCGTTTTTACCGGCGCGGAAGAGCAATGACTTGGCTCGGGCACGCCCGTCCTCGACCGTGAAATAGACCCCGCTCCGGCGGTCGTAATAGGCGCCCAGCTGCATGGAAACGTGACCGGAGGGATAATCTCCCGAAAAACTGATCCGGTTGGCGGCAGCATTGCGTTTGACTGCGCCGGACATGCGCGGTATCAAAAGATCGCCTTCTTTCTGCACTTCCAGTTTCACATGCGGGAAAACGACCTCGTGGAGTCTGATCCCGGGGGAAGCTTCGATCTCCGGACGGCAACGCAGGGAATCCCCGGCGAAAGACCAGTCGATCCGGGCGGTGAAATCCCGGTGCCGGTAACAGCTGATCCAGCGGTATGCGCCGCCGGTTGACGCAGCTCCGGCCTCCGCCGACAGTTTCACTTCCGGCGAGCCGCCGGAAACCTTCTGCAGTTTTCCATCGCGGAAATATACTGCCTGGAACCAGGGAGAAATCCCCGCTTTCAGCAGATTTTTGTCATGGACCAGATCATACCACGCCAGAATGCGATGGTCGGAACGGGAGAGGATCAGCACCGTCCGGTCGCCGCGGAGCGTCCGCCATTCGGGACAGGCGGAAAACGTTGCGGCGTCGAAATTCTTTTCCAGCGAATGGAGTGTCCGGAAAAATGCGTCTTCGCCGCACCCCTGCGCCCGGGTTTCGAGCGCGGCCGTCACCGCCTCGACAAACGAAACCCCGCCTTGACCTCCGGCGGCGAACTTCTTCCGGAAGGCATCGATGCCCGCCCGGATTTTTTCGGGAAGGACAACTCCGCCATCGGGGACAAATCTGATGCGTTTTTCTTTGGCGGCAAGCTCTTCGATTTCGTCCGCATCCAGTGCGCGGTTGATGATCCGCATATCATGAAATTTGCCGCGGCACTCCCAGCCGCTGCCGAATCCCTGCGTGCGGGCAAACAGAATGGGGAGTTTGCTGGCGGCAGGTTTGCGGTCCATGACCCGTGCCCTGCCGACCGCGCGGCCGTCGGCATAGATCACCGCATCCGTCCACAGTTCGCCCTGCGAGGGGACCTGATGCACATCCAGAGTGAACGCGAGCTGATACGTCCGGTTGGCTTCGAGAGCGAAATCGGCATCGGAATAAAGATAGACGGTCCAGCGGCTGCCGTCGTGAAAATTGAAGTAGAGCTGACTGCCCCGCCGTCCGAACACAAACTGTTTTTGCCGATAGAAGAAGGCGTCATAATACTCGTCCGGCTTGCTGTCCGACAGGCTGATTTCGGGGATCGACAGGGTGACAAGGCATGTGAGCCCCGCTTCGGCGTCAATGGCGGCGCTCCCCGGCAGAACTCCCGCCGGCGGCACGGCGGCGCACGCCGACCATGCGGCAAGCGCGAGCAGGACGATGATGTTTCGGACGGTGCGCATCTTCACGGATCAGAACATGTCCTGACGATATCCCCACCAGGGATATGCCGGGTCGGCATCGGTACCGGGGACCTTGACTGCGATCGTTTTCGCCGCAACTTCGGAGAGGAAGGACTCGACATGGCTGTCGACGAAGAGGATGTTGATTTTCTTCCTGTTGTTGTGCCTCGGATAGATTTCGTACCCCGCGACCATATCATCCGGATAGGCCACATAGGATTTTCCGACGGTTTCCCCTTCATGTCCGCGTTCCGCAAAAAAGATGCACTTCGAAGGTATCTTGATTTTGCCCAAGCGCCAGAACTTCAGCGACTGCGGTTTCGGATGCGAAACATTGTTCAACCCGTAGGATGGGTAGTCGTAAGCGTTGACCGATTTCAGCGCATTGAGGTCGTTTGGGCAGGCAAACGTCTTCAGCGATATATCATGTTTGAGTCTCAATGACGGAAGGGCACTTTTTACAACCGCATAATAGCCGTCGCTGTTCGGAAGGTGGTCGCCCGAGTCGGAGGCGTATTGCGAAAAATACAGTCCGATCTGCTTTAAATTGTTGCTGCAGCTGATGGCTCTGGCGGTTTCCCGGGCATTGTTCAACGCGGGCATGAGGAGCGCGGCGAGGATCGCGATGATCGCGATCACGACCAGAAGCTCGATGAGTGTAAAACCCGCAGTTGTCTGTTGGGTCTTTTTCATCTGTCGCCTCCCTTTCTGTTGCATGTTGATTTCTTCATCGGCGATTTTGGCGTTTTTCGAGCTTGGGCAAGCGAACCCCGGTCGACGAACGAGGTGGAAAAATAACTGATGCCGTATTCGGCCCGTCCGACGCGGATCTGCCGGGCAAGTTCCTTGACGCAAAACGCTCCCAGTTCACGGACATCCGCCCAGACGCCGCTGATGCCCAGAACGGGGATGAAATAATCGGTCTCGCAGCCGACCATCGCCAGGCTCAAGTCGCCGGGGATGTCGATATGCTTTTCCCGCATGGCATTCACGACTTCCATGCCGAAGA
>Ga0310690_10008861_pt1 | contig 12696 bp, 7 predicted proteins | sample AusTroGonzalo_MG_2_FD_207661 | JGI IMG/M metagenome (GOLD analysis project Ga0310690, IMG submission 207661) | Bovine rumen microbial communities from tropical cattle in Woodstock, Queensland, Australia - Gonzalo_04 (v2) (version 2) | ecosystem: Host-associated > Mammals > Digestive system >...
TTGCGGTAGATGCCGGCACCCTCGTAGAACCATCCTTCCTCCAGGGAAGCATCGGCCCGAACACACACGAGGTTCTCCCCTTCCCAGTCGATATACGGGGTTATGTCGTACAGCTGGACGGCATAGCCGCTAGGCTCCGTTCCCATGTAAAAGCCGTTGAACCAGACGGTTGCATTGCGGAAGATACCGTCGAAGCGGAGGGCGTAACTCTTCTGACGGGACTTGCCGCTGAAGTCCATCTTAAGCCGGTACCAGCCCACGCTGGTCTTGGGATACTTCCACCCTACAGTCTTGTATCCATGGGAATGGCTGGCCTCCCGGTCATAGGGCAACGAGGCCACCCAGTCGTGCGGGATGGTCACATCCTGCCAGGCGGAATCGTCGAACTGAAGGGAGTAAGGGCCCTCGTTATGAATGGAATGGGCTTTTGTAAGATAGTTGAAATACTCGGTTCCCGAGCCAAAATCGGCCGCGGGATCCGAGGCGTCTCCAAAAGCGAACTTCCAGCCCGTGTCCAGACGGGTCTGATTGCAGGCGCACAGGCCGGTGACAAGGGCGATGAATAAAGCTAAACGTCTCATTCAAAAATCTTAAGCGCTTCCAGGCACATGCGGGTGTTGTGGTACGGACACTTCCAGAAGCCGGCCTTGGGCTGGGAGAGGTCCGGCTTGCCGTTGGGCAGGATGGACCAGTACCATTCCCCGCCTTCACGGTCCACCAGATGGTCCCGGATGTATCCCCAGATGGCCATGGCGCGGCGGGCGCCGGCCACATCTCCGTAATACTTCCAGAGCCAGAGATTGCCCACCACGGCTTCTGCCTGCACCCACCACTGGCGGGATTCGTCGAAGGAGCCGTCGTCGTGGCGTTCGTAAATCATGGAGCCGTCCGGAAGGAGGCCGTCGATGCCCGCGCGCCCCATGGACATGCAGGCGGGACGGATGCGGCTCACCACCTCTGCATCCCTCAGGGCGAAGGCGCATTCCAGGGCCAGCCAGGAAGCCTCGATATCGTGACCGTAAGACACGCCTCCGGGAATGACCATCCAGTTCCGGGCGAAATACAGCCTCAGGTGGCCTTCCGGGCCCATGATCTGTTTACGAAGCACGTCCAGCAAGTTTTCCACCGCCCCCTTCAGGACAGGGTCCGGCCATACCTTGTACAGGTTGGCATAGGCTTCCAGCAGGTGCAGGTGGGAATTCATGGTTTTTTCTGCATTGACGTCGTGGTCACTCAGGGACATGTCCTTCAGCGGGGAGAAATCCCGGTCCAGGGCCTCGATATAGCCGCCGAACTCCTTGTCGGCAAAGAAGGTTTCCACCACCTTGAAAAGGTTCACGGCGCTCTTGAGAGCCTCGTCGTCCTGGGTAACCTTGTACAGCTGGCTGAGTCCGTAAATGGCGAAGGCCTGTGCATACAACTGCTTCTTGGTGTCCAGACGCACCCCTTCCGGGGTTACACTCCAGTACACGCCGCCGTATTTGTGGTCGCAGAAATGGGCCAGAAACCAGTCCCGCGCATGGACGGCGGCCATCAGGAACTCCGTCTTCTTGAAAGTATCATAGGCCGATGCAAAGGTCCAGATGAGGCGCGCATTCAGGACACATCCGCGCGGGGCTTTGTTATCCAGCGTCCCGTCCGATGCCATTTCTCCATAAAAGCCGCCCTTTGGGTCCCTGTACTTAAGCCAGAACGGAAGGATGTTCCCTTCCAGTTCTTCCCGGATTTCCTCCAGGAAAATGTCTGTTTTCGTTTTCATCAGATATTCGGTGTATTCCAGACTTTTGTTTCGGTGCAGTTGAGCATGACTCCCAGACCGCCGCAGGAGAGGCGGAATTCGCCCTTCTCCAGGCGCCATTTTCCGTCGGCCCCCACAAAGGCGAGTTCGTGGGCGGGAATCTCGAAGTTGACGGTTTTGCTTTCTCCGGGCTGCAGTTCTATCTTCTCAAAGGCACGGAGGCGCTTCACGTCCGGAATCAGGGAAGCCACCAGGTCTGAGCTGTACACCAGCACGGCCTCCTTGCCGGCGCGGTCTCCGGTGTTGGTTACCTTCACACTCACCTTGAGCATGTCACCCGCCTTGAAATCGGCCGGGGAAAGGAGCTGCAGTTCGCTGTAAGCAAACTGCGTATAGCTTAAGCCGAAGCCGAAAGGCCACTGCACGTCCATGATGGCGTCGTAGTTATAGGAGCCCCCCATGGTGCTGCGGTGCTCGGAAACCTTGTAGTCGTAAGTGTGCAGGGAATTGATGTGCTTGGAATAGGTGAACGGCAGTTTGCCGGAGAAGTTTTCGTCTCCTGCAAGGAGGGCCGCCAGGGCGTCACCGCCATAATTGGAAGGCAGTATAACGTCCACAACCGCCTTCACCAGCGGTTCGATGTCTCCGATCAGGCGAGGACGGCCCTCGTTCAGGACCAGGATGACGGGCTTGCCGGTTGCGGCCAGGGCCTTCACCAGGTTCTTCTGGTTGGCCGACAGGTTGAGGTCGTCCATGTTGCCTACCGTTTCGCAGTACGAGTTCTCTCCCACGCAGCAGATGATTACGTCGGCCGATCTGGCAACGTTCACCGCCTGCGGGATACTGACCTCGATATCGTTCTGCCAGGCGCCATACATCTCGTTATACAATACGCCGGGCACCCAGGTAACCTTTCCGGGGAAGCGCTGTTCCAATGCCTCCAGGATGGTATTGTATTGGGGAACGAAAGCGTCTGCACTCCCCTGCCAGGTGTAGCTCCAGCCGCCGTTCAGGGCGCGGAGGGTGTTGGCGTTGGGGCCGCAGACCAGGATTCTCTCCGTTCCCTTGAGGGGGAGGATGCCTTCCTCGTTCTTCAGGAGCACTTCGGATTCCACGGCGGCATCATAGGATTCCCGGGCAAAACGCTCGCCGGCGAATTCCGGGTACTCATGCTGCCAGGTGGGGTTGTCGAAAAGGCCCAGACGCACCTTCAGGCGGAGAACCCGGCGAACCGCGTCGTCGATACGGGACATGGGAATCTCTCCCGCCTCCACCAGGGCCACGATATCGTTCACGCACTCAGGGTCGTACGGGTCCATGATCATGTCGATACCCGCATTGATGCCCAGAACCAGGGCTTCCCGCTTGTCGGCGGCCACGTGGTCCCGGGTATACAGGTTGTCGATATCCGCCCAGTCCGTGACCATCATGCCGTCCCAGCCCAGCTGCTCCTTCACCCAGCCGGTGAGGAGGGTCCGGTTGGCGTGGGTGGGAATGCCGTTAATGGAAGCGGAGTTGATCATGGCTGTGAGGGCACCGGCCTGGAAGCACTCCTTGAACGGACGGAAGTACTTCTCCCTGAGGTCGTTTTCGGCAATGTAGGCCGGAGTGCGGTCCTTTCCGGTATGCGGCACGCCATAGCCCATGAAATGCTTGACGCTGACGGCGGCATGCTCCAGGTCTATATGGTTGGGGTCTTCCCCCTGGATGGCAACGGTTTCCGTCCGGGCCATCTCCGCCTGCAGATAAGGGTCTTCTCCGTAGCTTTCCCAATGGCGCGGCCAGCGGGGGTCACGGCCCAGGTCCATCACCGGCGAGAACACCCAGGGAACCTGGGCGGCGCGGGTTTCGTAGGCCATGGCTTCTCCCATCATGCGGGCATATTCGCGGTTGAACGTGGCAGCCAGGTTGATTTCCTGCGGGAACAGGGAGCCTTCAATCAGATAGGAAGCCCCGTGAATCATGTCCAAACCGTAGATGCAGGGGATGCCCAGCACTTCCATGGACTTTTCCTGAATCTGGCGTACCATGTTGGCGGTGTGCTCCCAGGAATGGGCGGCGTCGTGCATCACGTTCAGGATGGAACCCACCTTGTACTCTCCGATAATCTTATCCAGTTTGGCCGGGTCTATGGCCTCGTGGGTATCGTCCTCCAGCACCATGATGGAAAGCTGCACCATCTGTCCGGCCTTCTCCTTCAGGGTCATTCCCTTGAGGACGCTCTCCACCTTGGCCTCCACCTCAGCGTCGGCCGCAATGGCTTTGGGCTGGCTGCCCGATCCGCAGCTTACCAGCATTCCGGCCGCCAGGGCGGCGGAAACAATCTTCCATGCAAAAGTATTCATATTCTATAAACTTGTATTCTACAAAGATAATCAATTCCCTCCGGAAATCCTTGTCTCCGCCCGGGAGCCGGTGTAGCGGATGGAAACCTGGCCCTTGGCGTCAGGTTCGTAGGCGAAGGGATGGGCCGGGTCTGCCACCACCACGCGGAAAGTACGTTCCTGCAGCATGCCCGGGAATTCCCCGCAGCGGTCCCCTACCGTGAGGGTTCTCTCCGCGTCGTTCCAATGCAGGCCGATGGTGGAGAAGGCGCCCTTCTCGTACCCGTAGGTGAGGCCGTCGTCCTCGTACAGGGTAAAATCGGCATCGGCCCCGGCATATACCACCAGCAGGAGGTCTTCTGCCGGTTTTTCGTCGCTCCATTCCATGGCCGGGCCGATGGGGACGATGTTACCCGCCCGTACATAAAGCGGCATGCGCTCGTAGGGAGCTTCCACCGTAAGCGTCTGGCTGCCAGGAATATACGCACCTGTATAGAAATCGTACCAGCCGCCCTGCGGGAAGTAGACCTCCCGGCTGCGGGCCCTGTAATCGTACACGGGGCAGGGCATGAAAGCCGGGCCGAAGAGCCACTGGTCTGAAAGGTCCGCCACCTTCCGGTCTTCGGGGAAGTCCATGGGAAGACCGCGCATGAGGGTATAGTCTTCCCGGTTCACGGCACCCGCCAGGGAGTACAGGTACGGCATCAGGCGGTAACGGAGCTGCATGTACCACAGGATGCTCTCATAGGCGGGAGTACCCTCGTCGGCAATGTTCCAGAGTTCTCTCCGCGGCCACTGGCCGTGGGTTCGGAACAGCGGCACGAAGGTGCCGAACTGGTGCCAGCGGGTCTGGAGTTCCTGCCATTCGGGCAGATTCTCCGGATTGTTGAACTTGCCCATCACGGAGAAACCGCCGATGTCCATGCCCCAGAACGGGATGCCGCTCATGGAGTAATTGAGGCCGGCGGCCATCTGCATGCGCATATCCGTCCAGGATGTGCCGATATCTCCGCTCCAGGAGGCCGTGCTGTAGCGCTGCAGGCCGGCGAAACCGTTGCGGGTAAGGAGGAAAACGCGCTTGTCCGGGTCTACGGAACGCTGACCCTCGTAGATGGCCTTGGCGTTAACCAGCGAATAGGCATTGAGATACTCCGTGGAAGGGCCCAGGGCGGTGGGCGTAGTGAGCCATTTGAGGTAATCCATGGGCAGGCAGTCCCTCAGGTTGGGCTCGCTGGCGTCCATCCACCAGGCGTCTATCTTGCGGCCGTAGCGGGTGTACAGGCTCTCGTCCATCTGGCGCCAGAACATCTTCCGGCCCCCCTCGGCATAGGCATCGTAAAAACTCTGCCTGTGGCCCAGCCAGTCTTCCAGGCCGTCTTCCTCGGCATGGGTATAGGCATAGCCGGCGGCTTTCAGTTCCTTGTAGTGTTCCGTGTTGGTGTAGAACTTGGGCCAGACGGATATCATGAAGCGGCCATGCAGGGCGTGGACATCGTCCAGCATCTTTTCCGGGTCCGGATAGCGGGCCGGGTCAAACTCGTGGCTTCCCCACTGGTCTTCCAGCCAGTAATGCCAGTCCTGCACAATGTTGTCCACCGGAATGTGGCGGCGACGCATTTCGGCCAGGGTGCCCACCACCTCCTCCTGGGTGCTGTAACGCTCCCGGCTCTGCCAGAAGCCCAGCATCCACTTGGGCATCACGGGCGCCTTGCCGGTGAGCTGACGGTATCCCTTGATTACGTCGTCATAGCTTTCTCCGGCCACCAGATAGTAGTCCAGCTGGGGTTCGAACTCGCTCCAGAAGCTGAGGCGGTCCGGCTGCTCGGTGTTGTTGTCGGCCACCCGGAGACCGAAGTAGGAGACGCCTCCGTCGGGCTCCCATTCCACCCGGACAGGGGTTTTCACACCCTTTTCCAGACGGGCGGTGAACTTGTAGCTGTTGGGGTTCCAGGCCGGACGCCAGCGGCGGCTCATCACTTCCTCCCCGCCAATCTCCGTGCGCTGGAAGCCGGCATAATACTGGATGAAATGATAGTCGGCCGTTTCCGGGGCCTCCAGATATCCTTCATACACCACCGTGGCGCCCTCCAGGGGAACGTCCGGCAGGTTCTTCACGTGGAACTCCGTCTCGTAATACAGGCTGTCTTCCCGCTGCACCAGCTCCGCTCCCCGGGCAGGCCGATAGGTGCCGGTAAGGGCTCCCTCCACGCCGTCCTTGTCGTACAGCCTGAACGCCTGGCCCAACTGGAGATAGGGGCTGGGGTTGCCCCATCGGCTCAGGGAGTAGGCGTCGAAGAGAAGGCCGTAGCCCTCGCTGGAAACCACGAAGGGAACACTGATCTTGGTATTGTACTGGTACAGTTCCTCGTTCCGGTTCCGGTGGTTGAACTCACCGGCCTGCTGCTGGCCCAGACCGTAGAAGGCCTCTCCTTCGCGGGCGGCGAACGATACCTGCGTGCTCCAGGCCTTCTTGCCTTCCACCTCGACGGGCGTGAAGGCGGTGCGGTTGTCTTCCAGGAGCGGGGCTCCGTCTGCCCGGAAAGCGCTTACGGCGCCGGTGGCCTTATCCACCTCCACCGTAAGGGCCGATGTCTTCAGGATAACCTTACCGGCCCCTTTCTGCACGGTGAAATCCTTGCACTCAGGGGAAGGCAGCACCACCAGGCTCTGCCGGGAGGAAAACTTTCCGTCCGGGCTGGCACTCACACGCACCACTTCTGGGGAAACCACCTGCAGGCGCACCGTAACGTCTTCGCAAACAACCTTAACTTCCCGCTTTCCGCAGGAGATGAGCACCAACAGTGCCAACAAAGATAATCTAACTTTCATACTGTCCATTCATTAGACTCCCGTCCCTGTGATTCTACCCACAGGGAGAAAAGCGTAAATTACTATCTATCAGTTTGTTTAAGGTTTCCACGGAAAGGCCGGTACGGAGGCCGTCCGGGGCCGTGTGCAGGCAGTAGTCCACCAGGCGGTCTACCGTGGAGGTGGCCACGTGCATGCGGGTGTCGGAAGAGGCGTAATAGATGAACACCTTGCCGTCCGGGTCTGCAATCCAGCCGTTGGAGAAAAGGACGTTCATCACGTCTCCGATATACTCCCCGCCTTCCGGTGCCATGAAGAAGCCGGCCGGGTCTGCAATCACGCGGGTGGGGTCTTCCAGGGCCGTCATGTACAGATACAGCACATAGCGGAGGCCGCTGGCGCATCCGCGCACCCCGTGGGCCAGGTGCAGCCAGCCCTGCGGAGTCTTGATAGGATGGGGGCCCTCCCCGTTCTTCACTTCCTTGATGGTGTGGTAATGGCGCAGGTTGATGATCTTCTCTTCCCGGATAACCGCCTTTTCCATGGTGTCCACCAGGGCCCAGCCGATGCCGCCGCCGTTTCCGGTATCTATGAAACCGTCCTGCGGGCGGGTGTAGAGGGCATATTTCCCGTTCACGAACTCCGGGTGCAGCACCACGTTTCGCTGCTGGCTTCCGGAGACGATATCCGGCAGGCGCTCCCAGTTGACCAGGTCTTTGGTGCGGGCCACTCCGGCAGCCGCCGTGGCGGCGGAGAGGTCTCCTTCGGCCGAATGGTCCTTGCGCTCTACGCAGAAGATGCCGTAAATCCAGCCGTCTTCATGGGCGGTCAGGCGCATATCGTACACGTTGGTGGCGGGTTCTCCGTATTCCGGCAGGGTGATGGGCCGGGGCCGGAAAGTGAATTGGTCCACGCCGTTCTCACTCTCCGCCACGGCAAAGAAGCTCTTCCGGTCGGCGCCCTCCACCCGGGCCACCAGCACGTACTTGCCGTTCCACTTGATGGCACCGGAATTGAGCACGGCATGGATGCCGAAACGCTCCATCAGGAAGGGGTTGGTTTCGGGATTCAAATCGTAGCGCCACTCCAGGGGAGCATGTTCCGCCGTAAGGATGGGGTTTTCGTACCGTTCGTACACCCCGTTGCCCTCGATGGGGGCATTCGGTCTTTCAATCAGCCGCTGATGGGAAATCCGCAGCCAGTCCAGTCTTTCTTGGTAGGTCATAGTAACACAATATCTTCCTTGTCACAGAATGCTTTGAAATCGGCCGCTCCTTCGAAGCCCTTCCAGGGGGCGTAGAAATGGCCGGGCTTGTCGTGGGCATTGCGCCAGGTGAGCACATAGGCCACCGGATACCCCTGAATGGCGGGATACAGGCCTTCCGTCCACCATTTCAGGTCCGGAAGGCTCTCCAGGCCGGTTTCCGACAGGCACATGAGCTTGTGGTGGTCCGTAGCTATTACGTTGAGGGCCGTGAGCATGGACTTCACCTGGGTGTTGAACCGCACCCGGGCTTCTTCCAGACCGTCCGGGCCCACGAATTCGTAAATATCCGTTCCCAGGATATCCACGAATTCATCCCCGGGATAACGGGACATGTACTCTTCCGGTTCGATGGGGCCGTTGGGGGAATAGCACCAGAGGATGTTCGTGAGCCCCCTTTCCTTGGTGAAATAAAGCCAGGTATGCCGATACAGTTCTCTGTATTCCTCTGCCGTGCAAAGCCCGGCACCCCACCAGAACCAGCTGCCCAGATTCTCGTGCCAGGGGCGGAAGATAACCGCCGCGTCCGGGCCCAGGCTCTCGATGAAATCGGCCGCATGCTCCATCCAGAGCAGGAATTCGGCATCCTTCTCTCCGCCTTTCAGGATGGAACGGACCACCTGGTTGGAACTGATGTCCCAGGCATCTCCGCCGGTGAGGGGATTCCGCGGATGCCAGGAGAAGGTGACCACCCCGCCCCTTTCCAGGTGGGTGAGCGCCGCCTTCCGCATGAGGTCGAAGGGCACCCCGTCCAGGTTCTTGTCCTGGCCGAGCTCAATGCCGCCGAGGTCGAATCCCACCACGGCGGGATAGTGTCCGGACACATCCTTCACATCCGAGCGCTCCAGGGGGTCTTCCTCCCAGTCGGTTACCTGCCAGTCATGGCCATACACCAGGTCGTCCTGGTGGCCATACAGGATTTCTTCATTTGTCACATGCTGGAAAAGGCGGTGGACCAGCCGGTCTTTGGGCGTTTCCAGGGGCTTTTTACCCGAGGAATTGCACGAGACCAGGGCAATGGCCATAAAGGCAATGCAAAAGTATTTCATAATCGGTTATGGATTTAGTCTTTCAATGGCTTCCCGGATGATATCCACGGTGGTATCGGAGATATACACCCCGTTGAGGCCCTGCGCCTCCTGGGCCGGGTCTCCGGAATAATCGTCCCCTCGTTCCCACTGGGCGGAACGCGGAAGGGCGAAACCGCTCCAGCCCCAGAAATTGGCTCCCTGGAGCATCCCGCCCACCTGGGAGAACACCAGGGCGTAATAGGCATCCCGGGCGCTGGTGGGAGCATCCATGGAAGGGCTGAACCCGTCCCGCGGGAAGCCGAATTCCTCTGCCACCACGGGCAGGCCGTATTGTTGGGACAGCGGCTGATGCAGGCCGATATACTCCAGCGTATTGGCCATGGCCTGGTCCAAGTCTTCCCGGAGAGTTTCCGCATGGGCCCAGCTCCAGTTGTAGGGCCAGATGTGGATGGTCATGTAGTCCACCCCCGGAATGGCGCACACCCGCTCCAGCAGTTCCATATCCTGCTCACAGCCGAAGAATCCCTCGTTGCCGGTGGAAACCATGTGGTTGGGGTCCAGTTCCTTGATGAGGCGGGCGCTTTCCGTGAGCCAGCCGATGAAGCCGTCCCGGACGGCAGGTTCGTCGGAAAAACAGCGGGGTTCGTTGCCGATTTGCCAGGAGAAAATGGCCGGATCTTCCTTATAGGGCTTTCCCGTAATGGAATTGGTGCGGCCCACGATGGCCCGGATGTGGTTGAAAAAGAGTTCCTGGGACTCCTTGGAGGTCTGGAACTTCCGCATTTGCTGCATGAAGGGCCAGTAGCCGTCGATGAGCGGAATGAGCGCCTTCTCCCCGGTGGCCCATTCCAGATACTGGCCATAGCCGCCGCTCCATTCCCAGGAGTTGTTCAGGTACAGCACCGCCTGCATTTTCCGCTTTCCCAGTTCCACCAGGAAGCGGTCCAGGCCCGCCAGCAGGGTATCGTTGTACACCCCGGGTTCTTTCTGAAGGGTGGGTTCCACGCGGGAGAAAACCCCGTCGGGGCCGTCCCCACCCACCAGCACGCGGAGATTCTCTATTCCCAGGGCCTTGAGCGTGTCCAGCTCCAGGCAAAGGCGGGTATAGTTACCCCCCTGCCCTTCCGAGGCCAGGATGGGGCCGTACCAGAAATTGGTGCCAATATACGTATAGGGTTTCCCGTTCCGGACAAACTGTCCGTCCTTTACCTGGACGAACCGGGTTTGGGCCGTACATCCGACTGCCACTGCGAGGGAAAGGCACAGGGCCAGTTTCAGTGCTGATTTCATTATGTGGACCTATCAATAGTACTATACAAAGATAGGACGTTTTATACGGGTCCACAAATACATAATTATCGAAATCCGATACTATTTTAACACTCTTTAAACAAAGACGCGTTTTTTCTTGAACAAGGCACGGAAATCACGGGGTGTATAGCCCCGCTTTGCCTTGAACACCCGGTTAAAATTAGACAGGTTGTTGAAGCCGCAGCTGTAACAGATTTCCGAGACGTTGTCGGATGTGTCCACCAGCAGCCGGGCGGCATGCCCCAGCCGGATATCGATCAGGTAATCCATCACCGTGCGGCCCGCCCTCTGGCGGAAAAACCGGCTGAAGGAGGTGGGGGCCATCCCTACCAGGGAAGCAAGGGTTTCCAGGCGGATTTCCTCCGCATAGTGCTCGTTCATGAACTGCTTGACTTTCTGCACTCTGCGGCTCTCCATATCCCTTTCCGCATGGGCGAACGATGAACTGGAAAGGATACGGGAGTCATCGGCTTCCGACAGTTCGTTCAGGATTTTCAGGAAGTCCAGATACTGGTCGAAGGAATTGTTCTCGTTGGGCAGCCGGTCCAGTAAGGAATATACCCGCATGATGGCTTTCAGGGAGAAGGTGAGCCCGTGTTCCGCCTTTACCAGCATCTTGCGGATAGAGGCGAACTGGCTCTTCTGGATGGTGTCCCCGCTGAACAGGCCGGCTGCAAACTGGATGGTGATTTCGCGGATGTCTTCCGATGTGCAGCTCCCCTGTTCCCAGGCATGTTCCAAGTCCTTTCCGGCAATTAAGGTAAGTTCGTATGGGCCAATTACTTCCACACTGTCTCCCACCACACGGCGCACCCCGGCCCCGTTCTCTATGAAGTTGAGTTCGAACTCCGGATGCGAATGCAGCGGAAACGTGAATTCCGTCTTGTGCCGCTCCACAATATAAAAACAGTCTTTCTCCGACAGCTGGCAGATTTCCTTCAAGACGGTACTCATAAAAAAACACTTTGACTACTGGAGGCAAAGATACATTTATTCCAGCAAATTTTGATACTTTTTTTTCAATCTTTGATATTTTTCCGGCTTTATTTCGGAAAAAGTTTCTTTTATAAAATTAAAAGTATTACCTTTAACTTTTGAAAAATAACAATTTGCGGAAAACCATACGCAGAATGCGGAAACCGGACCCGCCACCCTTTGCGGGAACTGCCCCATTTCGTAATTTTGCACCAGATGGAAGTTTTATAACCAACTAACAATAATTCACTAACTATTCCAAAACATGAAGAGCAAATTTTTTGCTTCAGTGATGCTCCTGTTCCTTTCTGCAGCCGCCCTGGCTCAGACCGTCCGGATCACCGGTACGGTCACCGACGAACTGGGCCCTGTGGTGGGAGCAAGCGTCATTGAAAGCGGCACCCAGAACGGTGCCATCACTGATTTGGATGGTCATTTCGTGCTCGGCGTCCAACCCGGTGCCAGCATTGAAATCTCCTCCATCGGTTATGTGACCCAAGTGATCCCGGTTGGAGACCAGACCGTCTTCAACGTGTTCCTCCTGGAAGACAACCAGCTGCTGGAAGAAGTGGTGGTTGTGGGTTACGGCGTCCAGAAGAAGAAGCTCGTCACCGGTTCCACGGTTCAGGTGAAGGGCGACGACCTGGCAAAGCTTAACTCCACCAACGCCCTCGGCGCCATGCAGTCTTCCACGCCCGGTGTCAGCATCATGAGTAAATCCGGTCAGCCCGGCTCGGGTTACAACGTGAACATCCGCGGTATGGGTACCATCGGTTCCTATGAACCCCTGTACGTAATTGACGGCGTTGCCGGCGGCAGCATCAGTTCCCTGAATGCCTCCGACATCGAGAGCATCGACGTCCTGAAGGACGCCGCATCCTGCGCCATTTACGGTGCCCGTGGTGCTAACGGCGTTATCCTGGTTACCACCAAGCAGGGCAAGGCCGGCAAGTTCACCGTCACCTACGACGGCTTCTATGGCGTGCAGAACGTCCAGAAGATGCCCGAGTTCCTGAACGCCCAGCAGTACATGGACATCCAGGACCAGGTGAACTTCAACATGGGCAAGGACCCTGTTGACTGGCAGGGCATCCTGAATCCGTCCCTGTACAACAGCATCAAGGACGGTTCCTTCAAGGGCACCAACTGGCTGGATCTCATCCGCAATGTCAACGCCCCCAACCAGAACCACGCCATCAACATCGTCGGCGGTACGGACATGTCCAAGTTCTCCATGGGTGTGAG
>Ga0310690_10008862_pt1 | contig 12695 bp, 14 predicted proteins | sample AusTroGonzalo_MG_2_FD_207661 | JGI IMG/M metagenome (GOLD analysis project Ga0310690, IMG submission 207661) | Bovine rumen microbial communities from tropical cattle in Woodstock, Queensland, Australia - Gonzalo_04 (v2) (version 2) | ecosystem: Host-associated > Mammals > Digestive system >...
GCAACTTAGCAAACTGATCCGCCGCCTCTTCATACTGATTGAGATTGTAGTAGGAAAGAGCCTTGCAACGTACCATTTGCGTCTGATTGTTGTCCTTTGGCTTGTCAATATCGGGTGCCACTTGCAATACTTCTTCATATTTCCCGTCTTTGAAATAGATTTGGGTCAAGAAGTAGGGCACCTCGTTCTTGAATTCGGGGTTGTCTTTCAAAGTAAGGAAGTCTTCCAAAGCCGCCTCATACTGTTCGGATTGGTAAGCCATGCAAGCGAGATAATAGGTACTGCGCTCCTTATAGGGTCCTTCCTCCTCGCGCGCCTTGCGGAACATCATCTTGGCATTGTCGAAATCTTCCGTCATGAAGTAGGAATATCCTTTTTTGAAGTGATATTCCTGCACATTTTCGGGTTGAATATCCGATTCATAAATCTCATCGAACTGAGCGATGGTCTTTTTGTAGTTTTTGCGGGCGAAATAAAAGCGACCCAAATAGAACCTTGCTTCGGGCACGGAAGTGTGCACAGGATAGCGGTCGATGAAGGTCTGCAGCAAGTAGCCCGCATCCTGATTGTCGAGTTTGGCCGCACACACGCCTTGATAGAAAAGCGAGTTGGTCTTCAGGTCATGCTGTTTGTCCTCGGTGCTTTCATATACATATTTAAAGTATTGTTGCGCCGAACCGTACTTCTCTTTGTTGAACAAATCCACCGCGGTTTGGTATTCATAGAGCGGCGATTTAAAATTTTCTGTCCGTTGCGCAGAGGCCGAAAAAACGGTGCAATATGCAGTCACCAACAGCAACAGACTAACTTTGAATATTTTCATATATCAGTTGATTATAAACCTATTTTACAAACGAACAAAAATACAACTTTCAAAAGGGCATTTTATTGTTATAAAAATTACTTATAAACAGCGAATTTTTAATTTTTCAGCATGGTTTGAGGTCAGTTCATCACACTAGTTTTTGACCAACCCTAAAAAAATTGTATCTTTGCCGCTTCCTTTTAATCTCACGAAAAATGGAATTATCAGCGGAAAAAAGAAAGGATATTATCAAAACATACGGACTTATCCTCTTGGGCACGTTCATCATGTCCATCGGGTTTGTGGTGTTCATTTCGCCACTGAAACTTGCGCCCGGAGGTGTTTATGGTATCGCCATCATTCTCCACCACCTCTTCAACTTCCCGATCGGTCTCTCCGGCATCTGTCTGGATTTGCCGTTGTTGCTCATCGGCACCCTCTGGTTGGGACCTAAGTTCGGGATGAAAACGCTCGCCGGGGTCATCTCTCTACCGGCGTTTATCTCTTTATGGGAGAAAATTTACGGCTATGCACCGCTGATTCCTTTGGCCAACGACCCCATGACCCCCGACCCTTCCGCCTCTTTCATCGTCGCCCTCTTCGGCGGTGTGATTATCGGTATCGGTTTGGGACTGATCTTCAAAACCCGCGCTACCTCTGGCGGCACCGACATTATCGCCATGATCCTCGGCAAGTACATCAAACATATTCCCCTCGGCACACTGCTCATCTGCGTTGATTCCACCATCGTGCTCATCGCTTTGATCGCGTTCAAAGACTGGACCATCCCATTGTACTCATGGTTAGTGATTTACGTGACCGGCGTCGTCATGGACAAAGTCATCGCAGGCTTCCACTCCAACAAGGCTGTGCTCATCATCTCCGAACACTACGAAGAGATTCGCCAACGCATCTTTGATGAGCTTGACCGCGGCGGCACCTACCTCAACGGCGAAGGTATGTACAACCACGACGAAAAAAAGATCATTTTCACCTCCATTTCCCGCAAACAGCTGCCGGTGCTCATCCATTTCGTCCACGAAATCGATGCCAACGCTTTTGTTACAATATTAGATGCCTCTGAAACGTTAGGAGATGGATTTAATTCTTTAAGAGAAAAAGCATTAAACTAAAAATATGAAGACCAAGGTAATTGAAGTTCTCAATTCGATATACGACCCCGAGATTCCCGTAAATATCTGGGAATTAGGGTTTATATATAAGTTAGAAGTCAACCAGAACAACGATGTTTACATCTTGATGACCCTCACCGCGCCCAACTGCCCCGTGGCGGAAAGCTTGCCCATGGAGGTTCAGACGCGTGTGCAGATGATTCCTGGGGTGAACAAAGTGGTGGTGGATGTCACCTTCGACCCGCCGTGGACCATGGATTGCATGACCGAAGCCGCCAAAATGGAGTTAGGACTTCTGTAAATCCCGATAATTTTATTCAAAACAATATTTCAAAACTCAATGGAAAAACAAGACAAGTACAACGCTTTCAGTCTGTTACAATTTATGTGGAAGTGGCATAAGTGGCTGCTCATCATTTGCGGTGCCACCGTGCTCATCTCCACAGCCTGCTCATTCTTAGTGCGCCCGCGCTTCAAATCCACAGCCATGATTTATGCTCCGCGCACCAGCTCCGTTTCCAAAATCCTCCTGAATGAGCAGAACTACAATGAACGCCTGGAAATCAAGGCTTTAGCCACTGTGGATGAGACCGAGCAGATGCTCCCGTTCCTCAATGCCGTGGCTATCAAGGACTCTCTTATCGAGAAATACAAATTAGCTGAATATTATAATATAGATGTCACCAAAAAGGGTGGTCAAACGAAATTATACAAGACTATTCGGAACAATATGACCATCAAACGCACGGAATACGGCGCCATTTCCGTCTCCATGAGCGACTGGGACCCACAACGTGCTTACCAAATGACCCTCGACGTGGTGCGTTGGCTGGATACCATCAAAAACCGTGTGGAGCATGAGCGCGCTGAAGCTGCCTACATTATTCTGCAAAACCAACTGGATTCCATTGAACATGAAATCGCAATGGTCAACGACTCCATCCGAGCCCTTATGGCTCATGGCGTTTTCGATGTGAAAACCCAGAGCGAACGTCTCACACAACAGTATGCTATCGCTGCCGCACAAGGCAACACTGCAGCAATGCAACGTATTCAGAAAGAGCAAGATACAATCGCAAAATATGGTGCTCAACTCACTTCTTACCAAGATTTGGAATACAACTTCAGCAAATATCACGCTCTGTGTAAGCAGAAAATGTTGGATGCCAAGATGGATATGACCACCATCATGCCCGTGAAGTTTGTGATCGACAATCCTTTCCCTGCCGACAAAAAATTCTATCCCAAGAAATCGCTGATCGTCGTGATTTCCACCTTGTGCGCTTTCATTCTGACGATGATTGTTCTTCTTTTTATTGAAAAAATTGAAAACCAACCTAATAGAAGAGATACAGCAGCTGATACACAAGATCTCTAAACGGCAGATTATCGGTTTTATAATCGCCATGGCGCTTGTGTTGGGCAACGGCTACGCCATCATTCGGGAATTTCCTCTGTTCCAGTTGATTACGGTAGCTGTGTTAGGCGTGTATATTGTCTTTTTCCATGCCGACATCGCCATGTATCTGCTCGCTTTCAGCACTCCTTTTTCCATCATCCTCAGCAGCAAGGACGTCCAACTAGGACTTTCCTTACCCTCTGAGGGACTGATGATTATGCTGACTGTCATCTTCTTCGCCCGCATCTTATACGATCTGCACTACAACCGCGAGTTCTTGAAACATCCGATCTCCATCACCATCTTGGTTTACCTCGGCTGGATGTTTATCACCTGCTTGACAAGCGTGCGACCTGTCGTTTCCCTCAAGTTTTTTGCCTCCAAACTCTGGTTTATCACCTCCTGCTATTGGTTTTTCCTTCAAATGTTGGAAGACGACATGAAAAACGCCGTGCGCTACTTCAACTGTTATGCAGTAGGACTCGCCATTATCGTACTCATTACCACTTACTTACATGCACTCAGCGGTTTCGACGAGCATTACGCCCACTATGTGATGTCGCCATTCTACAACGACCACACGGCCTATGGTGCCGCACTGGCCTTTATGCTACCCATCACGGTTGGCTTTTTCTTCCTGCCTGACAACAAGTTACATCAAAAAATCTTTTATATTGTCATCTCCCTGATTTTGGCAATGGGATTTTATTTGTCCTATAGTCGCGCCGCTTGGATCAGTCTTGTGCTGGCCGTCGGTGTGCTGATTATCCTCAAACTTCGCATCAAACTGTCGTGGCTGATCAGCGGCGGATTGGTGGTCGGCGTACTGCTCTTTTTCTATGCCGACGACATTCTCTACAAAATGAGCCGTAACAGTCAAGATTCTTCCGGCAATTTCGTGGAACACATCCAATCCATGTCGAATATCAGCACGGATGCCTCGAATATGGAACGCATCAACCGTTGGACGGCTGCGTTCAAGATGATTAAGGAAAAACCTGTTTTTGGTTGGGGACCAGGCACTTACCAGTTTGAATACGCACCATTCCAGGTGGGTTATTACCGAACCATCATTTCCACCGATTTCGGAGATGGCGGCAACGCGCACAGCGAATACATCGGTCCATGCGCCGAAACCGGCATTTTCGGGATGCTCACTGTATTTGCCATCGTATTCGTCTTTCTCTACTATGGCATCACCACCTATATTTATTCGGAAGACAAAACACTGAAAATCATTGTCTTATGTGCAACTTTAGCCTTGATTTCCTACTATTCGCACGGCGTTTTCAATAATTTCCTGGACACGGACAAACTTTCCGTGATTGTATGGGCTGCCATCGCGGTCATCACCGCCTGCAACCTCAAAAACAAAACGATTGAAACCGTTTAATATTCAATATTCATCGTCCATTCATCGTCATTCATCGTCTAAACTTCCTTCACCGCCTCATCAAAGCAGTGGCGGCAGAGCGGTTCGTAGGCATCTTTTTCGCCGAGAAGGACTTGCTGCTCGTCGGGCACGATGCGGTAGGAGAAATGCGCGAGGTCGCCGCAACGTGTGCATATCGCATGTTGCTTGCTGACATACTCTGCCACCGCCATCAGCTTGGGCATCGGTCCGAACGGTACCCCTTTGTAGTCCATATCCAACCCGCTGACTATCACACGAATACCAGCATCTGCCAGCTGGTTGCACACATCCACAATCCCCTCGTCAAAGAACTGGATTTCGTCAATGGCCACCACCTGCACATCATTCATATTAATATATAGAAGGATTTCCGAGGAATTGTTGACGGGTGTGGAAATACGCGAATTTTCGTTATGGGAAACGACTTCCGTTTCGTCATACCGCGTATCGATGGCCGGTTTGAACAATTCTATCTTCTGGTTGGCAAACTCCGCCCGACGGATACGACGCAGCAATTCTTCCGTTTTCCCAGAGAACATAGACCCGCATATCACTTCTATCCAGCCTTTTTTATGATTCCTACTCGCTTTATTTTCTAAAAACATCTCTATCTAATATGTATAAATTTCGTATTTTTGTGCGCTTTTTTCGAGTGCAAAATTAAAATAAAAACCATTAACCTGATATAAAAATCGCAAAAAAATGAATGAAGCCTATCAAAATTTGTCGGAATTGATGGATAAATGGCTATCTGACAGTTCGAAAGAGATTAAAATGGCACGCATTGAAAAGGATATTCTCCTCGAAAAGATGAGAAATCTTTATGTGCTTATTTCGAATATGGAGACCGAGGAATACGCCGCACCGCGCGAAGAGCCCGTCCCCACCCCGCCAGTTAAACAATACACGCCTGCTAAAACGCTGGAAGAGGATATTGAACTGTTCATGGACCCCGAACATGAAAGCTACCATCATGTAGAACAGGAACTTCAAAAGATTGCCGATGAGATCGAAGAGGCGCAAGCGCAACCTGCTCCCAAACCCGAGCCCACCCCCGTTGCGCCCAAACAACCTGAAAAACAGGAAGATATTTTCGATGAAATTGAAGAGCAAAAGCCTGCTACTGAGACAACTAACGAAATCCACGACAATGCTGAAGAACTTTTCATCGAAACGGATTTTGAAATCAATGTAGCCAATGAAGAGACAGAACCCGAGATTCAAGAAAACACTGACAATCAAGAAGATACATTGATTATTAAGGGTGAAGACACTGTAAATGAGAAGATTGCGGAAGAAGAGGTAGCTCCGGAAGAGGACAATCACGAAGAGGATGACATCCTGCAATTCATTCCTCCGAAGAAAGCGCCAGCACAACCTCAACCTACTCCAACGCCGGCACCTAAGTCCAAACCTGCACAAAAAACCGCACCTGCTCCAGCACAGGAGAGTCCTATTCAAAAGCCTCAGCAACGCTCCCTCAACGACCTCTTCATTGAACAACGCGAAGATCACTCCATTAGCAGCCAGTATCAACGTGCCAAAGTGGGCGATTTGACCAAGGCGATTTCCATCAACGATAAGTTTATCTATATCAAAGAGTTATTCCACAATCGCGGCGAAGATTTCAGTGCTTCTATCAAGCTGCTGAACGAATGCAAGAATATGGAAGAGGCTTTCGACTGCCTCGAAGAACTGAAACAGAAATTCTTCTGGGATTCCAAATCGGATGCCTACCTTTCGTTCTGTGATTTGCTTAGACGGAAATATTCCTAAACCGAATAAAAAAAAGCCTGCGAAATTCGCAGGCTTTTTTATTCTGTACAACGATAGATTAACCCAGCATTGCGGTGTAAGCGGCAGCATCCATCAGCTCAGCCACTTGTGCAGGCTCCGTCATCTTGATTTTGATGATCCAGCCTTCACCGTAAGGATCGCTGTTCACGAGAGCGGGTTCACCTTCGAGAGCTTCGTTGAATTCAACGATTTCGCCAGCAACCGGTAACAACAGGTCAGCGACGGTCTTCACAGCTTCGATAGAGCCGAAAACTTCGTCTTTATCCAGGGTCTCACCCACAGAGGGGATATCCAGGAAAACGATGTCACCCAGTTCGTTAGCAGCGTGTGCGGAAATACCAACATACGCAAATTCACCTTCCTCTCTTAACCATTCGTGGTCTTGGGAATACTTCAAATTTTCAGGAATATTCATACGATTAAATTTTATAAGTGATTGATAATTAAACGGTCATAATTTCTTTTTCCTTAGCCTCCATGATCTTATCGACCTTGGTGATGGCTTCGTCGGTAGCTTTCTGGATATCGCCTTCGAGCTTCTTGATGGCATCTTCCTCCACGCCGTCGTCTTTCAGCTTCTTAGCCTCATCATTGGCCGTACGACGGATATTGCGGATCGCCACTTTGGTTTGCTCGGCATCCTGTTTAGCCTTCTTCACCAACTCTTTACGGCGTTCTTCTGTCGGAGCGGGAATCACCAAGCGGATGAATTCGCCATTGTTTTGCGGGGTAACGCCAATGTTAGCCGCCAAAATAGCTTTCTCGATCACAGGCAACATGTTACGTTCCCAAGGTTGGATGACAATCTGGTGAGCATCGGGCGTGTTCACGTTGGCCACTTGATCGATAGGCGTGGGATTGCCGTAATAATCGACCTTGATGCCGTCCAACATTTGCGGAGAAGCCTTGCCGGCGCGCACTTTCTGTAACTCTTTGTCAAAATGCGTTACAGTCGCATTCATAGAATCTTTAGCTTGTTTCAAGCAGGTTTGTGTATCCATTCTGAAATGTTTTAATCTATTAAAATACTGTTACTGTTATCGTTATCTTCTTCTTCAGCATCCTCCTCGGAAACGCTTTCGTTTTCGTGATTTATTTCCGCCTTCAACGCCTCAATCTCCTGCAGATGCTGTTGATGCAACTTTTTCAAAGAAGAAAGCTCTTTTTCTTTATAGGATTTGGTCCACTTATAGACAATCATATAATGAAGAACTACCGCCAATGTCCAAACTATCAAGACAAAAAGAATCGCTTTCAGGAAAGTAATATCCTCCTTGCCTTTGAAAAGAAAGTACCAAACCACCCACAAGAAGGCGTTGGCAATAAGAAAAATGGCGAAATGAATCTTGAAAGAGGTCCGCCGAGCGGCCATTTTTTCAAGTTTGCGCTCTTCTTCAGGCGAAATTTCGGGAATATTTTGATTATTTTCAGCCATATTCTTAGTATAAAAGGGTTCCGATCGGTTCGCCGTTCAACACTTTCAGCAAATTACCTTTGGTGTTGGCATCATACACATAGATGGGCATTTTGTTGTCCTGACAGAGCGCGAAAGCGGTCATGTCCATGATTCTCAGATTCTTCTGATAAGCGTCTGCGAGGGATATCTCCGTGAATTTCACAGCGTTAGGATCTTTTTCCGGATCTGCGGTATAGACACCGTCCACACGCGTACCCTTGATGAGCAAATCCGCCTTGATTTCCAACGCGCGGAGAGCAGCACCCGTGTCCGTCGTGAAGAAAGGATTGCCCGTGCCGCCAGCCAAGAACGTCACATAGCCAGCTTCCAACGATTCCATTGCCTTGCGCCAAGAGGTTTTTTCGCACACCCCTTCGATATTGACAGCGGATAAGACTCTGGCTTTCACGTGCATCTCTTCCAAAACCCCTTGCACCGCTAAAGCGTTGATAACCGTGGCCAACATTCCCATCTGGTCGCCCTGACGACGTTCGAAGCCGGAGGACGCGCCTTGCACACCACGGAAGATATTGCCACCGCCGATAACTACGGCTACTTGCACGCCAGCATCCACCGCTGCTTTGATTTCCGTTGCGTAATGTACAATGTGACTGTAACTTACGCCATATCCATCGTCACCTGTCAACGACTCGCCACTTAATTTCAACAATATGCGTTTATATTTCATATTCTTAATATTGAGGTTGCAAAAATACAAAAATAACGGTTATGCGCCACCAATATGATACGTAATGGTGGAAACACGTGGCGCACATTGCATCAATCTCCTAAAGAGTACCCGAACTTCTTCATTAGCAATTCGTTATTACGCCAGTCCTTCAACACTTTGACGGACAAGTCGAGGAAGATATGCTTTTGCAGGAAGTCTTCGATGGAGAGTCGTGCATCGGTTCCGAGCTTTTTGATCGCTGATCCTTTGCTACCGATAATAATGGCTTTCTGCGTGGATCTTTCCACGTAGAGGGTCGCAGCTATTCGTATGAGGTCTGGTTCTTCCTTATAGCTCTCCACCACCACTTCCACACTGTACGGAATTTCCTTTTTGTACTGAAGAAGTATCTGTTCTCTAATGAGTTCCGACACAAAGAAACGCATCGGGCGATCGGTGAGGGCATCTTTGGGGAAGTAAGGCGGGCACTCGGGCAGCAAAGCGATAATACGGTCGCGCACCGCTTCGATGTTGACTCCCTTCAACGCGGAAATGGCAAAGACATCGGCTTCAGGAAAGATGGATTGCCAATGATTTTTGGACTCTTCCACCTGTTCTGCGGTGTATTTATCCGTTTTATTGATGATAAACACCACAGGAATACCCATTTTGTTGATTTTTTCGACCAACACTTCGTTGTATTTCGTCTCGCCACATTCGATAAGATAGAGGATGATGTCGGCATCATGTAACGAATCTGTAACAAAACGCATCATATATTTCTGCATCATGTACGCGGGATCAAGCACGCCAGGTAGGTCGGAATAGACGATTTGGTAGTCGTCACCGTTGACAATGCCTTTGATTCTATGACGAGTGGTCTGGGCTTTGGAGGTCATGATGGAGACCTTCTCCCCCACCAGTTGGTTCATGAGGGTGCTTTTGCCCACGTTGGGGTTGCCGATGATATTTACGAAACCCGCGCGATGCGGGGTAGTATTGGAGTTTTCCATAGATTCTTAAAGTTTTGATGTAAAATCTTGATGTAGAAAAGGTTCTGTATCCTCAGGAGCGAAAGTGAGGTACGTAAAGTGGGTCAACCAATCGCCAACATTGAAAAACAGACACTTGGGAGTAAGGTCGTAGCGAACAGGCACATGGCGATGGGCGAAGATGAAAAAATCGATGTCGGTGGAAAGAAGGGTATCCCGCGCAAACATGACCTGATGCTCCCTTTCGTCCTGGAACTGTAACGTGCTTTCGTCGTGGGACTCACGACTGCGATGCGAGCAGAAACGTGCGATGGAGAAGGCCGTCTTAGGATGCAACATGCTGTACAACACCTGATTAGGACGGAAACGGAAAATGCGCTTAATCAACAGGTACCTGCGTTGCTTTCCTCCAAGACCATCACCATGCCCCACAAAACAACGCCGCCCGTTAATCAAAAGCAATTGTGGATCCGCATAAATTTTGGCACCAAAAAGCTCCTGGAAATAGTCCTCCACCCACATGTCGTGGTTGCCTATAAAGTAGTGAATCTGAACACCTTGCGCATTAAGATCTTGCAAGAAAGCGAAAAGACGAACATACCCCTTCGGCACGACATCGCGATACTCAAACCAAAAATCGAAAATATCACCCAACAGCAACAGATGTTGGAGAGGACCCTCTTTCTGGATGAGCTGGATAAGCATCTCCTCGCGTTGCGCGCTGGGGGCATCCTGCGGCGTGCGGAAATGCGCATCCGACACGAACAAACAACGTCCGTGCAATTCCTGAAGTGGAGTATGATTTTCGACTTTTTTCACGAGGCAAAAATACACTTTTAATGGTTATGGGTTATCGGTTATGGGTTATTGAAGCTGGTTATATTTTAGGGAGTAGGGAGTGGGGAATAGTGTCAAAGTTCAGGTTAGCTTTTGAAGAAATGGCGTTCGCTGCTGTGGCATCCGGCTTCCATGAAAGAAATGTATTCTAAGAAAACCTCATCAGGTGTATCTGGAAAATGGAATCCGTATTGGGATGCTATACGGCTGATTTGCTGTAAGTTGTTATACTCTAAACAGCTATCAGAATCCGAGACATACTGGTGTGGCACCTTAGCGGTGTCGGTGTAGGTACCCGACAACTCCTCTGGTAAATCAGCGGGGAGAATCACGTCGTAGAGGTCAGCATTTCCAGGGAAATAAGCGGTATGCAATAAGGAGAAGTCAGCATTTTTAACCTGAGTAACAACATCTTGCGGAATATCCAAAAGATTGGCATTCCACAAAAGCACATTTGAGAATCCGCAACAGTCGATGGTGGCAGCCACATCCACAGGTTCAATACAAACCGAAGTTTGCAACACGTTTTCCATTTTTTGCTGCCTTTCGGTATTCATTTTGTGACCACCAGGCGATATGTGCGAGAAAAAGCCCATGTCGAAAAGCCCTTGAGTGTTGATTTCACGTTTGATGGTCAAGAATCCAGCGGCTGGCTTTGATTGCACATCAATGAGCATACAAAGATTTTCCAATTCATGATAGGCCGCCTCAGTCAACCATGCTTCCCACACGATAAACGCAGGAGTGGTTATGGTGAGCAAATCATCAACAAATCGTTGTATGTCAACATCTTGAAGATTATTTTTCTGTAACAGCGCCGCATAATCCTCTTTCAACAGAGCCTGCTTATACTCCCCATAATTCTTCCCCAAAACATCTACATAAATGCCTTTTTCTAGATGATTTTGGAGAATATATGTGTTAACGCTCCTGAAAAAGGCGTGATAATCGGTAATATTCAGAGTCTCGGGGGTGTTGAACCAATATCGCGGGGTATCAGGACAATGTTTTAAAATTTCAAAGACGGCCTTTAATGTTTCTGGGGTCCGCAGAGACGTTGTGCACAACATCTCTGCATCGTTAGGAAAAATGCAATAAAATTTGTCCGATTGGAACATCTCCGCAAACGGCAGAATATCGTTCTTATCGGCAAAGAAATCAGTGCCACGACGATAGTAATCTGATGCACTCAACGCATTGGTATTCAATGCCGTACGAGCCAATCGCTGCAATAGATAGAGCGTTTCATTGGAATAGCTACCGGAGCTCATCACCAATGTGCTATTTACTTTCGGCTTCTGCAATCTTTGGCTAATATATTGAAATGCTTCTTCAAACGGGACCTCTACCAATTTCCCGTCATGCCTGATATATGGTTTCGTAATTCGTTGATTCATCTTTTCTTTCATCTTTTCTTTCATCTTTTCTTTCATCGTCATCCAATCCCCGGATTCTCTTCCTTCTCCTTAGGCTGACACGAGCCAGGCTTGCAACCCATTTGGAACATATATCCTTACTATTGCGTCAAACGATGGAACAGTTGTTCCATACCGAGAGCATCCAAATCGTCAGCGGTTTTGAGTCCGACCTTTTCGGCCAACAAATGCAAGTCTTTGGTCAGTGTATCGGCCACCAATTCGCCTTTGTTGATGATGATGACGTGGTCGCACATGGCCTGCACCTCCTGCATGATATGCGTGGAGAGCAACACCGTTCGGTCTTGTCCGTAAGATCTTATAAGTTCCCGAATCTCAATCAGTTGGTTCGGATCAAGACCTGTGGTAGGTTCGTCCAAAATCAGCACTTCGGGATTATGGATCAAGGCTTGGGCGATGCCAACGCGTTGTTTGTAACCACGCGACAATGCTCCGATTTTCTTGTGCTGTTCCGGTGTCAGTCCCGTGCGTTCTATAACCTCCTCCACACTTTTCTGCTTGTCTTTCAAGCGGAAAACGCCCGCAATAAAGAGCAGAAACTCACGCACATACATATCATAGTAAAGCGGATTGGCCTCTGAAAGATAACCCACAATCTGATGCAGTTTCAAGGAATCTTTCCAAATATCGAGACCGCAGACAGAGACTTCACCCTCCGTAGGCGGAATGAGTCCGGTGATGATCTTCATCATTGTGGTTTTTCCAGCGCCGTTTGGTCCTAAAAAACCTACAATTTCGCCTTTTTTAGCTTCAAAA
>Ga0310690_10008863_pt1 | contig 12693 bp, 10 predicted proteins | sample AusTroGonzalo_MG_2_FD_207661 | JGI IMG/M metagenome (GOLD analysis project Ga0310690, IMG submission 207661) | Bovine rumen microbial communities from tropical cattle in Woodstock, Queensland, Australia - Gonzalo_04 (v2) (version 2) | ecosystem: Host-associated > Mammals > Digestive system >...
CGAGAAACTGCAGGAAGGCAAAATCAGTCAGGCTATTATGGAGAAAGCCAACGAGTGGGATGAGCGCATGAAGCAGAATCGTGCCGAGCGTGCCAAACGTCGCGGCGAACGCCAGCAGCGTCGTGAGACGCGTCGTGAGGAGCGTCAGGAACGCCGTACTGAACGCCGGGAACGTCGCTCAAAGAAGGACGAACCAGCTGAAACACCCAAGACTGAAACGAAAAAGGCAACCAAAGAGTAGGATGGTTACACATATCACCATACCGGATAATATTGCGGTAGTCGTGCTGGACATGGACGGCACGATTTACCGCAAACCTTGTATGGCGTGGTACATGCTCGGCAAGCAGATATTCCATCTGCCGTCACTTCTCGCCGAGCGCCGATGGCGTAAGGCGCAGCGTAAGGCGCTGAAGGCAGGAAAGCCTATGCCGCCTATGCCTGTTTCGGAACAATGGTATCGTAACTGCTACCTGACTTCCATGGTGCAGATTATTGCCGCTCATTACTCACCGCAGCCATGGTTACAGCCCCTCATGGACGAATGCCGACGGCGTAGCATCCGCGTTGCTATACTGTCCGATTACGAAGCTGTTCATGATAAATTGCAAGCATTGGGAGTAGAACCGTCAGCATTTGATGCTATTCTTGCTACCGGCGATTTCGGTACAATCAAGCCCGATCCTGCATTAGGCGTCATACTTGGCTCGGCCATCAAAAATGCTGCCATCGACTGGCAGCAAGTTCTCTTCATCGGCGACCGGCCTGATACCGACGGCCTGCTCGCCCGTGCTTTGGGTGCACAGTTTGTTCTTGTGTGACTTTATCCGGTTGTTTGTTTCTCAGGATTCTCAATCTTTGTAAGCAGATTGATGGCTCCTCCGATCGTCTTCACATTTTGTATGGTGATGTACCGCTTATGCGCCACAGTCTTCAGTTCCTCCTCAGTCAACCCCTTTGTGCGTACAGGCTCGTCGTGGAACTGGCAGCGTTCAGGACGGCTTACAGCGTACTGAATAAGTCGTGCGAATGCCTCGCTCTGGTAATAAGCGCCGTTATTCTGCGGCAAATGCAGAGCCATTCGCTCTCCTTTCAGCAGGATCTTGTCTATCCCCAGACGGCAGCATATCCAGCGTAGTCGCATCACATTCAGTAGCTCTTGTGCCTGCTCCGGCAGCGGACCGAACCGGTCAATCAGGCGCTTTTCGTATGCTACAAGTTCCTTTTCGTTGTGTAGTGTGTCCAGCTCACGGTACAATGTGATGCGTTCGCTAATATTCTCAATATAGTCCGGTGGGAAGTTCACCTGCAGGTCGCACTCGAACTGTGCATCCGTTACCCATTTGCGTCCGCCGTATGTATTGCTTTCTCCGTCTTCCGCATCAGTGTGCGTGTCGGATTCAAGATGCATCTCGTCTTTCAGTTCTTCTACTGCTTCGTTCAATATACGCTGGTAGGTCTCGTAACCCAGATCTGCGATAAATCCCGATTGTTCAGCACCCAGCATATTTCCCGCACCTCGGATATCCAGATCCTGCATGGCAAGGTGGAAACCCGAGCCCAGTTCGGCAAACGTTGTAATCGCGTCAATCCTGCGGCGGGCATCGGGGGTGAGCAGTTCTCTCTCGGGGGTGATCAGGTAGCAGTACGCTTTCCTATTGCTGCGTCCGACACGTCCGCGCAACTGATGCAGGTCAGCTAAGCCGTAGTGCTGGGCAGCGAAGATGAACATCGTGTTAACATTGGGTATATCAATGCCGCTCTCAATGATGGTTGTGGATATCAGTATGTCGTAGTCGTAATTGATAAAGTCCTCCAGGCGTTGGGCGACTTCGTCTGCGGGCATCTGGCCGTGTGCTATTACGATGCGCGCGTCGGGGCATAAACGCAACAGGCGGTGCTCTATGCGCTCAAGCATATCTATCCGATTGCAAACTACAAACACCTGACCGTTCCTTGACATCTCGATATCGATAGCCTCCTTGATTATATCTTCGTCATCCAGGCTGATATTTTCAGTGATAACGGGATAGCGGTTAGGCGGTGGGGTGGTTATCACACTTAGGTCGCGTGCGCCGAGCAGTGAGAATTGCAAGGTACGCGGGATGGGGGTCGCTGTCAGAGTCAGAACATCGATGTTCGTTCTCAGGCTCTTGAGTTTCTCTTTTACAGCCACGCCGAACTTCTGCTCCTCATCTATAATCAGTAGTCCTAAATCATGCCACTTGACGCTTTTTCCGATGAGCTTGTGCGTGCCGATCAGAATGTCAATTTTGCCATCCTCTAATTGCGACAGTATCTCTTTGACTTCGTTTGGCGTCTTGCCGCGGCTCAGATACTCCACTTTGACCGGGAAGTTCTGGAATCGCTCCTTGAAGGTTGTATAGTGCTGTAGCGCCAGCACGGTGGTTGGTACGAGCACTGCCACCTGCTTGCCGTCAGTTGCTGCCTTGAAGGCGGCACGCATGGCTATTTCCGTTTTTCCGAAACCTACGTCTCCGCATATCAGCCTGTCCATCGGAGTATGGCTCTCCATGTCATGCTTGACATCGATGGTCGCCTTGGCCTGATCGGGTGTGTCCTCGTAGATGAACGAGGCTTCCAGCTCATGCTGCATATAGCCGTCGGGAGAGTAGGAGAAACCTGGTTGCTGTTTGCGTGTGGCGTACAGGCGGATCAAGTCGCGGGCTATCTCTTTAACTTTGTCTTTCGTTCGTTCTTTCAATCGCTCCCATGCACCTGAACCTACGCGCGAAACAGTAGGTGCTGCGCCTTCCTTGCCCTTGTATTTGCTGATACGGTGCAGGTTGTGTATGCTTACGAATATGGTGTCTCCGTCTCTGTAGATGAGTTTGATCATCTCTTGCGGCTTGCCGTTGACGCCTGTTGTCACCAGACCGCCGAACTTGCCTATGCCGTGATCCGAGTGTACCACGTAATCTCCGACTTGCAACTGGTTGATCTCTTTCAGAGTCATCAGTGCTTTGCCTCTTCGTGCATTGTCAGTCGTGAGTGTCACGCGGTGGTAGCGCTCGAATATCTGATGGTCGGTATAGCATGCAGTTTTGTGTCCATGGTCAATCCAGCCGCTGTGCAGGGTGTGGTCAACCGGAGTGAACAGTTCCGGTTTGGCATCTTGTATCTCCGACAGTTTGGCCTCGCTGTTCGTCGGCATGGCAGCCATGATTGCCGACAGACGGTCTGTTTGTTTCTTGTGGTCGGATAATATATATATAGTATAGCCGCACGCCAGTTTTTCCGTCATGTCCTGCATGAGCATTTCAAACTGCTTGTGGAAGAGCGGTTGCGGCAGTGTGTCAAAGGCTATACGTTGATAGTTGTCGAACGAACATTTTGCTCCAATCTCTATGGTCTCGTCCCAACTGGCGGATGCACTGTTTTCCTGTAGTGCCGTTTGCAGTGGGGCAAGATGGATAGAGTTGCCTATAACCATGGTGCGGGGAGGTAGGTAGGCTGTCAGGTTTACCAGATTGCCTGTATCCTGTATGCGGACGATGGTAATCTCGTTGACGCGTTGGTCGGAGAGTTGCGTCTCAATGTCAAAGGTTCGGATGGAATCTATCTCATCGCCGAAAAAGTCCAGACGGTATGGATTTTCAGATGCATAACTGTAAATGTCCACTATACCGCCGCGAATGGCGAACTGACCGGGTTCATATACAAAATCCACACGTTGAAAATCCAAATCCAGCAGACGTTGTGTCAAGGCGGCGATGGAAATATCTTCACCTGTATGCAGATGCATGCTGTTGCCACGCAGCACATCCGGCGCGGATGACAGTTCGCTCAGTGCTTCTGGATAGGTGACCACCGTCAGGTGCTGTGCATCTTGTGTCAGGGCGCTGAGTGTCTGCGTGCGCTGTATGGCCATCGATTCGTCAATCGTGGATTGCCTTCTTCGGCGTGAGTGCGGGAAAAAGAGTAGGGACGGAGCGTCATCTGTATTGCTGAGTGTGCGCAGGTCGGCATACAAATACTGCGCATCGTCGGCATTCTCGCATACAATCAGATGAACGGGATGCAGTTTGTCCTGCTCACGTATGGCTGACAGTACAATTGAACGCATGCTCGCATGCAGCCCCGTTAGCAGCAGATGCCCGGTTGTGCGTTGTTGCAATTGTTGAACGATTGCATGAATCTCGCTATGTCCGTCAACCAGTTGTTGACGAAGTTCGTCAATCGTCATGTTGTTTATTCCGGTACTTGGATTTTCATCGACTGCTTGCCTTTGTGATTCTCAAATATCATCCAATATACACCTTTCGGCATGGTGAATTTCTGTGTGCCGGTAAGTAGCTGGTCGATGAATGCTGAACCGTCAGGGGTAATAACGCGCATTGTGGTCGGTTGGGCTATATGGTGCATGACTACCTCTTGTGAACCGATGTGCATGCCTAATTTCAGATCTACAATCGTGTAGTCATATTCGCCTTCCGGATCATGGGCGGGGTTCCAACCGTCAGTACCGTGGGTGTATAGATAGGGCGTGACAATCTTGTCTGTAAAATCAGGATCGTTAGGTATATATACCAGGGCGGGATCATATGCCATCGACTCCAGTGCCATGTCAAATTGCGTGTCAATCCACACTACTTCGCCGTAGTGGTCTGTTGGTTTTACCAAATTGCAGGCCTCGGCATATTGTTCGCTCATCATTTCTTTCGCCGGTTCAGCGGAACGGATGAAGCATTGGTAGAACAGGAATCCGCGCAAGCCTTCTTGCGTACGGGCGGCTGCAATGTACGATGAGTTGCTTGTCGGGAATATTTCTATCGTCGAACGGTGGCAGGTTAGCGTCATACCGCCGGTGATAATTTTGTCACTACCCATAATGTGGCAGTTCTGCATGTAAAGTCTGCATCCTGCATCGCCGTATAGCGTGTTCTCCACACCGATGAGGCGGCAGCTCTTAAGTTGTATGTGGTCGGCCATACCGGCTATTGCCAGGGCTGCTGCCGGACGGCGGTATAGGGGATCTTGCACCAGCGTCGATTTTTCAGCTACCGGACGCCTGGGCGTCTCTTCATATTGAGGAACGATTTGGTCATGTGCCTCCTGACGTGTCACGTACCGGTTGAACGCATTCTCTATGATCAGGTTCTCCATGGTTACGTTTTCTGCCGCAATCACTACAGTGGCGTTGTAATACAGTTCGCGTCCGCCGGTGTTCTTTACTGCCAGGGCTTTGTTTTCCTGATTAACGCGGAGCGCACGCGGTGATTGCGTATAGTTCTCTGTCATCGAGTAGTAGTTGTACTCGCCGCCGTAATAGCCGGTTATGCGTACTGCCTGGCTGTGAATGTCCAAGCCGCCGTTGTTTATGCTGATGGAGGGTATAGTTGCCCGGTTGACCAGGGATATGTTGGGCTGTGTGATGCGCAGCATTTCGTCATATTGTCCGGGTTCGATAGCTATAGTCACATGCTGGTCCGGTGTGCGGTGCATCCGGTTAATGGCGCGCAGGGCCTGACGGATAGATGTGTATTTGAGCTGTGGACCTACATACAGCGTGTCTGTATATAGCAATGAATCGCTGGCATTCAGTTCGCGCCGGAAATCCAGACGTTTGCTTACCGGCGCACGGCGTACAACAAGTAACGATGTGCGCTGCATGCGGAAACTGTCCAGATCCAGCACGTCAACCGAGTACGATCCGCTGCGTAACTCTATATTGTCTGTGCCGGCAAAGGTATATACATACCCGGGTTCTTTGGTGTTGGTGAACTGTATTGTTGCGTTGCTCAGATCCACCTGCGATTGTATTTGTACCGGATAGGTCGGACGTTTTGTAAACGTGAGCTGGTTCAGATTGGTTACGGCTGCAACTGTGTCCATTACATAGTCGTTCACGCCTACCGGACGTACTTTGTACTGGTTGTTGGGCTCGGTATATAGTACATATCGGTTTCCGTTCAGTACATAAAAGGCGTGGAATGTTGTCGGGTATTTGGGCGTCAGCGTGAGCGACAGCTTGCGTAACTCGCTTTCCGGCAGACCTACTATCTTTCCCTTGAATTCGTTAAGTTCGATGTTTCGCGTTTTGATGGCGTAGGTTTGTCCGTTTTGCTGGAAGTTGATGGAATCTACGTTGGTCAGCATTTTCGTCGGATCGCCTAACAGCGTTAGCCCGTACATGAAACCGAGCGGGAGGCGTGCTGACGTCTCTCCGTAGCTTAGCGAGTGTGTCGCTCCGTTCTCTCGGTTGGTGATGGCTAACGAACATTGTTTGGGCAGCGTGCCGGTGAAGTACAGCTCACCCCATTCGGCCGGGTATCTGATGATGCGGGCAACTGTCAGTTTGTCGTCCAGACAGGACAGCCGATAGTGTCCTCGGCGGGGGATGGAGAACCATATGACCTCGGCACCCTGACCGCTTATCTTGCGCGTCTGCTCAAACTCCATATCGTCCGAACACAGCCGGTAGGTGGCGGGTACACCTGTGGAGGCGACTGCAAACTCGATGATGTCGCCCTCATAGAACAATTGTTCGATATATATTTCCGGATCGGCTTTCATGTTTGATGCCAGAAAACCGGTAAACGTCGCATTGTGCTGCTTGTCGTACAACGTTGCTTCGTCAAAGCGCGTGAGCTTGGTGTTGGAGGTGCGCAGACGGTGTGACCGTACACCATGACCGTTGAATGACAGGTTTACGCCTTTTGACCCGAGGAAGTCGGATATATATGCATTGGCTGAACCGGGGATGGCGGTCGGCATCCAGCTGTTGATCTCACTGGTCGTGAGCATGTTTTCATATTTCGTGCGGTCGAAACTGACGGCTCCGAAATCCCATATCTGCGGACGCTGCTCGGCTACAAGCAGAGTAGGTGAGAGGAGCACAATGGCGATGAGTGTGTATAGTATTTTACGCATAGTGTTGTTTGTTGACTGAGTGTATGGTCATTTCACATTGTTGGCAGTTGAATTGTAATTCCAGTATTGTGCCGTTGGCAAGGCGCAGGTATCTGGGTTCGTTTGGCAGCATCTGCCCTTTTCTATGCTTGCGGCAGTAACCCATTTCGTGCAGAATGCAGTATTTGCAGGTCATCAGAGGTTCATTGGCAAAGTTATAGGACGGTAACTCTGCTTGTTGTATCGTCATGTCCTTGCTCTTTGCTCTTGAGCCTTTGTCCTTTAGTTCTGACTCGGCGGCTTCCGTTACCTCTCGCCGCCATGCGTTCAGCGTGCTGATGGGGATGAAGTACGCCTCTTCCGGCACGCTCACTTTCTGTGCCGTAAACCGGCTGTCGCCTAACTTCATGAGTTGGGTGCGCTGCGTCTGGCGCGCTTGTTCTCCTTGCGTGGCGCGCGTGTGGGCGTATTCATAAGTCCGGCTTACCTGCCACGGCTCGGGTGTATGACCTTGCATCTGCAGGCGGAAACCTTCCGCTGTAGTTGTCAAATCAAGTGCAACGGGCAGACGTCGCTCTGCATGCAGCTGTTTCAGGTAAGCGGTGTCCGTATTCCTGTACAGCATCATTCCTCTGGGTATGTTCACCTTGCGGTACGTGCTGACAGCTACGGCATTGCTTGTCAGCGGCGCTACACTGTTCACTTGAAATCCTTGGTCACCGTAGCACAACCCGTCGCCGTTATGCAGCGTTATACCTTGCAGGAGCTGGACGTGTATGGTGCGTTCGTGAACGGAGGTGACTATGCCAATCTGCTCGCCGGTTGACTTGGGGCTTTCCCAGTTAGCCATGTTGCTTGTGCGGCCGTGCAGGAAATACGGCGAACTGCCGCGGTGGAACGTCTTGGCGGGATTAGGCGTAAAATCATACGCCATGCATCGCTGTTCCTGATTGTCGGCTGGTGTCGGTGACAGGGTATCCAGCTTTTGGCGGTAGTATGCCACAATGTTCGTCACGTAGTCGGCATCCTTTAGCCTGCCTTCTATCTTTATGGTGCTCACTCCGGCCTCCTGCAGCTCCTGTAGGTACGCCGAGCGGTCCATGTCTTTGAGCGAGAGTACATACCGCTGGTGTAGAGGTTGCCCCTGTGCGTCACTCAGCTCCTGTCCTTTGCTGTCCAGTACGTCATATGCCATGCGGCACATCTGTGCGCACGCGCCGCGATTGGCGCTCCTGCCGGCCAGTCGCTCCGATATGAAGCACTTTCCCGAATAGCAGACGCACACTGCGCCGTGTACGAACACCTCCAGCTCGATCGGCTGCACAGGATTGTCTGCAAGCGTGGCTTGCCGGATGGCACGTATCTCCTCGATGGTCAGTTCGCGGGCCAGTACAGCTCGGTGAAAGCCCATACGTTGCAGGCTTACAACCTGTTCGGCGCTGCGGTTGTCGCATTGGGTGGATGCATGCAGACGGATTGGAGGCAGGTTCTCTTGCAGTAGCCGCAGGTCTTGTACAATCAGGGCATCCACGCCCGCCTCGTACAGTTGCCATGCCAGAGCTGCGGCTTCCCTGCGCTCGTCGTCATCCATCAATGTGTTGACTGTCACAAGCACCTTGACCCCGAACGGATGTGCGTAGCGTACCAGCTCTTGTATGTCTTCTATGCTGTTGCCCGCTGCCTGACGTGCACCGAACTTCGGCGCGCCGATATATACGGCATCTGCCCCCGCCATGATTGCGGCGCGTGCTACATCAATATTCTTTGCCGGTGCCAGTAACTCCATCAATCTTCAAATCTTCATCTTCCCCGAAGCGCTCCCGACCACGCATACATTACTATTCCGGCTGTCACACTTACGTTTAGCGAGTGTTTGGTGCCGTACTGTGGCAGTTCGATACATCCGTCACATAGTGCCATAACCTCGTCGGCAATGCCGAACACCTCATGTCCTAACACCAGTGCTACGCCCTGTCCGTCGGGATGATTGCTGATTGCTTGTTCCAGTGTCACGGCATCGTGAGCCAGTTCTATGGCATACACCTTGTACCCTTTCTCGTGCAATGCGTGTATGGCATCTGTCGTCTGTGCGTAGTATGTGTAATCTACAGTCTGCTCTGCGCCGAGGGCGGTCTTGTGCAGTTCGGCGTTAGGCGGACAGCAGGTTATGCCGCATAGGCAAAGCCCTTCTATACAGAAAGCATCCGCCGTACGGAACACCGCACCGGTGTTGTGCTGGCTGCGTACGTTATCCAGTACCACCACCAGCGGTATTTTCTTTGCCTCCTTGAACGCGTCCGGCGTCAGGCGGTGCATATCTGCTATGGATTTCTTAGTCCCTGTCACTTTTTAATCAGTCCTTCTGGCATACGCACAGTTACTTTCTTGGTTTGGGCGTCTATGTCTTCTACAAAATCTTCATGCAGGGGGAGTAGTGTTCCGTTGTCCAGCTGTATGAGCGTATTCATAGTGGATGTGTCGATATCTGTTATGACTCCCAGTGCCCCTTGTTCTATGTCAATCAGGGTGTACCCTGTCAGCGATGTCAGGTCGGCTGGCGTCTCTGTGTCTTCCGGCAGATCACTGCGCAGCATGTATGCCTCGCAACCGATGAAGCGCAACGCCTGTTGTTCACTCTCAATGCCTTGGAGCGTGAGTAATACATCCTCGTTGCCTTTTGTCCGCCAGTCTGTCACACGGAAGGGAACGAATATCTCATCTATGCATAGGATGATGAATGTGGCATCATTGTCCTCCCAGCAAGTGTTGCGCATGCGGCATTGCAGCTCACCGCTTGTGCCGTGTGTGCGCTGAATGTGACCGATATGTATCAACTCTTGTTCCTTGATCATGTTTGCTTTTAGTTCTTCGGCCCTATGAATAGTTTGCCTGAACCGGCGTTGTAGGTGGCCTGGTATTGCTTCAGCGCTTCCTTGGCTATGCCGCGCGTGGGAACACCGTTGCCGGAATAGATATCGTATTCCTCACCGCATTCGGGGCAAACGGCAAATATCCCGTTCACTATGCAGGGCTTGTCGCGCTTGAGGCAGTGCGGACAGCATAGGTCGTACGCCCCGTACGGATGAAAGCCGTCGATATACACTACTGTTCCTGCATAACCGTAGGCATCGGTAACGGTCAGAGGTTGTGTCGTGCCATTCAGATGAATGCCTGTTTCGTCGGCTGTCAGGTACATCGTTACGTTTTCCGGAACGAAGTTGACAAACATCCCCACATTCGTGTTTATCTCCAGATGGATAGGGTACGAGGGAACCGAACTGCGGAACGTGGTATTGCCTTTGCAGCCTGTCAGAAGGGCGAATGCCGTAATCAATATGACCAGATGCCTGCTTCGCATTATTGCATCGCTTTGAGGTGTACCTGATAGATCAGTGTGGAGTAGGGCGGTATATATCCGAAGTTCCCTTCTGTACCTGTTCCTTCTGAACCGTATCCCAGATTGTAGGGGATGTATAGCATATAGTCGTCATGCACGTGCATCATATGCAGTCCCTCGGCAAACCCTGCCACGGTGTTTTGTAGCAGGAACACGGCTTCTTGGCTTTCCTGAAGCAGATTGCCTGTGTTATAGCCTCCGTAACTGCTAATCAGGTACAGTTTGTATTCCACTACTACTGTATTGTCGTAGTTTGGTTTTGACTCTGTGGGATTCGGACTCGGGTTGAGTATCTTGTACTGCAATCCAGATGCCGTTGTTTGTACGCCGGGCTGTGTCTTGTTATGTTCCAGCCATGCTTCGTTCATGGCTTTCCAGTCCAGATAGTCATTCTGCTTGCAGCCGCTCAGTGCCAGCAGTAAGAATAAGATGTATCCTAATCGTTTCATATGCGTGTTGTTGTCAAAATTATTGGGCTAACCAGAGTTCCGGGTTCTGCAACTCTCTGTCTTGCCATACTTGGAACTGCAGTTCGGTCTTGTTGTCATCATCCGCGTTCGATGCTATGCGTCCGATAGTCTGTTTGGCTTGTATCTTTTCTCCGGGTTTGACTACGGGCGTTTGGATGCCTGTGTATACGGTTCGGTAGTTACCGTGTTGGATGATGATGGCGTAGGTCGATCCCATTACCATGCAGGTCGTCACTTCGCCTTCATATACGGCACGTGCGTCTGAACCGGCCGGAGTCTGGATATATATGCCTTTGTTGTTGATTGTCACGTTTTCATATACGGGGTGCTGGTGCTTGCCGTAGTGACCGCTGATGAATCCTTTCTCTACCGGCCAGGGCAGTCGGCCTTTGTTGGCGGCAAACCCTCCGGCTATCAGTTCCTGCTCTTTGGTCAGTTGTTGTTTGCGGTCAACCTGTTTGGCGATGGCGCGTTCGATTTGTTTGTTCAGCTCGTCAATCTTCTTTTGTTGTTGTTTTTGCTTGGCCAGCAGTTCTTTCTCTTTTTTCTTTAGGTCTTGCAGCATGGCTTTCTGTTTGCGCTCGTTGCGGGCCAGCTGGTCACGTTCGCGCTGCTGGGTCTTCAGGGCGGAGTCTTTCTCCCTGCGGTTGTCTTGTATCAGGTCTGACTGGATCTGTATGTTTGCCTTCAGGCTTTCTATACGCTCCACTTGCTCCTGGCGGTATGAGGCGAACTCGCGCATGTAGCGCAACCGGCGGAACAGTTGGTTGAAGTCTTTGGCTGACAGTAGGAACAGCAGGGGCGACTGTTGCATGTCTGCATAGTGTGTCAGTTGGACCAGATGGGCATAATCATGCTTTAGCGAGTCAAGTTCGGCTTCCAGGCGCGATTGTTCTGTATGCAGACGCTTTTGCTCTTCGTCCAGGGCGATGAGCTCCTTGTTGATGGAGTTGATGAGCTTCTTCCGGGTACGGATATCCTGATTGATCAGGTTCAGCTTGTTCTCCGTAGCTTTCTCGTTCTGCTTGGTCTGCTTGATCATCTTGCCGGTGGTCTCTATCTCCTCGGCATACTTCTTCTGCTGTGCTTGCAGTTCTTTCAGTGTCTGCGCATTCATGCTTACCGCAGCAAGCATGGTAAATAGTAATGAATATATGATTTGTCTCTTCATCGTATATAATTTTCAATTCCTCTAACCTCTAACCTCTAACCTCACAATCCCTTCACCAGTTGTTCAAGTGTCACTTTCTGGTATCCGCTCACGTTGGCTGAACGCATGCTGGCATTCACATCGGTCTGCATGGATGACGTGTACAGTATCACCGATCCGTTTATGTCGGCTTGTGACACGTGCAGGCTCAGTTGCGGCTCGTCGCGGCGGGCAAGGATGTTTTCGTCCACCCATGTGTCAACATCGTCAAGGGTGATTTGCGCACCCATCTGCTTCATGTCGGAATAGCTCATGCGGGTGTAGCGGCGGTTGATCTTGTCAATCACGGTCAGTCCCTCGGCATTCAGTTCTACGCGTAGCATCTCTAATCCCGCAAACGGCTGTATGCTGACTTGTGCACCGGCGCCTCGTTGCCAGCGGAGTGTCGCAGGGGTGGTGAATGTGTTGTCCTGCATGCTTACCGACAGAGTCATACGTGGCACGTACAGGTTTTGTATCATGGCTTTCTTTGCGGCTTCGGCCTGCGCAATCGAGTCTGCTATGCGCTGGCGCTCCAGTTCTGCCTGCTGAAGTGTCGGCGTGGGTTTGATGTTCTTCTTGTGCGCGCAGCCTCCGGCAAGCAGCATGATACATGTCACCAGGGCGATGATGGATATAGGGTGTTTCATTGTTCGCTTTGTTGCTGTAGGGATTGTTGGATGGTTTCCATATGCTGGGCTATTGTCCCGTCGCTGTCAGTCTGTGCGTACTCCATTGCTTTCTTTATGTAGAACAGGGCGAGT
>Ga0310690_10008864_pt1 | contig 12693 bp, 12 predicted proteins | sample AusTroGonzalo_MG_2_FD_207661 | JGI IMG/M metagenome (GOLD analysis project Ga0310690, IMG submission 207661) | Bovine rumen microbial communities from tropical cattle in Woodstock, Queensland, Australia - Gonzalo_04 (v2) (version 2) | ecosystem: Host-associated > Mammals > Digestive system >...
CGCAGCAACAGCAGCTCGCGGATGGAGCGCAGATTGCTGTGATCGACAAGGGCAACATGCGTAAGGTTACGCTTTTGCTTTTTCGTTTTCTTAGTCAGAATGTGACTTTTGAACGCGTGTTTGCGTTTCAGTTTACCTGTTCCGGTAAGAGTGAATCTCTTTTTCGCACCGGAATTAGTTTTTACTTTTGGCATTTTGTTTGATATTTAGTTGTTAATAATCGGCACAAGGCAGCACAAAAGCCTTGAAACCATTTTTTATTTCTTATCTCGCTACGTCCGAAGGATTACTTCTTAGGCGAAATATTCACAATCATTCGTTTGCCTTCCAGCTTGGGCACAGCTTCCACTTTGCCGTATTCAGCCAGGTCGTTGGCAAACCTTGCCAGCAGCAACTCGCCCTGCTCCTTGAACAGTATCGAACGTCCGCGAAAGAACACATAAGCCTTCACCTTGTTGCCGTCCTTCAGGAACTCCTGGGCATGCTTGAGCTTGAAGTTGTAGTCATGCTCGTCGGTCTGCGGTCCGAAACGGATCTCTTTAATCACAACCTTGGCGGAGTTGGCCTTTTGCTCTTTCTCTTTGCGTTTCTTCTGGTACAGGAACTTCTGGTAGTCCAATATCCTGCATACCGGCGGTACGGCGGTTGCGGATATCTCCACAAGGTCAAGGTTCTGTTCGTCGGCTATCTGCATGGCTTCACGCAAGGAATATATACCCTGCTCCACATTGTCACCCACCAGACGAACCTCTGCCACACCGCGTATCGCATCATTGATGCGGTTTGGCAATTCTTTTTCTACACGCCCACGGTTTCCACGAGGCGCACGGGGTAAATTTGCTGCTATAGTTTTGTCCTCCTATAAGGGTTTGTTTCCTCCACAGCACAGCCCTATGCCGCACGCACCTACCGCGCACCTACTCGCCGTCCTGACGGCTTCCGAGTGACGCTCGTAGCGGCACGGCCATAGCACCTGCCATGAATTCGACCACAAAGTTACGAATTTTTTCCGGCTTTCGCAAATGTTTACTTCGTTTTTTCTTCAAAAAACTGCATTTTGTTAGGTAAATGTGCACTATCATTAGGATGTATGATAAAAAAATACTTTTTTATTTGCATATATCAATATTTTTTCGTATCTTTGTAGCGGATTATGAAATTACGTGAGAATATACTCAGGTGACAGTCGGGTGAAGGTCGGATGCACATCGGACCAATATCGCATCCTGATGCACCTTATAATACTTTGTATATATCCCGTGATTTTGATTATTCCTTAATATAAATATAGAGTGGAAAAATCCTTAAAAACATCTAATATGACAAAACTATTTCGTCACGCTATCCTGTTGCTGGCAGCCGTTTGTATGGTTGTCTCCTGCAAGGATAACGCCATTTCTGCCGATGACTTGAACACCAACGGCATCAAGCAAGGCAAAGTAGCCTACGACACACTCGACATTGACCTCCGCCCTGCTACCGGAGACACCATCGATCTGGACGAGGCGGTAGCCATCGGTTTGAAGTTGGTTTCAGGATCAAGCCCTGAATCCATTACAAAAGACCCGTATTATATTATCGGATACGTAAAGGGATTCACCGATAAAGACAGCGAAGCAAGTTTGAAGCAGTACGGCAACCGCTTCCCAATTATCACAAACAAACTCGGCAACCGCTCCATGCAATGCTACCAATTGCTGAACTACCGCATGGAGAAGTTCACGAATATGGACCAGCTGAAGGTTGGTGACCAGATTGTGGTATGCGGTCATATTCAGAATTACAGCAATACGCCACAGGTTGCCGGCGGTTTTCTCATGACAACAGATAACCCTGCCAATCCGGCTCCGGCTCCATTGGATATACATCTGCGTGAAGCGACAGGCGATACCATCGATCTGGACGAAGCTATCCGTATCGGTTTCTCTATGCCTTCCAGCACAAAAGATCCGGCTTCCACATCCACGAAATCATATTACATCCTTGGATATGTATCCGGATTTGACCCGCAGGATACCGAGGAATCCATGAAGCAATACGGTAACCGCTACCCCATCCTGACCAACAAACGGGGTGACCGCTTCATGTTGTGCTACCGTCTGTTAGGTCCCAAGGGAGAAAAGTTCAAAGAATTCAGCCAGCTGCAAGTAGGTGACCAGGTTATTGTATATGGCAAGATTCAGAACCGCTTGAATGCTCCGCAGCTGACACAAAGCGGCTATCTGGTAACCACGGACAACCCCAACATCTCTGCCCGCATTCTCGTCAATGAGACGTTTGACAAAGGTATAGGTGCATTCACTATTGATAACAAGATTGCAGCTTCGGCTCCTGTTTGGTCACACATTGATGCAAAAAACAGCACGCCGGGCTACATGCGTGCTACGGCCAAGATTAACGATGTGAACGAGGAATCAGAGAGCTGGCTTGTTTCGCCCGTTATGGATCTGACGGTATGCAAACATGGCGCACAGATGACATTCACGCAGTACTACGTGGGTGACAAGAACAGTCGTGACGAACTCCTGCAAATCCTTGTATCCATGGATGGCGGCAGCACGTGGGATCATATTCCGACCACAGATGCCATGTGGAATGACGGCACACTGCCTCAGTTCCAAAACGTGAAGATTGACTTGCAATACTTTATCTCCGACCAGACACAGGTGGCCTTTGTGTACAAGAGCACTACCGAAAAGGCCTTGACCTGGGCTGTCAAGAACATTGTAATCGGAGAACCCGAATTTTGATAACAACAAAACACAACAATTTATAAAACTAAACAACTAAACAAATGAAAAAATCATTACTTATCGCCTTGTTCGCTATTGCATGCGGAACAATGGCTTATGCGCAACCGCGCGCAATTGGTGGTCGTCTCGGCTACGGTGCAGAATTCAGCTATGAGCATGGTCTCGGCAACAACATGATCTCGTTGGAAGTCGGTGTTCCCGGTTTCTCAACTATCGAAGCAGCTTGTACTTACGATTGGATTGATCCGTTTGGTGCAGCCGTACCTTGGAATGAAAAAGGTGAATGGCACTGGTACATGGGTGTCGGTGGTGCAGTTCGTTGGTCCTGGCAAGTATTGGATGCCGGTTTCATCGGTGCTTGTGGTCGTTTCGGTATCGAGTACGACTTCTGGTTCCCACTCCAACTCTCGATTGACTTCCGTCCGACGCTGGGTGTAGCAATGTTCAACAACGGTAGCGGTATAGGTGCAGGCTTCGGCTATGACGTATATGCTGGCGGTCTCGGACTTGGTATCCGTTACAAATTCTAATCACCAATTATCTAAAACAAAACAACCGGCTGGATTTCCAACCGGTTGTTTAATTTTATCTTTGAGTACAGAAGGCTTTTTTTCAGCGTAGCAATCCACTACCCCATTGCTCCGTCAATCGGAATGACCTGACCGGACACATATGAGGACATATCAGACGCCAGGAACAATACAACCTGAGCCACTTCGTCTGCCGTTCCGGCACGACGCAAAGGAATACGCTCTACAAAACTGTCCCGCACCTCCTGCGGCAATGCCTGAGTCATATCGGTATCGATATATCCCGGAGCCACAGCGTTGGCACGGACACCCCGACCTCCAAGTTCCTTGGCAGTGGATTTCATCAGAGCGATTATTCCCGCTTTTGATGCCGCATAATTTGCCTGACCGGGATTGCCGGCTATACCGACAACAGATGCCAGCGAGATGATGCTGCCTTTACGCGCGCGTACCATAATAGGAGTAACAGCGTGGGTGTAATTGAAAGCAGACTTCAGATTGACACGGATTACATCGTCCCACTGCTGCTCACTCATGCGAAGCAGCAAGCCGTCACGTGTAATGCCGGCATTGTTGACCAGAATGTCTATCGTGCCGAAATCCTCTTTCACCTGTGCCACCACAGTTTCTGTCTCTTCAAAACTTGCAGCATCGGCAGCGTATGCCTTGGCATGTACGCCAATAGAAAGCAACTCGGCTTCCGTGGCACGCACCTGCTCGTTGAGAGCAATATCCGTAAAGGCAATATTGCAGCCTTCTTTGGCAAGACACAAGGCGATAGCACGACCTATGCCGCGCCCTGCACCTGTAATCAAAGCTGTCTTTCCTTCTAATAACATATGATTATTTCATTTTGTTTATCTGATTGAAGTTCTCCCGAAATTCCAATTATCAGGAAGAACTATGGCAACGTAACGCTTTCTGCCGCCTGCAGCATCGGGCAAGCGGGATTGCGAAAAAGAAAAAAGGTGGAGTGCCGTTTTACTCGAGAAAACTCCTGTGAACAGGATTTGAGGTTTCACGCACCTTTGTAATCCGACCACCTCATCGCTACCCTTCGCGTTCGGCAAACCTCGCTAATAGATGACGCTCGCGTCATAAAGCGCTCGGTTGCTTCCGCTCTCCCCACCACAACAACGTTGCGTTGGGGGCCCATTAGGGAAGGGGTCACGGCGTAGAGTATCGGCACGCCATTGGTACGCCAGGGACCTCGGTTGTTTATATTATTTGATGAGTTTTCCGGTCTCTGACCGGCACTCCACCTGTATTTCAATGTTCACTGTTTGTCAGAACTCCCAATATGCATCAACTGTTCCACTGGAACGTCAGCACAAGTTTGTTCTCTTTGATTTTGTACACACCCTGCTCCGTATAGTATAATGCATCAATCACACTGCCGGTACTCCAGGAATGGGAGTATGCCAGACCTATGCGCAGCCATTTGCCTATATAGTGCAGTCCTGCCGAAACACGGTGACGCGAATAGAACGTCGTATAGGCATAGCCTGCCTCCAGAAACCAGTGGTTGGTAAACGCAGCCTCCAGCCCGACGCGCGGGGTGTGGGCAAAACCGGTCAGTTTGTGGTACTGAATGTCATATTGCAGTGAAAGTAGGCCGTGGTTCTTCCATTGAAGACCAACACCGGCACTCGCTTTGAGAGGCGTTACCATCTGCCAGCTGCTGGAATAATCCGGCGAATCGTAAGCCGCATTCCTGCCCGGATCATCAGGATAGGTAATCTTCTCTGTAAAATAATCCGTCTGACGCATCCTGCCTATGAGCGGCGACTCAAACGACAATCCTATACGGATCGCCTGTACAGGATGCACCAGCACACCGGCACTGGCTCCCCAGCCTACTGCTTTGCCTATCGTGGTCTCCTGCAAGTCATACTCCTGTCGCAATCCACGATGGTCAACTGACATATACTCCCAGCGGCTTATTGTCTGCCTTGCCTGCACCCATTCCAAGGTCATACCTACGCCCCAATAAAACCGGTTACTGATGTTCTGCGCAAAATGAATATCGGCATCATGGCGATATACATACTCGTCAACCTTTGTCTCTATCCAGTCCTGACCGGGCAAGGCTGACTCGCTGTAACTGTTGAGAGTGAATATTCGCTGAATATCCGCACGCTTGGCGTACGAAATCATAATGTTGTTACTAACTATACCGGCTACCCTCTCCGGATGCGTCAGTGCAAACACATACGACGCCTGCGACAGATGCCAGCGGTTATATAACGGTGTTCTCAACGCACTCTCCGACTGCATGAATCTGCGGAACGTACCGTCACCACTGACGGAAAACTGACTGTGACGGTATATACCCAGTCCGGCAGGGTTCCGCTTGACAGCCGAAGGATCACCTCCTACCGCCGTCATCGCACCGGCCATACCGATGAACCGCGCCGTACCGGCAAGCTCGTCTTCAGCCACTGCCATCATCTGCTGCAAACCGCTCGGATGGACGGTCTGCGCATGCATAGCGGGCATACCCAGCAAACAGGCCATTGCAAAGCAATATGTCAGTCGGAGTCTTTTCATTATGGTGCTTCACGAATGATAGCGCGAACGGTATCAGGATGCTGAAGGGAAACGGAATCCTCGATAAAAATGATTTCCTTCACATGTCTGTTATAGGAAGGCACAACAGCCTCGGCGGCATTCTGCGTACGGGTGTCCTGCCAGAAATAGACATCCTCCACGAAGTCGTCCGCCTTTGTCCAACAGGCGCCTGCCAGCGCCAGAAGACACACACCTGCTATGCTCCACACGCGTCTCATTGCCAGGGTTGATGCTCTATGGGTAAGGAACGGTTGATACTCTCATCAAGCGTGGTGAGCGTTTCCGTGTTGGCGATGCCCGGAATAGCCTGAATCTTCGAGTTCAACAGATACATCAGGTGCTTGTCGTCATGGGCGTACAGCTTGATAATCATCGAGTATGCACCCAGCGTAAACTGGCTCTCCACGATCTCAGGAATCTTCTCCAATTCAGTACATACCTGCCTGTACATGTGTCCGCGCTCAAGCGTTATACCCACATATACACACAGGTTGTATCCCAGCATCTTCGGGTTCACCTGATACCCCGAACCGACAATCACACCTATATCAAACATGCGCTGCACGCGCTGATGAATAGCGGCACGACTCACACCGCACTGCTCGGCCACCTCCTTGAACGGGATGCGGGCATTCTGCGTGATTATCGTTAGAATCTTCTTATCTAAATCGTCTATGAGTTCCATAAAAGTGACAATTTGTTAGCAATCATACGTAATTTAACTACAAAATTACAACTTTTTTTGCAAATATGCAAATATTTTTGTATCTTTGTACACAATTTGACAGAAAAAGTACCATTTTGCTACAAATAGTGCTATTTTGCTATGACAAATCTTCAGGATTATATTGAATCGCACACCAGTCCCGAGCCTGAACTGCTGGCTCAGATTACACGGGACACGAACCTGCACGTTCTTAATCCGCACATGCTGTCCGGTCCGGTGCAAGGCGAACTGCTTCGTATGCTGAGCCGCATGCTCCGCCCAAAGCGCATTCTGGAACTCGGTACGTTCACCGGATACTCCGCACTCTGCCTTGCGGAAGGACTAACAGATGACGGCGAACTTATCACCATTGAGCATAACGACGAACTGGAGGATACCATCCGTCATAATCTGAAACAGTCGCCTTTAGGCGAGCGCATCCGTCTTATCATTGGAGATGCCAAACAAATCATAGGGTGCGGCACTCTGTGTGCAGACAGCGGATTGTTCGACCTCATCTTTATCGATGCAGACAAGCGCGAATACTGCACCTACTACGAACTTGCCTTTCCCCTGCTGCGAGAAGGCGGATTCATTCTGGCGGACAACACGCTTTGGGACGGGCATATTATTGACCCTGAATACGACAAAGACAAACAGACACTCGGTTTGCGTGAGTTCAACCGGATGGTTGCAGCCGATACACGCGTTTCCCAAGTCATTCTACCCGTGCGTGACGGTTTGTCCATCATTTTCAAGCATCCGGCCAAATAAACAAACTCTCATCAATACCACAAGAGGCACCCCGAAAGGTGCCTCTTGTGTATCGTACTATTCAGTTATCAGTCAACCTTGATATCTTTGTTCACATTCTTCGAACCAACGAGGGCGTAGAAGAGGATGTATGCTACACCTATTACAGGTACAATGTAGCTAACCAGGCAGTTGTGCGCTGCCACTACACTCTGGATGTACGGAACAACGCCGCCGCCGAATACCATCATCATAAATATGCCGGCAGCCTTCGCGGTGTACTTGCCGAGGCCTTCAGTTGCCATATTGAAGATGGATGTCCACATAACGGATGTGCACAGACCGCAGAGAACAAGCAGAGTAGAAGCCAGAGGCACTTCAATCACGCTACCCTGTACAAAGCTCTTGACCATAATACTGTCGCCTATGCACATTGCTGCTACCATCAGGGCAATGGCTGTCGTTGCCACACAGATTACCATGGTACGACTGCTGACCTTACCACCGATAGCCGAACCGACGAAACGACCTATAAGCATCAGAATCCAGTAACGGGCAGCAATGAAGCCTGCAGCGGCAAAGCCTACTTTCGGAGTCAGATAACTGATCAGCGTAGCAGGAATACCAACCTCTACACCTACATAGAAGAAGATGGCTATCACACCCAGCGTCAGATGACGGAACGCCCACGGACTGCGCTCGTAGGTCACTTGCTGACCGGCACCGGCAGGCTCGGCAATCGGAGTCAGACGAATTACCAGATATACAACTGCAAATACAGCCATAGCGATATACAGCACTACGTTCACATCGTCAATCTGCTTGCCGGCAAGGCTCTCACCGATGATGGCACCAACCAGCATAGGTGTCAACGAACCCGACAGAGAGTTCAGTGTACCGCCTACCATGTTCAACTGGTTTCCACGGTTTCCGCCGCCACCCAGCAGGTTCAGCATCGGGTTGACCACCGTATTCAACATACATACGCAGAAACCGCCAAGCAGTGCACCGCCCAGATAGACATAGAAACTGTCCACCACGCCGCTGAACCACTGCACGCTGATTCCCACGAAGCCGAGGAAGATAGCAGTGAGAGCGGTTTTCTTGTAGCCGTGCTTGGAGAGGAAGTTTCCTGCCGGAATACCCATCACCAGATACGCAAGGAAGTTAAACAGGTTACCTAACATACCCATTCGTTCGGCTTGTGCAGGGTCGTCAAACGACGCGCCCCAGATCTTGCCTACAGGAGCTGCAAGGTTCGTAACAAACGAGATCATTGCGTAGAGAAACATCATAGCAATGATTGTAATGATGCGCAATGATGCGCCGGATTCTTGTTTACTCATGATAAATTATTTTTATTTTGTTGTTTGGTTCGTTGTTGGGGATTCGGGAGCACGATATCTCGAAAACTCGAAATCTCGAAATCTCGAAAATTCTTCCGAGGCAAAAGATTACTCCTCCAGGAAGTTCAGCAGCTGCCGGTGCAGATGCTGATAGTGCTTGCCCTGACGCAGGAAATGGTTGTCGTCGGGATAGACGAGCATCCGGTAATCCTTGTCGGCGTTAATCAGAGCTTCCACCATGCGCCAGGTGTTCTGCACATGTACGTTGTCGTCTGCATTGCCATGAACAATCAGCAGTTCGCCTTTAAGTCCGGCCGCCAGATGGGTCAGGTCGGCATCGTTGTAGCCGCTCTCGTTCACCTGCGGACGGCGCATGTATCGCTCGGTGTATCCGCTATCGTACAGCCGCCAGTCGGTCACCGGCGCAATAGCGATACCTTTGGCTATCAGCGGCGTACCATCGGCTTGCAGGGGTTGGGTACACAGGCAGCGCAACACCTCATAGCCTCCATAACTCCAGCCGGCCATGTAGATGCGGTGATTATCCGACCAAGCTTGGTCGGCTATCCACTGAGCCACGGCCAGTTGGTCGTCCGCCTCACGTCCCATCTGCATGTACGCAAAGTTGCGGTACGCCCTACCCTGTGCATCCGTGCCGCGCGGGTCGGCGATGACCACCACATAGCCCAGGTCCGCCAGTCCGTAATCCCAACGACGACGCCAGCGGTCGGTCACGCGCTGTGAAGCGGGACCGCTGTATTGCAGCATGACTACAGGGTACTTCTTCGATGCATCGAAGTTGCGCGGATAAAAGATGCAGGCTTCTAAATTGACCTCACCTTGCGGCGTTGCGATAGGAATCTGCGAATATTTCTTTGCAGGCAGACCCAATGCCTGCCATTGCTTTTGTATGTTGGTATTGTCCTTGATCACACTGCCTGCTCCACTCTTGGCGCTCCAGAGCGTATAAGCCACAGGCTCTTGGTCACTCTCGTGCGCGAGGATAGCCTGCTTGCAGTCCGAGGAGAGATACATGCTGTTCCAGCCATGCTCCTGACCAACCGGGGTGAGCGTATTCTTCTTATAGTTCAGCGCATAGCACACGCGTTCGCGCGGCGTGGCTGCAGCCTGGAAATACAAGGTTTGCGCCGCCTCATCGTAGCCGTACAAAGCGGTTATATCGCCTTGGTTATTTGAAGATTGGAAGATTTGAAGACCGGAACTCAAATCGGCCGTCTGCCTGCCGTTGGCTGCGTGCATGTACGCCCGTTTCCATCCCTCGCGTTCGGAGAGGACAATGAAGCGTCCGTCGCTCAGCCACTGCCAGTCATCGAACAGCGAGTAATCCACGTAGTAGTCCTTACTGCTCTCCTCGTAGAGCGAGGTGCAGACCAGCGAGGCAGGATTGCAGGCAAACACCTCCATCGCATTCTGGTCACGGTTGAGCGTGAGGATAGCAAGCTGCTGGACGGGTTCCTCACCTTTCTTCTGTGCAGGCAGGCTGCGCCATTGGATGCGCGGGATATAGCGGTCATCCGCCTCGGGCAACGATGCCTGACGTGTATCTTTGTTCGAAATTGTATAGATTTGTACAGAAGCCTGAGCGTTATGCTCTCCAGCACGGGGATAGGACTGAATGACCGTTTGCGGATGCCCCTCGCCGAGCATCATCTGCCACGATGTTTCCGGCACATCCTTGTCGTTCAAGCGGATGAATGCCAGTTGCTTCGAGTCCGGCGAGAACTGCATCAGACAGGTCTGAGCGAACTCCTCCTCATAGAGCCAGTCGGCTATACCGTTCCATGTAGTGGGATTGGTTGCCGTAACCGCTACCTCCGTACCGAAATCAAGCTTGTGGAGATAGATATTGTTATCCGCCTTGACGAAGGCGATGTACTTGCCGTTGGGCGAGATGACAGCGTCACGAACCGGCGCATCACTCAATGGCTTGCGGGTGTTCTTCTGCGTATCTACAATCCAGTAGTTCGCCATGAACGAGTGGCGGTAGATCTGCTGTTTGTCGGTATAATCCAGACGGTAACGCTGTACGGGCAGGTTGCCGAGAATACTGTCCTGCTCATGGACAGTAAGTGTCTGAGTGTTATACACGCCGTCGAGGATATCATACATCACATCCGCTTTCGGAGCGGCGAACGAACTGACGGCAAGAGCCGCAGCCATGAGAGTAAAGGTTATTCTATTCATCGTTTTGTATCTATTCGTTTATTTGCAGGTATTTCTTCCCGTTCCTGATTGTCAGTATGTACGGACCTATATTCGTTTGCATGGTCGGCATAACGTCTGTCGCTGTCTGCAGCACATCTCCTCCAAAGGGGAAAGAGGTATAATACGGCATCACCACGTCGCAATCCGCCACGGCAAACAAAAGTATATCGTGCTGCTGGCCAGCACTGTCCGTCGGACGGAAAAAGAATGCGCCATCATCGCGTGGCCAGAAAGAAACATAATACGTTTTCGCTCCGGTCACAGCAGATATACTGAAATGCGGCATAGGGTCTTTGTCCGTTTCCATGGGTGAAATAATCCAGTTCTTGCTATTGAATGAATTCTGAGTGAAGTTCCCTCCCGAACCGAGTCTGACAGGCGTGCCGGTCTGCTTGTGCACAATAGAAAGGGTGTCATTCGTGAGCGTTAAGGAATATATCGCATCCGCCGCGCATGCAGAATTAGGCAGAGAGACCCATCCTTTATCAGCCTGCCGGACCAAAGACACAGTCTGAAGCAAACCGTTCTCCACTTCGCCCCGGGCATAAAACATCCAGCCGCTGTTCGGTTCATACAATGCAATCAGGTAATCGCCTGAAGTGAGGTCGTCAGCAGGCAGCCACGGTTGCGCCTCGACGCGCTGCACATACACGGCGTGTATGACGCAGTCTGCATACGGATAGTATTGCATGCCGGCATACATGACTGCAGGCATTTCCTCAGCACCGGCAAGCGGCCACTCCATCCAGCCCAGAAACTGCCATTCGGGATCTTCCAGCGGCACATCAGGCAACCGCACTCCCGCACCGGATTGTGCTTCGGTTACGGACGACACTTGCAGCGGGATATGCGTGGCAAACGACACGGTGTAACTCTTCGGCGCCGGAGCGGAATAGTTCAGTTCGACGGATTGCAGATACAGTGAGTTTTCCGACGCACTGATATATAAGGTTATGGGTACATCTTTTGGCACAACCACTCCCCCCAGCGGATGGGATATACTCATCCAATCCTTGCTATACTTGCCGGCCCATGACGGAGCGTTGAACGTCGCATCGTCAATCGTCCAGACGGTTGTTCCGCCTACAGTCATCTTCAGCGAACCGGCTCCGCTGTCCTTATTGGAGTGCATCTGCAGGCTGACGGAGTTGAGTGTCATCCCCTCATAGCCGTTTAGGGTCAGGCGGACATAGTTGCCGGCGGTCATCTGTCCGGTCTGTGTGCCCGATTGCGCAAACTCACACGTAGCACCATCAGGAACATCTCCTGACGGTACAGCCTGCTTACTCGACAACGTATATAAGGCGATGAGTAAAAAGAGAGTTTTCATTCTTCGCGCACATTATTCCGCATACAAAGATACAAAAATTATACGAGTTTTGCAAATTATATTGATAATTTGCTGCAAATATTTGTCATTTTTTGCGAATCAGATATTTTTTTGCTGAAATTGTTTGTAAATTTCCGATAAATTTACTAACTTTGTAGGCTTTTATGTGCGTGCGCGCCTCTGCATGGCGCGGATACACACACAAACAATATTGAACAAGTTTGGAACAATCTTGACCAAAAGCAAAAACAAATCAATAATAAACAATCTATTAACATGCAACAAATCAAACTGACTCGTGGTTTGGACGTGAAGATGGACGGCAAGGCTGCACGTGAATGCGGCAGCATTATGCGGCCTGAGGTCTTTCATATCGTTCCCGACCATTTCGCCGGTATCAAGCCCAGACTACTGGTGCATGAAGGCGACAAGGTAAAAGCGGGCAGCCCGCTTTTCCAAGACAAGACGTTTGCTGAGA
>Ga0310690_10008865_pt1 | contig 12693 bp, 16 predicted proteins | sample AusTroGonzalo_MG_2_FD_207661 | JGI IMG/M metagenome (GOLD analysis project Ga0310690, IMG submission 207661) | Bovine rumen microbial communities from tropical cattle in Woodstock, Queensland, Australia - Gonzalo_04 (v2) (version 2) | ecosystem: Host-associated > Mammals > Digestive system >...
ACAAAGAGATAGAGCTCGAATTTGAACCTCTCACCGAGGAAGCCTTCGGAAAACTGATGGCTTCGAATGACTGGACGATTGAGAAGGCCACGACCATCGGCGACCTGATTACGGAGTAGGCCATGCCCGACTGATAGTAAACCCGCGACGACGAATCGCGGGTTTTTTAGTTACAAAAATTTGAAAGAATATGCAGAATATGCAGTGGTTGACACTTGAACTGATTAAGAAGCAGAGCCGTATCGAAAACGACTACGAGAACGACTTGCTGACTCTCTACGGCGAGGCCGCAGAGGAAACCATATTGGATTACGTCGATCTAACCTACGAGGAGATTGTGGAGAATAACGGTGGAAAGTTCCCGAGAAGGCTGGTATTAGCTTCGCTGATGCTGACGGATTGCAGTTATAAGCACCGGACCTTTGCCACGCCGTCACATCTCGAAAATCAGGGTGCATTCGACCGCCTGATCAAGCCATTCATGACTCTTGCATTCAATAAAAAGAAATCGGTATGACATACTCTACAGGAATGCTCAAAAAGCGTATTACCATCCAGAACCGCACAGCGGCGAAGATGGGCAAGTACGGCCTCGAATCGGGCGGTACTGAATGGGAGAATGTCAAGGAGGTCTGGGCCGCTGTGGATAACCGAAAGGGCCTGAGCGGTATGCGTGAAGGGTCGCTCGACGTGTATGTCGTCAGGATGTTCCGCTGTCAGTATGATGACGTGCGCGACATCATCAACGTGCGCAGCCGTATTGTCTATCAGAACCTGACCTACCAGATTCTCGGTGATACGCTTGCCATCGACGAGCAGGAGAACACCGTGCAGTTTATTGCGCAGGCAATCATTAACAATGGTCAGACACTCAGCTCGTCTGAGCTTGGTGCGCCTGGCCTCCAAAAAGATATTTGACTATGAGCAACGAAAAGAAGAAAAGAGAAGTGGCCATCGTCCACTTTAACACACCCGAACTGACGGAGGCGACGATCCTCTCACTCAGGAAGCACGGCGGGATGGACTACCATGTGACCGTGTTTGACAATAGCGACCAGCGACCTTTCAATGCTCAAATAAAGGGCGTGGACGTGATCGACAATACGAAGGGCCAGATTATCAACTTCGAGCTGGAGTTGGCTCGTTTCCGAAACAAGTGCGATGCAACGCAAAATGATTGGGGCTCTGACAAGCACATGCTGTCGGTGCAGAAACTTTGGGACCTGATTCCTGAAGGTTTCCTGTTGCTTGACAGCGACGTAATCATCAAGCAGAGTGTTGATCACATGTGGATGGATGATCAGGTGGCCGTTGGTCATGTTCAGGACCCTCAGCCTGGCAACCGCTTCCACCTGGCTCGGTTGGTGCCGATGGTGCTGTATATCAACGTGCCGTTATGCAAGAAGTTCGGGTTGAAGTTCTTCGATCCAGAGCGTTCGTGGATGCTGCATAGTCCGCATCTGAATGACCGATTGAATTGGTACGACACAGGAGCGGCCTTCTACGAGGACATTCACAGAAAGAAGAACGGATGTCGCGGTCGCAGGGTAGACATCCGTCCGCTGATGGAGCACTACCAGAAGGGTTCATGGCATCGTTCTAACATCAAGGAACAGGCCAAGTGGCTCGACACGCACCGCCAGCTATGGGAGCCGACACCGCAGATGCGCGGCATCAAGAAGATTGCGGTGTGCGCCATTGCCCGCAACGAGAACAGATATGCCGTGGAGTGGGTGGAACACTACAAGAAGATCGGCGTATCGAAAATCTTCATCTATGACAACTATTTCGGCAGCGAAACGCCGATTGCCCAGACATTACAGGACTATGTGAAGACGGGATTCGTAGAAATCACCGACGTTCACGACCGCAAGAACTGGCAGTTGCCTGCCTATACTGACTGTTACAAACGCCACGGCAACGACTATGCGTGGATAGGATTTCTCGACATGGATGAGTATCTGCGTTGGGAAGGTCGGAAAAAAATCGAGTCGATGTTTTCACCCTATCAGACAGGCGACGCGCTGCTCATCAACTGGCGGTTGTTTACGGACAACGGACTGGTACACTACGACGACCGGCCTCTGTCAGTGCGGTTCACCGAGGTAATGTCCACCGACCGACCCGTGAAATACAAGCGTCCCGAGAACGACCATGTGAAGTGTTTCGTGCGCGGTGGCTTGGGCGATGTGAAGTTCCCCAGCCCCCACCATCCTGAGCCGAAGCTGAAGTGTATCAACACCCGTGGTCAGAGTGTGCCCAACAGCGCGTTCTGTCCGTTCGACCACAGCGTTATGCGCTTGGACCATTATTGGACTAAGACCGCCGAGGAATGGATCAATACCAAGCTCGTGCGAGGTTTCGCCAGTGGCCATACCTACATTGAGAACTTCATGCGGGTGCAGGGCGACTATTTCTTCCGTGTGAATGAGCGCACGCCTGAAAAGGAGGCGATTGTCTGCGGTAAACCCGAAACGACAAAGTAACTGAAAAGAAAAAACGAGATATGAATTTATTCAGTAGAATGTTACCAACAGGCACGCTTCCAATCTTCAACCGAGAGATTGGAAAGCCTGCTCCCGGTGTCCCTGTGACCACCGACCCGAATGCCCCGAGCAATCAGCCTTCGGAAAACACGGGGTCGTATGAGGAGAAAGTGGTGCGTATCACCAATCCTAATATGTCGCTGATGGTTTCGGCGGTATATCGGGCGGTGGAGCTGAAGGCCAAGACCATCGGACAGATGGAAATGCAATACCAGCGCAGGAACCGCGAAGGTGGCAACTTCGTGCAGAGCATGTATGGCGATGGCCGAACGATGAACTGGCTGCTGCAAAAACGTGCCAACCCAATGATGACCGGCTCAGAGCTGTTCCAACAGATGTCGATTCACCGCGAGTTGTTGGGCAATGCGTTTGTCTATATCGAGCGCGACGGCATTGGCAATCCCAAGAACTTCTGGCTGGCTCTGTGCGGCGGTTACGATCCACTGACTGATTCGTACACCCTGACATACAATACGGACCGAGGTATGCGCTCGAAGTTCGAGGCACCTGCCGAGGATGTGATTCATTGGCGCAATACCTTCCGCCACTACGATAGTTTCATGGGTATTCCGACACACGTCTATGCCATCCAGACGCTTTCGATGATAGCCACGCAGAAGCAGTTGGCTCTCGAGACGGCTGCAAAGGGCGGTCGTATGAAGCTGTTATTAGGTGAAGAGAAACCATCCAACTCACAGGGAACTGTGGCTTATGGATTCTTCAACAAGGAACAGATGCAGAAGTATGCAGACGAGATCAACGACCGCATCTACGTGAAGGACGTGACAGCCTTGCGCGGTCTCGATAAGGTAATCAATATCTCAATGACGGCGCAGGATATGCAGATGATGGAGATGCTCGGCATTTCTCTGGATGACTGTGCTCGTTATTACGCCACGCCGCGCCCATTGTTGATGCTCGACACAAACAGCCATTACAACGACTACACCAACGCCACGATGGAGTACCTACAGCGCACCATCGCACCGTTGGCGCGTGAGCTCGAAGACCTGTTTGATACCAAGTTCCTCACACAGATGGACTTCGGTCAGCGTCGCTTCCACATGTGCGAACTGCCACTTCTCCGCATGGACCTCGAAAAGCAGGCCAAGGTGGATCAGTTGCACCTCCAGATGGGTTGGACGGTCAACGAAATCCGCAACCAATACGACATGCCGGCCATCGAGAAGGGTGACATCCCGTATGTATCAACCAACCTGGCAGAACTTGGTAGCGAAAAGCTATCAGGGGCCGTCACAGGAGGCAGGCCGCCGGTAAACCCAGAACCCAAAAATGAGTGATAATTAGTAACTGAATTTTGAAATATGGATGCAAAGAAAAGAGAAATCAGAACTTTTGACTGCCAGCTGTCCGTTAGAGAGGCGGAAGGCGGTCAGGCGGGCGACTCTCGCACCATCACCGGCACAGCCATCGTATTTAATGCTGAGTCGGAAATGCTTGATGACTGGGGCGAAAGATTCCGCGAAGTGATACTCCCTTCAGCAGCCACGATGGAGTTCCTGAACCGCTGCGACATCAAGATGAACATGTTGCACGACCGAGACCTGACCATTGCCCGCTGCAATAAGGGCGTAGGTAGTATGCGCCTGTCAGTTGATGAGCGCGGTGTGAACTTTGAATTTGAAGCACCAAACTGCGACCTCGGTGACCGCTGTCTTGAGATGGTTCGCCGTGGCGATTATAGCGGATGCAGCTTTGAGTTCATGCCAAAAGACTATGAGGTTGAACGCATCAAGGGTGCCGACGGCAAGGACGAGGTGAAGATCATCCACAAAGAGTTTGAGTTTATCTCAGCACTCACAATCGGTATGGACCCAGCATATCGTCAAACCACTGTAAACGCCCGTGAGATTGGTGTGCAGGAAACCGACGAGCAGAAGGCACAGCGTGAGGCGGATGAATCTGCCAAGCGTGCGCAACAGGAAAAAGAGGAGCGTGAGGAGGATGCCGCACGTGAGGCTGAGTACCGCCGTCGCGAACTGGAGATAGATCATCTTATTTATTAACTTAATATTTTACGATTATGACACAAAAGACAAAAGGCGAACTTCAGGTTCGCCACCGTGAGATTCAGGACCGCATGGCGGAAATGAATGAGAAGGCTTTCAACGAGAAGCGTGAGTTCACTGCCGAGGAGAAGACCGAGTGGGCAAAGCTCTCTCAGGAGGCCGAGTGGGTTCGTGAGCAGATCAAGGACATGGCCACTGGCGCTGAACTGGCCAAGATTCGTGAGCACGAAGACAAGAACGCCAAGCTGCGCGAGTTGCTGAAGGACAACGGCCAGAAGCGTGAGATTCTGTTGTGGCCTGCCACTGAGGGCAGCACCAGCAACATCACCGCTTCAGGTGCTATCAACCTCTCTATCCACGAGTTGATCCCAACTCTCCACGAAGGTCTCGACCTTCCCGACACCCTGCGTGTTGTGACTGGCGTGACAGGTAACGAGATTTGGCCCGTGAACACAGACGACGTGGAGATGGAGGAGGTAGGTGAGGTGACAGCTCTCAACGACCAGGTTGTGAACTTCGCCAACATCACTCCTTCTCAGAAGCGTGTTGGTCTGAAGGTGCCCGTGTCTAACATGGCCATCGACGACGCTGCATTCGACCTGATGGCGTTCGTTCAGACCAAGTTCACCTTGGCTCTGCGCAAGTATCTGGCTAAGAAGGTTTACTCTCAGGCTGCTTGGACTGGTAACAAGGGCCCATTCTCTGGTCTGACTCCAAAGGGCACTATCAACCTTGGCAATAACGCCTACAAGAGCATTCTGAAGGCCGTTGCTGAGTTCTCTGACAAGGGCTTCTACGAGGGTAACGTGACGCTGATTATGGACCGCGCTACCGAGGCTGAGCTGAAGGCAACTCCGAAGATTGCAGGTGCTGCTGGTGGATTCGTTATCGAGAACGGTCTGTGCGCTGGTTATCCCTACGTGCTGACTCACTACATCAACACCGAGCTGAGCGGCAACAACCTCGTTGCTACAGCTACCAAGAGCATCGGTATCGGTTACTTCGAGTGGTTTGCACTCCAGCAGCATGGTGATGTTCGCTTCGTGATTGATCCAATCACACTGGCCGACAAGAACGTAACCCGCCTGATCCTGAACACCGCTTGGTCTATGACCGACCTCTCTGTTTACATCAACGGCGGTACTCCCGTCAGCGATGGCCACGGTGGTTACACCTATCCCACTCAGGCATTTGCCCTGTACACCGTCGAGAGTGGTGACATCTCGAACAGCGACATTTAAATCTCTCTCTCCTTCTATGTCATAGTGACTGCCGACGGGCTCTCCGATGCACGAGCAAAGGCTGTCAGTCCGTCGGTTTTTTGAAGGCTAAATAAGAAAATGAATCGATTCACAGTTACACTGAAAAGATGAGTCTTGCCACTGACACCATATTCATCCAGGCAATCCAAAGCAATGAGTTGCTGATGAGTGCCATTTCCGAAGGAAGTGAGCATCCGCGTCTTTATGGCACAGCAATCCCCATGCCAGAGGAAGAAGCAGATAACACGGACGTACCCTACATCATCGTGACTTTCGACGGTCTCACCAACGAGAATACCGACAAGGACAATCCCTACGAGGGCGATGAGGACCGCGTGAACATCAGCGTTGAGGTGACAGCCACAAACCTTACACAGCTGCATCAGCTGACACAGACGGTGCGCGACACCATCTGTCAGTATATGACGGAGAACATCACCGATGTGGATGATTACCTGTTCACCGCAGGTGGCATCCAATACGACTCTGATAAACCGTGTTATTGGCAGGTCTTATCTTATCAGTGTGACACAAAACGAGATATCGAATATGAAGATTAAAGGCCAGAACTTTCGACTCCTGAAGGGCGGTGTGGCTTTCTCTGAAGCCACCAACTGCTCGATCACGTTGCAAGGCAACGCCGAAGCCACTGACACGAAAGACATTGAAGGTCTCTACTCAGACCAGACAGTCGTTTCAACTCAGTGGAATGCTCAGGTCGATACTTACCAAGGAACAGCCGCAGAACTGAGAGCCATCATCACGCTCTTCAACGCTGCTGCTGCTGTCGGCATTGGTTGGGACCAGACCGCAGGTTCTCAGAACCGTACCGCACAAAACGCTTCGTTCAAGCGTAGCGGTCAGGCACTTTTGAACGATTTCACCATGACCTTCAACGACCGCGAGACAGTCCAGGTTTCTATGCAGTGGGCTGGAACGGGCCAATTAAGCTGATACGATACGATTATGCAGAAAGGACAATACATTCGTTTATTGCTGGCTACGACATCCGATCCTACGACCGTGATTGCAGCCGCAAAACAGATGAGCCTTCACGGATCGGCTCAGCTTGAGAATTCATCAACCAAGGATTCAACGGGCGATGCCGTGGAGCAGGAAATCGTCGGTCAGTCGTATGACATCACCGGCAGCGGATTGATTCTGACTGACAACGATACACTGCTTTCCGGAGCCAAGAGCTTGAACGACCTTGAGGAATGGGTGAAGGACCAGACGCTCTATTGGAGCATCTGTGTGATGGAAGGCACCAACAATCGTACCGTTGTGGAGGAGATTGCCAGTGGCACGGGTAAACTTACAAGTCTGCAGCTCCAAGCTCAGACCAAGACCAACGCCTCTTACAACTACACCATAACAGGTGTCGGACCGATCGCAGTCGGTACACCTCCAAGCGACGCTGAAATCTAAGAACCAAGCATCCCGCCATGTGGTGGGGTGCTTTTAAACACTTTAAGCACTATGACAGAAAAGACTATCAAAATTTGCGGTCAGAACATCAGGATGATCTACTGCGCCGCCACCGAAAATGGCTACGAAGACATGAGCGGAAAGAAAATCAGTGTTTTCCTGCCTACATTCGGGAAGAACGAGAATGACGAAACCATCGTTATTGAACCAGCAGAAGCCACAAACAAGGACTTCATGATGCTGGCGTTTGCGGCCATCATTGCCGCTTATGTGAGCAAGGGCGAAGAGGTGCCATTCGACAGTGACAAATTCCTATACGAAGCGAGTGCCGAGGACGTGGCAACATTGTTGACGGCCATCATAGAACTGAGGGCCGAATGGTATCACATCAGTGAGGTGGTTAATCATATCATCAACAAGGAAGCCCAGGAACAACCTGGCGACGAACAGCCAAAAAACGCCCCTGCGCCTACGAACGATACAGCAGATTCGTAGGCGAGATAGGCATCCAACGGAAAGAGTATCTGTATGAGCTCAACTTTGCCGATTTGCTGATGATTGAACGAGGTTATGACCGTAGGTACAGTCACACATGGAGTGCAACACGTTGGGAAACATTCTATCTGATGTCAGCTTTTGCAGGCAGTGATGCCATGAAGAAGAACGGCATCAACGATCCTACAGACTTGCTTCATTTCCCATGGGAGATATCGAGCACGACGCTCCCGACAGAAGAGGAGCAGGAAGATTTAAAAGATTTAATGAATAACGTAAAAATGCCAATCAGAAAATGACAATGATTCTTATTGCAATTGCATTGCTCGCAGCGTACACCGTGACGCTTTGCGTGGCAAACAACGAAATCCCATCCAGCCTATCGGCGTCAGTATTTTATCTTCCGAAGGCAGGCCAATGGCTATGGACGGCGGTCATCGTCTTCGTGATGTTCTTGGTAGCCCCTACACTGATATCAAAGGCATCCGACAATACGCAGTTCCTGGCGTTCTTTGCATGTGTAGGACTGCTATTCGTCGGTGGTGCTCCATTGGTGCATGACAAAACCGACACAGCCTATAAGGTACACATGGTCGGTGCGATCCTTTGCGCGGTTGCCTCACAACTGCTGCTCGCATTCAATTGTTGGTGGCTGCTGTTAGTATGGTTGCCGTATGTGGTTGTATTAGCTAAATATAAGGAATGGCGCACAAGGGTATTCTGGGCAGAAATGATATGTTTTGCCAACACCTTTGCGTTTGCAATGTTCTGACCAATATATCTATGTGAATACTATATACCTTATTTGCTATCTGACGTTTTTCTTATTAAGTGGTTGTAAAAGTAGTCAGTAAAGGGGTGGCAGCGGCCACCCCGTTTTTTTGTTACCAATTCACAGCATGTTCATCATCCCAACCACCGCAATAATAACTCATATCTTATTTGATTTCAGTTTCTTCTCAATCATTTCAAAATCTTCGTGAACGGACTGCGCAAGGACTTTGGCATATCGCTGTGTCTGCGTGATGTTCGCGTGGCCAAGCATTCGGCTGACATTCTCAATCTTCACACCATTGCGGAGCATGTACGTCGCAAACGTATGCCGCGCCAGATGCGAGTGCAGCCGCGTCTTGATTCCCGCCATTTGCTGGAGAGCCTTCAACTGGTGATTGTAGTTGGCATTGTTCATCTTAGGAATCTTCATACCATACTTTTCGAGCACTCGCAAGGCAGGAGGCAAAAGACTCGAAACATACGCCACACCCGTCTTGATGCGCTCGCCGGTATTGATCCATCGTTTCCCGTCCCATTTATAGTCGTCCATATTGAAAGCCTGCATATCGGAATAAGGCAGTCCCGTGAACATCTGGAAGACGAAGAGGTCATGCGCGATGTCAAGTTCTGAGCCAGCGGGTAGGATGACAGCCTCGAAACGTCGCATCTCGTCCTCAGTCAGATATTCCACGTTCTCCCTGTCGCCACGCTTAAACTTTCCCTTCAGGCGGTCATAAGGGTTGCTGTCAATCCTACCAAACGATAATGCTCTGTTCAACAGTGCCTTTAGGCATTTATGGTAGTTATAGATACCGCCAGCCGATAGCTTTTCAGGCTTTGCGCCCGCCTTCAATCGCGCGTCACTGATTGGTTTCGTGAGTGTCCGTAGCCAAGCGTCGAAGAGCACGATGTTTTCGGCAGTGAGGTCATCCCATTTCTTGATTCGTCCAAACTGCGTGAGTCGGGCAATTAGTGGATTATAATGTTTTTCGGTGCCATCAGTCACGCCAAGCAAAGGAACCTGAGCCTCACACCACTCGATGAACACCGACTTGCCGGAGTGCAGTTCTACCGTCTGCCATACCTTCTGACGGATGTCGTTTGTGTCAATCGGCAATCCGGCATCCACATAGGCGTTCACATGCGCGAGTACTTTTTTATATATAATGACTATTCGTTTGTTGAGCTCATCGGCACCAGGGCAGTTGACTACCTGACCGGCCACAAACTCTGACTTATGCACACGGACTCCTGTGCCGAAGTAATAAGATTTGCGGTCAACAGTGATACGAACCTCGACTTGACCTGTACCATTTTCCGGTACACGTCCGCGATGATCCCACACAATTGCATTTGTTATCTTCATATTGTTTTTAGTTTCTCTTTTGCCGGATGTATGCCTCATTCTTCATCAGGATTGCCGAACCACTCCCATATTCCGTTGAGTGATGGTTGGTGGGGCTCTGGGCCATGACCCAACTGCGGCTATTCTGATTTTTGTTTCCCCGCACTTTTGGAGAGGGAAACGATTTGGGGAAACATCCCGTCTAAAATTGTACTATTTTGAACTGATTTGTCTTTTTTCATATTCTCATTAAATTCACGTTAACCCCTTTATTTACGGCGGATGCGACAATTTTGGCGCATAACCACACCATTTATAAAGTGATCCGTTTGGGGCTATGCGTAAATTTGTGAGCTTGTCGATATATAAATAGGTCAACCGTGTTCTAATGGTAGGAGATGGGGAAACAATGGCGTGCAACTGCCAAATGATCACCCAACAAACACAGGTTAATCTATATATAAAATCAATGTACGTCATACGCGCATGTTATCATTTTCTTTTCTGGGTCCATCATCGGCAACGCCAACAGGGAATGGTGAGCGTAGTATATCAGCATCAATATGCTGCATGGTTTCGAGGTATTCTATCTTTTGCTCGAGAAGTCTGATGGTCCGTTCTTTGTCTGCGAGTTGGTCGTCTTTGTCTTGCACTTGTTTCTTCAACTGCGCGATCAATTCATCTTTTAGGTCATTTTCTCGGTTTGGTTGTGAATGTACATGTTCAATGCACTGAACTTCTTTTAATGTCTGTTCAAACTTTGCTTCAGCCTCTTCGCGTTTGGTTTTGTATGGACTGCGGCCATATATGAAGTCAGGATTAATTTGCCCGAAGGCATCGCATAGTTTGGCGATTGTTTTGTCGCCGGCATTGATTTCTCCGTTTTTAATCTTCGAGATGTAGCTTTTTCCGAGTTTTGCCTTCTCGACAATATATTCCTGGGTATATCCGTATTCGCTTTTTAGGAATCGGATAATCTCGATGAATTTGTTGTTGATTTCTTCCTGATTTACCATTATTTACCGCCGTTTACCTTAAAAGAAGTTAAAATATACCATATTTTACCACATTTTACCGTGGAGTTTAATTTTGTTTTGTATATTTGCACCCAAAAGTAAGTAAGAACACTTAGGGCGCAAGAATAGCCGTCAGACGTGAAACACGTCTTTGCAAAGGTGATAGAGTGCAAAAATACGGCTTTCTTCCCTAAGTTGTTACAAAACTAACGAATAATTAAGTAAGTTTAATAAATGACACAGAAAAAAGTAACACGACAGGAACTTCGAGAGATGCGTATCGGGCAGACTCGAATAATCACTTTGGAAGACCCTAAAAAGATACCTTCTGCTCGCATTACGTGCCTTCAGATGAAGCAGGAGGAGGGCCTTGAATTTACGTTTAAGCCTGACTACGAAGCCAATGCTGTAAGTATTACACGTATCAAGTAATATCGTTATGGATTCGAAATTGAGAGCTGAAATTGTGGCTACGGTGAGGCAGGCGATGCTGACTTACTCTGAGAAGTGGGTCACTGAGGACCAGCTGATTGAGCACGTCGGCACGCTGACGAAAAGATGGCTTAAAGGTCATGGACAGATGTTCAACCGCACTCGCCTGGAGTGGGACGACGATGACGGACACCACTGCCAGGGATGGATTTATCCGCTGCATGAGATTCAAGATTGGATTGCAAGCGGGAAAATCAAGGAGTTGAAGATGAATTGATATTGATATATAAAGCATTAAAACATTAGAAAATGTGGCGTTGAGCGCAACGCATATGAAACATCTTTAAAGAGCCATTTTTTCAATCCAGTCTGCTGTGAAGCCCACTGGTTTTACCAGAACCAAAAAGAAAAATCAGGATAGACAAAGATAATCGGAAGGTTGGCCGAGAGGCGAGGCAGCAGAAAAGCAAGGCATAGCATTATGCAGTAAGTCCGATACTGTTCGACAGCGTAACGCGGGTTCGATTCCTGCACCTTCCACTAACGATGAAAGGAGATACGTTCTTTGACATGTTGTACAAACAAGACTGACAGCAGGGCGGTGGTTCCAGCCGCTGCACACCTGAGCGACAATGGTTGCGATGACGGAGTGGAGTGTTGTCAGTGTCGGAGGCTACAAGCAGCCCCGATGTCGAGGAACGGACTACAGAGACTAAGATTAACGGGATGAGCTGAAACGCCCTCCCGTCGGTGGCGGCTTGATACGCCACATTGTTAAATATAATGGCGCAGAAAATCCGCTGCGCATGATAATGGTACGGTATGTCGTGTAGCTCAGTTGGTAGAGCAGCCTGATTTGAAGTTTCAGGGGGAGATAAACGGTCGGCGGTCCGAGTCCGCCCACGGCAACAACATCATATTGTCTAACTAAAATATAAATCATTATGAAACAAGATTGTATTAATGAGGAGCTGAAGAACATGTGTCGTCAGGTGGGATTTGGTGCATTGATTTGCGGTAGTCTGATGACTTCTATGTATGTCATCTTGCTGTTGCTCACGCGATTCACTGGAGTGTATTAATCATAAAACATATAAATATGGAATTTATTGGTAGAATTATGAAAGTCCTCCCGAAGCAGGAGGGCGTCAGCGAGCGCACAGGTAACGCATGGGCGCATCAGTCGTTTGTCTTTGAATACTTCGAGGACCCGAATCAGAGGTACAGCGACAAGGTAGTGCTTCAGACCTTCGACACCAACGTAATGGCGAAACTCGAAGAAAACGCACAAGTACGCATAGATTTCGGTATGAACATCCGTGAGTACATGAAGGATGGTAAGTTGTCAGTATTCAACGAACCGAA
>Ga0310690_10008866_pt1 | contig 12692 bp, 4 predicted proteins | sample AusTroGonzalo_MG_2_FD_207661 | JGI IMG/M metagenome (GOLD analysis project Ga0310690, IMG submission 207661) | Bovine rumen microbial communities from tropical cattle in Woodstock, Queensland, Australia - Gonzalo_04 (v2) (version 2) | ecosystem: Host-associated > Mammals > Digestive system >...
ATTGAAACTGACCGTTGTTTCCGCAACAGCTCCTTGCACACCTGATGCAGTGACGGTTGATGCGACTGTGAAGGAAGGTGAGACCTACCTGTGGCAGTGTGAAGCGATTGCAGCGACGAATGCCGGTGACGTGATTAACCGTCAGGTGACGTTGAAGAACATCGCGGGTTGCGACTCGGTTGTAACATTGAAACTGACCGTTGTTTCCGCAACAGCTCCTTGCACACCTGATGCAGTGACGATAGATGCGACTGTGAAGGAAGGTGAGACCTACCTGTGGCAGTGCGAAGCGATTGCAGCGACGAATGCCGGTGACGTGATTAACCGTCAGGTGACGTTGAAGAACATCGCGGGTTGTGACTCGGTTGTAACATTGAAACTGACCGTTGTTGCCGCACAAGAGCCGCAAGTGGAAGACGTCTTCATTACCCTCAAACCGGGCGAGACCTTCCTTATTGGCTGTACGCAGATTAGCGATGCATTCGATGGTGAGATTGAAATTGATGGTAAGTTGATTCATCTCCATCTCTCGTTCGCGACATGCACACCTGATGCAGTGACGGTTGATGCGACTGTGAAGGAAGGTGAGACCTACCTGTGGCAGTGCGAAGCGATTGCAGCGACGAATGCCGGTGACGTGATTAACCGTCAGGTGACGTTGAAGAACATCGCCGGTTGCGACTCTGTTGTAACATTGAAACTGACCGTTGTTGCCGCGACTCCATGCACCGACAATGTGACTGTTGCAGCAACTGTCAAGGAGAACGAAACGTATCTGTGGCAGTGCGAGAAGATCATCGCCAAGAAGTCAGACTTGAATGCCGACGGTCTCATCATTCGTCAGGTGACGTTGAAGAACATCGCCGGTTGTGACTCGGTTGTTACTTTGAACCTCTCTATTGAGGATTGCACCGCCGACAATGTAACTGTTGCAGCAACTGTCAAGGAGAACGAAACGTATCTGTGGCAGTGCGAGAAGATCATCGCCAAGAAGTCAGACTTGAATGCCGATGGTCTCATCATTCGTCAGGTGACGTTGAAGAACATCGCCGGTTGTGACTCGGTTGTTACTTTGAACCTCTCTATAGAGGATTGCACCGCCGACAATGTAACTGTTGCAGCGACCGTTAAGGAGAACGAGACGTATCTGTGGCAGTGCGAGAAGATTGTTGCCAAGAAGTCAGACTTGAATGCCGACGGTCTCATCATTCGTCAGGTGACGTTGAAGAACATCGCCGGTTGCGACTCGATAGTTACTTTGAACCTCTCTATTGAGGATTGCATCGCCGATAATGTAACTGTGACAGCTACCGTTAAGGAGAACGAGACGTATCTGTGGCAGTGCGAGAAGATTGTTGCCAAGAAGGCTGACACGAATGCCGACGGCTTCATCATTCGTCAGGTGACGTTGAAGAACATCGCTGGTTGCGACTCCATTGTTACCTTGAACCTCGCTGTTGAGGATTGCAACGACAATGTGACTGTGACAGCTGTTGTCAAGGAGAACGAGACGTATCTGTGGCAGTGCGAGAAGATTGTTGCCAAGAAAGCTGATTTGGACGCTGACGGCCACATTACTCGTCAGGTAACGCTGACGAACATCGCTGGTTGCGACTCCATTGTTACCTTGATTCTCGCTATCGAGGATGTCTGCAATAATGAAGTGACTGTGAATGCTTCTGTTATGCCTGATGAGACGTATCTGTGGCAGTGCGAGAAGATTGTTGCCAAGATTGAGGATACCGATATCGACGGCTTCATCACTCGTCAGGTGACATTGAAGAACATCGTTGGTTGCGACTCTATTGTTACCTTGAAACTCTTCGTAATTGGAGCCGGTGCGGGTGACTGCACAGGAAAGCAGAATGATGTGACTGTGACAGCTACCGTTAAGGAGAACGAGACGTATCTGTGGCAGTGCGAAAAGATTGTTGCCAAGAAGGCCGATCTGAATGCCGAAGGCTTCATCACTCGTCAGATAACGCTGACGAACATCTTCTCTTGCGACTCTGTGGTAACTTTGAAACTGTCGATAGCGGACGATGTTTGCCCGACAGCTCTGCCGGATGATGTCCTGAAGAACCTGCCCGCGCTTACAGCACAGGCTGGAAAACTGATGGATGTTACGGTTGTTCAGGATTCCATCATGAAGTACTACAATGCGAACTGGAACTCTTCAGATCCTGGCAAGAACAATGTTACAGGCCTGAAGTGGAAGATTATGGATGGCACAGCCAATGGTCAGTCTATTGAAGTGCCGGTAGCACGTGAATGGAGCAACCTGCCGATGACAGTACGCTTCAGCCTCGTCGCTGGTGCTGACTGTGACGTGGTTGGTGGTGACATTAAGATTGACAAGGTAGAACCTGTTGAGATTGATTCTTCGACGGTGGTTCGGGATACAGTTTGTCTTGGAAGCGCATCTTCCTATGCGACAAGCGTGGTTGTTCTGAAGGATACGGTTTGGAGAAGTGAGCCTGTTCAGGTTCCGAGTGGAACGCTGCTGCCCTTCGTGGATAGCATCTGCATCTACGAAATGCATGTCTTCCATACCGCTATCCCGCAACCTTCTGATGATGTCATTGCCGCGCAGAAACCGGTTGAAGGAACTGCCTTTGACGCGGCTGCTCTGCTGGCGGATGTACAGGCGAAGATTGATGCGGACGAATTGTTTGCGCGCAATACGAAGCTGACCGTCCAAATTAAGGAAGGTGATGAGTGGAAGGATCTCACAGCTGACAACAACACGCCGGCTGAAGGTGCTGAGAAACTCACGCTGCGTATTGTCGGCACAAGCGACTGCGGCAATCTGGAGACGGCTGAACTCACGTCGATTGATGTTGCCAAGAAGCCTGTTGAGCCGGTTTACGGCGAAGACGCTTACTCGGTTTGCCCGGGCGACAGTGTGCTTTACAACGACATCTATTACAAGGCGAATGATGTGGCTTATTCCGTCACACTCAAGTCCCTCGTAACGGGTGGTGACAGTATTGTTGCACTCACCGTATCCGAGTACGGCACCGTTCTTCCGGAGATGACATTTGACATGCCTCACGTTATCTGCGGACATGCGTTCGACATTGCGGCGCTGAACAAGCAGATTGAGGATGCTCTTAAGGAGGAAACCAACTTCTCGCCGAATGTTAAGTTCGCTTGGGAGGTTCTTGGTGAAGACGGCAAGTGGGCGGCTTACACCACTGGCGATATGCCGGCCGGTGTGGACAGCATCTCCTTCCGTGTGATTGTTTCTTCCGATTGCGGTGTGCTTGATACTCTCTCCATGCTCAACAACGTGATTGAGACTCCGACTCCTGAAAATCTGGTGGATCATGCTGACCTGCCTGCAGGCGTGAAGTATGACAACTGGGTTGTGATGATTAATCGCAAGATGATTCGTGAGAAATTCAAAGAGCTCAAGGTTGACTTCGATTCCATTCCGCAGACAGATGTTGTTTGGTACGAGGTTAATCCGACGGGTGACGACAAAGAGGTTGGTAGAGGTTACTACTATACCAACAAGCAGTCCGCGCTTGTTGGTGAGTACTATGCGAAGATTAACGTCGAGCCTACCCCGTTGGATCCTTGCGGCTCTGTATGGCGTACTGTAACGGTTAAGTGCACGTCTGCATCCAAGGCTCCGCAACTCTATCCGACACGTGTCGCCGGTGGTGAGACTATGCATCTCATCTACCTCGACCCGAATGTGGAATCTGCGATACGCATCTATGACGCAGCCGGACGCCTGTTGAAGGACATCACCTCGCAGGGCGAATCCGAAATGCTCATATCTGCCGAGAACATGCAGGGACTCTACATGGTGAAGGTAGAAAGTGAGACTCAGAAAGTCGTACTCAGATATGTTGTTGTCAAATAATTTAAGGAAAGGAGGAACTGATTATGAAAAAGTCAATATTTGCAATCGCAATGCTCGTCATCGCCTCTTCCTATTGTTTGGCGGATGATGTAAAGGTCGGTAACGTTGCCAAGCAGGATCCGACTCTGCAGGAACGTGCGTATACCCCCTCGAAAGATTATGGTTTTCAGGTGGGTGATACCATTGTTATCTCAAAAAGTGTTACCCATTATTTGACGGGCGAAGAACCGTCAAATTGGGTGTACTTTGTGCGCCATACCATTCAGCAGATTGGGGGAAAACGCTTCCCGCAGGGTATGCTGATTAAAGGTATCTATTCGTGGATCGGTCCCGACGACGCCCAATTGGTGGGCGCCGCCGAGAAGACCGAAGAGGCGGTAAAACGGCAGGAGCAGGATCAGGCTGCTGTGCGTGAGCGTCAGGAGGAACTGGCGAAGAAGACTCCCGAAGAGCGTCAGGCTATTGCCCGCGAAGCGGAGAGAATCGGAGCCGAACCTCTGGATACGGAGAACACTGACCAGAAAAAGGAGCAGCAGGCTGTTGAACAGCAGGAGCAACAGGAAGTTCAGTTTGCTCAGGACTCTGTGCAGCAGGAGGCTACCAACCAGGTGGCGCAGGCTGCCGAGGATACGACGGCTGCTGACTCTGCCCGTTACAAAGCGATTGACCGCTTTACCATTGGTGTACGCGGTGGTGTCGCTTCGCTCATGCAGAATACAATCAACAATACCGAGAAGAAATTCGGCTTCGACGCATTGCTTGACATCCAGTATGCACATTACTGGATTACCAAGAAAGAGCATCGTGTCGGTCTGCTCCTCGGTGTTTCTGCCGGTTACGGACAGGGCGGACTTCGCAACGGAGTCAATGACACCTATACTCGCACGAGTCCTGAAGGGGAAGCTGTGCTGTACGATGTCAAAGCCGAGGATATCAAGGAAACAGACCGCCAGATTCAGTTGGAAGTGCCTCTCATGTTCTCGCTCATCACGAAGAAGGGTTTCTTCCTCAATCTCGGTCCCCGTTTCATGATGCCGGTTTATACGCCTTACAGTGAGACGCTCGTTAATCCGCATATCACAGCCCATTTCTCTGATTTCGATGTGGATGTGATGGACGAACTGGCCACAGGTAAGGTCTCTGAGTTGGATTATAACGGAAAGAGTGCCAACAAGTTCAAACTGAACGTGATGTTGGGTCTTGAACTCGGTTACGAATGGTTCTTCTCGTCCGGCAACTCGCTCGGTCTGGGTGCCTATGCCAACTATGGTGTGTACAGCATGTTCAAGCAGCAGACGCAGAATATCGGCTTGATTGATGTCAATCCGAAGACTGTGCCGACGAAGGTGGATGTCTATTCCGCTACGGATACCTACACCAAAAGTATGGGCTACCTCGATGCAGGTCTGAAACTCGCTTACCACTTCAACTGGTGGAAGAAGTAACAGCCTCGTGGCGTATTCTGAAAGAGAGCCGCCTGTCCTGCACGGACAGGCGGTCTCTTTTTGATCCATCCTCATCTCCGTGACGGACGGCGCTCGTTCTGCGGTAAATCTTAAGTGATTAGCGGGTGATTAACGGGTGATTAGCGGGTGATTCTTTAGATTGCGCCCTTAGAGACGGTGCGTGTGCCGTCGCTCTGCAACGATTCGGAAACCTCCGGTTGCGGTGAAAAAAAGAAAAAATCTCTTGCAAGTTTCTTTATTTTGCCGTAACTTTGTAGGCTCAAAACGAAAAGCGGTGTTCTGTCGGTGAGGCCGGCAGGTGCCGTAACACAGGAAATACTATACAACTTAAATAAAATCACTGCGTTATGAAAGCATTGGTAAAGCGTTATGCAAAACCGGGCATTTGGATGGAGGAAGTCCCCATGCCCGAAGTGGGAGTAAATGACGTACTCATCAAAGTGAAAAAAGCCGCCATCTGCGGTACCGACCTGCACATGTACAAGTGGGACGAGTGGTCGCAGACGCACTGCAATCCGCCTTACACCATGGGCCACGAGTTCGTGGGCGTTGTTGCCGAGGTGGGCGCGGGAGTGCGCAACATCAAGGTCGGCGACCGTGTGACAGCCGAAGGGCATATCGTCTGCGGGCAGTGCCGTAACTGCCGCCGCGGTTTCGGCCATGTCTGCGAACACACCAAGTCGGTCGGCATCAGCGGCAAAGACGGCGCGTTTGCCGAATATGTCACCATCCCCGAATCCAATGTGGTCAGACTCCGTCCAGAGATTCCAGACGACTTCGCTGCTATCATGGACCCGTTTGGCAACGCCACGCACACCGCTCTCGCCTTCCCGCTGCTCGGTGAGGACGTGCTGATTACGGGTGCCGGACTCATCGGCACCATGGCGGCCGGCATCTGCCGTTATGCAGGCGCGAAGAACATCGTTGTCACCGACCTCAACCCGCTCCGCCTTGAGATTGCGAAGAAGATGGGCGCCACACGCTGTGTGGACGGCTCGAAGGGCGAGACCGTGCAGCAGGCTATGGACGAACTCGGCATTCACGGCTTTGACGTGGGTCTGGAGATGTCAGGTGCGCCCGCCGCATTCAACGACATGATTGCGCACATGTACAAAGGCTCCAACATCGCACAGCTCGGCATCCTGCCCTCCAACACGCAGGTCAACTGGAGCGACGTCATCTTCAACGCCCTCACTATCAAGGGTATCACCGGACGCCGCATGTGGGAGACCTGGTACCAGATGGAGCAGATGCTCCTCGGCGGACTCGACCTCAGCCCAGTTATCACACACCGCTTCAAGTTCGACGACTTCCAGAAAGGCTTCGACGTGATGGTCAGCGGTCAGTGTGGCAAGGTGCTGCTTGAGTGGTAAACGCATAATAGCCGATTGATGTATGCCTGGCGCACATGCGACGGGCATACATTGTAATAGACAACAATAAAACAGGAAGATATGAAAAGATTTGCTTTGTTCTTCATCTGCCTCCTGCCGCTGGCGGGCATTATGGCGCAGAGCCGCGAAGGGCTCTCTGAGTACAAACTGGACAACGGCCTGACCGTCCTTCTCTGGGAGGACCACGACGCGCCTGATGTCACCGGCTACGTGGCTGTCCGAGCGGGCGCGCTGGACGAGCCGGAGGAATATACTGGCCTAGCCCACTACCTCGAACACATGCTCTTCAATGGCACGCAACACATCGGCGCGCTTGACTGGGAGAAGGAGAAACCTTTGTATGAGAAAATCATCGCCCTCTACGACCAGTATGCTGTCACCACCGACCAGAAGGTGCGCGACGACCTGACAAGGCAAATCAACGAGGCTTCCATGGAGGAGGCGAAAATCTCTGCTATTGACGATTTTTACGTACTCATGGACGGCATCGGGGCGACAGACGTGAACGCCTTCACCTCCTACGACATGACCTGTTATTTCAACTCTTTCCCCGCCAACCGCATGCTGCAGTGGCTCACTATCTTCGCCGACCGTCTTGTTGACCCTGTCTTCCGTGGTTTCCAGGCGGAACTGGAGAACGTCTTCGAGGAGTACAACATGTACGAGGACGGCATGTCCACACAGCAGTCCAACCACCTCATGGCGGAGGTCTATAAGGGCTGTCCCTACGAGCGCAACGTCCTCGGCAAAGCCGAACACCTCAAAAACCCGCGCCTGAGCAAACTCATCGAGTTCTACAACACATGGTATGTGCCGAACAACATGGCCCTCATCATTGTCGGCGATTTCGACACGGAGAAGACCAAGCCCATGATTGCCGAGACCTTCGGCCGCCTGCAGCAGAAGCCGCTGCCCGAGCGCAAAACATACACCGACACCGACTACAAGGGCAACCCCAAGAAGACTTTCCGCATCGGCTATTACCCCTCTGTCATCTGGGCGTACAAGGGCGTGAAAGTGGATTCGGAGGACGTGCTGGCTCTGGAACTTGTCACCAGCCTGCTCAACAACTCCTCGCGCACCGGCCTGCTCGACAAACTCACCATGGACGGCGTTGTAAGCGGCGCGGGAGTCAGTCTTGACGCACGCCGCAACTGCGGACGCATACTCATCACCGCCGTACCGTATTTCGATGTGAACCAGCAGATCTACGAGAGCAACTCCGCCACGGAGAAGATAATCATGGCGGAGGTGGACAAGATAAAGACCGGCAACATCCCCGACTGGCTCATCCAGTCCGTCAAGGAGGAGTACTCGCAGAACTTCGACATAGCCTTCGAGACACCCGACACCAAGATGTCGCACCTCGTCAAGAGCTTCATCTATGGTCTGCCCGTGGACGACATCTTCACCGAGAAAGAGCGTTTTCTCGCCCTCACCAAGGAGGACATTGAGCGCGTGGCGCGCAAGTACTTCGATGCCGACCATCTCACAGTCCAGTTCGAGAAGGGCGACCCCAAGAAGAACAAGCTCGCCAAGCCGCAGATAAAGCCGCTTGACCCGCCGCAGAACGCCGAGACGGAGTACGCCCGTCAGCTCTGGCAGTTGCCTTCCGACCCTGTGAAACAGACTTTCCTCGACTTCGGCGACGTGCGGACCAAGAAGATAGACGAGCAGACAACCCTTCACTACACCGCCAATCCGAAGAACGACATCTTCTCGCTCACACTCCGCTACGGGGTCGGCACGCACAAGATGCCGCTGCTGGAGCACTCTGTCCACCTCATGAACAGCGCGGGCGTGCTGCCGGATACCGAGAACCAGCAGTTCCGCCGCCAGCTCAGTGAGTTCGGGGGACGTTTGTCATACGGAGTCAGCGAAAGTTACATGACCGTACAGATTGTCGGCCGTGAGGATTATCTTCCGGAAATATGCGGTCTTATGCAGAAGCAGATACTCTTCCCAAAACTCGACGACAAGCAGATGGACAATATCAAGGGCTCGGAGTTCTCATCGCGCTACAACATACCCAAGATGGACGAGGTGCAGGCGGACGCGCTCACCGAGTACGTCCTCTACGGCGACAAGTCTGAGTATCTTGACCTGCCGCCCTTCATGGACGTGATGAACGCCAATATTGTGCAGCTCACCACTGAGTTTGTCAAGGCGACCGAGTACGCCCTTGACATCTATTACTGCGGCCGCCGTCCGATGGCGGAGGTGGAGACTGTCCTCACCGGCAACCTCCCGCTTATGGAGAAGATGAAACCCTCCGACTCGCCTTATCTGCGCGACCGACAGAAGTACGACCAGATGGCGGTCTATTTCCTGCCCAACAACCGCGTGCAGCAGGCGAAGGTCTATTTCTATGTCGAAGGCACGCCCTACACCAAGGACGAGGACGTTGTCCGTTCCGCCTTCAACCAGTACTTCTCCGGAGGCTTTACGGGGCTTGTCATGGACGAGATTCGCGCCAAGCGCTCGATGGCCTATACCGCCTACGGGCAGGTGCAGCCGCCTTCGTGGCCCGACCGCAACAGCTGCTTCATAGGCTACATCGGCACGCAGTCCGACAAGGTGCCGGAAGCCGTCAAGACATTCATGGAACTGGTCAACAATATGCCCGAATATCCGGAGCGCATCGAAGGCATACGCACCGCCCTGCGCCAGTATGGGCAGATTCAGAAGCCCTCGTTCCGCAACAAGACCTTCACTTACGAGCATTGGCAGCGGTTCGGCTACACCGACGACCCCGCCCGCGTGAACAGGGAGAGGATTGACAATCTGACCTTCGACCAGATACGCGACTACTACAAGGCGCACGTACAGAACAAGCCCGTCACCGTCATTATCGTCGGCGACCCGAAGTTCATCAACAAGAAGTCGATGGCAGAGTTCGGTAAGTTTAACAACATGTCCAAAGGGCGGTTGTTCAAGGATGTGATGCACGAACTGATGAACGAATGATTCCGGGAGGCATGCACAAGGCTGGTTTTGTCAATATTGTCGGCAACCCCAACGTGGGCAAGTCCACGCTGATGAACGCGCTGGTGGGCGAGCGCCTGTCTATCATCACCTCGAAGGCGCAGACCACCCGCCACCGCATTATGGGTATTGTCAACGGCGAGGACTTCCAGATTGTCTATTCCGACACTCCCGGTGTCCTCAAGCCCAACTACCGCCTGCAGGAGCAGATGCTTGAGTTCTCGCGCTCGGCGCTGGTGGACGCGGACGTGCTGCTCTATGTCACTGACGTGCAGGACAGTGCCGACCGCAATGCCGACTTCCTCGATAAAGTCCGCCGCATGTCCTCTGCGGGCGCGCGCGTGTTCCTTATTATAAATAAGATAGACCTCACCACGCAGGACACTCTTGAGCGGCTGGTGGAGTACTGGCACAAGATGCTGCCCGAGGCGGAGGTGCGACCCATCTCCGCACGCGAGAAGTTCGGGGTGGAGGCGCTGATGGAGGAAATCAAGGAGGCTTTGCCCGAGTCGCCCCCCTTCTTCGACAAGGACCAGCTTACCGACCGTCCCGCACGCTTCTTTGTGGATGAGATTATCCGCGAGAAGATTCTCCTCAACTATGACAAGGAGATTCCTTACAGCGTCGAGGTCGAGGTTGAGACTTTCCACGAGGAGGACCAGCTCATTCGCATCTCCGCCGTCATCTATGTCGAGCGCGAGAGTCAGAAGGGCATCATCATCGGCAAGGCGGGAGCCGCCCTGAAGAAGGTAGGCACGCTGGCGCGCCGCGACATTGAGGCATTCTTCGGCAAGCAGGTCTTCCTGCAGCTCTTTGTCAAGGTCGATAAGGACTGGCGCAGCAGCCGTACACGCCTCCGTCATTACGGCTACGACCTCGGCTGATTGTCTTTTCCTGTACACACACCACTGTAGAGCCATAGCCCGCTATGGCTCTTTCTTTGCAGACAGGGCTGTGCCTTTTGCAGATGAATAATCCCGCCGAATATTCACCCGCTCGTAGTGACGGTGTGTACAGCGTCTCTTTGTGAAGATGCACACCGTCTCTCTCTCTCTGAAGATGCGCACATTCTCTCCAAACAGGTTTTTTGCTATTTTCACATTGCATAATGCATTTTTTTTACTAAAAACATTGCCTGTACTGAAAAAAAGATGTACCTTTGTACGCTTATTTGCTGAATTTTTCCTTCCTTTTGGAAACGAAAATGTGCTTAGGGGGGGGGTAAATGATTGTAAATCAAGTGCGTATAGAGTTTAGTTCACATGAGAAAGGTTATGTGAGGTCCTTCCAAAAAGGGCTTCTTGTCTGTGTCCATATTGGGGGTGAACTTTTTGAAAGAGCTCTGATATTCAGTATTTTTGCTTTTTCAGTGCTGGCGTCTTCTCTCAAAGCGCAGGATGTCGCTGTTCCGGGCGGTCCGGCGCAGAAGGATATGTTCCTCGGAGGTGTCCTCATGCATCGCGCTGCGGGTTCTCTCACGGTGCGCCGTGATACGGTTGAATATGGTGCGCCGGTGCCGGAAACGGTTCAGTCTGTGGTGGTTCGCCGCGATACATCCACGGTACTTCGTTGGATAAGTATGGTTGATGAGGTGCATCTTCGTGACAGCCTTGTAGCGCGTTCTGATTCGGCGGCGGCAGACTCTCTGCCGGAGAAACCGGCATGGGTGGCGCTGAAGAACAACCTGCTTTACGACGCGGTGCTCACGCCCAACTTGCAGGCGGAGTTCCGTCTGGCGCCGCATTGGACAATGGAGATAGGAGCGGGCTTCAACCCCTTCCCGCTTGACGATACAAAGCTGCCCAAGTGGAGGCACGTGCTGGCGTGGGTGGAGCCTAAATATTGGTTCTGTGGCGCTTTCACGCGCGACTTCATTGCTTTCAATGCCGCATATTCTCATTACAATGTCGCGGGCGGCAAATACCCTGTCGGCTGGATTTACAAGGACGTGCTTGACAACCGCTTCGAGGGCGATGCCGTGATGGCGGGTCTTTCCTACGGCTGGCATTTCCCTGTCTCGACGCATTTCAGCATCGAGCTGGAGGCGGGCGTGGACGCGGGCTATACCTGGTTTGACCGCTTCGAGTGTCAGCACTGCGGCAAGCGTCTTGCGCGGGAGGACAAGTGGTTCGCCGTGCCGAAGGCGGGTGTCAATCTCGTTGTGCTGCTTGGTGGCGACAAGCCTTCGTTCCGCAAGCGTTGCGACTGCGGCAAGGACGAGCCGATGGAGCATATCTACGTGGCCGATTCGGTTCGTATGGCTGTGGTTGATACGGTGGTTGTCACGCATTCCGACACGCTCATTGTCGAGCCGTTCGTCAAGCCTGCGCCGGTTGTCGTGACGGAGCCGGAGCCGGTGCCCGTCGAGGCGGTCGATTCGGCGGCGCTGGAGCATGAGCAGGAGATGCAGCGCATCCGCCGCGGTGTATTCCGTCCGTATGACGAGTATGTGCCTTACACGCGCGACATGGTACTCAGCAGCGATCCGGATGCCGTCTATATCCACTTCGACCTCAGTCGTTCTATAATCGACCGTTCGTATATGCACAACGACGAACTGCTTGACAGCATCATGAGCTTCATGGACGAGTATATCCGCGATACGACCATCCAGATTCGTCTCATCCGCATTGTCGGTATGGCCTCCTTCGACGGCAAGCTCGCCGGCAACGAGCGCCTTGCGCAGAACCGTGCCCTCGCTTTGCAGAACTATATCCAGAAGCGCTATCCGCTGCCTGATTCGCTCTTTGTCCTCGGTAACGGAGGCGAAGGCTGGTCCGAACTCAAGTGGCACTTGGACAAGTACGAGTTTGAGGGTAAGGAGGATGTGCTGCGGCTGATTGAAACAGAGGCCGACCTCGACCGTCGCGAGATGCTTATCAAGCGTCTGCGCAAGGGCAAGGTCTATGAGTTCCTCAAGGAGCACGTCACCAAGTATCAGCGTAATAGCGGAAACCTCATCGTTTATTACGA
>Ga0310690_10008867_pt1 | contig 12692 bp, 9 predicted proteins | sample AusTroGonzalo_MG_2_FD_207661 | JGI IMG/M metagenome (GOLD analysis project Ga0310690, IMG submission 207661) | Bovine rumen microbial communities from tropical cattle in Woodstock, Queensland, Australia - Gonzalo_04 (v2) (version 2) | ecosystem: Host-associated > Mammals > Digestive system >...
AAATTACGAGTGGTTAAATTTACTGAATATGGATTCACAAGTGTTGTTGCGATTGCACCAATTAAAAACGCACCAAATAAAAACGGCCTTGCAATTTGATATTGTGATAATCCACCGCCCAATATAATCACCAATTCAGATGATTTAGTCAGATTATAAAATGCTAACAAAGTTCCCATAAACACGGCCAATGGTAAAAACATCGGAACATATTCCAATAATCGAACCCATGCGTCAACCAATGTGGCATATGCGGTTGGATTAGAAGATAGTCTTTCGACAAAAGTGACAGCGAATATAATTCCACACACGGTCAACATCACCAGAAAAAAACTGGTGAAAAAACGCCGGCTAAGGAATCTATTCAAAACATGCATTCTTGACATAAACATGCTTATAGTATAATAGTTTGATTTCATAATTGCAAAATTAAATTTTATGGTTTATCGTTATTATTAAAATTCAAAGGAACAGAACAATGGAAAAAAAGCCTATATCCCGCACAGGGTTCGATAATTTGCTTAAAGAATTAAAAGATTTAAAGGAAAACCAAAGACCAGAGATATTAAAGGTTGTTCAATGGGCGCGTTCGTTGGGTGATTTGTCTGAGAACGCTGATTACAGTGCTGCCAAAGAAAAACAGCGCGAAATTGATAAACGTATTCAATATATTGAAAATGTCATCAAAGAAGCGCAAATCATAGATATAGACAGCCTGTCCGGCAATCGTGTTGTTTTTGGGGCCAAGGTTATTACAGAAGACGAAGATGGCAATAAAATGGAATGTCGTATTTTGTCGGATGTAGAATCAGACGGTAAATTGGTTATTTCATGCACTTCGCCTGTGGGCCGCGCTTTGATAGGGCATTGTGTTGGGGATACTTGTACTGTGCGGTTGCCCAGTGGTGAAAAAGAATTCGAAATCATTGATGTAAAATTCAAGGAATAATATGTCAATACGCGTATTACCTGATTTTTTGGTGAATCAAATCGCTGCCGGCGAAGTGGTTGAAAGACCCGCCAGCGTAGTCAAAGAATTGGTGGAAAATGCGCTGGATGCAGGGGCAGATCAAATCGTCGTTGATGTTGTTGATGGGGGGCGTACGCTTATTAGTGTGATTGACAATGGTTCTGGGATGTCGCGTGATGATTTGGCAAATTGTGTTTTGCGGCATGCTACGTCTAAATTACCAGATGATGATTTATTGAATATAAATTATATGGGCTTTCGTGGCGAAGCGTTGCCGTCGATTGCATCTGTATCCGATATGACGATTGATACGAATAATGGACGTGACGCAAACGGTTGGAATTTGAATGCGACAACAGGTGAAATAAAACCATCGTCGTGGGAAAGTGGTACCCGTATTCGTGTTGAAAATTTATTTGCAAAAACGCCTGCGCGGTTAAAGTTTTTGCATGCTGATAAATCAGAAATGTTATCGGTTTTGGATGTTATAAAACGTTTGGCAATTGCGCGTGGTGATGTTGGATTTTTATTAAATAATAAATGGCGTTTTCCAAAAAATCAGGATTTAATGGAACGTATTATTGCGGTTATGGGCGAAGATGTGCGCGGTAATATGATTGAAATAGACGAAACATCAAATTCATCGCAAATGCGATTGCATGGTTTTATATCAAATCCAACCCTGCGTCGCGCATCATCAGTAGATCAATATTTGTTTGTAAATGGTCGTCCAGTAAAGGATAAAGTTCTGGTGGCTGCATTGCGCGCTGCGTATATGGATGTGATGCACGCACGGGAATTTCCGCTGTGTGCGTTGTATTTAGAATTGCCACCACAAAACGTAGATGTAAATGTTTCCCCCGCCAAGACCGAGGTACATTTTCTAGAACCCACGCACGTGCGCGCGTTCATAATAAAGACTTTGCGTGATGCGTTATCTAAAACTTTGAATCAAAATGTTGGTATGACGAAAGGCGTTTCTGTGGATTCAGGTTTTGAAATTCCAACGATTCATAATTCATTCTATACACGTCCTACGTTTGAAAATCATTATGTAAAAAGTCGGGTTTGTGAACCAAATGTTTTTGCAAATAATGCAAAAATTGAAAAGGTCCCAGATGCAAATGTTGAACAAATATTTACAAATGATTTTGATTTGCCGTTGGGACGAGTGATTGGACAATTAAATAATAAATATATATTGGCTGAAAACATGGATGGTTTTGTAATCGTTGACCAACACGCAGCACACGAACGCATTACGTATGAAAAATTAAGAACACATAATATAAAAACGCAACCTTTGTTGGCACCCATAGTTGTAAATTTAAAAAGCGAGGATGTTATATCTGTGCTGACAATTGCAGACGAATTGAAGCAAAGCGGTTTGCATATTGATTCTTTTGGTGATAATGCGGTGGCTGTGTTTGAAAAGCCTGCTGATTGGGATTTGAATTGGGAAAAATGTTTTCATGAAATTGCAGACGAAGTTCGCGCATACGGGCATTCATCACGGTTAAACGAAAAATTGCATTTGAAATTGGCGAATTATGCGTGTCATCATTCAGTAAGGGCAGGCCGCAAATTAAATATGGACGAAATGAATGCACTGTTGCGTGAAATTGAAAAAACTGAGCGCGGTGGCGAATGCAATCATGGTCGCCCAGTATATAAAATTATTCCGATATCTGAATTGGATGCTATGTTTGAACGGATATAAAAATACAATTTCAATTTTTCCACTTGTGTTAAATTTGCGATTTGTGTTAAAATCAATTCGTTGGGATGTGTTGTCCCAATGGGGTCTACAAGCCTGATATCAAGTCGTCTTAAGAACAGACGTAAAAATCTCCAACCAAACGGGTTGGAGGGTCGCTGAATATATTGAATAAAGCACACAATTACTTGATATTGTTTGTAGCCTCCAACCACTCGAATTTTTCGGTGGTTTTTGTTTTAATTCCCCGCCCGGGGCGGGGGGGGCACAAAATGCCGGGGAGGGTTGAAAAAACAATCACTCTTCTCGAATGCTACGTGGAACAACAGGAAAAAAAGGGGACAAAAATGAACAAACCAAAAATATTCTTAACCAGTATTGTTGCAATAATGTTGGTGGCGCCATCATTTGCTACGGTTGGCGAAACAAATTTTGAAACAAATCAAACGGGCGTATCATCGTGCGAAATTGATATATTGGGGGTCGATGAAAACACCGCGAACGCGAATGCCACATGGTCACCAAACGCATATACATGTTTAATGGGAACGTATTTACCCGCGGGTAATGATTGGACCACCGATTCGTCACCATTTGCAAATGATCCAAACGGATATGCATACTATCCAACATATCCATTGGCATGTCAACCATGTCCGGTAAACAGTTATTGCCCGGGCAATGTTGGTGGAACGCAATGGACATATAGCGCCACAACGGCCCAGGGCGCAACGGCGTGTTCCGGTAATTATACATTGTCGGATGCGGGCTCAATGGCCCAAGGACAATGTTATCATAATTGTACGGCGGCGGAAACGGGTAATATAAAAACAAACGGAACCGTGACCGGCCGTGTGTATCAAAGCGGATTAAACACATGCGAACCCAGCGATCAAAATCAATGCGCGGGTGGGTATCATTACGTCGCGGGTCAATCACCGGTATTACCAGACACCGCAACAAATGCGGATGATACGCAATATGTATCACATATGGGATCGGACGGTGAAACGAAGAATACCGATAATGATTTAACCGCTGGCGAATGGAAGGTTACCTGGACATCCGGTAACGGAACCAAGGGCACAATGAAAGGAATCGCCAGTTGTAATACAACGAATGGTACAGTCGCCAGCAGTACTGTATCATCGGCATCGATGACGAATGGTGTAACGGGAGGAGATTGTTGGTGCAAAACGACATCTTGGACGCCATCTGGTGGGACTGAACTTCGCGTGTCGTCTGCTTGGCTGTACAACGACGATTACGGCATCGGTATCTCTTGCGCGGCCAGCTGCGCGCTCCGCTGCGCGTACAAGGTCAAGGCCGATTCCGGTTTCCGGTCCGCGTTGTTCGGGGCGGTGGGCGCTTCGCCGGCGCAATGCGCCGCGAACACGATCACGTTGAATTGGGGCGGATACGGCGCAAATAACGATCAATCGCAACAAACAACGTGTACGTACGGCGGAACAATCGATACACCGACGACCGCACCAACAAAACGTGGACATACGTTCACCGGTTGGCACTTCGTCGCACCATCGAATAATTAATATTCGGCCCCCGACAGGCACAGGTTCTCCCCCACGGGGGGAGAGGGCCACGAAGTGGCGAGGGGGGTGAACCCCCACCACCGCACAGCGGTCCCCCGCCCCATGGGGCGGAACCTTAACCCCCTTCGTCCCTGCGGGACACTTCCCCGTGGGGGCAGAATCTTAACCCCCCCCATCCGGCAGACGTCGCACTCCCCCAGTGGGGGAGAACCTTAACCCCCCTTCGTCACCTGCGGCGACACTTCCCCGTGGGGCAGAACCCATGCTCTGGCATAGTCTGAATCACATGTTTTATTTTTATGGTAATGTCCTGGTTTTTTGCTTTACTTGTTTGCTTTTTTTTACTATTCTGTCCGTATAAAAAAAGGAGATTTTATGAATCAAACAGTAGAAGTCGCACAAGAAATGGGACAAAATGCCGCAATTGCTGCACAACAATCAAATACGTGGTCTTTGTTATTATACTGTCTTTTTATTATGGCTGTGATGTATCTTTTCATGATACGGCCAAATAAAAAACGTATGGCGGAATATCAAAAAATGCTTGATTCTATTAAGATAGGCAGTCGTGTTTTGGTTGCTGGGATGTATGGCGTTGTGAAAAAAGTTAATGAAAAAACTATTGATGTTGAAATTGCCAAAGGTGTTGTTGTTGAAATGAACAAAAACGCTGTCGCAAATGTTGAATAATTTTTTGGGGGTAATGTAAATGTTTAGAAAATTAGCTATTGTTTTTATTGCTTTGTTTGGTGTGTTATTGGCTGTGCCAACGTTGGTGCCGTCTGCTGCTAAATATTTCCCATCGTGGATTAAACCAATTCCGTTGGGTTTGGATTTAAAGGGTGGCGCGCAATTGTTGTTAGAGGTTGACACTACTGTTATGTTAAAAGAAAAAAATGCACAATTGTATGACGAAGTGCGCAGCGCGATGATTGATCGTGACAAAGGTGTTATTCGTTTTTCTGATTTGCGTAATACTGGTGATAATGTCAGTTTGAATGTTCGTGATGAAAATATGGTATCAAAGGCCAAAGGACGTTTAAGAAGTGTATTGGGCAACAATGTTGATATCACATCCAAAGGGCAAAGTTTAACCGTTTCGTACACGCCGCGTGCACGTGAAGAAATGGTGACAGACGCTATGTCGCGCAGTATTGAAATTGTTCGTCGTCGTATTGATGCATTGGGAACCAAAGAACCATCAATTCAATCGCAGGGCGGAAAATACATCTTGGTTCAATTGCCGGGGGTTGATAATCCAGAACATATCAAAGAATTGATTGGGCAGACTGCAAAAATGACCTTCCATTTAGTAAATGAAAGTGTGACAAATGAACAATTGGCATCAAATCATGCGCCGTCTGGGACTTTGTTTTTGCCATATCTGGATAACCCAGGACAATTGATTCCTGTGTATTCGCGTGTAGAGGTTTCGGGGGACAGTTTGAAAAATTCAGAGGCATCATTCGATCAAAATAATATGCCAGTTGTGACGACTGAATTTGATTCATCTGGGGCGCGTCGTTTTGCTAAATTGACAACGGAACATGTGAACGAACGTTTCGCAATTGTGTTGGATGATAAAGTTTTATCTGCGCCAACAATTCGTGAACCAATTCCTGGTGGCCGTGGTCAAATTTCAGGTGGGTTCACTTTGCAACAGGCAAAAGATTTGGCCGTTCTGTTGCGTTCGGGGGCGTTGCCTGCGCCATTGACGGTGATAGAAGAACGCACTGTGGGTGCCGGCCTTGGCGCTGATACAATTGCAACCGGAAAAATTGGTTCTGCGGTTGGTGTTGTGTTTATTCTGGTCTTTATGTTGATGTTGTATGGTATTTTTGGTCTGTTTGCAGATATCGTTTTGATTGTCAATTTGATGATGATTGTTGGCGTGTCTGCTTTGTTAGGAGCGACACTGACTTTGCCAGGTATCGCTGGTATCGTGTTGACGTTGGGTATGGCGGTTGATGCTAATATTTTGCCATTTGAAAGAATCAGAGACGAAGTAAAAGCAGGCGCACCTACGCTGCGTGCGGTTGATTATGGTTTTAATCGTTCTACAAAAACTGTGTTGGACGGCGAATTGACCAATTTGATTTGCGCGTTGATTTTGTTCCAATTTGGTGCAGGTCCAATTCGTGGGTTTGCGGTCACTTTGTCAATTGGTGTTATCACAACATTGTTCACTTGCTTGATGTTGACGCGCGTGCTGGTTGATTGGTACATGCATGGCAAAAGCAAAAAAATTGGTTATATAAGAAATAAATAATTTTGTGTCACAAAGGAGTTATTGATGAAACTGCATTTTATGAAATATCGCAAATTGTCATACTGGATTTCCGGGATTTGCGTTTTGTTATCTATATTGTCAATTTGTTTCAAAGGCTTTAATTATGGTATTGACTTTTCAGGTGGTATTTCGATGGAAATAACGCCAACGTCTGCTGATTATACCATTGATAAAATGCGTCATGATTTAGAGGCATTTAAACCTGAATTACAATCTGTAGATGGCAATGCTATTTTATTGCGCGTTGGTTTGCCAAAGGGTTCAACTGATGAACAATTAAATGCCAAGGTCAGCGAAATCAAAAATATTTTGGGTAATCGAGTTGAATATTCTCAAATGCAAGTCGTTGGTCCAAAGATTGGCGGTGAATTGATTCGTGGTGGTGTGTTGGCTATATTGGTGTCATTTGTTTTGATGTCCGTATATATCTGGATTCGTTATCGTGGCGGATATGCCGTGGGGTCGTTTGTATCACTGGTTTTGGATTTGATTTTGATGTTTGGCTTCTTTTCGATTATGGGATTGGAATTTAATCAAACTGCGATTGCTGTGATTTTGATGGGTGTTGGATATTCAATCAATGATAAAGTTGTGAATTACGACAGAATTGATGAAAATATCAAAAAATACCACAAAATGCCAATGACAGATTTGATTGATTTGTCTGTGAATGAAATGTTATATCGAACCATTATGACCAGTGTATCTACTATTTTGGCAATGGTTGGTATTTACATTTTTGGCGGACAAATGTTGCAAGAATTTGCAATTGCGATGACATTCTCTATTATTATGGGAACGTTGACCAGTATTTATGTTTCTAATGTTATTTTGTATCATTTTAATTTAAGAGAAACTGATTATTAAAATAATGCACCGAATTAGAAAAGGAGAGAACACACATGAAAACAATAAAAATATTTTTATCTTTGATTTTGATGGTGTTCCCTTTTCAATTGGTTGCATCAGAGTTGTTTTTCGAAGATGAGCCCATACAGGGGGGATTAAACGTTTTTCAAACATCAAATGTTTTTTCAGAAATATATGAAAAATTAGATAATGTTGATTGGGGTAATAAAAATGTTGAGATATCTTTGGAAAGTCTTGGACATTTGAATCCGAATGCAGAGGTGACATCCGCAGGTGGGCGCATAGTGTTGGTTTGGGGAAATGATATTATTGCTAATTTTCCATATCCTGATAAAAAGGATTGGATTGCGTATGGGCAAACAACCACAGCTTTGTTGTTGCGCATGCGTGAAAGAGATGCCAGATTGCGTTCGTTGAATGATACGGGTTTATATAATGCTGTGGTGAAAGCGGTATTATCTGATGCAGATGAATCTGGTTCTTATGTTTTTGGTGAAGATGAAAAGCAAGCAGAAGAAACAAAAATTTTAACCACCCTGGGGTTTGAAGGTGGACGTGATGGACGTGGCAATTTCAGAATAACTGGTGTATTCAAGGGGGGCAGTGCAGATATTTCTGGGGTCAAAGAAGGCGATATAATTTCAGAAATAAACGGGAATCGTGTTGCGGGTATGTCTGATGCCGATTTGCGTGCGATTTTAAATGGGTACAATTCGGGAACGGTCAAGGTTAAATTGTTGACCCCAAATGGAAATAAAAATGTTTCTTTGCGTCGCGCGTCTATTGTGTTGGCTGATGCAGATGTGGTGTATCGTGACGGTAATAAATCAAAAATTTTAGAAATAATTGTTCATCAATTATCAGACAGTGCCGTGGACATTGTGAACGAAGCACTGGCAATACATCAGGATATTGATGGTATAATTTTAGATTTAAGAGTTAGTGGTGGAAATGATGAAAGGGCCGCTGCAAAAATGGCGGGGTTATTTATTGGTCAAAAACCAGTGATGATAATATCTGAAAAAGGTGCAGAAGATTTAGAAGTTATTCCAGGTGGGGACGCAGTGACTGATGCACCTATGGTTGTGTTGATTTCTGATTCTACACACGACATGGCGGAAGCTGTTGTGTCGGCTTTGTATGAAAATAACCGAGGGCTTTTAATAGGGACACCGACTGCCGGTCACACCAGAATGCCCAGTCGTATTGCATTATCAAATGGGGGATTTTTGGATTTGGTGAATAAATCTGTGAAGACCGGTTCTGGTAATATGTTGGATGAGCGTGGAATGTTTCCTTTGATTTGTTTATCAAATATAAGAAATGTTTCTGAAAAACAAGTCTTTTTTACGAATGTTTTAAATGGTAATTTTGACGTAAAAGATTATAATAAAGATACAACGACAGATATAAAATCTTTGCATAATGCATGTCCAAAAATTGTGTCTGGTACGGAAGAAGATGCAATGTCTGTTGCTGTGGCTGCCGAGATTTTAACCGAAAAAATTTTATATAATCAATTAATGGAATTATAAAATGTTTATAAGAAAAGATAATACTTTGAAATGGAATTGGATTTTATGGGGTGCAATTTTAACCTTGTTATTGGTTGTTTGTGGTGCGATGGGGCTTGATAAATGGCTTTATACTTTGATTCACAGGGGTGATTGTAATGTTTGGACTATCAGCAGCGGTTTTTGGTGTTCGACATTTATTACATTGGGAAATATATTTAGTCCGAAACATTGGATTTATAGTTTAGTTTTGTGTGTTATTGCGTTTTTTGTGTACAAAGCGATTAAAAATGAAAATGATTTCAGATATGCGTTTGTGAAAATAAAAAACAGTTATGTTTTTTATGTTTTTTGTTCTGTTGCGTTGGCATTAGTTACAACTGGGATTTTTAAGGTTTTGATTGGTCGTTCAAGACCGTTGTTGTTTGATGCATTGGGGATAAGATTGTTTGAACCGTTATCGTTTGATTACGCTTTTAATTCTATGCCTTCTGGTCACAGTGCGGCCAATTTTGCAGGATTAGTCATGTTAGGAATGTTGTTTCCACGCATAAAGTGGGCAACGTGGACATTGGCGATAATAATTGGTTTTTCGCGTGTTTATGTTGGTGCACATTGGCCAATGGACGTTGTGGTTGGTGCGTTTATCGGTATGGTTTGCGCAGATGTCGTTAAATCTTGGTTGAAAAAAATCAATCACAAATAGGCTTTTGCACTTTTGTTGTTTTTGTGATAAAATATAGGTCATGGAAAAAAGGACACATTTCTTACCTGAAAGTATTTCATTGATGTTACGCAATTTGTCATTGCGTGTGTTTGGTGTTGTGTTTTGTGTTTTGACCGTATGGTTTATTAGTGTGTTGTTTTTTTATAATCCATATTTATCTGGATTTGCAGCATATGGATCTTTTGGAACACAGGGGTGGGTAGGAAATATAGTTGGTTTTTGCAGGTATTTGATTGGTTTTGTGCCTACATTATTTTTGTTTTTATGTCTGGGGCGTTTTGGAATTAGTTTGCTTGCCCGATGGGATGAAGAAAGGGCACCTGAATATAATTTATTACGTGGTTTTATAACACTGTGTTTTGGAACAGCAGGTTTAGGTTTGTTATCTGTATCTAATACATTTGGTGGATTGGCAGGTGCAATTGTTGCATCTGATCTGGGAAAAGTATTGGGTGGTTTTTCCCCAATCATAGGTATGATTTTTTTTGTTGTATTTTTGATGATGGCGGGGATTTTGTTACATATAAAATGGCAATATGTTGTGATGACGTTCTATGCAATTCGAAAAATCATAAGAACTGTGTTGTCTGCATTTCATTTAATAAAGCCAATTGAACCGGAAGAAACAGATGAATACGAAGATGACGAAGAAGAAAGTGACGAAGAAGCGGAAGAAGAGGAAGAAGAAGTCGAAGAAAAACCAAAACGTCGTCGCAAACGCGTAAAAAGGCTTGATGATGAAGAACATGAATATGAATTACCTGATCCAGAATTATTGGAAAAATCTGTATTTGGTAAAAATGTTATTACGCCTGAATTAAGGCAAAATGCAGAAGCCATGGAAATTCATTTTGCAGAATATGGTGTTAATGGCAAAGTGACCGGGATACACCCTGGACCTATTGTGACTCTTTATGAATTTATGCCAGACAGTGGAACGCGAATGGCGGATGTTAGTAAAACCGTAAAAGATATGACACGTGCAATGGCCACTGAAAATATTCGTATTGCGCATATTCCTTCGACCCAATTGATTGGTGTTGAAATGGTGAATTTGAAACGTCAACCCGTTCGTTACCGTGGTTTGATTGATAATACTTTGTTCATAAATTCTAAATATAAAATTCCTTTGGCGTTGGGTGTAGATATTGGTGGAAACCCGATGTATTATGATTTGGCGAAAATGCCACATATGTTGATTGCTGGGCGTACGGGGTCTGGAAAGTCAGTATTTGTGCAATCTATTATTACATCCATTGTATATCATTTTACGCCTGATAAATGTAAATTGATGATTATTGATCCAAAAGGTGTAGATTTTGGTTGTTGGGACAACATTCCACATTTAATAACACCGATTGTTAAATTAGATTCTGTGGCGGCAGTCAATGCTTTGAAATGGGCGGTTCGTGAAATGGAAGATCGGTATAAACAATTGCAATTAGTCAATGCACGAAATATTGAAAGTTATAATGAAATTATGACGGCTAAACGAGAAGCGGGCGAAAGACTAACACAACAAGTTGTTGTCGGAACGGATCCAGAAACTGGGGAATTTGAATTCGAAGAACAAGAAATTGATATGTCTGATATGCCGTATATCGTTATCATTATTGACGAAGTTGCAGAGTTAATGTCTGTGGCACGTAAAGAAGTTGAAGCATGTGTGCAACGTATTGCCCAAAAAGCGCGCGCTGCAGGAATTCATTTGGTGATGGCTACGCAACGTCCTGATGCAACGACTATTACCGGTGTTATCAAGGCTAATTTCCCGACGCGTATTTCTTTCCAAGCGCGGTCTAATATTGATTCTATGACTACGTTGGGAGAAAAGGGAGCTGAAAATTTATTGCCATGTGGCGATATGTTGTTTAGTGAAGCAGGGCGCGTTCCTGTGCGTATTCATGGTGCGTTCATCACAGATGAAGAATTGAAGTCCATAGGTGATTTCTTGCGGGAACAGGGCGAACCTGAATATGCAGAAGGCGTCACCAGTGAAGAGGTTGCTGATATGGGTGGTTCAATTGATATGTCGCAATCAAAAGAAGCTAAATCAAACGATTTATATGAACAAGCCAAAGAAATTGTTTTGCGTGACAAAAAACCAACTATATCTTATATTCAACGTCGTTTAGGTATTGGATACAACAAAGCTGCCACTTTGATTGAGCGTATGGAAAATGAAGGCGTGATAAGTAGTCCTGATGCAGGTGGCAAACGTCATATTTTATAAAATCTTTTTAATTTTTTGCTTTTTTTGACTTTTTTATAAGGTGTTTTTGTGATATAATCTATCCAGAAATGGAAAGGAGTTTTTTTATGAAAAAGTATGTGTTAGCTTTGATATTGGCTACTGTGGCACCGTTTGTGGCGAATGATGCACAATGCGCAACAAAAATATACAGACGTGTAAATTCAACTAAAAAAAGTGCCACACCAACAACTACTTTTTATTACAATCAATCTAATCGTAGAAAATATGGTAACCAAGTTGAAGCCAGACAATCAGAAGTTGTTCAACGTGTCGTTGAAGAAAAGCCAGTAGTTTCAGAACCTGTGGTAACCAGTTATAGCGCTGCAGCAAATATGGATTCGTACGAGGCGAAATCTTATACTGAAAAAAAACAAGTTCAGAAAAAAACCAGGGTTTCCCAGGAACGCAAATATTTCTTGGCACATCCGTTCTTTCAACCGTTAAAGGGGAACTTTGGGTCAATTACAGATATCGCTTTTGCAAACAATAATTTTGGTTTTGATTTATTGAACAGTAATGTTTATAACCAATCAATGACACAAATTGCTTCATACCCTCAGTTAAATATTGGTGGCAAGGCAGAAACAAATCAATTTTTAATAAAGGAAGATTTCAGTTTTGGTTTGACTGATTATGTTGCCATTATTGCGATGGGGCAATATGATTCAACAAAAGTTAGTTTTAACAATTGGACTGGTGATTGGGCAGGGGAATCAGAAATTAAAAATACTGATTCTGGTGTGAACGTTTTTGGTTTTGGTGCCCAGTTAAGATTTTTGGATGTCACTGATGCTCTT
>Ga0310690_10008868_pt1 | contig 12691 bp, 24 predicted proteins | sample AusTroGonzalo_MG_2_FD_207661 | JGI IMG/M metagenome (GOLD analysis project Ga0310690, IMG submission 207661) | Bovine rumen microbial communities from tropical cattle in Woodstock, Queensland, Australia - Gonzalo_04 (v2) (version 2) | ecosystem: Host-associated > Mammals > Digestive system >...
GGCCTGTGCTCGGCCTGGTCGGCAGGCCGGGCCGGTTGGCCGGATTCCCCTGATCGTGCGCATGCAAGGCGAGGGCAAGGCGCAGCCCCTTTGGGGCTGGGGTCGGCCTGGTCGGCGGGCCGGGCCGGTTGGCCGGATTCCCCTGATCGTGCGCATGCAAGGCGAGGGCAAGGCGCAGCCCCTTTGGGGCTGGGGTCGGCGAGATCGACGGGCCGGGGCCGCTGGCCGCCGAGCCGGTTTTCTCCACGAAGCGCCTGCGCAACGCGCAAAGGGCGGCTGGTTCCCTGGCTTGGGCTGGTCTCTCTGCCCTTTCGAGGCCCCAGTATAGCACAGTCTCTCTCTAAGTCAAGGATCAATATCTTAACACTATAAGTGTTAAGATATTGATAAATACTCTCCCCTACGGGGAGAGTATTTTACCTTGACTTTGAAGAGAGAGACTGTGCTTTAATACTGGGGCCGTAGAAAGGGCTAAGAGAGAGACCAGCCCTTTCAGCCAGGGAACCAGCCGAGCCGGAAAAAGCCGGCCGGCAGCAAGCCGACAGCGGCCAGAGCGCCGCAGAGAGGAGCACGCCATGAAGCGCATCGCCAACGCCACCGCCGCCGCCAATGCGGCCAACGCCACCGCCAGCACGCAGAACACGACCGAGCGCAAGAGCGCAGGAAGGAGCAACGCCATGAAGAGCACCGCCACAATCGCCGCCATCGACACGGCCTGGAAGTTCACCCCCGCGAGCATCGCCCTCAACGGGCACGTATTCGGCGCCGACAAGTACGCCATCGCCGAGAAGGGCGACGTGTACGTCCTCGCGAAGGTCGAGGGCGTGGCCGTCCGCATCCACGTCGGCAAAGCCTCGCCCGTGTATCACGAGGCCCTGGAAGCCGCCGTCGCCGCCACCAAGCCTGCGAAGCAGGCTGAGCCCAAAGCCGAAGCCGCCGCCGAACCGGCGAAGCCGGTTGAGGCCAAGGCCGCCGAGCCTGCGAAGCAGGCCAAGCCCGCCACCAAGCGCAAGGCCCCCGCGAAGGCTGCGAAGCAGCCCGAGACCAAGGCCGAAGCGAAGCCCGCCGAACCGGCGAAGCCGGTTGAGGCCAAGCCCGCCAAGGCTGCGAAGCAGCCCAAGGCCAAGGCCGCCAAGCCTGCGAAGCAGGCCAAGCCCGCCGCCGAACCGGCGAAGCCGGTTGCCGCCGCCGACAATGCCTGGATCGGCACGACCATCGAGGGCAAGGGCTGGCGCATCGTCTTCGACGATGCCGCCCAGCGCACCAGGGTGATCGTGGACGATGACGCGCCCAACGAGGAGCGCCTGCTGATCGCCGTCGCCGACGCCGGGTTCTACTGGAGCAACACGACGAAGTCGTGGAACAAGAAGCTCACCCACAAGGCGTATCGCGCCGCCAAGGCCCTGGCCCAGACCCTGAACGCCCTCAAGTGAGGGCGTTCACGGCTTCGCCGTGAATCCCTGCGGACAACGCCCGCGAATCATTCCGTCTGACGAGTGCCAGCCGGTCACTGGCCGAAACGCTGGCCCATTGTATGGGCCGCGTAGCGGAAAACCACAACGCCGCGAAAACAATTTGGACGCCCGTAATACGGGCAGGAAGGAGCCAACGCCATGAAAACCCAGGAGATTCTCACCCGCATCAACGCTGCAATGGCGATTATCGCCAAGGACGAACAGTATGCCGTTCCCGGCACGGTCTACGGGGAATTGTCGTTCCTCGCCCGCGATTTGGAAGCGCAGATTCGCATGGAGTGCGCCGCCCAAAAGGGCTCTACGGACGCCACGCGAACGATCACGAAGATGCTGAACTACGCAAAGAAGCATGACTACCGTGAATCATTGCACTACGCATGGAGCGACAGTCAGGGCCGCCAATGCGTAGCCGATGGTTACCGTGCGTTTCGCTTCAAGGAGCCGCTGCCGCTGGAGCCTCGCCCCGAAAACGCGGGCGAAGCATTTGACCTGGAAAAGGTCATGCCTGACGGGAAGGGCTATGCCTCCACGCCATTGCCAAGCGCGAAGGAAATCCGGGCGCACATCGAGATAGAGCGTGCGAAGTACACCGGCAAGCGCGGCGGATTCGTCGCCCTGTGGGACTTCGGCGAGGGAAAGCCGGTTGTCAATGCACACTACCTGCTTGACCTGGTGCAAGTGTTTCCTGACGCCGCCGAAATATTTTACGGTGTCGGCGAGAAGCTGCTGTCCCCGCTGTATGTCAAATGCGACGCCGGAGACGCGATTCTCCTGCCGGTCAGGGCATCCCGTGTCGTTGCGGAAGTAGCCGCTGCACGCAAGGCGAAAGAGGACGCCGAGCAGGTAATTAAGGCCCAGGCCGAAGCCGAAGGCCACGATCCCGAATACATCCGGGAGCGCGAGGAGCGCAGGGCGAAGCGCAAGGCGGCGGCGAAAAAGGCGCTGGACGATAATCTGCAACACATCCGCATGGAGATGGCGCTGAGCGAGAATTACGCGCTGGAATTGGACGAGTTTGAATACCTGGTCTTTTTGATGGACGAGGTCGCCAAAGTGGCATGACGACGCCGCACAATCATTTCGACGCCCGCCGGTCGGCATTGTAGGCCGGCAGAAAGGAGCGCACAATGCGTTATCTGCTTTATCTGCCGGGGATATTGTTTCTTCTGCTGCCGCTGATCGCGGCAAGGAGCGCCGCCAAGCGGGCGGAACAGGCGCGGCGCGAGAAGGAAGCCGAGCGAGCTGCCATTGCCGAGCAGCGCCGTATTGCCGCCGAACGCAAACGGGCCGTTCAGGCGGCCAAGGCCGCCGAGCGCGAGGCTGCCAGGGCCGCCAGGGAAGCCGAGCAGGAGCGCAAGAAGGCCGCCAGGCTGGATTACGCCCGCCAGTTGGCCGAGTACGCCGAGCGCGCATTACAGGCCAAGCGCGAAGCGCAGGAGATCGAACGAGCGCCGATCATTCTGCATCCCAGCGAGCCGGAAAAGCCCGCCGATAACGTGCCGCCGGTGCCGGAGTTCAAGCGCCCGGCGAAGCCGGTCCCGACGATCAACGGCAACAATGCTTTCAAGGGCCATGTGGTCGCGTTTACGGGCAAGCTGCCCGGTATGACACGGCGCGAAGCCATTCAGGCCGTCCAGGACAACGGCGGCAAGGCCTACGAGAAAATGCCCGTGGGCACGACGCTCCTGGTGGTGGGCGACAAGCCCGGTATGTGCAAGATGGACAAGGCCGATGAATGGATTGGACAGGTGCGCAAGATCACTGCCGCGCAATTCTTCGCCATGCTGCAAGAGCCGTTGACCCTGGAGCTCGACGAGTTTGCCGCGCTGTACGCGGCGTGAGGGAGGGTGAGATTATGGTCTACCGTTCGCATGACGATTACCCAGTGTTTCAAGTCAACCTGAAAGGCTTTCAGCCGTATTACACACACGACGAGCAGGACGCCGCCGAAGTATTCCGGAAGTTGCACAACATCACAAGCAAGTGTTCGTTGCGCAAGATGACGTATTACCGCATGTTGAAGAAAATCTATCGTTAGGAGGGTTCACATCATGGAGAACATCACGAACATTGCACCTACGACGCGCGACGATTATTTCATCGTCAACAAGGAAACCGGCAAGCTGGAATTGCACTTCACGAAGGAATACTACCAAGCGCTCGACGAGGATACGCGGCGCGAAATAAAGAGCAATTTCCTGTGGAGCCGACGCGCTGCCTGCTGGATCAGCCGACGGAAGGAGCCGAACCTTGAACCGGCCAGTCGGATTGCGAACAACCTGGGATTGTTCGACGCCGGGGAAACGGGCGAGAACATGACCGGCGCACAGCGCGAGGATCGAGCAAAGGTCGCCGTCGTTGACCGCGATCTGCTCCGCGAACAGTACGGGATGGCCTGGCATGAAAGCCCTCGCATGGTCGATTACTGCGTGAATAAAGCCGCAGCCGTGGCAATCCTCCCGGGTGGCGAGATCATCGTGATCGACAAGCAGAGCATTGAGACGCGCTTTTGCTTCGGTGAATCAGGCTACGATGCAGACGAGGCCGCCGCCGCTGCCCAGTACGCCAGGACGAGCGTCGATTATTTCAAGCGTGAGAACATGGAGCACTTCAACGAAATGATTAACGATCTGAATGAGAGCATGAATGACGAGGGCTACAAGCGCCTGGTGATCTACACCGGCGGCGCGTATATCGGCCAGGACGCCGATTGTAGGCTCCGCAACATAGGCTTTGCCAGGTTGAATGACATCATCGACGCCTGTGGTGGCTCATGCTACACCAGCGAATTGCCCGGCAAAGAGCTCACTGTACACTTCCAGAAGTGTCGCGTCGCTACGCACGAGGAATTGTCGATCATTCTGGAAGCCTATAAGGCAGCGCGGCAGGCGCATGAGAAGAAGGTGGACGCCTATTTGAAGCGTTACGGATTGACCAAGGTTCATGCCTGGACTTACTGGCGGGACGCATGACGCCGCAAGATCATTTCACCCGCCCCAGGGAGCGCGGTTGTGAGACAGCTCCGGCAACAAACAGAGAGCCAGGGCACCGCGCAGACGGGCAAAACTACATGACATGAAAGGAGTTTCACAATGAAGTATAAGCCATACGACGCGCCTTATTGGCATAGGCGTTGGCAGCGCGAGCGGGAAGCCGAGCAGCAGAAAAGATGGAGTGGCAATGTGAATTATAACGAGGTAGTCAACGCGGCCAATGACTACATGACAGCCTATAGCGAATATAGGCGAACGGCGAAAAACCGAAAGGCATCCCGTGATGACGTGGAGCGGGCCTACAGGAAGCAGGACAAATACGAAGCGGTATTCTGTGCGGTATGCGCCGCCACTCGTATACCATGGACGGCGGCAATAGCAGCGTCCCGCATCGGAGATAAATACTACGAGCTGCACGGCGGGACGTTGTGCGTGGATAACGAGAAGCTGATTCGATCTTTGATTTGAAAGGAGCATGACCATGAGCAATAACATCAACGCTGAAACCGTATTGAGCACCACCCGCGCCGAATGCCTGCGGGGCATGGAGAGCGCGAACATGGACGCCCGCATGGCCTGGTATTACACCCATTGCGGGGAGATCGAAATGGCCTCCTTCCTGGGGGCGATCACCAACGACCGCATGAACACCCTGGAGAGCGAATGGCGCGAGCACAAGCCCGTCCCGGGTGGCTATCCCGACAGACAGCGCGATCCTGATTGGACGCATGACGAGGCCAGGGCATTTGAGATGCAGAACGTCGCCGACATTGCGTTGAAGCTGCTGAAAACGGTCAGACCAGAGCGCAACCTGGGTATTGCATACGTGAAGCCGACCACCGAAACCATTGAGCAGTTCACCGACTGGCAGCGCACCCGCAATCACATCAACACGGGCGGCGAGTATTTCCTGGTGTGGGATTACTCCCCGGATTGGGAGACAGACGATCCCGACCTGCTTTACGCCGTTGACGTGAGCGCTGATAGCCTGCTGTGTGCCGCCTGGGAATTACTCGGGCTGCTGAGCAGGAAGTTTTGATCGAAAGGAGAGATTCACATGACGCCCAAGTTTGATACCTACGTCGCGGTGTTCTTCCTCAATGCGACCGACCTTGGCCCCGTGGTCAAGTTCGTCACCAGCACGGAGGGGAGCACCTGCCGCTGGGACCCTGGCCAGGAAGCCATGCGCGTTTCCGAGGATTGGGCCAAGGACATTGTGTACGGCCTGACGCTCAACGGCTATTCCGCCGCCGTGCTGAAGGTGCTGCATGGTGTGACGCTCTACAACAGCGAAACCAAGGACTGAACGATACACGCCCGCCCGTGGGCATGGTACGCGGGCAGAAAGGATTACGCCATGAAGAAGATTACACACCTCAAAGAGAAGATGACGGCCTGCTGCGCATATCCCCGCCTTTGGGACGCCGCGAATTGCGACGATACACAGAAACCGGTTTGTGAGCTGGGTTATTTCCGCTGCGACAATGACGGGTATTGGTGGCACAACACGGTTTGGCTGGTACATCGGGACATATCAACGCCGGAACTCATTGCCGAGTTCGATGCCGTTCTCGATGCGTTCCGCAGATCATTCAAGGACCTGGCGGCCATGAGGAAGTGGTGCTATTCCTATGCCGGAAGGTGCGGGTGTGATGACGAGTTCAACGCTTATTACGAGGACACCCACGGTTTTTACTGGTTCCGCATGATAACACGTCGCGGAGATTATAACCTGTATCTGCATTGCTACAGTAAAGCGGCCATGCAATCCTGCAAGGTAAGCGAATAGCCGAAACGGGCCGCCTGGCCCGTCGCCGCGACGATGCCCTACGCGGCCTGACGAGGCAGGGCAGAAGGGAGGATAGCCGGAACACCCGTAACACCATGAGCAATCACAAGACCAACGCCACAAGGAGGAATCGCATTATGTCGCTTTTGTTCATGTCTGTTGTCGGCGCAATCGCCGTCACCATCGAGGAAGCCGTTGAGCGTCACCAGCAGCGCGTCAAGTTCGCGCGTCGCAGGGCGCGTCAGTACACCTTCAACTGACCGATAACGCCGCAGCATCATTTCACGACACGACGCCCGCCCGTGGGCATGGTACGCGGGCAAGGAGAGTGACGCATGAAGAAGATCAAGCTCGCCAATGACATGTTCATCCCAGGGTGGGGGAGAATTGCGAAGGACACCGCTTTCAAGGTCCAGAGGTTCAATAAGCGCTATGTTTACGTCGAGGTCGCGGATCGCGTGATCCTGCGCCTGGCACGGAAGCGCGATTGCATCATCGTCTACTGATCGAGCAACATCACGACGCCCGCCGGTCGGCATTGTAGGCCGGCAGAAAGGATGACACCATGATTAAGCACCTGTTCCATGAGGAGATCGGCGGCGGCTACGCCATGCGCAACAAGACCATCATCGACACATCGGAGATCGAGCCCGGCAAATTCGAGACGATGACGTTTGTCGAGGCGACGGGCGAGGAGCTTGAAAGCGCCACGACCGACAACGCCCAGGACGCGGAGCGCGACTTCCGGGCGATGATCCAGCGCCATGCCGGGCCGTTGCAGGCGGCCTTCTACCGGGCCGCAATGGTTTCCGGCGAGCGCTACACACTGGTATTCCTGAGCGATTTTGGATTCCCGGTTGACCTGCGCATCACTTTCCGTGAAGCGAAGCTGTCCACCTATGCGCAGTATGACGATGCCGTTGACGTGACGTTCATGCTCCAGAAGAAACGCAATCCCCGCCGCATGTACCTGTATGGCAAATCATTCCTGGTGTATAGCGGATGGCGCACCCTGGACAAAACGGCCACGTATAACGTGCAGAAGTGCGAAGGATGCACGGTGATGTCCTCGAAGTACGGCAGCTTCGACGAGCGTTTCATGGACGATATTAAGGCGATGTGGCCGGATTTCATCGTAGCCTATGACCATGATCGCGTTCACCGGCGTGGCGAGGAAACCAGCGCCGAGATTGAGACGCATGAGCAGGAGCAGGCGAGCGAACCGAGACAGCCTTATCCGCTGCTGCCTGGTCTGAACGTGCTGTTTGACGCCCAGGGCGCCGACGGGCCTTGCGTTGACATCGAGGCGGACGAGTTCGCCAAGCTCTACGCTGTCGATGGCGAGCAGATCGAGGACCCGGAAGAGCGCCTGGCGCGGGCGCTGAAACGCGCCGCCATCGCCTCCGTATCGTACATCGACGAGCCTGACGGCGGCACCTGCAATTTCGATTCCCCGGCGCTGGACTTCTCCGCCTGCGGTATGAGCAAGGCCGACGCGGAGCGCGTCATTAAGGGCGTCGGACTGTTCTGCCACGACTGGAAGCCCTTCAAGAATCATCGCGGGGATGACGGGAAGATCATCAAGACCCCGACCTACCTGGTGATCTCCGGCTTCCAGAGCGGCCAGGGCAACCGGCACACCCACATGGCGGAGGCGTTCTGCCAGAGCATGAACATGGACGGATTCGAGACTCAGATGTACTACCAAATGGACTAACGCCGCACGATCATTTCAACCGCCCGCCCGTGGGCATTGTACGCGGGCAAGGAGGGGATTATGGTCATTATCATGTATGATGGCAGCCGATTGACGTGCAATAAGATCGAGTTTTCAAATACAGATAACGCGGTTATCGTGGATGAATACAGGATCGTGCCCATCATTGAAATACTGCGCATCATTACCGAATAAGGAGGATCATCATGAATAAGGCACGCAGGAAGCGCATCGAGGATGTGCAATCGAAGTTGGAGGAATTGATGCAGGAGATCGACTCGATCCTGTCAGAGGAGCAAGAGGCGTATGACAATATGCCGGAGGGCTTGCAGGATAGCGAGCGCGGCGAGGCGATGCAGGAGGCGATTGACGCCCTGGAGAGCGCCGTTTCCTCCTGCGAGGAGCTGGACGAGCAACTGACAGAAGCCCACGATCATTGAGCATGACGCCCGCCCGTGGGCATGGTACGCGGGCAGAGAGGAGATTATACATGAGCAGCTTTGTACCGGTCAAGCCTGGCGATAAAATACGCGCCTTGGGCGTTATGTTTACCGTAGGTGAGATTCTGTATCAGGACTATAACGGAGATCGTGACCAGGCGGGCGGCGGCGATTGTTGGGGCTATGATATCGAGTTCATAGACACCGATGGAATCTATCACCACTGGAAGCAGAATCAGGATCATGGCGAAGTCATATGGGCAAGGAGGAGGAACGCATGAACACATACGTCATCGCCTACATCAACAGGCGCGGTCACGCGGATTGGCCCAGGTCAAAGACCATCGAAGCGAAGAACGCGAAGGATGCGCGGATGGTTTTCGACGATTGGTATTGGTCTCGCGGTGGCGATTTGCCGCACCCGTTTCACATCAAGGTCAAGCGGTATGACGATCTGACAAGTTGCCCGCTGTGCGGTGCTCCCCTCGAAGCGAAGGATGGCCCGGAAGCTGGCTATGTGTGCTCGCGCATCCGCTGTGGGTTGAAGATCAAGCGCGATTGTGAATGATACGACGCCCGCCCGTGGGCATGGTACGCGGGCAGGAAGGAGAGCGACATGTGGTATGTGTATAGCTTGCATATCAAGTCAGGAAAGCAGGATTGCGTAAACAGGACATTCGATAGCGCTCAGGATGCCGTGAAACACATTGCGAAGTGTTACGACATTGACAGAGACTTGCGTCAACTCGGAGAGTATTACTATTACATGCGCCAGAGATGATTATACGACGCCCGCCCGTGGGCATTGTACGCGGGCAAGGAGGTTTTCAATGCTGAAATATCTTGGGATGGATAGTTGGAGCAGGCCGGTCTACGAGGACGAGAACGGCATACTGGTGAAGGACGTTGACCCGCGTAGCTGGCGCGCTCCGCGCTTGGCAACGGCCATCAACAACGAGTTTGACGGCGAGCCTGATTGCCCCTATCATGGCGAGGCCAAATTCGACCCGGAGCGCAAGGTCTGGAGATAACAGCACTCCGATATGCGTATTGACACATCAGGAGAGACACAGTATAATAAATCATCGACCTATAATGCGAAGGAGGAAAATACCATGATCGTCAAGAATTCCCATGGCGTCAGCGTAGATTTTGACGCTGCCGTGAATCTGATGGATGACGAAATCCGCGAAGCGCTTCATGCCGAAGGTATTGAAAGCGAGCAATCTTTCTTTACAGCATATGCCCTTGAACACTCGAAGAAATACGGCGAGACCTGGGAGCTGGACAAGCCGAACCCTTGTTATTGAACATTCGCACAACGCCCGCGTATGCGGGCTTTTTTTATGCCCATTTTTGGCCCCCGCGCCCTGCCCGCCAGTTTGTCATAATGGGTAGTTGTGTAAAACAGGACCGGCGCGGGTTGCTTCCTATTTTATATCGCGTTATGTGGCGCGTTTTGGGATTGTCTGTTTAACGTGCCCCCGATATGACAAGTAAAGCCCGCCCCGGCGCTGGAATAATCAATATAAATCAATAATCTTCTATATTATTCCAGAAAATTCAGCATAATTGTATTATTCGCGGCAGATCATATAAGTATAGTTGCAATGTGTTTGCAATGCACATTGCAATTAGGCATAAAAAAAGAAGCCAGGAACCGTCCGGAATTACCGGATAGTTCCTGGAGGTTTCAATGGTAGGGCTTCACTTGTCATAGATGTGTGACGCGATCATGTCCGCCGTGTGCGTCCACAGCACATTGGGGTATTGATGCACCGCCCGCGTGTAGTCGCCCCAAAGCTCCTTGTCCACGAACGCGCCCATGTGGTAGCGGATGCACGTCACTTCCTCCTCGGTGAGCTGCCCCAGGGACGCGAGCATGATTACGCTCTTGTCGCCGTGCCCCTTGAACAGTGTATTGGCGTTCCATGCGTATACGGGCTTGCCGTTTTCGTCATCGCGCACATACTGGTATTGATCCAGCTTGCAGATGTCATGGAAGAAGCCGACGATGTAAGGGCTCTCAGGGCGCTTCCAGGTCAGGCCGTTGCGATCCGTCAGGAGGACGAGCTGCTGCATCACGCAGAGCGAATGGTCAAACCAGCCGCCCGGCCAGGCGCCATGATACTTCGTGGATGCGGGCGCGTTGAAAGCGTCCAGGCACGTCAGGTAATCCGTAATGGCCTTAAAGGGAATGTGCGGCAATACATGCCGCATAAAGGCGTCCCATCTGGTTACTTCACTCACTGCATGTCCTCCTTCTGCCCACGAGCATATTCATCTTCCGCAGGCTCTCGTCGATATTCTCCTGGATCACGCCGATGTAGATAAGCGTTTCCCTCTGGTAGCTGTGGCACAATATCCTTTGCAGGCTCACCACGTCACCGGTCATCTTGTAATAGTGATAGCCGAAGGTCTTGCGCAGCGTATGGCACCCGATCCGCTCCTCGATGCCGGCCTGCTTTGCGATGGTGTTCATGATCTGATACACCCGCTGCCGCGTGATGGGCCTCGCCCTGTGGGTAACGTAGTCCTTTTGCTTGCTCTGCAATATGTACTCGTCGCCCTTCCTGCCTACCAGCAGGCGGTTGATGTCCCGCCTCGCGGATGGGTTTATCAATATCCTGGCCTCCTTGCCGGTCTTTTTGGCCTGTATCTGTGCGTAGTCCTTGCCCCGGATGTCCTGCACCTTGAAGCGCCGGAAGTCGCTCACGCGCAGCGACGTGTTGAAGCCAATGAGCAGGATCAGCTCCCAGCTCACTTCGCCGGTCTTTTTGCGCTTATCATGCTCGCGGGCGATGTCATAGCATTTTTGCAATACATCAAGGTCGCGTATTGGCTGTACGACCTTCATTGTCCACCCCTCCGTTTCACACTTTTCAATACGACATTACAGCCGGTGATTGAGGCGGCCAGCACATTGACCTCCGAAATGTGCTTGAAGGCCAGCGCGTCGCGCGGATTCGGCCCCCAAATACACGTCGGTCTGCCGCTGCTGTTCAACCCTTGCCTGTAGCTTAGAAGCCACATGTCATCTGATTCGCGCTGTATGAAGTACACATACAATCCCTCCCCGTTTTACAATTTGCGTAATATGTCAAATAATATGGCGTGAAAAAAAGCGCCCGGCAGGGCGTTGATGCTCTGCCAGGCGTTGCGTGAATCATCCGCTTGTATAGTATTATTCTAAGTCCTCGGCCAGCGCTTTCCGGGTCTCCTCCGCGAGCTTGGCGTCCTCTTTCGTGGCGGAGTTCAGGGCGTCGGTGTCAATGTCCTTCCACTTCAAAACCGCTTTCCACAGGTCGTAGATGAAAGACGGCCCGCGCCCAATGCCGATGCCTGTCATCACGTAGAAGATATAATTGCCCCACTCCGGCATATCCCAAATGGAATAGTCGCAGATGTAGGTAACAATGTCCATCTTCGACAGCACGGCAATCACGACGCCTATGACAATCGACACGATCTCGGTCACGCTCATGGGCTTGCCGTCCGCTTTCCACAGCGGCTTCAGCGCACCAACAACGGCCTCGATGAACAGCGCCATCACAATGATACTCATTACCAAATTACTCATTCCTTTCTTGCGCGTTTTGCCTGTGCAGGGTTGCCTCCCGCCTGGCGGCGGGCGCTGCAAAAGCGAAAACGTTCGCGCATTTGTTCAAACATCTTGCACGCGGGTGACATGTCGCGGCATGAGCTTAACCCGCGTGCAAGCGCGTGCTACAGAAAATCGTTCTTCCTCAGTCGCTCCCTGTACAGTTCATCAATATAATCGTACTCCGCATCAAAGACGCCGTTGCTGTCGTTGGTCTTTTTCAGCAGGCTCTTATACTTCTTGTCCAGGGCGACTATGTGCTCAAATTCGTCCTTGCTATGCCGCCTGTCATTGCGGCATGAGTTGGCGAAATCGAGCACTTCCCAGCGAATACGATCCTTCTCATTGTCATCAATGCACTTCGCCATGTTGGCAATATCCTTGCGAATATCGCCGTTGATGACGTTTCCAACCCATTTGAAAAGGCTCGTCCACGGGTTCCACTTGATTGTGGGTGACCACTGTATGAACAGGGACAGCACCACAAGGATGCCTCCCCAATGATCCGCCGCCCATCTCAACACTTGCTCCATTGGAATCACCGCCTGTTACGCGGCGTTAGGGAAGAAGCAGAAGAATTGCTTGCGTTCCTTGACGAACTGGCTGATCTTCTGTTTCGTCCGCTTGGCGCTGGCCGGATCGTTGCAGTAGATGTAATTGGCGCTGTACTTCCATG
>Ga0310690_10008869_pt1 | contig 12691 bp, 14 predicted proteins | sample AusTroGonzalo_MG_2_FD_207661 | JGI IMG/M metagenome (GOLD analysis project Ga0310690, IMG submission 207661) | Bovine rumen microbial communities from tropical cattle in Woodstock, Queensland, Australia - Gonzalo_04 (v2) (version 2) | ecosystem: Host-associated > Mammals > Digestive system >...
GATAAAAACAACGTCTCACATTTTGAGACAATTAAAAAGCGACCGTTCCACTATATTTGTGTTTATTGTCGCTATCGTTATTACTGTTATTATTAGAAAAATCTTTTGGTGGAGTGCCCTTTAATTTATCGGTAACTCCAGTCTCTACCGATTTGTTATAAGTCTTGGCTAGTTTTTCCACGTTTTCTTTAGTTTTATTTGCGTCTAAATCAACTACAAAGTCCACTAAATCAATAGGGATATTTTTTGCTTGTAGTAACTCTTGAGCCTCAAGTCTACGCTCACGTAAAGTAATATCTTCCTCACGTTGCTTTAACTCAGCCTCATATTTACTTTTAGCCTCTTTTTCTCTCTCTTCTTGGGTTAACTTAGCTTGTCTCTCATATTCAGCGATAGCATTATCGACAGCTTGTTTAATAGCTTGGTCGTTTTTAGCTTTTTCCTCGCCTCTAATTTTTCCAGCTAAATTATCCATATCAGCTTGAGTAAAAGTTTTACCAGCCTTATTGTCCTCGTTAGTAGGTGTAGTAGCTGTATCTACGCCTTGAGTAATTTGTTTATTATCTTCCATAAGATAACCTCCTCCTATCCGTTTTACGCCCGTCGGCTTATTTTTTGTATAAAAATAAGACGTATATTTTACGTCTTATTTATACCTAGATTTAGTTAAGGTTTTAGGCTCCTTAATATCGATATACATTTTTAAACTTTGACCTTGAGTTATCATAGCCTCATAGTATTTTGATTTATCTACTTGGTCTAGCATAAAATAAAACTGTCTATCGTCGTCAAACCTTGTAATAAGTTCATACTGTTTAGTATCTCGATTACGTCCCCATAGTTCAAACATATTAAATCGCCCTCCTCATTAAGTAAGTGATACCTCCTAAACCTCACATAAGGTATCGTGTCTCGCACCATTTGGTTTTACGTTAGTATAGCGTGTGGCTAATAGTTTATCTAATAATAAAGGGGTTATATAAAGAAAAAAAGCCCACTTGCGAGATTTCCAACACTATTATTTACGTCTTTTATTTAATGTTTTAGGTCTATCTAAAGTAGCCCTATCAACAACTACATCTTGATTTAGTAGCTCGCTACGTTCAACTAAGATGTAAGCACGATATACTCTAGCGTCCATATTTTCAATAACACTATGTATTTTATTTATATCGTTATCAGTTTTTATTAGTTCCCAACCTTTGAAATAGTTATCTCCATATACTTTAAACATTAAATCGCCTCCAAGTCCCACATATCAGTAGGGTATAGCTCTAATATATCGTAAAAATTAGGTATATCAGCTATTTTTTTACCATTTTTTAAGTCAGTTAATACTTTTATCTTTTCGTCTAGCATTTTATCGCTATCAACATCAAAAAACTCCAATAATGGCTCATATATTTCGCTTAATAATTGCATTATCTTAATTTTTTTCTCTTCCATATTAACCTCCTACATCATACTATCCATTAAAGCCTCTAACTCTTTAACTAACTGTGGCTTATCGGCTTTTAACATAGCTATAAGGTCGGGTCTCGTCATACTTAAAGCTCCATAATTTGCTACGATTTCTCTAACTTGACTATCGACGCCACCTTTTCTAAAGTATTTACGACCGTGTCCGTATTTAACAGTACCACTATCTTTAAAGTATCCAGCACTTAAACCGTCGTAAATATCTTGTAGATTATTTACACCGCCACCCATAAGGTTACGCTCTTCATAATCTATTAGCTCCTTAATCTTACTACGTGCCTTACTCCACGCACTTGTATAACTACGATAGCTTTTGTATTTACCCTCACTCCATTTTTTATTGATTTCCTCAAACAAATAATGGTTATCCTTGGATACTCTATTAGCTATGTCTCCGCATTGTTTATTAAAGTCCTCAAATAACTTACTAACATCTTTACCAATTTTATTGTCGTCGTCATATACAACTTTTTTAAGAGTATCGCTTGTATTACTTAAAAACTTACCGTTATTGTGTTTGTAATAATCAATAGCGTGCCAGTTTTCGTGTAGCATTGTTTGGATACTACCAGTAGGGTTATCTTTGTTAGTTAATTTAGGAGCGATTATATCGTTACTGTATCTATCTCTAACAAAAGAGCCTTTACCCTCTTTATATTGCATATTAACAAACTTTTTATCAAAATTAGTGTCTCGTTTTCCTAAATCTTTTATTGACTTACTATAAACTTTACTAGCTTTACTATTAGGGTTACCATTTTTATTTAACCACTCAGTTAATAAGATACCCTCTTCGTCAATTTTTCCGTTATAATCTTTAAACCAAGCTGGTAGATTATCGGTTTTAAGCCAGTTTTTAGTAGTTTTTGGCTCATTTTTAACGCTCTTAGACGCATTGACAACCGTTTTAGTGGGTTGTTGTACGTCTCGATTTGTTTGAGCGTACTGTTTTATCCAGTCTTTATAACTCATATTACTAATTAACTCAGTTTTACCAGTTATAGGGTTTCTAGCTCTACGTTGTAGGTCTTTTTCCTCCTCAGCTCCTAAGTACGCACGTGTTTTACTACGACAGTTAGGGTGTAGGGGAGGATAGTTAACGCCCTCCTCACGCTCGCTATACTTAAATACTTTGTTATCCATTAGTTGGCATATTTCACTTGTCCTACTATCTAAAGTAGCAACAAAGACGTATTTATCAAGTCCCATTTCCTCGTACGCCATAGCGTCCACCTCATTATTAAAGTGGTTTGTCTCAGTTCTAATAAGTCGCTCAGCGTAGTACTCACTAACATTAAATCGGTCTCGTATTTGTTTGGCTGTCTTTTCTATACCTTGACCGCTTAACATAGCACCACCTAGTATTTGGCTTAAACTATCAGCCAGTATATCGGTGTTACCCCATATACGTTGGCTGTAATTTGCACCACTCCAAGGGTCTTGTAATAAAGCGTCTATCATATTATTATCAATAGTTGCAAAATTAAAGGCGTAACCAGTACCCATTTGCGTATCATACATAGTTTTATAATAGCTTTGGTTGATTACACCTTTATAACACATTGTATTTTGTAACTCTTCTTTAGGATATATTGACTTAGCTTTAGCATATATTTGAGCTTGTAATTGCTCCGCTCTTGATATACGAGCCTTATAGTTTTCTTTTATGTATTTATCTAGTCCTTGCCTTTTCATTTTCTCCCAAGTTTTCTTGGTTTCGCTACGTGTAAGTAGTTCTTTTAGCTTTTGAGTATCAAGTCCAGTTTCTTTACTATAATTTTTATATATACTTGCTAACTCTCTATCAATATCCTTATAGGCTTGCTCGTACACACTTTTAACTCTTTTGATGTATACCTCGCTGTGTTTTTCAGCCTCAGTTAATCTTTTTAACGCCCTTTTATCCCAGTAATTAGATGTTTTAGCCATTTGCTAACACCTCCTAGCTTATAGTGTTATCAGTATCCACTTGATTACTTGCCATATTTTCGCTAGTATTTTCTTTGTTTTCCTCAAGGTTTGCGTCTCCCACTTGGTTGTTAGTAAAAGCTAAATCGTATGGGTCTTTTGGCTTGTTTTCGTCCTCAGTCTTTTTAAGTTCAACCTCTTCGCTTGCGTCTTTAACAAACGATAATTGACTTATTAAAGTCTCAGCACTTAAATAATCACTTAAATTGTTAATCATTTGTGATATTTCAAAATCATTACTTGGTAAGTTACGTTTAAATACAGCGTCTACCTCTTCAATAGGTACCTCTTGCATTTTAGACATCTTAGTTAAAAAGTTGTTATATAGTTTAAATCTCTCCATTAGTCCTTTTTCCATATAACGCTCTTTATTTTTGATGTTTTGCTCGAACGCTAGTAACTTATATCTAATTGCTACACCACTTGAGTTACCTACAAAGTTCTCGTCGCTCATATTAGGTGTCATTGATATTTTATGTATGTCTTTTTCAAGAGTTTGTCTTAAAATATCAACATCTCCCTCTTGTAGTGTCTTAATTAAGTACTCAGCCTTAGCGTCGGCTGGTATATTAGCTAACATACGGTATGTTTTTAACATTTCAGCTTGGTCGCTATCAAAGTCCATACCATATAAGCATAATATAGCGTCAACTAATTGCTCTTTATCATTAACTCTATCACTTTGTAGTAAGTTATAAGCGTCAATTAAACTAATAACTGGCTCAAAATCTCCTAAAAACTCGGGGTTATTCTTATAACATATTAAAGGTACATCTCCAAAAGCGTGTGGTTTTTCCTCGCCCTCTTTTGTTAAAGTCTTATCAGTACTTTTATAGTGTATTTCCTTTTCTTTATCTACAAAAATGATGTCATAATATTTAAACTTTTCGCCCTCTTTAACCTCTCTATAAATAAGACCAAAAAGTTTGTTATGTTCTACTGTATCGTCATAAACAATAACAGCGTTAGAGTTATCAATTTCGCAACTCTTAGGCTCAGCCTCTTCATTTGCATATACATACTCGTATTGTAGACCATATATTGATACATCTTTAGCGATTTCAGTATCTAAATCGTTAATAGTTTGCTTTTTATATGCGTCTAAAATAGGGTCTATATCATATAAAGGCTCTCCAGTTTCTTTATCAGTACCAACTTGATAATCAACTGGGTTACCAAGTAAGTATCCTACGTTAGTATCAGTAATATACTTAGCGTGGTTAATCATTACTTTATTATTTTTAGCTCCGTCATTTTCTTTTTGTCTATCAAATATATCGTGTTTACCCATATAGTAATAGCCCAAACGTTTATAACGGTCTTTATACTTTTCGTTATAACTAATAACGTCGTTAAGTATTTGATTATCTATTTTAGTATCCTTTGGTAAAGTATACATATTACACCTCCTCTTATAGTCCAATAGGTTTTGTATAAACCTTAGGTATCTTAGTACCTTTTATGTATTTATTTAAGCCATATCTAATAGCGTCTATTGTATGGTTAAATGTATCTACTGGCTCGTTGATATACTCCCCAGTCTTTTTATCCTTTTTCCACGTATAGTTTTCTAACTCTTCAATAACCTTATAACAACGCTCGTCCACGATAAGCTCGTATTGTTGTATCCATTGGATACCGTGTATTATTGAGCCTTTACCTTTTTCGGTAGGCTCTATATTGATACCCTTTTCTTTAATCTCGTCGATACTCTTACGCTCAGCACTATCGCCATAAGACTTATCTTTAGCAAGTCCTAAGTCGTACATTGTCTCAGCTATTTCGTCGTTTTTCATACCTTTACGTACATACTCGCCACATACATATATCTTTTTACGTATCGTGTCGATATATCCCCAAACAAGAGCGGACGGGTCGTTAATATAACCAAAGTCAAGACCTATCCAACGATTAAGTCCTTGTACCTCGGTCTCGCTTATTATTTTGCTCGTATATGTACCAAAAACAAGTTTATCTAGTGTAGCAAACTCGCCTAAAGTATAGATACGATAATAAGCTGGGTTTCTATATTGCAACCTCTCAAGCTCTTCGACGTATTCCTTGGATAAAAACTTATTATCTTTATAAGTAGTTGATACTATTAAGATGTTATCCGCAACATCTCCAGTAAAAAAGTAGTTGTATACCCAGTTCTTTTTAGAGATAGGGTTAAACATTAAGAATATTTGCGGAAAATCAACCAACGCTCTAAGACGTAAGTTTAACTGTGTAAACTCGTCCTCAGTAAGTTCGGTTGCCTCCTCAACTACTATATCCGTGATACCGTCTATTGACTTGATTTTTTCCTCGTCGTCCAAACCTTTAAATATAAAAATAGAGCCATTGGGTAGCTCTATCTCAAAATCACTCCTATTGATTTTGCATTGGTCGTAATAACCACTATTACGTAAGTGAGTTATTATTAACGCCCATATTGAGTGTTTTATTGTACGTTGTATCTTACGTATAACCAGTACAGTACGTTTATATTTTAAGGCTTTTAATAATACTTTTTGTGTAGCTCCATACGACTTACCACTACCAGCACCACCTTTATATACCTCTATACGGTGGGTGTAGTCGTTTATACCTTTATAAACCCAGTCATTAAATATAGCTGGGTTTAGTTTTCTAGCCATTAGTATTATCGTCCTCTATAAACCAGTCGGTCTCGACTTTTTTAACCTCGACTTTTTCAACAAAACCACCCTTGGCTTTTGCTAAAAGTTCGCTGGCTTTAAGTCTATCGGCTTGTTTATTATCCTCATTGTTAAAGGTTTCAGTCCAAAACTCAAATATATCCTCAAGACTAGCAATAGTTTTTTTATCTAATTTCTTAGATAGCTCTTGTCGTCTATTGGTAATTAGTTCTTTAAACTTTAAGCTGTTTTGGTATCCAATACTCCTAAGAGTGTTATTGCTACCAGTATATCCAGCATTACGAGAGGCTGTTGTATAGTCATTACATTTAATATACTCGTCTATCCAACGCTCTTGTTTAGGTGTTAATTTGTCGCCCTTTTTATAAGGTTTATAATCATAAGCCGACATAATTACACCTCCTTAAATTATTTCTTAGTAGTTGTTGTAACCTTTTCAGTTTTAGGCTCTTCAATTACTATTTCGTATTTAGTACCATATAAAGTGATAAATATTTTACCGTCCTTATTTGGTGTTACCTTAATAACATTAGTCATTTTTCTTACCTCCTCTTTTCTTAGGTTTAATCTCTTCAATAACCTCGACATATACTAAGCCTTTAGCGTTATCTCCAAGTAAAACCTCCAGTCTATCCTTATCTATGATAAACTCTTCTCCAGCTTTAGGTATATATCCTAAATCATTATCAGTAACGTTATACTCTTCGTAAGTATTTAACGCTTTGACCTTATACTTGATTAGTTTTTCCTCTTCATAAGTTGATTTGGTTGTATCTAATATCTCTAACCAGCTATCGGCTGGTGGAGTATAAGTAAAAGGTTTTGCTTTACGTTCAAACATTTGCTTAGCGATTTCGTCAGCGTTAGACATATCCCACTCACATACTAAACTCATATCCTCAGTTAAAGGTAACTCGTTACATACTGTTAGTGGAGTTCTAACTACTGGTACACCATAACCCCAAGCCTCATTGATACTATAACCGTATGTCTCCATATCATTACTTAGCTGTACTAAATAGTCAGCGTCAGCAATATAAGGTCTAACATCAAGTCTAGGTTGCATAAAGACAACGTTTTTACTTGTTAACTTAACCTCATTAGTTGGGTTAGTAAAAATAGTCCATATATAGTGGCGGTTGTTTTCTTTACAATACTTATCCAACGCCTCTATCAGTTTCATTGTCCTAGCTCCACCTTTAACTCTATCGTCTAGTCTACCAGCACTAACAATATGTAGTACTTTTTCCTTAGGCTCTAAAGTTAAAGGGTTATAACATCTAATAACTTTAATAGGTTTTTTAATTTTATCTCCATACTCAGCTAATTTATCAGTAGCAAACTGGGATACACCTATATAATGAGTTAGTTTAGGGTTATCTATTGGAGGTATATAGCCACCAAGTACTCTATGTAGCTCCTCATAGTTAGCGTGTGATACAAAATAGTACTCGTTAGCCTCAACCTCGTTAATAATATCTAAGTTAAAATTAAAAAAGGCTTTATTACATTTAATAATATCGCCTTTTTTATGTTTAACACATCTCACATACTCTTTTAGTCTTTTAACTTGGTTTGGGTCTCCGTCGCTATATACAATAGTTATATCGTAGTCTTTATACTTTTTAGCTAACTCGTATAAAAATTGCTCCGTACCACCTATGGGACATAGTCTTTGAAAATAAAAAATATTACTATATTTCATTTTATACCTCCCATAAAAAAATAAGACATTTTCCTTAAGTGTCTTATCTCAGTTTATACTTTAGCATAGTTTTTACTGTATTTTCACTATACAGTCGTAAAGTTTTTGTTTTTTAGTGTGTTTAGACGCATTGAGATATAAAAAGGTGGGTAATTATGCGTCTCGATTTCTCTAATTGCTGTATCCGTGGCTGTAAAAGTAAGAAAAAACCGCTATTTTAAGCGGTTTATAACTGGCTATCATAACCAAACACTTTAATTTTATTAACGTATTTCTTAATTTTCTTGTAGTAGTTTTTCCATACTGTTTGTGGCTCGATACTGTTAGCTATTGCTATATTTTCGACAGCTTTAGTGATTTTAACACCTTTATAAACTATCTCATAAAATAATTGATACTCAATACCAGTCATTTTACTTAAGCTCTCAGCCATAATGTTTAAATAACCTTGTAAGTTATCCACATTTTGTTGTTGATATGTGATTTCCTCGGCTAAACTTTTACCAGTTCCAATATCAACGTCGTGTAGTTCGTGTAGATAATCAGCCATTTTGTCATTATTTCTATTACCGCCACTAACCATAACCTCTTTTATGTGAGATGTAATAGGAAAATACTTACAGTATAGCTTTTCTTTTCTATCCATTAGTAGGCTTAATCGTGTTTTAGCCATTTCTAGCTCGCACTTAGTATTTGTGTAGTTTCGTATGTCGTACATTTCCTACCTCCTTATTAACTTTTAGCTATTCCAATAAATAACATCACTATAAATATTATCCAGCATATCCCTAAAATCATAACTAAGACAGCTATTATATCAAATATCTTTTTAATCATTTGTAACCACCTCAGCCATTTCAATTACCTCGCCATTAACTAACTTAGCTATACGCTCGGCTCCCTCTTTAGTAAAGCCTCGTTGCATTTCCTTAGATAAAATAATCTCTCCTAAGTATCCGCCAAAGGCTACCTCTAAATCTTTAACATAGTACTTACCAACTTTTACAACAAACATATTAAGTCCTCCTCTTCTAAAATATCCTCTTTTCTAGTTTCGTCCTCGCTAATAACATAACCGTTTAAGACCAAGTCTTTAATTTGTAAATCAGTTAGGCACGTTCTATATAAAAATACATTATCTTTATAAACATTAAATACATTATATCTAGGATACTTTTTATCAAGTCTATAATCTAACTCAATATCGTGTCCTTGTACTTTTTTAATTATTTTCATTAGTTCCCTCCATAATTTTTATATAAAACCCCCATTGGTTACTCTTTTACTACGCTTTTAAAAAAATACGTAACCCATTTTATCCTTTATTTACTTAGGTTTTTTGAGTTCGGTTACGGAGTTACGCATTTTTGCTTATATTATTTTTTATTTTTTTATTTTTTTATTTATATATTTTTTATTTTTTTATATAAATATTTTAAAAAATATCGTAACTACGTAACTTTTTATCACAAACCCTTATAAATAAAGGGCTAGCGAGGTTACGCATTTACTTAAAAAGCGTAGTAATTGCGTAACTTTTCAGCTTAATTGCGTAACTTTTTGTATTATTCTTACTGTTTTACCCAACATTTTGGTAGGTATAACATCATAATTTAAACTTTTTAAACGTCTACTAAACTTATTTAAGCTAACAGCTTTTAAGTTACTATCCTCGCAATAATCAGTATAAGCCTCATAAACAGTACCTATTGGGTTATTTTCAATATCTTCATAGTCATTTAAGTAAGCTAACACGCTATCATTATCAAGATAGTATTGTTTAGTAGCCTCCTCGATAGTTTCGCTCGTAGACATCTCTAAGTTATTATTTAGTATCCTCTTGATACCTTGTAGCCCAAGATTTAATAAATAACTCTTGGCGTTATCACTACTAAGTAACTCGTCTAAGTTATAGATACGTTTTTTAACTACGTTATCAAACGGTATTATAACAAGTCTACGACCAATACCTTGGCTCTTATCCTTAAATACTGGTGGCTCGTTGGCTGTAAATATAAGTGTAGCTGTATTCTTTAAAGTAATTGGTTGGGAGTAGATAGCTCTACAACCGACAGTATTACCACTCGCCATAGTTTTAAGATTTTTAGATTTCTCTAGGTAGATAGCGTCAACGTCGTCCGCTACATTAACTAGCTTACCGACTAACGAGGTTAGGCTCGTACCGTCGTCAAAGTTTGCTATATCAACGTGGCTGGATAACTCGCTAGTCCATTTGGTTATCATTTCAACAAAAGTAGATTTACCATTGGCTCCGCTACCAGTTAAGAAAAATATTTTGTGAGGAAAACGGTTAATAAGTAGGATATGTCCTAAGATTTCCTCTAAAACTGTCCTCATATCGGCTCTATCGCAACATATAAAGTTAATAAAGTCGTCAACGTTCTTATCATACGCTCCAGCGTCGTAGGATACATCAAGATAAAATGGGGTAAAGCCACAGTCATAATCAACGACTGTATCCTCTACGATTACACCATTTCTTAGTTTTACTAAAAACTTACTCTTGTCCTCGACTAGCTCAGCATATACATACAGTTGAGCCTCAAGCTCAGTCATTTGGCTACGTTTAAGTTTAAGATACTTATTGATAGCCTTATTTAGTTTTATCCTATCTTTAGAATAGTTAAGACCGTCTCTAAAGTATAAGTTATAATTATAAATCTTAATATCAAGCTCTTTAACTATAAACTCGGCAAACTCTATCATATCCTTAGGGTCGCCGTGATATTGTCCGTCCTCGGCTTGCTCTTTAGATTTAACACTCTCTAAGGTTGCCTCAAGCTCGTTTTGTTTAAGACTATCTTTAAAGAGATATGTATTAACAAAGTTAGCTACCTCCTCTAAGTCAAGGTTAGTCTTACTCTCTTTAACACATAGGAGATGTTTGTATAAGTTATCATTACGACCGTCTCCCTCAGCTAAATTAAGTAAGATGTTACCTTTAGACTTAGGTAGTGGGTACAGTTCAACTGGTAGCTCAGCTAACTTTGTTAGATTTAAAGTATCTATTGGCTCGCTCGTTTCACGTAGTTTACCATTTAATTTGATAACACCTTGACTGGTTGAGCCAGTTTTATAATCAACTTTAAACCCTAGCATAGTCATTTGAGCCGTCCAGTTCTTTACTGTAAGTCCATTTGGTACTCGGTAGTATAAATGTACCCCTCGAGTAGTTTTAACTCTAAAAGTGGGGTATTTTGCTGTTATATAGCTAATAACATTAGCTAGTTTTTCAGTTTCCTCCTCAGTATGGGCGTCAAAATCAACAATAACTGTCTTACTATTTAATTTGATACCCGCATTATCTAACTTATCCAAGGAGGTATACGTTACATCAAAACCCTCAACTGGTCTCTTTTCATTGTCTAGTTTTAAATATTTAAGCATAATTTCCTCCTTTAGTATAAGTTTTTAGTACATAGGTCTATATAATAGTTTAGGTCAAGTTTAGATTTATCAAAAGTAGATATATCCTCATTATGTATAATGTTATGCTCGCTGGTGTTAGCTATCTTTTGGTAACTATCTCCTTTACGTTTATATATACCCCAGTATTTTTTATCATTTGTAGCAAAAACACGGTTAACTTTTTGTGTCGGTATAAGTTTAGTGTCCCCCTCGTCGCCATACTCATAATACATACCGTCATAAGTGCTACCCATTTTACAAACGATTTGAAAAGGGGCTAAATCGTTATTTTTATAAGCCTCAATTATTGTATCCGCTACGGGTTTACCGTGGATATAATAATTAACTAAACATCTATCAATAATACTTAAAGAGTTTTGCATAAAGTTGCCACCCTCAAACTTACTAAAGCGACCTTTAGCCTCGATTTTACCGTCCTCAAACATAATAGCGTAGTTATTAACATCACGTTGAGCGATTTTAATAATCTTATCTATATCAAAAGTTAGGTTAAATCTTTTCTCAAAATCTCTTACTATCTCAATTATTTTGTCATAATCTTTAGGGTCGTATTTAACTACGAGACCGTCAGTATTACTTTGTATTAACTGGCAATAATCTTTAAGCTCGATAATTAGCTGTGTTAGTATTATTTGACCGTTAATACATATATTATTAGCTTGCTTTGGGTCATAAAGTTGGTTGTATTCACTTTTCATAGCTCCAAAGGTTGCATTGATTAGTATTTTATAGATTTTTTGTTTAGGGTTTTTCTCAGCTTTAAGTTTATATCTCATATCTCTAAGATGTGTAAATAACTGTGGCTCCTCACTTTTTCTACTCATATATCCGTCAACAATTATTAAACTTGGATAGTAACTACTAACGTCTATATGTAGAAAATTACCAGTAGCGTTATATTTTTCTAACGCTCCGTGTATACCACCAAAGGCGTATACGTGTGGTACTCCGCATACCATAAGTTTTAGTTTTCGGCTCTCGATTTCTTTATAATCTCCACCACAGCGATAATCGTACTCGCACTTGTTAAAAAACTCTTTAACCTCACTTGGTATTAAGTCCCAGTTAATATGTGGGTCATAATCTATATGTAAGCGGTCTTTAGGTATATCTTTGTTTTGACATTTAAGTACTCGACTTGATAAAATAGCTCTCGTTTTCTTAACCATAGGTACTGGTAAGTTAAACTCGTTTACTATTTCAAACTTACTTGTAAAATAGTCGCTACGTTTATTAAATAACATCTCGGTATCTTTAACGTCGTTCTTACAATATCCTATAAGTAAATCTAGCTCCTCCTTAGTACAAGGTCTATCTAAGTGAAAATCAATAGGAGTTTCAACAATAGACATACCTAAATTAGCTTGACTAGATTTAAGACCAACTCCAAGTGGTAGCTCTTGCATTACATCAAGAGTTATCATATTAA
>Ga0310690_10008870_pt1 | contig 12690 bp, 10 predicted proteins | sample AusTroGonzalo_MG_2_FD_207661 | JGI IMG/M metagenome (GOLD analysis project Ga0310690, IMG submission 207661) | Bovine rumen microbial communities from tropical cattle in Woodstock, Queensland, Australia - Gonzalo_04 (v2) (version 2) | ecosystem: Host-associated > Mammals > Digestive system >...
AAAGGTGAAGTTTGACAAGACGCTGAACATGTTGCATATCAATCCGGGCGCTGCAGGCTTGCAAGGGTGGCATAAGGAACGAACATTGATAAGATTGACCGTTGAAGGCAATAAATTCAGTGATTGCGAAGTTATTACATTAGGAAGATAAATCTAAAAACAGTATCATATATGAAGACGATTGTTATTACTGGTGGCGCAGGCTTTATTGGAAGCCATGTGGTGCGCCTGTTCGTGAACAAGTACCCTGAGTATCACATCATCAACCTTGACAAGTTGACGTATGCGGGCAACCTCGCTAATCTCAAGGATATCGAGGACAAAGCAAACTACGAGTTTGTGAAGATGGACATCTGTGACTTCGACGGTGTGTTGAAGCTGATGCAGGACAAGAAAGTCGACGGCATTATTCATTTGGCTGCCGAGAGTCACGTAGACCGCTCCATCAAAGACCCCTTTACCTTTGCTCAGACGAACGTGATGGGTACGCTTTCGCTGCTTCAGGCCGCCAAAGCTTATTGGGAGTCACTGCCCGAGAAGTATGAGGGCAAGCGCTTCTACCATATCTCGACCGACGAGGTGTATGGTGCTCTGCAGATGACGCATCCAGAGGGTATTGAACCTCCTTTCACTACCAAGGCTTCCAGTGGTAAGCATCACTTGGCCTACGGTGAGAAGTTCTTTACGGAGGATTTGAAGTATCAGCCTCATAGCCCTTATAGTGCAGCTAAGGCTTCTTCAGACCATTTCGTACGTGCTTTCCACGATACGTTTGGCTTGCCAACCATCGTCACTAACTGTTCGAACAACTACGGACCCTATCAGTTCCCTGAAAAGCTGATTCCACTGTTTATCAACAATATCCGTCACCGCAAGCCGTTGCCCGTTTATGGCAAGGGCGAGAATGTGCGCGACTGGCTGTATGTAGTTGACCATGCACGCGCTATTGACACCATTTTCCATAACGGTAAGATTGCTGAAACCTACAATATCGGTGGTTTCAACGAGTGGAAGAATATCGATATTATCAAGGTTGTTATCAATACCGTTGACCGTCTGCTGGGTCGCAAGGAAGGCGAGGACATGGATCTGATTACGTATGTTACCGATCGTGCCGGTCACGATCTGCGTTATGCCATCGACTCTACGAAGTTGCAGAAGGAACTTGGTTGGGAACCCTCGCTCCAGTTTGAAGAGGGTATCGAGGAAACGGTGAAATGGTATCTCGACAATCAGGAGTGGCTCGACAATGTGACCAGCGGTGACTACCAGAAGTATTACGATAACATGTACGCGAACAGATGAAAAAGATATTGCTTTTAGGCTCAGGCGAACTGGGCAAGGAGTTTGTGATTGCCGCCATGCGTGCCGGTCAGTATGTTATCGCTTGCGACCGCTATGACAATGCCCCTGCTATGCAGGTGGCTGACGAACGCGAGGTGTTCTCGATGTTGGATGGTGACGCCCTTGAGGCTGTTGTCAACAAACACAAGCCAGATATCATTGTGCCTGAGATTGAGGCCATCCGTACGGAGCGCTTGTTTAAGTTCGAGGAGCAGGGCATCCAGGTGGTTCCCTCTGCTCGTGCCGTCAACTTCACCATGAACCGTCGTGCTATCCGCGACCTGGCTGCTAAGGAGCTTGGCTTGCGTACCGCCAAATACTTCTATGCCAAGACCTTTGACGAGTTCAAGAAAGCTGCCGACGAGATTGGTTTCCCCTGCGTGGTGAAGCCCCTGATGTCGTCGTCTGGACATGGTCAGAGCTATGTCCACAATGATAGTGAGCTGGAGCAGGCCTTCAAAGAGGCCATGGAGGGCTCTCGTGGTGATGTCAAAGAGGTGATTATCGAGGAGTTCATCGACTTCGATTCTGAGTTTACCCTGCTCACCGTTACCCAGCAGCATGGCTGGCCTACGCTGTTCTGTCCTCCCATCGGACATGTGCAGAAGGCTGGTGACTATCGTGAGTCATGGCAGCCGTATAAGATTTCTGATGAGGCCTTGAAGCAGGCTCAGATGATGGCCGACAAGGTGACGAAGGCACTGACAGGTGCTGGCATCTGGGGTGTTGAGTTCTTCCTGACCAAGCAGGGCGAGGTTATCTTCTCTGAGCTATCTCCACGTCCACACGATACAGGTATGGTGACGCTCGGTCACACCACCAACCTCTCTGAGTTCGAGCTTCACTTCCGTGCAGTGATGGGGCTGCCGATAGCTGGTATCCATCTGGAGCATGCGGGCGCATCGGCTGTTATTCTTTCACCTAAAGAGGCAAAGACACCTGTTGACCGCTCATTGCTTGACTATAATTTCGTTGATGCTCTCAAAGAGGACCGTACCCGTATTCGCATCTTCGGCAAGCCTGAAGCTCATAAGGGTCGCCGTATGGGCGTTGTACTCTGCTACGGTGAGGTGGGCGACGATGTCAATGCTCTGCGAGACAAGGCTAAGCGACTGGCAAAGACTGTACTGGGTACAGACCCCTATATCAAGTTTGAACACTAAAATAAAGTCTTGACGCGAAGAATATAAATGATACAATCACTTCAATCATTACGCTTTGTATTTGTGATGCTGGTTGTGTTCTCACATATCATCGGCAAATCTTTTGATTTTGGCGGTGAGTGTGGTGTGTCATTTTTTTTCATTCTCAGTGGCTTCATCTTATCTTATGTCTATGGGAACTACGTGACTGATAAGCAGTTTTCAACCAGTAGACTGTTGAAAAAACAATTAATGAAGTTTTATCCGTTACATCTGGTTACTTTCTGTATCATGATAGTACTGGATGCACGGTTAGGTCATTTCTTTGAATGGTATCGCTGGTTGCCTAACCTGTTGCTACTACAGAGCTGGATTCCTGATGATAGCTTCTTTTTCGTAGCTAACGGCTCTTCGTGGTTCTTGTCTGACATGCTGTTCTTCTATGCAGTATTTGCTCTCGCATTCCGTTTGCTGATACAAATGCCAATGAAACGGCTCGCGTGCCTTATCGTGTTTCTGCTCATTGGATATTTTATACTAGCATTTTCCATTCCACTTTGGAAAGTAAATGCAGTGCTTTATGCTTCACCAGTCACACGGTTGATAGACTTTTGTATGGGTATATTGCTCTACCGGTTTTACGCATCTGATAAGGGCAGACGACTTTCAGAAGGTTTACATCAGACTCCTGCTACTGTCATTACCACCCTGCAACTGACGATGTTGCTTGCTGTGGTCCTCTCCTTCTTCGTTTATGAGAATATATCTTTGCGATTACGCTGTGCCAGTCTTTTTTGGATGATTCTTCCAGTATTTATCTTTGTCTTTGTCGTGACAGATAACGTGACAAAAATATTGCATCAAAGATGGATGCTGTGGCTTGGCTCTCTTACATTTGAGATATATCTTACTCATTGGATTGTGCTCCGTATCTTTTGGAGTGTGTTGGCTTTGTTGGGATTCGATGTTGAGGCACGTTACTCCCTGTGGGTAATTGGCGTGACGGTCCTGATTATTGTTTTTGTTGCATATATGACGAAAAGTCTGTTTACTTTACCTGTAACTCAATATCTTCAGAAACGCGTATGATGAACTCAAGAATGATAAGTCTTCCCAAGATTGTCGATCCGCGTGGCAATCTGACAGTAGCGGAACAGATGAAGAACATCCCGTTCGACATCGCTCGCGTCTATTGGACCTACGATGTTCCCAGTGGTGAGCGCCGTGGTGGCCATGCTCACCGTACCTGTGAGGAGATAGTCATTGCTGTCAGCGGTTCGTTCGATGTGACAGTCGATGACGGACGGGGCAATAAGGAGATATTTCATCTAAACCATCCCTATCAAGGCTTGTATATTGGTACGGGCGTTTGGCGTACGCTTGAAGATTTCTCCAGTGGTGCTGTCTGCTTGGTGCTGGCCTCCGAGCTCTTCGATGAGGATGAGTATATCTACGATTACGATGAGTTTGTTGATTTCGTGAAGTAATGTTTGACATTAGACGATATACATCAGATAAAGCAGACGAATGGAATCAGTTTGTTGCGCAGTCGAAGAATGGGACCTTCCTGTTCTTCCGTAACTACGTGGAATACCACGCTGACCGTTTCGCTGACTATTCTCTGATGTTCTATCTTGACGGTAATCTATATGCGTTGCTGCCTGCTAATCGCGAGGGTGATACTCTCTATTCGCATAAAGGTCTTTCGTATGGAGGACTGGTTATGTCTGAACAGACGACGACAGCTGCAGTCTGTATGTTGTTCGATGAAATGAATGCGTTCCTCTGTGCTGATGGCTTTAGTCGTGTGGTTTATAAGGCTGTTCCTTGGATTTATCACCGTCTGCCATCGGAAGAGGATCTCTTTGCTATCTTCCTGCAATGTCATGCCCGGATTCTTGGTCGAGACATTTCCTCGACCATTATGCCTGCTCGACCTGTCAAGTGGAAGCGTGATCGCCGCTATGCAGCCAACAAGGCTCGCAACAATGGCATTACAGTGGATTCATCCGATGACTATGCTGCTTTTTGGTGTATTCTTTCTGACAATCTGATGCGGAAGTTCGGCTCATCTCCTGTGCACAGCCTCAATGAAATTATGTTGTTGCACAGTCGATTCCCAGATCATATCCAGTTGTGGACGGCCCATAGCGCTGATGGTGAACTTCTTGCAGGCACGGTGCTGTATGTAAATGGCGGTGTGGTTCATTCGCAGTATATCTCGGCATCCGACAAGGGCAAGCACCTGCATGCTGTCGATGCACTCTACGACCATATTATCCATCGTGCTTACTCTGATGCCTCATATATTGATTTGGGAACTTCGAATATGCCTCATAGCAGCGACTTGCACGAATCGCTTATCTATCAGAAGGAAGGTTTTGGCGGGCGTGCCGTCTGTTACGATACTTATGAGTGGACACTATGAAATATTTAGACCTGAAGGCCATCAATGGCCCCTACGAACATACTGCTGACGAAGTGCTTCAGAGTGGCTGGTACCTCAAGGGTGAGGCTACTCGTCGCTTTGAACAACATTATGCCGATTATATTGGCACTAAGCATTGCATTGGCTGTGGCAATGGTCTTGACGCGCTGACGCTCATCTTTCGCGCCTATAAGGAGATGGGACTCATGCAGGAGGGGGACGAGGTCATCGTGCCTGCCAATACTTATATCGCCAGCATCCTCGCTGTTACGGAGAACCGTCTCAAGCCCGTTCTCGTAGAGCCCGACATTACCACGCTACAGATTGATGACCGACTCATCGAGCAGGCAATCACCCCTCGCACCCGAGCCATCATGATAGTTCATCTCTATGGCCGTTGCGCCTATACAGAGAGGATAGGGGAACTCTGTCAGAAATACGGACTCAAACTTATCGAAGACAATGCGCAAGCGCATGGCGCAGTATCCTCTGCGGTTTTGCCGCAGAGAAAAACCGGTTCTCTTGGCCATGCTGCTGCTCACTCATTCTACCCAACAAAAAACCTCGGTGCTTTTGGTGATGCTGGTGCCATCACAACAGATGACGACGCACTGGCTGCCCTGATTCGTGCCCTTGGTAACTACGGTTCTGCCTGTCACTATGTCTTCGATTACTTGGGACGCAATAGTCGCATGGATGAGTTGCAGGCTGCCATCCTTGATGCCAAACTCAAAGACCTTGATGCTGCCAATCAGTCTCGAAAAGAGATAGCCGCTATATATATTAATAAGGTAAACACCCCGCTCATCACCATTCCCCAGTGCCAACGTGACTCCGTTTATCACATTTTCCCTGTGCTCTGCGCTCATCGTGACCAGCTCAAGCAATACCTTGTAGACAATGGCGTGGAAACTGAGATTCACTATCCCATACCGCCCCATCAGCAGAAGTGTTACAAGGAGTGGAACGTCCTTTCATTACCTATCACGGAACGCATTCATCGTGAAGAACTTAGTTTGCCGTGTAATCCTATCATGACAAACGAAGAGGCTAACTATGTAGTCAGCCTCCTAAATTCCTTTTGTTAATAATATCGTTTTGTCAGCGTTCTCTTCACTCAGGCAACAATAGAACGGTGGCCGAGCGCGCTGCTTGAGCACCCATGACAAGCACCTGAGCAATATCAGCAGTCTTCGATGGGCCACTGATGAACGTTCCGTAGCCGTAGTCGTTGAATTCGATGCGTCTGTAGGCTTCATGCATGTTGTTGACAATCTGTGACTTGGGCAGCAGAATGATGAGGTTCTCAGAGATGAAGCAGACAGCTTTCTCCTTCATGGTCTGCGGAATCCAGACACAGGCGTTCTCAGCTACGCCGAACTTTCCGCGAATGACGCCTACGTCGGTGCCGTTGAGGTCGCTGGCACAGTCTACCTCGTCGGGATTGCGTGTGGCAATAGTAATTTCTGGAAGGTTCGAGGCAATCTCTATGGCATCAGGGAATAATTCACGAATGAGCTTGTTTACATCCTTCCCTTCTTCTACTTCGATGGCATTGCCACCCACACTCTTGGTCATGTTGATAAACTGCAATAGTGGATCGGGGTAGGTGACAGCCTGGATATCGCTTAGGTCGGGCATGTCAAACTGTTCGCGAATGTTCGACCTGTATTTCTTCAGTATATCTTCTTTGCTAGCCATAATATCTCATTATCTCAATTACTCAATCTCTCAATTTCTCCATCTCCTTTATCATCTCGTGGAATGGCTTCTTCGGAAATTTCATCATCTCGTGGCCTTCAGCCCATGGGTTGAGGCCGCAGTTCATGATGGACGAGGGGATGAAGTTAGCCCAATGGGCGAGGCCTGTGCCGAAGTTATACAGTCCTGGAGAATTGTAGAGCGTCGACATACCACGGCACATCAGTTTCTTTTGTGGATTGGCGGTGCCGAAGTCATCGAGCTGTTGGCGCCACTGGTATATCTGGTCACCTAGGTTGATCTTGACGGGACAGACTGTCTGGCAGCTGAGACATAGCGTACAGGCCGAAACGTTGCCACTATGTTTCTGTGGGTCGCGTAGCATGCCTAGGTTGATGCCGATGGGACCGGGGATGAAGTAGCTATATGAGTAGCCACCTGAGCGTCGATAAACGGGACAGGTATTCATGCACGAGCCACAGCGGATACACTTCAGTGACTCCCAGTGCTCTGGATTAGCTATCCATTCCGAACGACCGTTGTCCACCAGTATGATGTGCATGTGGTGAGCCGTTGGACGAGCCTTGCGGAAGTGGCTGGTATATGTCGTGGTGGGCTGCCCTGTACCCGCACGGCAGAGCATGCGCTGGAAGACCGCTAAACACTCGTAGTTAGGGATGACTTTCTCCAGTCCGATGGCGGCGATGTGCAACTTTGGACAGGAGGTCGACATATCGGCATTACCTTCGTTGGTACATACCACAATGTCACCCGTCTCGGCAATACCAAAGTTACCACCTGTCATGCCTGCATCAGCGGTGAGAAACTCATTACGCAGCGAGAGGCGTGCTCGATAGGTCAGGAACGTGGGGTCGTGATTACCTTTCTCGTTAGAGATACCTTTCTCCTCGAACAGCTCACCCACATCATCGTGGTTCAGGTGGATGGCCGGCATGACGATATGACTGGGTGCCTGCCCCTTCAGCTGGATGATACGCTCGCCCAGGTCAGTTTCCACCACTTCGATGCCACGCTCCTCGAGATAGGGATTCATCCCACACTCCTCGGTAAGCATCGACTTCGACTTTACCATCTTTTTTACGTTGTGGCTCTCTAAGATGTCAAAGACAATCTCATTGAACTCCTCAGCATCTTTCGCCCAATGTACCTCTGCACCATTCTTCTCAGCGGCAGTGGCAAACTGCTCAAGGTATTCATCGAGGTGGGTGATGGTATGCCGCTTAATCTGCGAGGCTTTCTCGCGCAGCTGTTCCCACTCGTCCAGCCCGTATGCCATGTTGTCACGCTTGGTACGCACCGCCCAGAAGGTGGCGTCGTGCCAATGGGCATAGGTCTGGTTCTTCAGGAACTCCTTGGCGGCTTTGCTATGCTGTGTATTCATATTATTCGTGTTATTCGTGAGATTCGTGTTCGTCTTACAGTCCTGCCGCGAGAATTTCTACTACGTGTTTGAACTGGATCTTGAGACCTTGCTTTTGGGCAACACCGGCCATGTGCATCAGACACGAGCAATCGGGCCCTGTCACATACTCGGCACCAGTCTGCATGTGGCGTTCCACCTTGTCACGCCCCATCTGTGCAGACACAGCAGTCTCCTCAACAGAGAACATGCCGCCGAAGCCGCAGCACTCGTCGGGACGCTCAGGCTCTACGACCTCTATGCCGTCAACCAACTCCAACAGATCTTTTATCTTGTTGAATTTCTCCACATGTTGCTCGGAAGGCGAGGAGAGTCCCAACTCGCGTACACCGTGACAGGAGTTGTGGAGGCTCACCTTATGAGGGAAGGTGCCCAAGCGGCTATCTACCTTCACCACGTCGTGCAGGAACTCCACCACATCCATGCAACGCTTGGCAGTCTCACAGTCGTGGTTGAGCAACCGTGGGTAGTTGAAACGGATAAAGGCGGTGCATGAGACGCTGGGCGCAACCACATAGTCGAAACCACTGAATTTGTCATCGAAGTTCTCTGCCAGTGATATGGACTGTTTCTCGAATCCAGCATTAGCCATCGGCTGTCCGCAGCAGGTCTGCTTCTCAGGAAATACAACGTCTACCCCAAGATACTTTAGCAACTTATAAGTAGCCATACCCACTTCAGGATAGACGACATCCACATAGCAAGGAATAAATAAACCGACTTTCATATATTAACTATGAATTATGAACTATATCACGTGCAATCCCAGGAATACCATCAGTCCGTTCATCAGTATCCAGAAGATGGCAAACGGCATGGTCTTACGCATGATGTCGCCATCCTGTCCCTCCATGTCGCAGGCAGCGGTAGCAATAGCAATGGACTGTGGTGAAAGTAGCTTACCGCCCTCAGAACCAGCACAGTTGGCAGCAGCCAGCCAGTTGGTCTCGTTGCCAGAGACACCGAAGAATGTGCCTTGATGGACTAAGCCGAGGTCACTGGCAGCAGTAGCTTGCAGCTTACCGAACAGGATGTTGGCATTTGTAGCGCTACCTGTGACGAAGGTGCCAATAGAGCCAATGAGCGGTGCAAAGAACGGGAAGGCTGCACCTGTCAGTAATACCAGTCCTTTGGCAATGTCGTTGGTCATGCCGGTATTGTTCATCAGCATGGCCATAGCTACCAGACAGCAGATGGTTACCACCGTCTTCTGCAGGTTGAGTGTGGTCTTGCAAAGAAGCACCATCAGTTTTCCGAAACTCATGCCCTGAATCAGTCCGCCGATGACGGCACCAAGGAAAATCATCAGACCGGCATTCGACAGCCAGCCAAATTTAAACGTATTCCCAATGACGGGTAGTTCGAACTTGGTAACCAGCGTGTTGTTGAGTAGCTCGTTGACGGATGGAACAATCTTGCTAGAGATAAGGATGAAGAAGATGATAAGGCCATAGACACTCCATGCCTTGAGTGTCTTGACAACACCAAACTGTTGGTGCTCTACCTGTACAGTGTCTTTCTCGGCCTCATGACGCAGGAATAGCTTGTCGTACAGCAGCATGGCAGCGATGGCGGCTACTGATCCGAGAATGGCCGGCGTCTCAGGACCTATAAAATGTGCACAGCAGAACTGGACGGTGATAGAGCAAGTGCCTACGAATAGTGCGATGGTGATGTTCTTCAGAATCTTTGTTTTGTCGGTCATCATCAGAATGAGGAATGGCGTGATGTAGAACATCAGCGAGAGCTGTAATATAATAAAGGTGGCCACCTCGCAGAGCTCGTCGGGTGTCGCCGTACCACTGACAGCAACCTGATTGGCCAACGTGGTAGCTGGCAGACCAACGGCACCGAAACCTACAGCAACGGTGTTGGCTACCAGACAAATGACAGCCGAGAACATAGGCTTGAAGCCCAATCCAATAAGGATGGCAGCCGGAATGGCCACGGCTGTACCAAATCCTGCCATACCCTCAAGCACACCACCGAGACCCCATGTCAGCAGTAGTACCAGTAGCCCCTTGTCAGAGGTCATCTGGATAAACTGTGTCTTGATGGTCTCAATCTCCTTCGTCTCACAAAGGATGTTATAGCTGAAGATGGCACAGATAATGATGAGAATAATGGGGAAACAAGCCTTCAACACTCCCTCTACTACCGACCAACAGGTGATGCCAATGATACTGGCATCGGCAAATTTCTCTGGAAGGATACCCATAGCAGGGACGGCAAACAGAGCTAACAAAACGGTTACGATGAGCGTAGCGATGGCACTTCTGTAGCCAGAAACCTTGAAGCCCATCATCAACACAATAAGTAACAAAATAGGGATTACGGAAATTAATGCTGTCATAGGTTTTTGTATTTTATATAAGTATGGTTGCAAATATACAAAAAAAAATGAATAGTGCGAAGATTTTTTAGAAAAAAGTGACAAAATACGAAAAAAGTTTGTATATTTGCAAAAATAATGCACGTAACAAAAAACTAAAGCTATGAATCCACAGTTCTTATCAGAGCTCAAGCAGTTCCTGCCCTCTGACCGTATTTATACCGACGAGTTGCGTACCCTCGGCTGGGGTACTGATGCTAGTTTCTATCGCCAGATTCCTAAGGTTGTCATCCGTAGCGATGGCGAGGAGGAGATTTCCAAGATTGTCAAGACGTGCCAAAAGCATAAGATGCCTTATACCTTCCGTGCTGCTGGAACTTCGCTGTCGGGACAGAGTTGTACGGACTCAGTGCTCATAGTTGCGGGTAAGCACTGGGAGAAATACAAGTTAGGCCCAAATCAAGATACCATTAAACTGCAACCGGGTATTGTGGGTGGTCGCGTCAACGAAATCCTTAAACCTTATGGTCGTGTGTTTCCACCAGATCCTGCTTCTATTGGTAGTGCAATGGTGGGCGGTATCGTTATCAATAATGCATCGGGTATGAACTGCGGTGTCCATGCAAACAGTGACCGCATGCTCGTCTCTGTACGTATCATCCTGACGGATGGTACCATCCTTGATACAGGTGACAAGGAGAGTCGTGAGCAGTTTGCCCGCTCGCATCCAGAGTTCCTGCGTAAGATAGAGTCTCTACGTGACAAGGTACGTGCTAATGAGGCGTTGGCCTCGCGCATACGTACTAAATATAGTATTAAGAACGTGACGGGCTTGAATCTCCGTCCGTTGGTAGCTTATGATGATCCATTCGACATCATCGCACACTCGATGGTGGGTAGCGAGGGAACATTGGCTTTCTTGTCGGAGGTGACGATGAAGACGCTCCATGACTATCCGTATAAAGCATCTGCCATGGTGTACTTCCTTTCCATGAAAGAAAGTTGTGAGGCGGTGGTAGCCATGAAGAAGATGAAAGCTGGCGAAGAGGATGTGGAGTATAGTGCCGAGAACTTAGTGGTGAAGAGTGCTGAGATGCTTGACTACAAGTCGCTGAGTTCGGTAGATGATCCTGTCTATCTTCGATATAAGCAGGATGTGGATGCTGGCAAAATTGAAGGCGTGGAGCCTGGTGACTATCATAACCTAACGGCCATCTTGATTGAGACGAAGGGGATTACCCACGAACAGCTATTGGAGAAGATTGAGAAGATTAAGGCATGTTTAGAGCAGTTCCGACTCTATATTCCAGTAGAGTTCACTGAAGATCCTAAGGTCTACGGTAAGTATTGGGCTATCCGCTCGGGCATTTTCCCTTCTGTAGGTGGTACGCGTCCTGTTGGCACGTCCTGCCTTATCGAGGATGTAGCATTCCCCATCGAGTCATTGCCGGAAGCTACGGTCAAGTTGCAGAAGATGATTGCTGACCATGGATATGATGATGCGTGTATTTACGGTCATGCTTTTGAGGGTAACTATCACTTTATCTTAAATCAGAGCTTTGCTGATGAGCATGAGGTGGCGCGCTATGCCGAGATGATGCGTGATGTGGCGCGTTTGGTCGTTGAGGAGTATGATGGCTCATTGAAAGCCGAGCATGGTACAGGCCGTAACATGGCACCGTTCGTAAAATATGAGTGGCGCGATGATGCTTATGAGGCGATGAAAGAGTTGAAGGCTATCTTCGACCCCGACGGTCTGTTGAACCAAGGTGTCATTTTCAATGACGATCCAGACTGCTTCATCAAGTGTTTGAAACCGCTGCCTGTGCTTAACTTCGACTTCGACAGTGTACCAGATGGTGGACATTACCTCATGGATTCGTCGTTGTCAACGGCTAAAGAGACTGTTGAACAGGTAAAGCGTGCCAACAAATGTATCGAGTGTGGATTCTGTGAGGTCAACTGCATGTCGTGTGGCCTGACGCTGTCTTCCCGTATGCGTATTGCTGTACAACGTGAAATCCGCTATCTTGCTGCGACGGGTTCCAATCCTGAACGTTTGGCCGCGTTGAAGAAACAATATAAGTACTATGGTGACCAGACTTGTGCAACAGATGGTCTGTGTTCTACCTCATGTCCTATGAAGATCAATACGGGTGAGTTGACACACCTTATTCGCCAGATGGATATGAATAATTCGAAGATGGGCTATAAGCTGGGTGAGTTTGCTGCCAACCACATGGCAGGTATTAAGTCGGGGCTCCGTGTAGTTCTCGATGTTGCCCATGCTGCCCATGTCACC
>Ga0310690_10008872_pt1 | contig 12690 bp, 10 predicted proteins | sample AusTroGonzalo_MG_2_FD_207661 | JGI IMG/M metagenome (GOLD analysis project Ga0310690, IMG submission 207661) | Bovine rumen microbial communities from tropical cattle in Woodstock, Queensland, Australia - Gonzalo_04 (v2) (version 2) | ecosystem: Host-associated > Mammals > Digestive system >...
CCGCGGGCGAACATTTTTTGCGCGAGGCAAGGCAGAAAATGGGAGGCAACCTGTCGGTTGCCCCCGTTTGATAACGCCGCATTCGCACGAAAAGTGCCGCTTGCGGCTGCCGCGTTCCTATCTTGCACCGCCCCACGCGATGCTCTTTCGCTCTTTCTTATTCAAAAGGCCTCGCCCGTCCGGGAGAGGCCTTTTGTCGCGTTACTTTCTCGTTTTCTGGTTGATGAGCGTTTCGAGCGCGGCCGATTTGCCCGCGTAGTTCTCGACGCTGTAGTTGCTGAAAGTCGCCTTGCGCGACATGGTGTAAAGGCCGGGGCAGCTCTTGCCCGAGAGCCAGTCGATGGTTTTGGTCAACACCAGATCGTCATAGATGAAGTAGTAGAACGTGCCGTTTTTCTTGATGACGGTGATATCGATGCCGTCGCGATACGGGTTCTTGTCGGCGGGCACGATATAGGTACCTTCCTCCTTGTTGTTCCATGTGCTGCCGTTGCCGTTGTCGTAGAAATTGAGCGTGCAGTACGTCAGCGCCGTAGTGCCCGATCTGACAGAACTGCCCGTGATGTAAAAGGCGTTGAAACGCGACCCGTCGATCATGTCGCACACGCCCGCGTGGCCGTTTAAGTTCCACGATTCATCGGTGAACTTGACGTGCGTCGTGTAGACGTAGGCGCTTGACTTGACGCCCTTGAAAAAGATGGCCTGATTGTGATAGGTGTCGGAGGTGACAAAGCTCACTTTGCCGCCCGTCAGACGCGAAAGATCCCACCCGTCGGACATGGCGATACCGTTGGCGGCGTTGCCGAGCACGGAGTCCTCCCGTTCGTAGTTGACGTAGCCGTCTTTGTTAAAGCGGCAGCGGCACAGCAGCCGATTCGGGCCGTATTCGGCGAACAGGGGATACAGCCACTTGTTGCCGCCCGACACGGAGGAACTTGTCACGCGCCTGTACGCGGGAAAGATGCGGACATAGTCGGGGTAGGGCTTGGAGGCGGTCGTCTTGATATTCAGGGCTTTCCAACTGACAAAAAGTTCCGCCGTCATCGAGGTCGCCGTGCCCTTATCCACGTCGCCGTCGGTGGTCGAGGCGGCCTCAAAATGCGTCTGATTGCGCGAGGCGGCGTTTTTGGCGTCGATGAAGAAATTGAATACCGTCGTGGCGTGTTCCGCGGTCACGTCCTTGCCCTGGATCTTGAAACCGAATGCCGTGTTGAGCGAAGTATCCTGCCAGAAGCCGGCGAAATTAAAACGCCCTTTCCACATCAGTCTGTCGCCCGTGGATTTGGCGCCGATATACACGCCGTATTCGGTGAACACCGTGGTATATTGCAACGTCACGCCGTCCTGCGTGAAGGTGAGGCAGTGCTGATTCTGCCACCTTGCCTCGTCCAACACGCCGTCGATCACCATGTCGGCGTCGTGTTCGTCGGTGAACGGTTGATCATACGTCCACAGATATTTACCCGTATCCATCTCTTCCTCCTGACTTGCCTCATCCGCCGGGGTCGATTTGCATGCCGCGAACAGCGGCAGAAGCAGACAGGCGACGCACAAAAGGGTCAGTATCTTCATAAAACCGTTTCTCATACCGTCACCGCCCTTCATTTGCCGAGGATCTTGATCTCGGAGAGCTTGATGGTGCGGGTCTGCGGATCGCTGGCAAGCTGTTTCGAGATGACGATGGTGACGGATTTGACCTTCATCGCGTTAAAGGCGATGTTCGCGGCAGCGCCGGGGGCGATGTAAGTGCCGCTTTTGCCCACGCGAACGTAATTCTTGTTAAAGCCGACGTTCTCAATGGTCATTTCGCTCGTGTATTCATAATTCTCGGGGAACCACGCGGGCTTTTCGGCCACCTCAAACGTGATGCTGTCGATCGAGCCGAAGCCGTATTTATATTCGTAGGCGTTGAACACCGAAAGGGCGCGTATCTCTTTGGGAGAGCCGAATGTGACGGTGATCGTGGCCTGCCCCTCAAACGAGTACTGCATATCGGCAAAATAGGCCTGTGCGATCAGTTTGTTGTCGTTCAAGTACTGCGCGTTTTGTCCCGTGCTCGCCGTCACGGTCACATCGTCGTCGAGCATGACGTTGCGATAACCCGTCGTGACGTTCGGCTTGAACTGCAGCGTGGTGGTCGGGCCGTTGCCGTACATCAGCACGCCGTATTCGCCGCGGTCGATAAAGTCGAGCCGGTCGACGGCATAGATGCGTCCGTCGTTTGCGGCGGTGGAACCCGTCATCGGGTCAGCGTGCACGAAGTACACGCAAAACAGTTCGCCTGCCACCTCCACAAAGGCGTGGTGACCCGTCGAGGTCATGCCCGCCTCTGCGTCGATCTTGCGCAGATCGGCGCCGAACACCCGCGCATACTCGGCGGGATACTTGGTGTAGGGCCCCATAATGCCGGTGTCCGACACGGCCTGCTTGACGTCGTACAGACGGCTCTCGTAGCCGCGCGGGGAGTAGCACAGGTAAAAACGGCCGTCCTTTTCGTAGAGCTGCGGCGCCTCGTTGATGTGGCCTTCGCCGTTGCCGTTGCTCTCGCCGTCGTTGTACTGCGCCCAGGTGTCGCTGTTCTCTTTGAAATAGCCGGAGAGGGTATAGCCGTTGACCTCATCCCAGCAGGGGGCGGTGTCGTTGCGCGTCACGCTTATATAGTTGGTTTCGGCGATTTTGGTCAGCGTCTCGTATTTGGGCGTCACCCAGTCGTCGTGCATCTCCATGATCCACAGGCAGCTCGTACCCTCAAGCTTTCCGTCGTAGGTGTTGCGCACCTGCACGGGATGGTTGGTGCTCTTGTGGCGGCAGAAGGTGATATACAGTTTGCCGTCGGAGGCAAGAAAGGGCGAAAGATCGATGATGGGGAACTCGACGTTCAGATACTGCCCGTGATCGGCGTGATTGTGGAACCAGCCGTAAATGTTGATCTGCGGCGTCGAGGCCGAAAGGTAATCGCCGTTGGCGTTGGGCTGACCCTTGAAGTAGCGGTTGTTCGCGCTGTTCGCAAGGCAAAAGGGCCCCACGGGCGTGTCGCTGACCAGCACGCCGCCCATGAAATTGTCGTTTTTCGGGGGATCATCCGACGTCTTCGGGGGAAAGAGATTGTTTCGGTCGTTGATATCCTCGTGCCAGTAGGAATAGGCGGAAAGATACATATAGTATTTGCCGTTCTGCGGGTTGCGCAGCACTTCGGGCGCCCACGTCCGCTCCAGCACCCATTCGTCGCTGTCGATCCTGCACGAAAAACCGTTGTCCACGGCTCCGCACAATTCCCAGTCGTTGAGGTCGCGGCTGCGCAGACAGGTGATGCAGGCGCGGTGATCGCCGTAATTCTGCAGCACCACGCCGTCGTTGCCCGACGTGTACATATAGAACCAGCCGCCGTATGCCGCGTCCTCTTCGGGCGAGACGTAAATGACGTCGGCGTCGCCGCCGAACACGGTCAGATCGTTGCGGTAAAATACGCTGGTGTCATACGCCTTGTCGGTGCGAACGTCCGAAAAATAGTCAAGCGAAAACGTTTTCATCTCCGTACCTTTCTCGTCGCTTTGTCCGCTGCTCCCGCAGCCCGTCAACGCGGATGCGAGAAACACCGCGATCAGGAGCCACGCAACGATGGCGATCGGCTTTTTGCAGATTCTCATAAGACCTCCTCTGACGTTGTCGCCCGTGAGACGATCGGAATGTTGTATCAAAACATAATGATTATAACATATAAAGACTTGAAAGGCAAGCGCCTTTCGAAATCTTAACACTTTGTTCGCCGCAAATCAAAGAATGCCCCGTGGCACGGCAGAAAGAAAAACAGCGAAAGCGGGCTCTTTCGGGCCGGCTTCCGCCGCCTTTTTTCATGGTTCGTCGTACACGCAATATCGAATTGTCGAACTGGCCTTCGCGTTGTACAGCGCAATATCGGCTTTTTTGAAAAGTTCCGAATAATTCTTTTCGTTGCCGCGATACAAAGCGATCCCGATGCTGATGCTCAGTTTTCCTTTTCCGTCCGGCAGCGCAACGCTCTCCGAGACCCCGGCGACAATGTCGCCGGCTATCCTGCGGGCCTCGTCCGCGTCGTCGGTATCCTTGATGAACAAGATGAATTCGTCGCCGCCGAACCGCCCCGTGATCTCGTCGCCGGTAAATCGGTCGGCCATATAGCGGCCGAGCTGCACGATAATGCCGTCGCCGACGTCGTGCCCGAACGTGTCGTTGATGGATTTGAAACGGTCGATATCCAGAATGAACAGAAGTCCTTTGTTCTTCGCGGCATCCGCCAGGTGTTTGTTGATCTCTCTCGTCAGCGCCCCTTTGCTTTTAAGTCCGGTCATTTCATCGGTGTCTTTTTGAATACGGATCTGTTTGTTCAATACGAATTCCCGTATGCGCAGGGAATTGGCGATGATATTGAGAAAACAGCCGACGACCGTGAAGGCGATCACGTTGACCACATCGATCTGCCAGACGGCGTCCGGCTTGATCCCATGCATCCAGACGAGAAACACGGCAGATGCGGCGCTCAGCTCGATGGTCATAAAATACGGTTTGTCAATCATCAGCATCGGGGTCAGCACCAACAGCACGACAAAGGTCGTCGCGCTGTCCTCCGGTGATTTCAGGCTGATGAAGGCCGCAAACAGAAACAGCAGCGACATGGATAAATAGATCACAAGCTGCGCGATCAGCGAATCCTTTTTTAATCTGAAAAAGGCAAAGGTGGCCAGCGCGGAATACAGAAAGGCGGCAAGATAAGGCCACCGGTTTATGGCCATCAGACCGTTGGCAAGGGAGGCGAGATACAAAAAGCCGAAGATCGCCGCCATCAGAATGTGCAGGATCCTCCACACCTCATAGTTGGAGACATACGCATCCTTTTTGACCGCGTTGTATTCGTCTTTTCCGATGCCGCAGTAAAAATAATAGTTCCTGATGATTCTCAACACTTTCATCTGCACCGTCGCCCTCCTCGCGCATGGAGATTCCGTTGGCTATTATCACTATTATACCACGAATCTGTGTAAAAGGGAAGAGGTTTCGCCATTTTTCGGGGGTTGGTTGTCGAAAATGCCCGAACAAGCCCGCGCGGCAGCAAACCGAAAGCCCGCCGTCTCTGCGTTTTCGGCGCGCCGGGGCGATCCGTAAGCAGCAAATCACCAAAAAATGCCCTCCACACGGAGGGCATTTTTTGGTGACCCGTACGGGAGTCGAACCCATGTTACCGCCGTGAAAGGGCGGTGTCTTAACCACTGGACGAACGGGCCTGGTAGCGGGAATCGGATTTGAACCTATGACCTACCGGGTATGAACCGGTTGCTCTAGCCAGCTGAGCTATCCCGCCATTTTGAACGCTTGACAATTATAGCATACTCCCCGACGTTTGTCAACACCTTTTTTGCCCGAATTTATCAAAATTATTCCACAATTTTTCAAAAGAATTCAAAAAAACCCCTTGCATTCCGTTCACAATACGTGTATAATGATAACGATCTTTTATTGCCCCCGCCCGTGCAGGGGCGCGCAAATGCGCGCAAAGGGCAAGATTTCAACGAAACACCACAACGAAAGGAGCGAGCAAGTCATGGCCTTAACCTTCAGGGGCGGCACGCACGTGCGGGAGTACAAAAACACCCGCAGCGTACCCATCGAACAGATGCAGGCGCCGCCTACGGTATCCATTGCCATGTCGCAGCACATCGGTCTGCACTGCAAGCCGGTGGTGGCGGTGGGCGACCACGTCTATTACGGGCAGGTCGTCGGCCGCGTTGAGGGCGGCCTCGGCTGTCCCGTGCACGCCAGCGTTTCCGGCACCGTCAAAGCCATCGAGACGCGCTACAACGCCATGGGCGTTCCCGTGGCGCACATCGTTATCGAAAACGACGAGCAGTACACGCCCGACCCCGCCATAGGGCCGTGGCCGAAACCGCTTGAGGAGACGACGCCCGACGAGATCGTGGGACTTCTGCAGGAGGCCGGTATCGCGGGCCTCGGCGGCGCCACTTTCCCGACGCACGCCAAACTGCGTTCCGCCATCGGGCGGGTCGACACCGTCATCATCAACTGTGCCGAATGCGAGCCCTTCATCACGGCCAACCACCGCGTCATGTTGGAGCGGCCCGACGAGATCATCGGCGGCGCGCGCGTACTGTTGCACGCCCTTGGCTTGAAAGAGGCGACCATCGGCGTCGAAGACAACAAGATGGACGCGATCGAGGTGTTGCGCGCGCATGCGGGCGACGACATTCGCGTGGTGGCGCTCAAGACCAAATATCCGCAGGGCGACGAGCGGCAGCTGATCTACGCCGTCACGGGCAGGGAACTGCCCGCCGGCAAACTGCCCGCCGACCTCGGCTGCGTCATTTTCAACGCCGAAACGGTGGCCACGGTTTATCACGCGTTCTATCGCGGCATGCCGCTCGTCAAGCGGGTCGTGACCGTCGACGGCGACTGCGTGGCGCACCCGAAGAACCTGCTCGTGCACCTCGGCACCTCCTACCGCGATCTCATCAACTGGTGCGGCGGCCTTGTCAAGGACCCCGCCAAGATCATCAACGGCGGCCCCATGATGGGCTTTGCCCAATGGGATATGGACGGCCCCGTGACCAAGGGCACTTCGGCCATTCTCGTGCTGTCGCAAAAGTTCTGCGACTACGGCAAAAGCGAACAGCCCGCCACCTGCCTGCGGTGCGGCCGCTGCGTCAAGAACTGCCCCATGCACCTGATGCCCAATATGCTGGTGCAATTTGCCATGCACCGCCGCTATGCCGACGCGGAGGCCTATAACGTGATGAGCTGCGTCGAGTGCGGTACCTGCTCGTATAACTGCCCGGGCCAGATGCCCATCGTGCAGCAGATCCGCGTCGCAAAAGGCGCCATCCGTGCCGAACAGGCGGCCGCGCGCGCCCGCGCCGTCGAGCACGGGCTCGACAAAAAGACGGAAGGGAGCGATAAGTGATGACAAGCGATCAAAAAACGCCCGCGTCCCCGGTCTTGGTGCCGCTGACCGTCTCGCCCTCTCCGCACATTAAAAATACCGACACCACGCGCAGCATCATGCGCGACGTGCTCATCGCCCTTGTGCCCGCCCTTGTGTGGGGCGTGTACGTGTTCGGCGTCAACGCGCTCCTGATGCCCCTGATCTGCGTGGTGGCCTGTATGGGCTTTGAATACGGCATCGAGAAACTGTTAAAGCGCCCCAACACCGTCGCCGACCTCTCGGCGGCCGTCACGGGCCTGCTTTTGGGCCTCAACCTGCCCGCCAACGACTCCTATTTTCTGCCCGTCGTCGGCGCGGCCTTTGCCATCATTGTTGTCAAACAGCTGTTCGGCGGTCTCGGCAAGAACTTTTTGAATCCCGCTCTCGCGGCCCGTGTGTTCCTGTTTCTGTCGTGGCCCTCGAAAATGACCAACTATCCCGCCCCCTTCGTGCGTGAGGTGGTCGACGCAGTCGCCTCGGCCACGCCCCGCTCGGGCGGCGCCGTCTCGACCCTCGATCTGTTTCTCGGTCGCTGCGGCGGTTCCATCGGCGAGATCTCGGCGCTTCTGCTGCTCGTCGGCGGCGTTTATTTGCTTTGCCGCCGCGTCATCACCTGGCATATCCCCGTCGCCTACGTCGGCACGGTGGCCGTGATGAGTTTCGTTTTCGCCCCCGGTTTCTTTGACTTCAACTATATGTTGATTGAGCTGCTCTCGGGCGGCCTGATGCTCGGCGCTATCTATATGGCGACCGACTACGTCACGGGCCCCGTCACGGCAAAAGGACGCCTTGTTTTCGGCGTGGGATGCGGCCTTATCACCGTCTTTCTGCGTCGGTTCGGCGCCTATCCCGAGGGCGTTTCGTTCGCCATCCTCGTGATGAACAGCCTGTCCTACTACATCGACCGGTTTGTCCGTCCCCGTGTGTTCGGAGGTGCGCGCCATGGCAAACAATAAGACTGCATTACATATTGTTTCGGTGGCCGCGCGGCTGCTGGCCGTGTGCCTTGTCGTGGCGGCGCTGGTGGCGCTGGTGTTTGCCGTCACCAAAGACCGCATCGCCAAAGACGAATGGGCGCGCAAAGAGGACGCCATCCGAGAGATCTTTCCCGCGGTGTCGCGCTTTGAAGAGCGAACGGACGTCACGGCCCCGGGCGTCAACGCCGTCTATACCGTCTATGGCGAGAACGGCGTGATCGGCTACTGCGTGGACTACACCGGCAAGAGCGATTACGGCGGGGACGTTGCTATGATGATCGGCGTCGACGCCGGGAATCACGTCTGCGGCGTCAAGATCATCAGCCACGGCGAGACCTTTATCAACCGGTATCTCGACGACAAAAACATGTACACGGGCGTAGGAGCCGAACGCGGCGCGGATATCAGCGCGGGCGCTACGCTCTCCTACAACGCCATCCGTAACGCCATGCAGGCCGTGATCGACCTGCACCTTGGAGGTGAAGCGGCATGAATCGGTACTTAAAGCAATTAAAAGAGGGCGTGCTCGACAACAACCCGACGCTGGTGCAGTTGCTCGGCATGTGCCCGACGCTGGCCACCACCACGTCCGTCAAAAACGCCGTCGGCATGGGTCTGGCGGCTACGGCGGTGCTGATGTTCTCCAACCTCTTCATCTCGCTTCTGCGCAAGTTTATTCCCAAAGAGACGCGCATCGCCGCCTTCATCGTCATCATCTCCGGTTTCGTCACCATGGTCGAACTGCTGATGAAAGCGTTTTTCTACACGCTCTATCAATCGCTCGGCATTTTCATTCCGCTCATCGTGGTCAACTGCATCATTCTGGCGCGGGCAGAGGCCTACGCCTCCAAGAACAAACCCCTGCCGTCGTTCGTGGACGGTCTTTCGATGGGTCTCGGCTTTACCTTTGCTCTGATCCTCGTCTCGACCGTGCGCGAGATCCTCGGCAACGGCACGCTCTGGGGCTTCCCGATCCTCGGCAAATACTACGCTCCGGCGCTGCTGCTCGTCATGCCGGCGGGCGCGTTCCTGACGCTCGGGTTCGTCATCGCCGCCGTGCAGAAGATCCGTCAGACGCGTGAAGAAAAGGCGCACATCGACAAGATGTCCGCCTATACGGGAGAGGAGGATGAAGCATGACGTTCGGTGAGGTCCTCTTGCTGATGTTCACGGCCATTTTGGTCGAGAACTTCATCTTTGCCAAATTCTACGGCTGCTGCCCGTTCCTCGGCGTTTCCGACAAGCCGGATACCGCTCTCGGCATGGGCCTTGCGGTCACCTTTGTCATGACGCTGTCGGGCGCCGTGACCTGGGTGGTCTATCGCCTGCTCGCGCACTTCCATCTCGAGTATCTCAAAACGGTGGCGTTCATTCTCGTCATCGCGGCACTGGTGCAGTTTATCGAGATGTTCTTAAAGCGCTTCATTCCCGCGCTGTATGCGGCTCTCGGCATCTATCTGCCCCTCATCACAACCAACTGCGCGGTGCTGTCGGCGGCCCTCCTGGCCATTCAGAACGAACTGACTTTCGTCGGCGCGGTGGCGTTCGGCTTTGCCTCGGCGCTCGGCTTTACGCTGGCGATCGTGGTGTTCGCGGGCGTGCGTGGGCGGCTTGAGTTTTCCGATCCGCCCCGTGCCTTCCGCGGTTTTCCCATCACGCTGATCGCGGCGGGCCTCTTGGCCATGGCGTTTGCCGGTTTCGCCGGCGTGCGGCTGTAAGGAGGTGGACGCTATGCATGCTTCCGATATTCTCATTCCCGCCGCCATTCTCGCGGGTCTCGGCCTCTTTTTCGGCGTATTGCTGGCCATCGCGGCCAAAGTGTTCGCCGTCAAGGTCGACGAGCGCGTGCCGCGGGTGCGCGAATGTCTGCCCGGCGCCAACTGCGGTGGCTGCGGCTATTCCGGCTGTGACGCGCTGGCCGCCGCCATCGTAAAGGGCGACGCGCCCTGCAGCGCCTGCACCGTGGGCGGTAACGCCGTTGCCAAACAGATCGGCGACATCATGGGCGTCGCCGTGGCCAAAAAACAGCGCATGCGCGCGCAAGTCATGTGCTCGGGCGGCGATCTGGCCGTCAAAAAGTACATCTATGAGGGCGCGCACGACTGTATTGCCGCCGCCAAACTCGGCGGGGGCGACAAACTGTGTCCCTACGGCTGCATCGGCCTCGGCACCTGCGCCGCCGCCTGTCCCTTCGAGGCGATCTCGATCGTGGGCGGCGTGGCCGCCGTCGATTACCGCAAATGCGAGGGCTGCGGCACCTGCGTCGCCGTCTGCCCCAAAAAGATCATCAAACTCATCCCGTTTGAAAGCGCCCATTGGGTCGGCTGCATGTCCAAAGACAAGGGCGCCGCGGTCGTCAAGGAGTGCCGTGCCGGCTGTATCGGCTGCAAACAGTGCGAGCGCGTGTGCGAGGCGGGTGCCATCACCGTGACGGACGGTCTTGCCTCCATCGACTACACCAAATGTGTGGACTGCGGCAAATGCGTCGAAAAATGCCCGCGTCACATTATCTGGTCGGCCAAACGGCAGGCGGGCGGCGGTCTTGTCATCACCCACACCGGCGTCAAATGACGAAAACTTGATCTTGTCCCGCCGCGCCTCTTGCGCGGCGGGCTTTTTTATGCTACAATATAATAAAAGAAGGGAAGTGACCGTATGAAAAAATACCGCCTCTCTGTGGGCCTTGACGTGGACGACGTGCTCTACGACTGCAACGCCTACGCCCTTGCAAAACTCAACGAAATGCACGGCTACGACCCGCCTCTGTCGGTATATGATATCAAAGCGTGGGGGCAGAACGGCGGCCCCGTTGACGAGCGCCTGCGCTTTTTCGGCGATCCCGCCTTTGCCGCGGAGCAGCCCCTTTTGCCCGGCGCGGCCGAATTCGTGCGCGAGCTCTCGCGCGTGGCCGACGTCTTTTTCGTCACCGCCGTACCGCCTGCCTGCATGACGGCGCGCGCTCTGCGCCTCGCCGCCGATTTCCCCTACGTGCCGGCGGATCACATTCTGATCGGCGCGCATAAAGACCTGGTCGAGCTCGATATCCTGCTCGACGACGGCGCGCACAATATCGAAAGCACGCCCGCGACCTATCCCGTGCTGTTCCGCAGACCGTGGAACACGCACCTCTCGGGGCTTTTGTCGGTCAACACCTACGACGATTTTCTGCACCTCGTCAAAATGGTGCGCCATGCGTTCGTGGCCGAAAAGCCCGACCTGCGTGAGGGTGGCGCGCTCTGTCTCGTGGGGCCCACGGGCAGCCGCAAAAACGAGATCGCCCGCGCTCTTTCGGCCCGAGAGGGTTTTGTCAAACCCGTCACCGCCACCACCCGCCCCCGCCGCGCGGGAGAGGGAAAAGGCGACTACCGCTTCATCTCGGAGCGGCAGTTCATAAGGGAGGCCGAGGCCGGCGCGTTTCTTGAGACAACCGTGTACGGCGGCTACCGCTACGGCACCACGGCCGAGGACCTCGACGACATCATCAACCGGCAAAAAGCCGTGGCCGTTATTCCCATCGACGTCTGCGGCGCGCTCTCCCTCAAAAACCGCTACCGCAAACGCGCCCTGCTCGTCTTTTTGCACCGCGGCAAGGCCGAAGTCGTCTACGACATCGTCTCGCGTGATCTCGAGCCCGCCGAAAAAACGGGGCGCATCCTCTCGCTGTCGGCCGAATACCGCAACGAGGAACTCTGCGACCTGACCGTCGAAGCCGACGATGAGAGCGCCGCCGACCGCATCGCCGCCGCTTGCGGCAGGTGATGATACCGCAAAATCGGGCGGCGCAAGGTAGGGATTCGGTAGCCGCAAGCGGCACTTTTCGTGCGAATGCGACGTTATCAAACGGGGGCAACCGATAGGTTTCCTCCCATTTTCTGCCTTGCCTCGCGCAAAAATTGTTCGCTCGCGGTGCTTCGCAGTTTTGCCGGAGCGATTTTTCGTTCGGGCAAAGCAAGAAAGGCAGGCAATCCTTGACGGCTTGCCTGCCTTTTTTCATGAAGTCCGGGCGGAAAAGGGCCCGGCAAAACCTGCCGTCTCCCTATCTTGCGCCGCCCTCTGCAGGCGCTTTTTGATGGGCGCCGCCGCAGAAAAAGATGATCAAACTATTTAAAAATTAAAAAATTTTCAAAAAGTGTTGACTAATAAAAAAGATTGATATATAATAATAGTGGAACACAAAAAAGTAAGGGCGGCATTTGTTGCATGTACTTTCTTATATGACTTTTGATACGCACGATGCCGGCGCTTGCAAGCATCGTGCGTTTTTGCCCCAAAGAGGATGATCAAAACAGAGAGAAGTATCTTTTTTTCCACAGTCTCAAATGCAATAAGGATAATCGAGTAATCAGGAGGTGGTTGTCGTAATGAAAAGCGCAAAACTGTTATGTTTGCTTCTCGTCGCCGTTTTGCTGCTGCTGCCTTTTGCCGGTTGTCAGATGGAAAGCACGACCGCGGCGGGGAACGACGCACAGCAAGGGGAGCAGAATCAGAACACAGACGACAACGGGCATGAGGCACAGCAAGGGGAGCAGAACCAAAACACATTTGACAACGGGAATGAGGCACAGCAACTGGGGCAGAACACGTTCGCCATACCGAATTATGCGGTGAAAATGAGCACTGCCGCCGTATCTGCCACCGACGGAGAGGCCGCGCCGGACGTCACGGTCTTAGATGATGAATTTTATGAATATGCGGATGAGACCGCGCCGAGAGAGTTTACGGTCGAGTTTGCGGGAGAGACGT
>Ga0310690_10008873_pt1 | contig 12689 bp, 10 predicted proteins | sample AusTroGonzalo_MG_2_FD_207661 | JGI IMG/M metagenome (GOLD analysis project Ga0310690, IMG submission 207661) | Bovine rumen microbial communities from tropical cattle in Woodstock, Queensland, Australia - Gonzalo_04 (v2) (version 2) | ecosystem: Host-associated > Mammals > Digestive system >...
CCCTTCCAGTTTCTGTTCCATCATCCACGCTCCAAATACCGCAAGGTTTCCTGCACAAACTGATCCCGCCAGAACACGTACCCCACCGAATCGGGGCGCAATGATACGCACAAATCGTGTTTTTCGGCGGTGTAGCGATCCATCTGGGCGTAGACCTCCTCGCATTTTCCCTCGCCGGCACGTGTCAGCACATAGCCCACGCGCTTCAAACGCCGCCCCTGTTCCTTTAGAAAGCCGCGGATCGGGGCGGCACAGCGCCCTGCCCACACCGGCGTCCCCAGCAGTACGAGGCTGTATTCCTCCAGCGGGCGTTCTGTTTCATAGGGCTGCAACGCCGGCGTCTGGCGGCGCATGGCGTCCATCCCCGCCCGAAGCCAACCGCGCCAGCCGGAACGGTCACGCCCGTCGTCCAGACGCACCAGCTCTGCGCCCAGCGCCGAGGCGATCTCCTCCATGGCGTTTTGCGTGTTGCCGCTACGGGAATAGTATAGGCATAAAACGTCGCTCATACGTTCACTCCTGTTCCTCCAACTGCAAGGAAAGCTCCTCCCAGCGTGTCATCTCTTCTTCCAAACGGCCCTGCGTCTCCACACGGCGTTCGTACAGTTCCGCCGCCTTTTGCGCGTCGGCGCCGCATTGGGCGAGCTCCTCATCCAACTGCCGGCACGCCGCCTCCAGCTTCCCCACCGCCGTTTCGCAGATGGTCAACTGCCGCCGCAGTGCCTGATGAACACGACTGCCCCGCACAGGGCGGCTGTCCTCTTTATGATGCGCCGGACGGGGCGTCTCCTTTTTCGATCGTTCCTCCGAAAGCGTCCGGTAGCGGTCAAAATCCATGGGATAATCGGTCACCGTCCCGTCGGAGAGTTCCCAGACTCTGTCGGCAAACCGCCGGATAAAGTAGCGATCGTGACTGACAAAGAGCAGCGCGCTCTCATACGCCGCCAGTGCCGATTCGATCCACTCCCGACTGTCGATGTCCAGATGGTTGGTGGGCTCGTCCAGCAGCAGGAAATTGATCTCATCGTCCATCAGCATACAAAGCCGCAGGCGGCTCAACTCGCCGCCAGAGAGCGCCGACACCGGCTTATATACGTCCTCTCCCCGAAACTGATACCGCGCCAGACGGTCCCTTGCGCTCTGGGCAGTCTCGCCCCGCTTTGCGTAGAGCAGGGTATCCAGCACCGAACGGTCCGGATGGTCAAAGCGGATCGTCTGCTCCAGATACGCCATACGCACCGCCGGACCCTGCCGGATCAAACCGTCATAGGCTGTATCGCATCCGGCGATCAGATTCAAAAAGGTGGTCTTTCCCGTGCCGTTATCGCCCAGAAGCGCGATCCGCTCACCGCCGCATATCCGGAGCGTAACGCCGGAAAACAGCGTCCGCGTATTGAAGGCTTTCCCCACCTCGTGCAGTGACAGCACCTCGTCGCCGTGAAATTCCGACTCGCGGAACTGCGCCGTCATGCCCTTTTGGCGCGTAGGGCGGTCGGTAGTGCGCAGGCGTTCAATCCGCCTTTCCATGGATATCGCGCGGCGATACGTCTTGTCCGCGCCCTGATACGCCCAGACGCGAAGCTGTGCCGCCGCCTTTTCCAACTGCCGGATCTTCGCCTGTTCCTTTTCGTACTGCTTCAACTTCTCCACATAACGGCGTTCCTTTTCCACCGCGTAGAAGCTGTAATTACCGCTATAGAAATTGGCTTTGCCGTTTTCGATCTCTACGATCCGCGTAACGGTTCGGTCGAGAAAATACCGGTCATGAGAGATCACCAGCACCGTGCCGTGAAACGTACGCAAATACGTTTCCAGCCACTCCACCGCGTGCAGATCCAGATGATTGGTGGGCTCGTCCAGCAGAAGAATATCGGTGTCCTCCAGCAAGAGCCGCCCCAGATTCACCCGCGTCTTTTCACCGCCGGAAAGTTGGGAAAACGGCCGCCGGCGCATGGCACCGTCAATACGCAATCCCGCTGCCACCTTATTGACCGCTGTGTCGGTATCATAGCCGCCCAGCGCCTCAAACCGCGCCGTCAGCTCACCGTACCGCTTCAATACCGCCGGATCGCTCTCACCCTGCGCCATGCGATGCGCCAGATCATCCGTTTCCGCTTTCAGCGCCGCCATACGGGCAAACGCCGAACGCAGTACGTCCTCCACCGTATATCCCGCCGGAAATACCGGAATTTGTGAAATAAGACCGATCCGGCGATCACGGGGCAAAGATACCTCTCCCTCGTCCGGTGTCAGCTCACCGGTGAGAATGCGGAACAAGGTGGTCTTTCCGGCGCCGTTCCTGCCCAGCAGTCCCACCCGCTCACCGCTGCCCACCTGAAAGGTGAGCCCGTCCAATATCCGCTTTTCCAGATCGAAAGACTTGACAAGCCCCTGTACGCTTATGTCGATCATACGCTCTGTTCCAGAATCTCTACCACCTGCTCAAACGCCATGGAGCGGGATGCTTTCACCAACACCGCCGTACCGGGCGTGAGCAAACCGCGCAACGCGTCCTCCGCCGCCGCCACTGTGGGGAACCATTGCGCGGCGCCGTTTTCTTCTGTCAAGTATTTTGCCTTGTCACCAATTGTAATCACTGCGTCCAGCGGCAACTGTGCTGTGAGCTTACCTAAATCGCGATGTGCCTGCTCGCTGCCCTCGCCCAGTTCGCCCATGTCGCCCAGCACCGCCGTCCGGCGCGGGCGGTCCGTCTTAACCAGCAGATTGAGCGCCTGCGCCATCGCTTGGGGATTGGCATTATAGCAATCGTCGATGATCACGCGGTCCCGCGCCAGCTTGACAAGGCGCATCCGGCTCCCCACACTGCGATAATCACCGATCCCGGCGAGGATTTCCTCCTCCGTCAAGCCGAAATGTTCACCTACGGCGATCGCCATGGACACGGGATAGATCATAAACCCGCCGGGCGCGGCGATATGGACGCGGTAGACGTGTCGCGGCGTGGTAACGGTGCAATCCGTCCCCTCGATGCCGTGCTCCGCAATCTCCGTCACGCGCACCTGACAGCCATCGGACGTGCCGCAGTAGAGAACGGTTTTCTGTAAAGTGATACTCCTTAACAGATCGTCGTCGCCATTGAGCACGGCGATACCGTCCGGCGCAAGATGCGCGAAGATCTCGCATTTTGCCTGCAAAACGCCCTGCCGCGTGCCGCCTAAATTCCCCATGTGCGCCTGCCCGATATTGGTGATCACCGCCGCGTGAGGGCGCACCATCTCACCCATATAGGCGATCTCCCCGAAGTGGTTCATGCCGGTTTCGATCACCGCCGCCTGATGCTCCGGCGATAAGGACAAAAGCGTCAGCGGTGTGCCGATGGTGCTGTTGAGATTGCCCGCGGTCTTATGGGTGCAAAACCGCCGGTTCAGCACCGCGGCGATCATCTCCTTGGTGGTGGTTTTACCGGCGGAGCCGGTGATCTGCACAAAGGGGATGGAAAATTTCTCCCGATACCAGCATGCCAGCGCCTTGAGCGCCTCCTGCGTATCCGGCACCAGAATATAGCTCTTACCGCCGCACAGCGTTTCCGGCTTTCGGGCGATCAGCACCGCGGCGGCACCGCGTTGCAGTGCCGCGTCCACATAGTCGTGCCCATCCACCCGCTCACCGGGCAACGCCACGTAAAGATCGCCGGAACGCACGGCGCGGCTGTCCTGTATCACGCCGGTAACCGGCTCGCCGCCGTCTTGCAGCAACACGCCGCCCACAGCGGCGCAGATGGTTTTTGCTGAATACGCGATCATCTCCGCTCCGCCTTTCTCTGCGCCAGCGACAATCGCACGATCTCTTCGCACAGCGTGCCGTAATCCATTCCCACCGCCGCCGCCTCTTTCGGCACAAGACTCGTGGGCGTCATACCCGGCAGCGTGTTCACCTCAAGGCACCACGCCCGCCCCTGATCGTCCAGAATAAAATCACTGCGGGAATAGACGCTCAATCCCAGTGCCTTATGTAATTTCAGCGCCGCCTCGCCCATCTGGCGCCAGATATCCTCCGAAATCGGCGCGGGACACAGCTCCGTGGCGCCGCCGGACTGGTACTTGGTCTCATAGTTGAAATACTCGCCGTTGGGACGGATCTCCACCGCCGGCAGATACCGCTCGCCCAGCACCGCCACCGTCATTTCCCTGCCGCGGATCTTCTGCTCCACTACTACGTGATTGCCGTAACGCAGTACGCTGTGAAGCGCCGCCTCCAGCTCCTGTCTTGTATCCGGCAATTCTATGCCCACGGAGCTGCCGCCGTTGACGATCTTCACCGCGCAGGGCACCGGCAGTTCCGATGCAAGGCGCGGAATATCCGCCTCGGTATAGTATAGATCGCGCCACGGCGCCGTGCGGATCCCCACGCTGTCCATAAACCGCTTGGCAATCGATTTATCCATCGCCATAGCGCTTGAAACGTAGCCGGAGCCGGTATAGGGTATGCCCAGCAGATCCAGCGCCGCCTGAATCCGTCCGTCCTCGCCGCTCTCGCCGTGGAGCGCCAGGAACACCACGTCCGCCATGGCGCATACCGCCAATACGTCTTTTCCCAGCACCGAGGGCCCCTGCTCTTTCCGAATCGCCCGCACAGCCGCCAGATCCGGCGCGGCGGAGGACACCGCCACGTCACGACACAGACCGTCCGGCGCGTCGAAAATATCCTCCGGCGCGCCGTCGTAGGCTTCCAGTCCCATAAAAAGATCCACCAGAACCGCCTGATGTCCGCGCTGGCGCAGTGCGCGGCACACACCCGTTCCGCTCACCAGCGATACGTTCCGTTCGGTACTCAAGCCACCGGCTAAAACTACGATTTTCATTCTGCAAGACCCCTTTTTCAAGACGGCGCGGCAAAAACTGCCTGCTTTGCCTGATCATTCCAGTATAGTATAGCATGATTGCGCCGTGAATACAACCAAAAAAGACCTGCCCCGGGCAGGTCTTTTTTCATTCACCGCAACCGTTCCGGCAAGGAGCGTTTATGGATCCCCGACACCATGCCCGCCGCCGCGAACAGCGCCACCAGTGACGAGCCGCCGTAGCTGACAAACGGCAGTGTCAAACCGATGACCGGCATCAAAAACAGACACATCCCCACGTTTACCGCCGTCTGGAACATCAGCGTCGCCGCCACTCCTACGCATACGTAAGTCTCCAGCGGCGTCTTGGCGTGATACGCCGCCACGAAGCACCGTATCACGATAGCGCTCAACAAAAGCAGCACCGCCACACACCCGATCATGCCCAGCTCCTCACCGATGGCGGAGAAGATAAAATCCGTATGCCGCGCCGGCAAGCTGTTGCTGTATTCACTTTGGGTCTGGGTGCCGCGGAACAGTCCCTGTCCGGTCAGCCCTCCACTGCCCAGCGCCAGAAGACTGCGATTTTGGTGCCATCCCACGCCCAGAGGATCCATCTCGCGATCCAGCAGGATCAAAAAACGATCTTTCATATAGGGGCGGATCACGTCCGCTTTCCACAGCGCATAACACCCTGCGCCCGCCAGCGCGCCGGCGAGTGCAAACCAGCGGCCTTTCACGCCGGCGGCGTACGCCATACAGAGAAAGATCACCACATACACCAGCGTACTGCCCATATCGCCGGAGGCGGCGTAATACAGCCCCGTCAAACCCAGCAGATGTCCGACCGGCAACAGCACCCTGCGAAACCGCGGGATCGTTTTTTCCTGCCGCATCCACGCAAGCTGGCGTGCCAGCACCATAATAAACAGCAGTTTTATCGGCTCCGCCGGCTGGAGATTCACCGGAACGCCCGGTATGCTGATCCAAGCCCGATTGCCGCCCGCGCCGACTCCCAGCGGCGTAAAAAGGAGCGCGATCAGCACCGTGCCGGCAAGCGTCAGCCATTTCCAGCCTCCGGAAAGCTCCCTGACGTCCAGCGCAGAAAAGAGCATATACGCCCCCACGCCGATCGCCGCCGCCACAAGCTGGATCAGCACGTAGCTCCGGGTTTCCAGATACCGCGTGGCGCTTGCGATCATCACAAGTCCGAACGCCGTGGCGGCGGAGCAGAGCGCCAACAGGATCGGATCGGACTGCCGCCGTAAACTGCCCAAAAAACGCCGCACTGTCCTTCCCTCCTCCACAGATGTCTTTTCCGCCGTCTGACAGACTCAGGCGTACTATATGAAGTTTTCCCCGGAAACCTTTGCAATGCTCTTTTCTTTTTTGTTTTTTTGTGTTATACTGTGTCAAAATAGCGAAAAGAGGAGGAGCGGCGGTGCGGTATCTCACCCACAGCGAATCGGAAACGGAACAGCTGGGTCAATCGCTGGCGGCACAGCTCCACAGCGGCAGCGTGGTGGCCTTTACCGGCGATCTGGGCGCAGGCAAAACCGCCTTCACCCGCGGTCTTGCCAGAGGGCTGGGCTATACCGGCCGCGTCACCAGCCCCACCTTTACCATTGTCAACGAATACCGTGGCTCGCTTCCTCTTTTTCATTTTGATCTCTACCGTCTACCGGACAGCGATTCTCTCTACGACATCGGATGGGACGATTATCTGCGCGGCGGCGGTGTTTGCGCTGTGGAGTGGAGTGAAAACGCCGCGGACGCTTTGCCGCCGGATACGGTGTTTGTCTCCATCCGGCGGGGCGAAGGCGAATGTGAGCGCATCATCACCGTAACGGGAGGGACGGCGTTTTGAAGATCCTTGCACTGGAAACCTCTGCCAAAAGCGTATCTGTCGCCGTCACGGAAGACGGCGCGGTGCTGTGCCGCAGTTACCTCAACGTGGGTCTTACCCACAGCCGGACGCTGATGCCGCTTTTGGACGATATGCTCAAAAACGCGGGTCTCACCGCCGCGGACGCCGATCTTGTCGCCGTGGCGGCAGGTCCCGGCTCCTTTACCGGACTGCGGATCGGCGTTGCCGCCGCCAAGGGTCTGGCGTGGGCGCTGGATAAGCCTTGTTGCGCCGTATCTACGCTGGAGGCGATGGCGATGAATCTCCGGCATACGGACGGCACGGTGCTCTGCGCCATGGACGCCCGGCGTGACCAGATCTACAACGCGCTGTTTTCCGCCGCCGGCGGCTCGCTGCGCCGGCTGTGTGACGACCGCGCCATTGACCTTGCCTCCCTTTGCGATGAGCTGAAAGAATCCCGTCTTGTTCCCGTGATCGTGGGCGACGGCGCCGCGCTGTGCTTTGCGTATCTTAAAGACGCGGGCGTTTCGTGCCGGATCGCGCCGCCGGAACTGGTGATGCAAAACGCCGTAGGCGTGGCGCTGGCGGCGCAGGAGATGGCGCGTCGCGGTGAAACCGTTTCGCCCCAAGAGCTTGTCCCCCGGTATCTGCGCCTTTCCCAGGCGGAACGGGAGCGTCTGGCGCGGGGACTGCCTTTGAATCAGTAAAACCAAAAAAAATTAACATAACGGAGGAACGACACTATGTGCAAGCAAACAAAGTACGGCCCGAAGGTGCATATCATGGATCATCCGCTGGTGGCGCACAAGCTGACCATCATGCGGGATAAGCACACCAGCGTAAAGGATTTCCGTGAGATCGTTTCGGAGATCGGTATGCTCATCACCTATGAGGCGACCCGTGACCTGCCGCTGACCACCAAGACCATTGAAACGCCTCTTTGCAAAGCGGATATGCCCACTTTGGCAGGTAAGAAGTTCGCCGTGGTGCCGATCCTGCGTGCCGGTCTGGGGCTGGTGGACGGCGTACTGCGCATGGTACCCTCCGCCCGGGTGGGACATATCGGTATGTTCCGCGACGAGGAGACGCTGGAACCCCATCTCTACTTCTGCAAAATGCCCAAGGACGTGGCGGATCGTGACATCATCATCGTCGACCCCATGCTGGCGACCGGCGGCAGCGCGGATATGGCGATTGCCGAGATGAAGAAGCGCGGCTGTAAGAATATCAAGCTCATGGTGCTGGTGGCGGCGCCGGAGGGTGTGGAGTACATCACCTCCCGCCATCCCGACGTGGATATCTACGCCGGCGCGCTGGACGATCACCTGAATGAAAACGGCTACATCGTGCCGGGTCTGGGCGACGCGGGCGACCGCATCTTCGGAACAAAATAAATATACCGCAAGGCGGCGCTCCGGCGCCGCCTGTTTTTTTACCGCGCCGCGCCATCTTTTTTGTTGCAATCCGGCGGCGGCAGGGGTATAATGGAGATACAACCGAATACCGGTAGCTGTAACGAAGTGCTCCGCGCACGGGCTGCAACTATCACTGGGCGCAAGCCCCAGTGTTTCAGATCCGCCAGGATTTGAAACATTTTTTATTACAAGGAGGGTATCGCTATGGTTCTTGTCACCAACGGACGACTCATCACCAGAGACAGTACGGCGAAAGGCTATTACGCCCGCGGCGCCGTCGCCTATGAGGGAAGCACCATCACCGCCGTAGGCGAAGAGCATGAGCTTCGCGCCCGGTATCCCGACGCGGAGATCATCGACGCCAAGGGCGGCGTCATCATGCCCGCGCTGATCAATGCCCATACCCACATCTACTCCGCGCTGGCGCGCGGGCTTGCCATCGAGGGCAACAATCCGACCAATTTCTACGAAGTGCTGGACGGCACGTGGTGGGCGATGGATCGGAAGCTGACGCTGGAGGGGAGCCGCGCCAGTGCCGACGCGCTGTTGATCGACTGCATCAAGCAGGGCGTGACCACCATCTTCGATCACCACGCCGCCTACGCTCAGATCCCCGGCTCTCTCTTCCAGATCGGCGAGAGCGCCAAGCGGTTCGGGATCCGTGCCTGTTTGTGCTACGAGGTCAGCGACCGGGACGGGCAGGAAAAATGCGATCAGGCGATCGCCGAGAACGCCGAGTGGATCAGCTACTGCGAGAAGAACAAGGATCCCATGCTGGCGGCCATGTTCGGCGGACATGCCCTCTTCACCCTGTCCGACCGCACCTTTGAAAAGATGGTGGCGGCGAACAACGGACGCACCGGCTTCCACATCCACGTTTCCGAGGGCATGGACGACGTGTACGACAGTCTTCGCAACTACGGCCGCCGTCCGGTACAGCGGCTCCACGACCACGGCATTTTAGGCGCCAAAACGTTGCTGGGTCACTGTATCCATGTCAATCCTGCCGAGATCGACCTGATCGCGCAAACCGGAACCATGGTGGTGAACAATCCGGAATCCAATATGTCCAACGCCGTGGGCGTGTGCCCCGTCCTGCCTCTGCACCGTGCCGGTATCCTTCTGGGTCTCGGCACCGACGCGTGGACGAACGATATGATCGAGTCCCTCAAGGCGGCGCTGTGCGTCCAGCGTCTGAACGCCTGTTTGCCAAACGTGGCGTGGTGCGAGGTGACGGAAATGCTCTTTGCCAACAACGCCAAGATCGCCGCCAAATACTTCCCCCAGCCGCTGGGCGTTCTGCGTCCCGGCGCGGCGGCGGACATTATCGTGATGGACTATAAGCCCTATACGCCGTTCTCCGATGAGAATATCGACGGGCATATCCTCTTTGGCATGACCGGCAAGCTCTGCCGCACCACCATCGCCGGCGGCCGCCTGCTCATGCGCGATCGGGAACTGATCGGCATTGACGAGGAGGCGGAAAACGCCCACATTCTGGAGACCGCCAAAAAGCTCTGGGGCGAGCTGAACCATCGGGTCTATTGATAGAAAGGAGCTGTTATTATGTCCGAGAAAATGACGCCTCTGTCCTTTGCCTCGCTGATGAACTGGGCGCTGGCGGAATACGCCGCCGACGGTACGCTTTTCGGCGTGCGCAAACCCTTCCGCGTCGACGGAAGAACGCTTTCTCTGTTCGGTGAAACGATTGAAACGCCGTTCGGTCCCGCCGCCGGTCCCAACAGCCAGATGGCGCAGAACATCATCGCCGCCTACTTTGCCGGCGCCCGGTTCTTTGAGCTGAAAACAGTGCAGAAGATGGACGGTGCGGAACTTGCCGCGTGTGTGCCGCGCCCCTGCATTCTGGCGGACGACGAGGGCTATAACCAGGAATGGTCCACCGAGCTGACCGTACCCCAGGCGATGGAGGAATATATCAAGGCGTGGTGCGCCTTGAAGATCTTCAGCCATGTGTACGGCCTTGGCTCGCCGGACGGTTTCGTGTTCAATATGTCCGTGGGCTACGATCTGGACGGCATCCGCGGCGCGAAGATCGACGCGTATATCGAAGGCATGAAGGACGCCTCCTCCACGGCGATCTTCTGTGAGTGCCTTACCGTACTGCGCCGCCTCTTCCCTGCCCATACCGACTACATCAACGCCATTTCCCCCTGCGTCAGCCGTTCGGTGACACTCTCCACGCTCCACGGCTGTCCGCCCCAGGAGATCGAGCGTATTGCCTCCTACCTCATTCGGGAAAAGCACCTGCACACCTTTGTCAAGTGCAACCCCACCATTTTAGGCTACGAAACGGCGCGTTCCATCCTCGATTCCATGGGCTACGATTACGTGGTGTTTGACGATCACCATTTCCGGGAAGACCTTCAGTGGAGCGACGCGGTGCCCATGTTTGAGCGTTTGGAATCGCTGGCATCGTCGGAGGGTTTGAGCTTCGGGTTGAAGCTGTCCAACACCTTCCCGGTGGACACCACATGCGGCGAGTTGCCGGGAAGCGAAATGTATATGTCCGGCAGATCCCTCTTTCCTCTGACAATGGAGATGTGCCGCCGGATCAGCCGTCAGTTCGGCGGCAGGCTGCGCCTTTCCTACGCCGGCGGCGCCGACGCGTTCAGCGCCTCGAAACTCTTTGCCGCCGGTATCTGGCCCATCACCGTTGCCACCACCATCTTGAAACCCGGCGGCTATAACCGCCTGCGCCAGATGGCGGAATCCGTAAAGGATATTCCCTTTACAGAATTTGCGGGCGTTGACGTGGAAGCGGTGGAATCGCTGGCACTTTCCTGCCGTGAGGAGCCCCACTACCGTAAGAGCGTCAAACCTCTGCCCCGGCGCAAGAGCACGCTGGGCGTGCCTTGGACCGACTGCTTCAGCGCGCCGTGCAAGGGCGGCTGTCCCATCGAGCAGGACATCCCCGAATACGTGGAGCTGTGCCGCAAGGGTCTGTACGCGCCGGCGCTCAAGCTCATTATGGAGCGCAATCCCCTGCCCTTCATCACCGGCACCATCTGCGCCCATCGCTGTCAGAACAAGTGTACCCGTAACTTCTATGAGGAGTCGGTACGGATCCGTGATACGAAACTGTTGGCGGCGGAACGCGGCTATGAGGCGGTGCTGGCGGCCTTACAGCCCGGCGCGCCTGTGGCGGGCAAAAAAGCCGCTGTGATCGGCGGCGGTCCTACCGGCATGGCGGCGGCGTATTTCCTCGCCCGCGCCGGCGTGGCGGTGACGATCTTTGAGCGGCAAGCCTCTCTGGGCGGCGTGGTGCGCCACGTGATCCCCGCCTTCCGCATCAGCGACGAGGCTATTGAAAAGGACGTGTCGTTCCTTAAAAAACTGGGCGTTACCATCCGTTGCGGCGCGCCGGCGCCCTCTGTGAACGAGCTGAAAGACGCTGGCTATACCCATATCCTCTTTGCCACCGGCGCGTGGCAGGCCGGTCGTCTGGAGATCCCCGGCGACGTGGCCGGTGTGATCGGCTGGATGCAGGGCGTGAAGTCCGGCGCCATCGGCGTAGGCGGTAACGTGGCGGTGGTCGGCGGCGGCAATACCGCCATGGACGCGGCGCGGCTGGCAAAACGCAGCGGCGCACAGCGTGTGACCATTGTCTATCGCCGCACGAAAAAGTACATGCCCGCCGAGGAGCATGAGCTTGCGCTGGCAATGGCGGACGGCGTGGAATTTGCCGAGCTTGCCGCGCCGGTGCGCCAGCATGACGGCGTGCTGACCTGTGAAAAGATGGTGCTGGGCGAGCCGGATGAAACCGGTCGCCGCTCTCCCGTGGGCACCGGCGAGCTCTTTGACATTCCCTGCGATCTGGTGATCTCTGCCGTAGGCGAGCAGGTGGACAGCGCCCTGCTGCAAGCCAACGGCATAGAAACCGACCGCCGGGGCAGACCGGCGTTCCAAACCAACCTCTCCGGCGTATACGCAGCGGGCGACGCACGGCGCGGTCCTGCCACCGTGGTAGAAGGTATTGCCGATGCCGCCGCCTTTGCCCGTGAGGTCATCGGCCGGGATTACACCTATGAGATCCCCTCCGCGGCGCGCGTCACCGCCGCCGAGGCGTCGGCGCGCAAGGGTCTCCTCTGCGCCAAAGCCCCCTGCGAGGGCGAGCGGTGTCTCCAGTGCAGTACGGTGTGCGAAAACTGCGTGGACTCCTGTCCCAACCGCGCCAACGTATCCGTTACCCTGTCCGACGGGCGGCGTCAGATCCTCCATATCGATCGTCTTTGCAACGAGTGCGGCAACTGCACCGCTTTCTGCCCCTACGACTCCGCGCCCAGCCGTGATAAATTCACGCTCTTCGCCTGTGTCGAAGATCTGGCGGATTCCAAGAACGCGGGCGCCGTCTTTCTGGACGAGCGGCGCGTGCTGGTGCGCACCTTCGGTGAGCCGAAGGAATACGATCTGCTGGGCGTGAACGATCTTCCGTCAGAACTGGAAACGCTGTTGCTGACCGTAAAGAAACGCTATGCGTATCTTCTTGTGTAAAGCATTGTAACTTTACAGCACTTTGTAAAAACGCTCCGGCGGAATCCCGCCGGAGCGTTTTCAGCTTGTCAAAAAAGCCTCGCAGAGTTCGCGC
>Ga0310690_10008874_pt1 | contig 12688 bp, 20 predicted proteins | sample AusTroGonzalo_MG_2_FD_207661 | JGI IMG/M metagenome (GOLD analysis project Ga0310690, IMG submission 207661) | Bovine rumen microbial communities from tropical cattle in Woodstock, Queensland, Australia - Gonzalo_04 (v2) (version 2) | ecosystem: Host-associated > Mammals > Digestive system >...
GGGATAACCTAATAGGGGGGTTATTTTTCTGCCCCGTTTCCCACTGTCCGGCTGCGTCATACCAGCGTCCGCAGCGATCGTATCTACCAGCTTGCGCGTGATCGTTGCACGGCTGCTATCCAGCTATCCAGCTATCCGGCTTCGCCGGCGCAAGCGTGCTGCGTGGGCAAGCTTTGCGACGTATCACCGGCGTATAATTCCGGGCAATAAAAAACCCCGCGCGAAGCGGGGCGTGAAAATAATAATTACATGGGTGTAACTAAATAAGGGGAACGGCTTGCAGCGTGCTATGTTATAATCATATTGACAGTTGAACAGCGCACGGCGCGGAAAGGGTTATATTATGAGGACTTATACTGAACGCGAACTTTATGATTTTGTTGGCAGAGCGGACACCCGCGAGAAGATTGCCATAGCTGAAAAGTGGCTTTATGACCACGTTGAAGACGTGGAATTATGGGACAACCTTATGCGGGCTTTGTCTTATATGAGTTTGGAGATTTGCAGACGCGAAAGGGCTTAATCGTTGTGCGGGCTGCGCTATCGGCTATACGGGCAGAAAGGTTACGAAAATGGAGCGCAAATATCTTGTAAAAATTACCCGCCCGGACGGTACGGTATATTCAGAAGAATACAAAGACTTTAACGAAGCTTTTGAAGCTTACTGGTTTATAAAGATGTGTCCGCGTTGGTTGGCACGTATTTATACTTATGACAACGGTAAATGGATTGAATTATAAGGAGTTAAAGAAATGAAGATAATTATCAATAATACGGGCGGTTACAAAATTGTAACTTACAAGAACGTCGTTACAGTCAGCCAGCGCCAGCGCGACAACTGGAAACAGACAATAAGCACGTGCGCGACTACGCCGGTAAAAGTAAAAGGGTGGTGCGGTAATGGTTGAATATATTTACGAATACATAAAGGGTAAAACCGATATTCTCAAGGGCGAGTTGGTGCGGTGCAAGGATTGTAAATTTTATAAACAGTTTGATGACGCTTGCCCCTATTTGGGAGAAGACGGATATTATAAGGAATTACCGGGTAAAGAAGATTTCTGTTCGAGGGGAGAGCGTAAAAATGTTTGATACAGTTTTAACAATTATATTTTGGGGTTTATTTTTCTACGGAATACATATTATAATAAAGGGTGTTTAAATGTATTATATAGCAATAAAAGTGCAGACGGGCGAATGGAAAATAGTCAAGCACGTTAATACTAAAGAAGACGCCGTGCTGACGCTTGCAACGATCAGATCGCACAATATAACGGCAGCGGCGTTTATAACCCGCGACGGGAAGTTTAAAAGGCTGGTTAACATATGAATAAGAATAATCCGCAGTATTTAGAACAGAATTACACGTATAGACAGCTGCGAAAAATGTATACGGCAGCAGCGAGGGAAGCCCGCGCAGCTTATAAAGAAGTAAAGAGCAGATACGCCGGAAGTGCGGCAGACATTATGTATCAGGGTGATTTTAAAAGCTTTACGACGATCAGTAAAGGCGGTATGAAGAAAACGCAGCTGGCGAAAGAGCTTGCAAGCGTTGAAAGATATTTAACGGGTAATTTTTCAAGCGTTGAACGTTATGCAGATTATCGCGAAAGAAGCATTGAAACATTTCATAAACACGGTTATGACTTTGTAAACGAAGAAAACTTTAACAATGTTCAGGAATTTATGAAAGATATGACAGACCGGGGCTTGAAAAGCATTTACGGCAGCGATGTACTGATTGACGCGCTGGGAAGTTTAGGAAATGTATATAAAGATACAGACATTGTTAGTGCTTTGAGTAGAGCTAAAAAGCGTGATTTAAGTGAAGAACAGCTAAAAGCAAATGTTGCATATTGGCAGCAAAATATTGAAGATGTAATAGCTGGGAAACGCAGCGGCAAATTACGTGTATATAGTAAAGTGCCGTCCGGCAGAAGCAATATATAAAATGGTTATCAACGTAAACGATTACGATTATAAAGAAATATGGCGGGCAAAGAAGCAGCCCCGCCCGCGCGGAAACCCGCACGGCGGCAAAGTCTATTATAAAGACTTGGTGTGCGCGTTCGACATCGAAACGACAAGACTTGCCGACATCGAACAGTCGTTTATGTATATATGGCAATTTCAAATTGACGACGCCGTAACGGTTATCGGCAGAACGTGGCAAGAGTTTATAAAATTCTGCACGGAAATAAAGCGTCGTTTACGCGGCAGTTGGCTGGTTGTATACGTGCATAATTTAAGCCACGAATTTCAGTATCTGAAAGGTATATATGATTTTGAGCCGGACGAAGTATTCTGTACAGAGCCGCGCAAGGTGCTTAAATGTACGATGTTTGACGCGTTAGAATTCCGCTGTTCGTATTACCATAGTAATATGTCGCTTGCAGAATTCTTGCATAAAATGGGCGTTAAAGACGAAAAGCAAAGCGGTTTTGATTATAATAAAGTGCGTTACCCGTGGACGCCGTTTACAGATCAGGAATTACTATACTGCATTAATGACGTACGCGGTTTAGTCGAAGCACTTAAAATCGAAATGGCTTACGATTACGACAATTTATATACCGTACCGCTTACGTCGACCGGGTACGTACGCCGCGACTGCAAGCACGCTATGAAAAAATATAATCATAAGCAGCTTGCCGAAATACTGCCGACGCCGGAAGTTTACCGGCTATTGCGCGAAGCTTTTCGCGGCGGTAATACTCACGCGTCGCGGTGGTACGCCGGTGAAACGCTTGAGAACGTATACAGCTGCGACCGTTCCAGCAGTTACCCGGACGTGATGATAAATTGCCCGTTTCCAATGACAGCGTTTTTCGTAGAGGGTTACGCAGACATAAGGCGTATAAAAGACCTGATATACAATAAGCACAAAGCCGTAATTATGCGTGTAAAGTTTGAGAACATAAGCGAACGTGATAAATATATCGGCTGCCCGTATTTGTCAAAAGACAAGTGCCGGAACATTATCGGTGGGCAATTCGATAACGGGCGCGTAATGTCTGCCGAATATCTTGAAACGACTATTACTGACATTGATTTTAAAATGATATACGATTTGTACGACTGGACGGCGTGCGAAGCGATCACGATAGCATATGCCCGGTATGGGCAATTGCCGCAGCCGCTTAAAGACGTTATCATAGACTATTACAAGCGCAAGACGGAATTAAAGGGGGTGAGCGGGCAAGAATTATATTATTTGAAAAGTAAAAATAAACTTAATTCTTGCTATCAACGGAATGTGCGCACAAGACCCGGTAAAAGATACAATTGACTATGTGGACGGCGAATACAAGCCGCGCAATATAAGTCTTGAAGAATTACTAGCGCAAAGTAATAAAAAAGCGTTTCTTGCGTATCAATGGGGCGTATGGTGTACCAGCTGGGCGCGTTATATGCTGCACTTGGCAATTATGGCGGCGGGTGATACGTTCGTGTATGCAGACACGGACAGTATAAAGACGATAGGGCGGCTTGATCTGACGCAGTATAACGAAGAACGTAAAAACGCAAGCTTATCAAGTGGGGCTTATGCTTACGACCCGCAAGGCGAAGCACACTATATGGGCGTGTTCGAAGACGAAACGCCGGTAGGCTACAAAGCGTTTAAAACGCTGGGCGCTAAAAAGTACGCTTACGTTGACGATAAAGGGCTGCACGTTACGGTTGCCGGTGTGAATAAGAAAAAAGGTGCGCCGGAGCTTAAAACAATAGATAATTTTAAAGAGGGGTTTATATTCGTAGACGCCGGCGGCACTGAAAGCATATACAACGATAACGTATATATGGAATTAGAAATTGACGGGAAAAAGCTTGTTATCACTGACAATATGGTTATCCGCGACAGCACTTACACGCTGGGGCTGTCGGGTGATTATGAACGTTTATTAAAACGGGTGTTCGAAATTAAATACGCAGAATACGACATACCCGGATTTTATAAGTTTAAGCGCTGAAGCGCGGAAAGGTATCAAAATGAACAAAGTATTACTAATCGGTCGCACAACGAAAGACATCACACTGGAAAAGTACGGCAAGGGTAAAGACGCCGGCGTATACGCAAAAGTTACGCTTGCGATCAGAGCGTCGAAAGACAAAACAGACTTTATTTACTGCACGTTATGGGGTAAAACTGCGGAGATCGCAGCCGAATACGTCAGCAAAGGCGATCTTGTGGCGTTTGGCGGCAGACTTACGTCTTCCAGCTTTGAAGACGAAAGCGGAAATATGGTCTTCCGTACCGACGTGTCGATAAACGAAATTGAGCTTATCGGCGGCAAGCGTGAAAGTGAAGACGCTGAAGAAGACGAAGACGAAAAGCCGGCAAAGAAAGCGAACAGACGCAGCAAGTAGAGAAAGGAAAAGCCGGGGCGAAAAGCCCCGGCGCTTTTGCATATATGAAGCTTTATGATAATATGGGTTATTTGGATTTTGAAAGAATTGCGCAGCGTAAAACGCCGTTCAATTTTATTATCGGCGGGCGCGGAACGGGCAAGACGTACGGCGCTTTGAAATTCGTTTCAGAAGAATATAAAAGAAGCGGGCGCAAGTTTATATTAATGCGCAGAACGCAGACGCAGCTTGACAAAATATCTAATGCTGCATTTAATCCGTTCAAAAGCATTAACAGCGGCTTTTATATGAAGTCGATAGTCAAGAACGTTTACGGCATATATGAAGACGGGGAAAAAACGCCGGCGGGTTATGGCGTTGCGCTGTCGACAATATCCAGCTTGCGCGGTTTTGACGCTTCAGACGTTGACTACATAGTTTATGACGAATTTATCGGTGAAAAGCACGAACGCCCCATTAAGGCAGAAAGCGACGCGCTTTTAAATGCTTACGAAACGATAAACCGTAACAGGGAATTAAACGGGGCGCAGCCGGTTAAACTGTTCGCGCTGGCGAATAGCAACGATCTTGCCAACGCCGTATTTATCGGGCTTGGCTTGGTTACGGTCGCGGAAAATATGAAGCGCAAAAAGCTGGAATTCTACGAAGACTTTGAAAAAGGCTTTTCGCTTTATATGCTTAACGAAAGCCCCATTTCTAAAAAGAAAGAAGAAACGGCGCTTTATAAGATAGCAGCCAATACGGAATTTAAAACAATGTCTATCGACAACGATTTTGCAGCCGACGAAATGGTAAATATAAAAAGCTGCGATCTGCGGCAGTACGGTCTTGTGTGCCGCGTCGGTGAAATTGAAATATATAAACATAAGTCAAAAGGTGAATTCTATCTTACGCCGGTTACGAAAGGCAGCGCGAAAAGTTACAGCAGCAGCGAAATGGATTTACGCCGCTTCAGACGGGAAAAGTATTATTTGTGGCTTGCTTATCTTAACAATAAACTGACATTCCAAAGTTATACGCAAAAGGTATTATTCGAACGGTATTTTAACGCTTGACATACGCAAGGCAAATATGTTATATAATAAGTGAGCCGGCGCACCGCCCATACGGAAGCGCCGGAAGCGCGGGCAAGGCGACGCCGGTCGCCGGACGTGTGCCGGCTTGTTTGAAAAGAGGTGCCAAAATGGAAGAAATTACCAGTATAATTTCAAGTGTGGGCTTCCCGATCGCGATGACAATTTTGCTATTTATCTATATGCAGCGCGAAAGCGAAAATCATAAGACAGAAACAGCAAGCCTTAAAGAAGCGATAAACAAGCTTGAAATTGCAATTACAACTTTGATAAACAGACTTGATAAATGATTAAAATCGGCAGCGCAAGAATTGATGAACACGGGAAAATAAAAGGCGGCAGCGCCGGCGACCAAACGGGCAAGGAAGTTTGTATAGAAAACTTTTACGTGGACGCAAAGGGCTGGCGGTGTTTTAGGTTTAAGGACGCCGCAAAGGGTGAACGCGCCGCTTGGAATATGGAAGCGGCTTGCTATAATGATTGTATAGGCTATGATCAATCTAACAATCAATCGTTGTTTTATGAAGTGCAGCCGGCGGGCTGGGATTGCAGCAAAGTAAAAAAGCCTTGCGAAACTGATTGCAGCCAGCTTATGCGTGTTTGTATATTATATGCCGGTATTAATATCGGTATGTTTTCGACAGCGGACGAGCCGGAATATTTACTAAAGACCGGCGCGTTTAAAGAAATGACCGGCGAAGCTTACACAGTAACGGGTGAAAAGCTGCACCGCTCCGACATATTAGTAACAAAACGCAAAGGGCATACCGTTATGGTATTATCGGACGGCGCACACGCTTATGATGATAAAATAACTGTATCCGGCGTTTGGGATAGTATAACGACAACAGCACTGCAAATAAAGCTTAACACACCGGCAGACGGTGTTATTTCAAAACAATATAGATTAAATAAAAAATATGTTCCGGCAGCGGGCAGCGGCTGGAAATGGCAATTAATTAATTTGGGAAAAGGCAGCGAGGTTATCCGCGCACTGCAAAAGAAAATAGACGTTAAAGTTGACGGTATAGTTGGAAAAGATACCGCAACCGCGCTGCAAAAATATCTTACAAAGCAAGGTTATACGTGTGCCGCGGACGGTTATATTGGTAAGAAAACCGTTACGGCTTTTCAAAAATGGATAAATGGAGAATAAAAATGAACGTCGAAGAAATTTTAACCCTTGTAAAAGCGGGTTACACCAAAGCGGAAATTGAAAGTTTTTCGCAGAACTTAAGTATAACGGCAGCAAAGCCGGCGGAGTTGGAGCAGCCGGCTTTACCGGCTGCCGCAGAAGATCGGGAAGAAAAGCCGGAAGAAAAGCCGGCGGAAAATTCCGAAGTTGCTAAAATGCTTGCACAGATGAATGACACACTTGCGAAGCTGCAAGCATTTGCAATAAAAACAGACGGCAGCGCAAGCAAGCCGGTTAATAACGATTACAAAGACATTTTAGGCAGTGTATACGGTAAAAAGGAGTAAAATCTAAAATGAGTGTAAATGTAATGAATTTTGAACAGGCAGCGACCTTGCTTACGTCGCTGCACCAGCAGGCGACGGGGCAGACCGCTATAACACCTACTGATGAAAGCGGGTTTGTGTCTATGGCACAAGCCACACTCCGCGCGGGCTATGACCCTATTATCAACTCAATTTCGCAGATGATAGGCGAAACCCTTATCGCGGTTAGACCCTATAACGCAAAGCTTACAGGGCTGGAGAAGACCGCAACCGAATGGGGCGGAATCAAGCGCAAAATAAACTTTATTGAGGGTACCCCGGAAGACAATAAGGCTTATGACCTTGTAGACGGTGCAAGTATTGACCCGTTCGTTGTAAAGAAGCCGAAAGTGCTGGAAACACATTATTACGGGCGTGATATGTATAGCGATATTTATACGCTTTTCGATTATCAGCTTGACACCGCTTTTTCAAGCAGCAGCGAATTTGCGCGTTTTATATCCGGGCTTATGCAGCACTTTGCTAATCAGCGTGAACAGTGGCTTGAGGATATGCGACGCGGCATAGTCAGCAACTTTATTGCCGCGAAGTATACCGCAGACGGCGGCACCGGCGATATGGTAGTGCATCTCCTTACAGAGTACAACGCAGCTACCGGCGGTAGCTTTACCAGCACAACTATTAAAGACCCCGCCAACTTTGCCGGATTTACCCGTTGGCTTTATGCCCGTATGAATACGCTTGCGCGTATGATGAGTGAGAGAAGCGAAAAATATCAGCAGAGAATAACCGGGAAGCCGATTATGCGCCACACTCCCGCCGCAGACCTTAAGGCTTATATGCTTGCGGAGTATAAAGATATGATTGACGCTATGGGACTTGCTGTAACCTATAATGATAACTATCTTAAGACCGCCGACACAGAGGGCATCTCTTATTGGCAAAGCATAGATGACGCAGACGAAATTCAGGTTACACCCGCGTATATCGACACAGACGGCGCTATTGCGGCAGCAAGCCCGGTTACTCTTACTGACGTCGTTGGCGTTATGTTTGATCGTGACGCTTGCGGTTATCATATCTACCGTGATAAGATTACTGCACAGAGGAATGAGCGCGCAAGTTATACAAATATGTTCCCGCTTGTCGAAGTGCAGCTTATGAACGATATTACCGAAAAGGGTATTGTACTTATCCTTGACTAATCGTTAAAGGTTTAACAAATGAGCGTAGACGTAAAGTTTTACAATTTCACAAAAGACAGCAACAGCACGAAACAGCCCACAGCCACAGACCTTAAATTAACCGCGTCTTGTGAGATTTTCGAGCCTTGCAACGTAACAAGACCGCGTATAATTGTAAAAGTTGCCGCGCCTAAACCGACAAATGGATATTTTTACAACTACGCTTATATTTCCGATTTCAAGCGCTATTATTTCGTAACAGATTGGCAATATGATAACGGACTTTGGTATGCTTCCCTTGCGTGCGACGTTCTCGGTACGTATAAATCGCAGATTGGGGCGGAGAGTTTATACGTTCTCCGCTCCAGCACTGCGAGTAACGGATATATCCGGGACGGATATTACCCGCTTACCGGCAAGACCAGCGCGGACGGGCAAATATTGGACGTTGACGACATACCATTAAGTGCCGGGTATTATATCGTATCAATAGTTGGTAGTAATAACGGAGCGTCTACGCTTTATCAAATGACCCCGTCGGAGTTTAACACGCTTATAACTAAACTAAATGCCGAAATAGCCGGTACTCCCGTTGCAGACGTTAAACAAGCGGTTATTAACGCTATGTTTAAACCGATAGATTATATTAAATCTATTGTTTGGGTACCGCAGTCTATGGCGGCACTTGGCGGCTCAAGTGTATCGCTTTTTATAGGTTGGTGGGACGCTCATACTACCGCCACGTGTCTTAACGCGGCGGCTGGACTTGTCAGCACTTATTCAGTAACTATACCAAAACACCCGCAAGTAGCGCGCGGGAAATATCTTAATATGGCGCCGTATAGTGAATATTGGATATATTACCAGCCGTTTGGACTTATAGCGCTGGACGCTTCCAAAATGGTAGACGAAACGACGTTATCAATAAATATTTACGCGGACGCTGCAACGGGTATCGGTATACTTGAGTGCGGGGGCAGCAATACCGGCGTGCTTGCAAGTGTTAGCGCTCAATGGGGCGTACCAATTCCGTTTAGCGGTGCCGGTAGTAATATTGGCGCTGTATCGTCAGCACTTGGAAACATCGGAGCGGCAGCGGCGGCGGCATTATCCGGCAACTTGGGGCTTATGCTCGGAGCAACGGCAAACGGTATACTTGACGGCGCGGACGGTATACGCGGAAACGTGGCAACACTTGGAAACGCCGGAAGTTTGGCGGCGTATCAAACGGGTAAGACGTTTGGCGCTATATTCCACCACGTTGCAGATGATTATAACGCAAAAAATGGACGCCCGTATATGCACAGCGCTACGCCGGCGGGACTTGGCGGCTTTATGATTGTGCAGCGCGGTGACGTCGCAATTCCCGGAACAGCCGCAGAAGCGGACGCAATAAAAGCAATATTAGAAAGCGGGTTTTATTATGAGTGACTTTAATATGCCCGTTTCGTGGCAAGATATAAATCTTTATAACAGCAGCTTTTCACCGTCTACGGTGCATTGTAAAAATACCGCGCTTGTGCGTTATTTTACCGAAAGACTATTTGAAAAGATCATTAGTTGTTATAAATTTAAACTGCCGGAAAATTGGGCGCAGAACTTTTTTAAATATGTGCTTTTCGGTTGCGGCTATATCGGCGTGTTTAATACAGACCGTTACGGGGTGGTAGCGCTTAACTGCCAGCCGTATGGTTTTAACGTGTATTATCAGCCGCTTAAAATCATAGTTGCAAACCCGGTACTTGGCAGCGTGGAAAAAAATATAGACGTCGACTGCGTACTTGTAAAGCTTAAAGACGATTACAAAGGCGTTATACCCCTTGTGTCGCTTTATGCGGATATGATGGCACTTTGCGTAGAAGCTGCCGGCATTAACTTACTTAATACAAAATTATCATACGTTTTCGGAAGTGAAACGAAAGCACAAGCCGAAACGTTTAAAAAGCTGTTTGACCGTATAGCAAGCGGCGAGCCGGCGGCGGTAGTAGATAAAAAGCTGTTTAAGGAAGACGGCAGCCCCGCGTGGGTTATGTTCCAGCAAGACGTTGGACGTAATTATATTACCGATAAGGTGCTTGCAGACCTTAAGAAAATCGAGGACGATTTTTGTACCGCTGCCGGAATACCTAACGCCAACACGCAGAAGCGCGAGCGTATGATAGTTGATGAAGTCAACGCAAACAATGACGACACTGAAAGCCTACCGCGCAATATACTTACAAATGTGCGTGAGGGCTTCAAAAAGGTATCTGATATGTTCGGAATTGACGCGACGATAAATTATATCGGAAACGTAGAAAAGGTGGCGCAAAATGGCGATTTTGAGTTATGAAACACTATACGACTACGATAATACCATTTTCGACGATATGCAAGTGCCGACACAGATAACAAAAGCCGACCTTGTAAACAATATCCTTTTCGAAACAATGGAATTAGAAGCGCTTTACCCCGATCCGGACGTTATAAAAAAGGCGCTGGAAATATGGAGCAAAGCAAGGATAACCGCTTGGCAGCGTATAGCCGACACGCTTTATAAAAACTATGACCCGTTTATAAACTTTACCCGCGACGAAACGCGGCGTACGGAATATCGCCCTAACCTAAATACTACAAACACGGGTAGCGGTAAAGGATATAACGACGCGGCTTTTGTAGAGCGTGAAAAAATGGTACAAGCGCAGACCGGCAACGCTGCAACTATTGATACGTTTCATTCGCAGGGCGACAGCGCTTTATATACTCCAACGGACGTAGCCGATAAAGAAGTAACATTACGGCTTAAATATGATTTAATACATATTATAACCCGTGAATTTATTAACAAATTTTGCATTATGCTTTATTAGAAAGGCGGTTAAATTATGGGGCTTTTTGAACATTTCCCTTATACCAATTTTCACGAACTGAATTTGGATTGGATAACTAAATTCGTAAAATCCGTGCGCGACAGGCTTGACCTTATCGACGCAGCAGTAAAAGCCGCACAGGACGCCCGCGACGAAAGCGAAGAATTTAGCCTTGAAAGTGAAGCGTGGGCGGTAGGTACTAAAAACGGTGAGCCGGTAGACGCAGACGCGCCGCAGCACGAAAACAATTCAAAATATTGGGCGGAACAGGCAGCTAACAGCGCCAGCGCCGCAGACGGATATGCCGACGACGCAAAGGGTTATGCCGACGACGCACAGGGTTATGCCAACGACGCAGCAGCCAGCGCAGCAGATACCACACAAGCAGACGCGGCAAAGGCTTGGGCGGAAGAAGCAGAAGCGTGGGCGGTTGGTACTAAAGACGGGACGCCCGTAGACAACACCGCTGCACAGTACGAAAATAATAGTAAATATTGGGCAGATCAAGCAGCAGACAGCGCCACAAATGCCGGAAGCGCAGCAGCGGCAGCCGTAGGCGACGCCGAACTTTACGGCGTTACCAACGTTGCAAGGTGTATCGCTACCGGCGTTCAAGTTAAAGCCGCGAGGGATATTTATAACAGCGGGTCACTTGCGTTATCGCTCAATATTCCGGGGCTTATTTGCGTAACATTCCCGTTTAAAGATACCGGCAGCACAACGCCGCTATTTGAAATCGATGACGTAAGATTTAGCAGCGTAAACAGCTATATAATAGCCGCAAGAGCGTGCGGCACAAATATGCTGCGTACAAATAAGTATCTTATACAAGAAATGGTAGACGGTTACGGTGGAGCTATTACGGTTGACGGCGTACTCCAGAAATTGCACTTTTTCACAGTATGGGATTATACAACGGGAAATTGGGCGACAGACGGAACGACTTTTGATCTTGAATTTTTCGTGAATAAGACATATTATTACAGTGCAGCAGTAGCGCAGAACGGTGCAAATATCGGAAATTAGAAAGGTGGTAAAATATGTTTGGCGGTTGGAAAATACTGTATAGCGGTGCAATACGTTTTAATGATGATTATAACTTTGGGGTTTATGTTATACAGAATCCGGAAGATATAACCGAAATTGAATTAGTAATAATTAACGAAAATACCGGGGAAGGAATTTATCCGGGTATCAGTTAGAAAGGAGTTTAAAAATGCCTGATTTTGTAAGAAGCGGTGGCGTTACAATGGGTAACGCAATAATAGAAGTTAAAGCAGATAGCGACGGCAACCCCACAGAGTGCTGCAACCCAGTTACGGGTGTGTGTCTTGGTGGCGGTGGCGGTGATAGTGATTTCAGTACGGCAGAGGTAACGATAACTAACGCTGGTAATGGTATAATTATTGCGAATACCGAACTGGGAGGGTCTAATGGTGGAGTTTTTGAAGCCGCAACGATAGACGCCATATTATATAAAGGTGTTGCTTTGGCTGCGGAAGTTAACGAAGCCCTCCTCGTTATAAATAGTGGTAGTGCTGAATATTTAACGCCTGACGATAGAAGTGTGGTAAAAATAACAGGCGTTTGCTCAATAGGTGTTGAAACCGTTACACCAGTGTAATTATTTTTCACGCCCCGCTTCGCGCGGGGTTTTTTATTGCCCGGAATTATACGCCGGTGATACGTCGCAAAGCTTGCCCACGCAGCACGCTTGCGCCGGCGAAGCCGGATAGCTGGATAGCTGGATAGC
>Ga0310690_10008875_pt1 | contig 12686 bp, 2 predicted proteins | sample AusTroGonzalo_MG_2_FD_207661 | JGI IMG/M metagenome (GOLD analysis project Ga0310690, IMG submission 207661) | Bovine rumen microbial communities from tropical cattle in Woodstock, Queensland, Australia - Gonzalo_04 (v2) (version 2) | ecosystem: Host-associated > Mammals > Digestive system >...
CTACAATCTGCCCAACGGTGGAACGAAGGTGGTACCCTACTATTCACTCACGAAAACCGAGTGTCTGTACATCGCTACAAAGTTCAACGACGAGGCTCGTGCCAAACTGGTACTTCGCTGGCAGGAACTGGAACTTCAGGAACTGGCGCGTCGCCAACAGCTCTGTCTGCCTGAGCCGAAGGAAAACCTCCGACTCGGCAGCAGGTGTTCACGTGTCAACTCTTCACAAATAGGGGCTGATACACACTGCCTTCGCCGGTCGGTTTGAGGTTGGCATCGAAGGATGTCCACTCGGTGGTGAAGATGCGCCGTAGATTGGTGCAATAGTACGACAGGGTAACCATCTGACCGGCTTCGTTGGAACCGACGGTGATGGAAGCCACCCAACGGTCCTTGTACTGTTCGAGAGAAGCGAGGCCACGAACCTCGTTGCCGATTTGCGCACAGAGGATGTCGTCCTGGGATGCATATTCACAGAGCGTGTCCTGCAACAGAATCATGACGGTCATGGTCTGCTCGTAGTTGTCGAAATTGGGCATTTGCCAGTTAGGACGTGCCGTGGTTCCCATTTCGAATTTCTGGATGACTGGCGCGTCATCATCATCGCTTGAGCAGCTGCTCGCCATGATACAGGCGATAAGGGCCAAAACTAACAGAATCCGGCCCCCTCCAACTCCCCCAAAGGGGAGAGAAGGAGATTTTCTATTCTTAACTATCATATTCATATTCTATTATTTAATTCGTTCAATCTGACCATTATGGATATACACACCACTCTGCTTTGGTGCGCTTGGGAGCAGGATGCCTGAGATGGTGTACCAGCGTCCGTCGTTGTAGCGCGACGGGTCGATGCCTGCGAAGTCGATGAGGGTCGGCTGGTTCGGCATACCGAGGACGAGGTTGTCCACATAGTCAATCTTGCTGCTGGTCATGGCAACAAGGGTTTCTCCACGTTCGATGCAGAAGGTAAGTGGAGCGGTCGTACGGTTGTCGTAACCGATGTTCAGGTAGTAGATGCCGTCCTCGTCGGCTACGGCTTCGGCCAGTCGGTCTGCTCCGTTGTAGACGGTGAGGAGGTCGCCTGCCTGAATGTCCACTCCGCTGATGGTTGCCACGATGTTCATGGTTGAAGCGGTGCGTGTCGAGTGGTTAGCGATTCGACGTGGAGCGGTGGTCTTTCCGCTGTAACGGTTGTCGCTGAGATAGAGTGGATATGAGAACGACACGGTGTCGGCAGCTAAACGCTTGAGCATGTAACCCTTACCTGTCTCCATGTACTGGAGGGAGCCTTTCCATACCAACTGTCCTGTACCGGTACGGGTAGCGATAGCAAATTCGTTCTGCGACTTGATGACATCGCCTTCGCTGGCCTTTTCGGTATAATCGCTCAATGCCTGCGAGATTGGCAGGTTGATGGTAGAGTTGTAAGCGATACGGTTCCAGTTCTGATGGAGGGTGATGTCGAAGAACTTGGTTGAGATGCCTTCCAGATAGATGGTCTTCTCGCTCATCGAGTAGATCTTGTACATGAGCATCGGATTGACATCAATCGGCTTGTCCTCGTCGGTCCATCGACGCAGGGTGATGGTTTCTCCACGGGCGTTCTTTGTCTGTTCTTCCTGATAAATCCATTGCTGTACCTTCGTTCCGTCGACTGAGTTCACGATATCGTCTGGTTCCCATGCGGCATAGTTGCCGAAGAACTGCTTGACGGTGGTATCGTCTTCGAACGGTTGGACGCCCAGTGATACCCAGTTCCAGCCTGCATTCAGGTGGAGCGTCTGTACGTATTCGTAATCGTTCTCGAGTACTATCGGTTCGCTTGCGGTACCGATGATGGCATCCCTCTCGAAGGTATAGGTCTTTTCGTCAATAGGTGTCAGGGTGAACACTTTGCCTGACGAAGCCTGGTAGAGCTTGAAGTTCAGAGTAGGACGCGTGCCGTCGCTGTTGGTGTAGCCGTAGATGGTGATATAGGCTAACGCTTCGTTTGCGTTCGAGGTGTTGTTCACATCGACGTTAGCAACACCCATCACGCGCTGTGCGTCATCGAGCACATAAATGATATCGTCGGCAGAGCTTGCTACCACTCCGTCGATGCGGGCGCGGGCTACCATCATCATCGTCACGTTCTGCTTTTTCAGCTCAGGATCGATTTCCCAGTCGGGCTGACTGCCACGCACTCTGAGTTTCAGCGGTAGCGGCTCTGACATCATGTCGTCGCCGGTCAGTGAAATCAACTCGTTGTATGTACCTATATTAATAAAAGGTGATACGGTGAAGGTGATTTCCTGCTCGTCGAGCGCATTGAGCGTTCCGCTGGTTTGCGATGCATTAATCCACAGCGGCAGGTCTTGTATCTCGAAGTTCTTACGCTGTCCGCTCAGGTTCTTCACTGTAGCCACGAACTCGTATGGAGTGCCGTAGTCGATGGTCTTATCCACCTTCTTGATATCCCAGCGCAACGGGTTGCGATAGACATAGAGATTGAGGGTGATGGGCGATGCCATCAGGTTGCCGTTCACATCGGATACATCCTTCAGGGTGACGTACACATTGGTCTTCTCAATCATGTGAGCAGGCTCGTCGATGTTGACCAGCAGCTCATTATCGCGTGCCACCCAACTGTACTTCAGGTTCTCCTGTTGAGTGTTACTCAGCATCGGAGCATACATCTGTCGGTCGAACATCTGCTCGTCGAGATCCACCAACAGCGTGTCGCGACGTGGCAACAGATTGCCCTGATTGTCCATATATCGTTTCACGCTTACACCTGTAGGCATGAGTCGCATAGAGCCGTCGTCCTGACGCTCCGACTGTCCGAAATTGAGGTATGCCATCAGTGCATCCATCTGTCCCATAGGCGTATGCATCGAGTATTCCTCAATGAGGTTGGTAGGCAGTACGCTTGAGAACATGCTCACCTCGTCGATATTACCTGTCAGTATCTCTGTCATGTTTCCTGGACCGACGTATGTGGCACCCAGTGCCAGCTTGTTACCATTGATGCCAGCCAAGCTGTCGGCAGGGAACGACTCTATCATGTGGTTGTCAAGATAGACATTCGCCACGTTACGACTACGCGATACGGTCATTGCGAAATGATGCCACTCGCCACTCGATACCGGCTTCCAGAACGGTACTTCGAAGCCTGATGAGCGCAGGACGAGCTGTCCGCGACGCACACCAATGTTCAGTTGATTATCCTGTCCACGTCGTGCTTCTCCGTTCGATACCAGTGTCGCACTGTCGGTCTGACAGCGAAACCAGAACATCATCGTGTAGTCGTGTTCCTTCGAGCGAGTGAACTTATCGATATCCAGAAGGGCCGCTTTCGTACCATCGAACTTCAACGACAGTCCAGACGGACGCTTCCACGTGTGACGGAGTAACCACAAATCGTTAGCTCCTCCTGCCTTATCGAAGCTGTAGTCGCCCTGACCTTCGTTCAGTTTATAGTAGTTAACCAGTCCTGCCTCAAAACCAGTCAGCTGCTTCCGTCCGACGCTCTTCAGCTCTTCGGACTTCAGTGCGCGGTTCCACAGGCGGAATTCCAACATTTCGCCCTTGAAGTAATGCTCGGTACTGTAAGGATCTACACCGATAGCAAATATCGTATTACCCTCATACTTACCAGTCATCTGCTTCGAGCCAATATCTGTGTTTCCGTCGAAGAAGGTCACCAACACTCCTTCGCCACTCTGGTCGATGACATAGGAAATCGATGTCAGCATGCCGTTGAACTCCACCTTCTTGTCCGACTCTACCCTTTGACTACCCATCTTGGCAAACAGATGTCGGTCGGCCGTCAGACCTAAGGTCAGACCATCCAGGCCACCATGAGTAAAGATGACCATATCCTCAGGATCGTTCGTCGGGTTCACCATCACATTGACCGTGAAGTTCTTACCCGTGAGGTTCGTATGGCTTTGCGACATCGCTATCGTCGTTCCGTCGAAAATCAACGATGTCGAGGTCGCCACGTCGCCACTCGCCGGAGTACCCAGCACCTCGAAGTTGTTGATAGCCGTCAGATAGTTACCCGCTATCGGCTCAGAGAAGGCAATCTTGATGTCGTCGCCGATGTCGAGGATACCATTAGCCGGTTCGGGCGTACCGAACGGCTTCGGACGTCGTGTATCCTTCACACCCGTCAGGATGTCGGAATAGCCAGTAAGGAATCCACCTGCATGACGGGCAAAGACTGCGGCACGCAAGTCGTAGTGCTGCTCTATCGGGTCTTTCTCGCCGAAGAATCGAGCCATGATGATACCGTTCGACGGAATGGTGTCGGTCACACCGCTGGCCTTCTTCCGCAATTCCTTGTCGGCATAGAACGCACAGACGCTTACCCAGTCCTTGTCGCCCTGTGTCGATAGCTTGTATTGCAGTTCCACATGGTCGAAGTTTGGCCAGTTCACGTCGAAGCCGTCGATGCGTACCGGCATGTACCATTGCTTCAGGTCGCCCTCGTATGGACTTTCGGTATTGATGACCCACTTGTCGCCTGGCATTGAGATACCCACCTTGCCTGCCGACGGAATGAAGTGTGCGGAGAACTTACATTCGAACGCACGGTAGGGGTCTTCGGGATCGTAGAGAGAGAGCGTCAGGTCTTCGTAGTCGAAGGCGGCACTTGGATAGACCGTTATCTCCTTGGTGAACACATTGTGCTTGTTGGTAGCCTTGTCGAACAATGGAGTAATCGCGATGCTCTCGTCGCTACTGCCGATGGGCTTTCCGTCTATGCAGACCCTGGCACCCTTCGGGTTGCTATCTGCCACCAACTTGTAGTTGAAGAGGAAGGTAGCCTGAGAGGGATAGTCGGTCTCGTTGGCGAAGTGGAGGGTGAAGCGTGCCGGTTCGCCATACGGTACGTTGCTCACTACCGGCTCGTCAATCCAGATGCGTGGTTTGTCGACAGGGATGGTAGCCTCGTCGAGTATTGTGCCAGGCTGATACCACTTCGTCACTCGCTCCTCCTCGTAGGGCTGACAGGTGGCACCTCCCCTGGTACGGAAGATGAAGGTGGAGAACACGCGTTCGTTGCTGAAGCTTGCGAAGGTGAGCATCGGTGGAGTGAGACTTCCGTAGCGCACCTTGTTGAGTGTCTCGACGGTCAGTTTGTTGAACACATTGGTCGTAGAGTCGATGGAATACTCAGAACCGCTGCGATAGACATCGACCGTGAGGCTGGACTTGCCGCCTGTAGCGAGTGTGAATCCCACCTTCTTGGAGTGACTCTCCGAGGTATTGTACTTATCGTTAGCATTTGCATAGAGGATGAGGTTCCACTTGGTCTTCCAGGTCGAACCCAATACCTGCATTTCGCAGGTGGTCGGTTCGTCCTCGGCGTTATAGTTGTTGTAATGGGGCTGTGTGTCGATCTGGCCACCACTCCTCTCCATCTTTTCTTCGAGGGCCTTCATGATGACAGCCAGTGGACCAGTACCAGCGAAGAGGTTACCCAGTCCGTTCAGTCCTGGATAGCGCAGATAGCGTGAGGTAGTTCCTGCGGTGGTGAATGTTTCGCTATACTGGATATTGGCTGCTCCACCGTCGAAGTCGTAACGCTTGACGAGGTCGGATGGCAGCACGCTGAGTTTCTCTTGTTCGTTCTTGGCTAAGTATCTCACCCATGTGACCATTTCTTCGTTCAGGGCCAAGATGCTATCGCCGGTTGTCTCATTGTTGGGACGAATGACTTTGTAAGCGAGTCCGAAGAGGTCGTCGTCGTTAGGAACCGTACTGATGTAGGTTGCGTAGCCTCGTTGGTCGGCCATCTTCTTTGCTTTCGCCTCGTCGGTACCCATCGGCAGGATGAGGGAGTTACGGATTTTCACCAGTTCGGGTAGGAGTTCGTTTTCGATGTACTCCTGTGAATGGATGAAGGTGGACTTGACGGTAGGCGACATCGACATCACTTCATCGCGCACGAGGTAGATGGGTTGTCCGGTGTCGTCGATACCTTGTGCCAGCACTTTGGTAGTTCCGACGGGCACACGGACGGTGACTCCGTTCTGTGTCTTGAACGAGCCGCCTTCGTGTGTCTTCACAATCTGATACATGCTGTCGGGGATGACACGTACAGCCATTGCGTCTTGAACGATGATGTTTTCGGTGGTTCCGATGAAGAGGTCGGCCTTCCCACCTATCCACTTTGCTCCGCTCTTGGTCTGGATGCGTTCGGTGATGTCCATATTGTAGTTCCACGACCATGAGTAACCGAAGTTGGCTTCGAACTTGAGGTCGATTCCTTTTTCGGTCTTGCTGTGTGTGAGTGTACCGGTGGTTTCGCCTGAACCACCTGGCGCAGCCACGAATCCGTGGTAGGTATCAGCTCCTGTACCTGTTGATGTGGCTACACTGAATCCTGCGGTAGCTGCAACGTCGAGTGAGTAGCCGTAGCTGAGTTTCGAGCCTTCTTCGATATAGGCGGAGCTACCTCCTCCTGGTGGGTCACGTAGAATGTCCCACAACTTGGGTGTACCTGCCACGATGGCTTTCCGTCCGTCTTTCTTGGGTTGGAGTGCCATGACATAGCCTTTGAGGATTTCACCGTTGAATGGTTTGACATCGTAGTAGCTGCCATCGTAGAGGAGGGTGATGTCCATGCTCTTGAGTGCCATGTCGTTTTCCATCACGAAGGTGGTGTTGTCGGGTCGGAAGATGTATGAGCAGCCTCCAGCGGAGTCGAGTTCGCATTCCCACTCTGCTGTCTCAGCATCGGTGGTCAGCGCGTTCTTGATTTGTATCTTTCCGCGCTGGTCGAGTTTCACAATGTCAACCGCCTTGCTGTTGTCGTTGTTCCAGTAGTACTTCTCGCAGGCTTGTAGCATAATACCGTAGGGCGAGCCCGCCATGAATACAGGATAGCCGAACGAGTAGTGCATCGTACTATCCGTCGCCGTTGGGGCAGTCTTCGTATAATATACTAAGTTTACATCGGACTTGTTGCCGATATTATCCTGGGCAGTGAGTCGCTTCACACCGAAGTACTTCTCTCCGGTAGCGTTGAACTGTGTCACCTCAACGGTTGGTACGGAGTGATAGATGCGGTTGTATTCACAGGTATCGCCTTGCTCGCGGAAGGTAAGGTCGACAGTCTGGCCTATCTGTCCTGCCTGGAACAGGGTTGGATAACCCTGAGCGGATACCTCGGTGACTTTGTATTTAGCAGGGTGAACGGCCAGTTCGTACTCACCTGTCTTGGCATCGGGGAGGATGGTCATGACGTGACGGGCGAGCGTCACTTTCGTAGTGTCGGCACGGTCTGCTCCGAAATTCACGTTGTAGCTAATGCTCTTAACCTTATCATCTTTTGGATGACGATAGATATATGATGCGTTATCACCTTCGAGCTGCATGACAATCTTGAGTGAATCGCCGAGGTTGTTGGCCGACAGGCTCTTACCAAGCGGCTTACTACCTTCGATGTCACCACCGACTACGCGTCCGCGGAGCACCACGGTGGTTGAGTCCCAAATGGTGATGCCTGCCACGTTCTTCACGAAGTTGTAGTCGCGCTTGTCGTCAGGGGCATCGGGATTGAGCAGATATCCGTCGTTTGCAAACCTATGACCTTTCTTCACAGCCTGCACGCGGTGGGTACCACGCGGGATGCTGAGTGTGAAGGCTCCCTGTGTGTCGGTCGTGATGAGTTGTTCACTGGCATCGTGCATCGGGTGGCCGTCGAGCATGAACGACACTCCTGGTACCGGTATGCTGGAAGTGTCGAAATAAACATTACCTGAATAGAGGAAATAGGTGTCCATATAGAAGTTGAAGTTCTGCTTCCAGTTGTTGTTCTGGTTGAACGTGACAGAACCCAACTCGTTCGGACCGGTGTATGCGCCTGAGTTTCCTCGTGACTGAACGGTGACAAAGTATTCACCTTTCACGGTGCCATCTTCGCCGATATAGATAGGCAGGTTCTGGAAGACGTAATATCCGGTATCGTCGGAAATGGTCTTGTAGACCGCATCGGTACCTGGAATGCCGTTAGGACGACAGATGACGGTGTCGCCCGTCATTGCGGTTCCGTCGGCCATGCGCAGATAGCCTTCGATGACACCAGTGGGTTCACACTCCTCGGAACAGGTCGCATAGGCTATGTGAATACCTTCGCACTGCAGGACGCTCTCCACTCGGTAGTCATAGACCTGCTGCACGAGCACGGTCTTGTCCTCATAGAACATCTGTGTGAGGTTGGTAGCCAACGTGTCAGTCCAATCTGCATCTTGGTTCGCGGAATGCTTGCGGCGCAACACACGGAAGAAGTCGGAGTCGCCTCCGCTGGTGGTCCATGTGAGCTGTACGGAGCTTTGCTTCCGTTTGGGTTCGAGCTTGGTGATGTTGTTCATATTCATGAAGCGATAGTCGGCCCGCTCGCCCGTCTCTATCTTCTTCACAGGAATGATGAGTGTATCTCCGTCGTAGCCTGATATGCTGAGAGGCGACGATGCCCGAATCTCGAGCAGGTCGAACGTATAATCTACACAATTTCGAGTGAGTTCATGCATAAGAGTACCCTTATCAAGCACTTCGTCGTTGCTCGACAGGTCGACGATGGTCGACTCCACGCCCTTCTCACCATGAGTGTTCACACGCAACTGAAGTTTGGCACGCTTGTCCCATACTGCATAGTCATAGCTGTTGAATTCGCTCTTCATGACAGGATAGACGCCGCCGTTACCGGCCTGCCAGCCGTCACCCAACTTTGTAGCCAACTGCTCGGGAGTGAGGTCTGCTACCGAGGTACCTTGGTTTCCAAAGTCATCCGTGGTGGTTGTCGAGGGAACGACAGTACCGCCACCGATTGCCCAACCTTCGCCAAGAATGGTGCACAATTTTGGGAGTTGTATATTGCCGGCATTGCGCTTGTCGGAAGCGATCTCGGCCCAGTTATGGAAGCTATAGTTGTTATTGCTTCCGCTCCAAGCGTTTCCTGGATTGACATAGCAGAAGCCAGCATGAACAAACTGGTTATAGGTTCCGTTCTCCACGCAGTTTTGGAGGACGTTCGATGTACCGCCATTCTCCCAACCGATGATTGCGCCACAATACTGTCCACTGCCGGTAGAAGTGATGGAACCGTCGAACAGACAATTCTTGATGTTGCAATTAGTGGAGCCGCTATGGCCGATGAATCCGCCGGCATGAGTACTCGTACAGGTGATAGCCACCGACACGCGCACATTCTCTATCGTAACCGGAGCACTGTTTGTCCCTCCTATCAGACCCGCTGAGTGGAGACCACCACGAACGGTTCCCGTGACGCGCAGGTTCTTGATGGTGACACCCTTCGTCTTGACAAACGGGGCTGCCCAGTAATTGGTGCCGCTGTCAATGTTCACATTCAGTGTGTGACCATTACCATTAAAGTAACCACAATAAGGATTGGCATCCAAATATCCGACAGATGTATTCACAGAGATGTCGGCTCCCAGAACTGCATTGACCTCACTCTTACCTTGGGAGGCATGAACGGCTTCACGGAACGCCAGCCAGTCATCGTTGTTATAGATGACCATGCACTGCTTGCTATCGATGTTGTGCGTACCGTAGTTACGGGTGTAGTAGCAGTTGGTGAGTGTTACCTTTGCCGTCTGGTCAGCACGCGCAAACGTAAAACAGCCGTCGGTCTTGGTGGTAATCTGCGTTGGAGCAAACAGACAGTTGTCCATATTGATAGTCGTGCTTGCCAAAGCCACACCGATGAAACCACCATTGCAATTGCTTTTACTACCAGTCATACGCCCAATAAAAGCAGAGTTGTTGATATTGATAGTACTGTTCCGTTCCATGATACCAACCATACCGCCACTACTTGCATCGCCGTCGATGGTCAGGTTGAAGTCAGCCTCCACATATACATTCTCCAGCGTACAAGTCTTATCGTTTTTCAGTTGACCGATGACACCTCCGGCAAATTTCTTCGACGTACTGAGCAGTCCGGCAATCTTCAAGTCGCTGATGTGGCAGTTTCCAACACACATAAACGGCGCAGCATAGTCGGCCTGACTTCTGTAATTGAAGGTCAGCGTATGGCCGTTACCCTCAAACACACCTTCGTATGGACGATTGTCGGTACCAATCATCGAACTGTTACTCGCCAAATCCAAATCGTTGAGCAGCACAATCTTGATGTGTGTCTTGCCGTTTTTGATTTGTGTGGCACACCGTTCCCAGTCTGTTCGGTCGCTCACCGTGAATACGGTCTTATCCCACGATGCCTTACCCTCGCCCACGAGCGTCTGCAATCGTGTGAAGTCATCCTCGCTACGCACCAGGAAGTTACCGTCAGCGTCGAAGTCGGTCTTCACCTTTTCAAAACCGACCTTCACCTCACGACCGCTCTCGTCCCATTTCTCCGTACGCTGCACGGTAGCGTTGGTCAACATCGGCAGCCGGAGCAGCCACGGCATGGTAAACTGCTGATAAGCACCCACATTGCTCCACTGCCACATCGAGGTAACCGAACGGCGCACCCGATAAGTCACCGCCTTACCTTCATACTGATTCATCAACGATTCATCCGTAAAGCTATAATCCGTTTGCTTGTCCTTAAACGGAGTCTCCATAGCGATGGTCTTCCAGTTAGCGTCATCGGTAGCCGTAGCACCTGTCACGTTCCGCTGAATTTCAAAGAAGTCACCTTCCGAGATGTCTTCCTGAGCGGCATCGTCCACCTGCCACGTCAGTTTCACCCTACCCTGCAAGTCCATCGTAGCCTTCAAACTGCGCGGATGATGCAGCATACGACTGGTCTGCTTGCCCGACTCGATATTGATTCTATACGTTTCATCCGTCTCTTTCGTCTGAGCATCGGTCACACGAGCTGTGATGTAGATGTCCTTCCACGGACGGTTCGCCGGAATATAGGCAAACCCCACCTTGTCGCCCGTCGGCAGGCTCTGGGTAAACTGCTCTCCAGTTACGGCATCCGTATAATGGAGCGTGGCCGAGAAAATCTTTGTCACCACGAAGCTGTAGCTCACCATCACCTCGTTCGCATGGTCGCGACTCACGGCCAGCATCGGCTCGTTGATGGTCACCGAGGCCTCACCGGCTTCCGGCATATTGACGATCGCCATCTCGTGATACGACGTAGCATCCGAATTGCCATCGGGGATGAACCAGTGCCAGTTACGGTCTTCCGAGCGGCACCACAGCTCAATCTTCAGCCGGTGACCGCGCAACTCACGAGGCACCGTCCACTCCAGCGTCGTCGTATAGTGGTTCTTGTTGTCGCTGTCGCCGTCGATGTTGTAAGTCACCTCACCGTCGTTCTTCGTGAAAACCGATTTCGATCGGTCCTTACACTTACCCGTCAGGCTGAACCGCCCATTCTGGTAGACCTGAATGGACTTGTGGTCGCCCAACTCATTATAGGTCGAGCATTTCCATCGGATGAAATCCTGTCGGCTGCCACCGTCGATGGTGATGTAGATACGACCATCGGAAATACCCTCGTTGTAGTTGCCGTCATACTGGGTCGGCAACTTAAACTGAATCTTATCCATACCCAACAGCATGGCCGTGAAGTTAGCCGGCTCCTGCAAGAAGCGGTCGGCACGAGCCGAAAGGGCAAAGAGAGAAAAGAGAAGCGCGAAAAACGCCAAAGATTGTCTGTACTTCATACGTTTTAGTCTATTTAGTAGTTTATTGTTTACGGTGCAAAGATAATAAAAAATGTAAAAATGAAAAAATTATAAAATGTAAAAATGCAAAAAACGCTAAACGCTAAACACTAACCGCTAAACTTTTGAAAAAAAACGCTAACCGCTAAGCTTTTATTATTACCATTTTACATTCAACTCTCCAACAACTTCTGGAGCATCTCTTCGTTGGCACTATCGGAATAATAGGCCACGAACTCCTTGGGTGACATGCCGAAATAGTCGCGGAAAGCGGTGCTGAAATAGGGATGGGAGGAGAAACCCATACGGTAGGCGACATCGGAGATGCTGACCTGATTGTTGACCAGCAGGTAGGCGGACTGCTTCAAGCGGTAGGAGCGGATGAAGTTGACGGGCGACATGCCATAACGTTCCTTTATCTTGCGACCCAGCTGTACACGGCTCACTCCGACTTCATCTGCCAACTGGTTGACTCCAAATGTAGTGTCGTCAATATGTGCTTTTATGGCCCCAATGACACGGCCGAAGAAGTCCCCCTCCGACTCCCCTGAGGGGGAGAGTGCTATGTTGTTGTAGTCGAAACCTACTTCGGTGCGGCGCAGACGGCTCGCGATGCGTTCACGAACGCGGATGCTGTGTGCCACAGCCCCTTGCAGCATGAGGGGATTGAAGGGCTTGTTGATGAAGTGGTCGACATCGAGGTTGAGACTGTAGATGTGGGTACGGTCGCTGCTCTCGCTAGTGAGGATGATGATGGGCAGGTTGTCGGTATCGGGGTTGCTGCGGATGCGCCGACAGAGTTCGATGCCGTCGCATAGCGGCATGCGGATGTCGGTCACCACTGCATCGGGACGCTGGGTAAGTATCTGCTGCCAAGCACTGTTGCCATCGTATGCCTCCATGACTCGATAGTGGTCTTTCAGAATGTCGGATACATAGTGGCAGAGGGATTCGTCGTCATCGACAATGAGGACAAGGGGTCGACTGCCTGAAGGGGCAGGGTTGTCGCTGTGCTCGGAGTTAGCGCTCCGCTCGAAGTTATCG
>Ga0310690_10008876_pt1 | contig 12686 bp, 3 predicted proteins | sample AusTroGonzalo_MG_2_FD_207661 | JGI IMG/M metagenome (GOLD analysis project Ga0310690, IMG submission 207661) | Bovine rumen microbial communities from tropical cattle in Woodstock, Queensland, Australia - Gonzalo_04 (v2) (version 2) | ecosystem: Host-associated > Mammals > Digestive system >...
ACGCAATTTGGCGATCGTAAACCTTCCGCTTGAAGCGTAGCTCACACCTTTTGCCACAGTGCTGTCAAGCCACTCAGCCGCCTTGTTGCAAAGCCTCGGCGCCTCGAACACGGCCGGGCAGTTCGCAGAGCCAAAGCCAAAGCTGCCGTACTTCGTAGGCGGCGCGGCATCCCAGTAGGCCAGGCTCGTGTATTTGGACAATACATCATACTCGCCAGGGAGGGTATGCGCATGAGGATCGGTTGCGTACGACTCGCTTGTGTCCGTCGGATCGCCATACGTAAAGCCAGCCTGAACCTTGCAGCTATTCCCGCCGTCCTCATAGGAAATTGACATATAGTACGTGGCGTACAGCTTGCTGTTGGAGCTATTCTCGCGAATGTTGAGCGGGGACATCGTGTAATTGAGATTTGCTTCCGCCCAGTTGACAAGTTCGGCCGTCCCGCGCACCCACTTGTAGAGCTCGGCCCTGTAGCGATTTTCCCTTATTCTCGTCAGACGCAACTCATAGCCGCCACGATCCCTGCGATATCCGCCCAGGATGGATATCTGGCCAAGGCCGTCAAAATCCGCATTCCATATATCCGCCGACTTTGCCGCAACAGGCGACATCGCCGCCTGGACGATAAAGGTATAGTTGGTCATCGACCTGTCGCCGACAGCCGTCTCGCTGTACGTAAAGTCATCAAGCGATATGGACTGTGAGAGGCGCGACTTGAACGAGACCCGCTCTATGCCGCGAGGCGTTACGCCGGAATTCTGGAAAAGAAGGTAGCCCATTCCGCGACCCTGCATCTCGTAGGCCATCCCCACATCCTTAAATTCCTGATGGACCCACATTCCAGGGCCGGCATTCCAGCCGTTTGGCGTAACGGCAGAGCTGAAGAGCGAGTAGGCCTTGAATCTTTCATCAAACGACTGGTTGAATCTCTCGGTCCAGAAGCTGGGATTGGTCGAATTGCATGGCCTCCACGACTCAAAGCCGTCTTCGTAGACCCTCATTTCGGGCGATACGCCGCTCTTGCCGTCATCGCCATCCTCTGCGGAGGAGCCTACGAACACCATAGAGGACTTGTTCGCATCGTTCCAGCCATTGAAGCTCTGCATATCGGCGCTCGTCACCGCAATCGAGGGAGTGCCGCTCTTGCCCTCGTCGAGGGTGAACATAAGGTAGCCGGTGGTGCCGGGGCATCCCACCGACGACCAATTGTTTGTATCTCCCGCAACAAGCGTAGTGCTGCGCGTGTCATCGATAAGGGCGATGGCGCCGCTCCAGCAGTTCGTCGAGAACGAGAATCCGTCACTGCCGAGCACCTGGGGATTGAGCTCGTCGATGCGGTAGCGAAGACCTTCCTGAATCGTTTTTGGCGTCTTGACGAACGCACGCCAGGAGCCGGCCTCCGTGAGCTCAAAATCGGCATATGCGGCACCGTTGCCGTCCACATCGTAGGCGCTGCCGTCCGCTTTGGTCACATGGAGTCGCCAAAGCTCTTTGACGCTGCCCGCCTCCCTGAGGCGGACGAACCAGTCTGTTCCGCAGGTCGGGTAGTAGCCGTAATCAGCATTCGCGGCGCAAGATACATATGTAATGCTCTCGGAGTGGAACCCGCCAACCCCGAGGTTGAGACCAGAGTAGTCGTAGTACGTGTAGTAAGGCGCCTGGAGCGCAGCCTCGAACCTGAACTCCACGTCACCGACAAGGCCGGGAAGCACAAGGGGGGAGACTGTGTAGAAGCCGTTCAAAGGATTAAGCGCCACTGTCTTCCAGTCTTCGACATTCTGGTCAAGGTAGCGCCAGCGATACTTCATCCATGCGGACGAGATGAAGTTTGTCCCGCCGGGATCGGCCCAGGAACCGACATAATACTTCGGGATCGCCCTTCCGTAGATCGTATCGCCAACCGCCGGGAAAGGCAGGTTGAAGGCATTCTCCTGGCCGAGGACCGACTTTCCCTTCTTCGTCGGGTCGTACCATCCGGCCTGCTCAAGCTCGGCCTTCATCGGCGGCGGCGAGGCTATGATGTTATCCAGGAGAAGAAAGGCGACGTCTTCCGCATCTTCGCGATCAGTCGTGTCCACGCTGGCGCGCCTGATTCTGAAACGAACGGGGCCATACTCGTTGATCGGCACGTAAACGCGGTAGAATTCACCGGCGGTACCGCCGTCCTCCACGTCAAGAGAAAGCGTCATCACCGGATCCTTCGCCGAGAGGTTGCTTCCTTCGCTTACCCTGACAGGGTACATGGTGCATGCCTCCCAGCACAGATTTCCGTAAGCCCAGTCGCCGCTCACCGAATCCTTGGCTACATCATCACCCGCGACGGCGCCGACGGTATTGGTCTTTGCGATCTCGACGACAATCTGATAGGCGTTGGAGTTGACTGCATGTGTAGAGTTGGTGTAGGACAGGATATTGTCGTTCCAGCCGTTGACCGCGTCAAAGTATACGGTACCGATACCATTCGTGTAAAGCGGCGAATACACTCCGGCCTTTACCGAGTTGCGCATTACAATCTGGCCGGCCCCTTTGCGCTCAGCAAATTCTTCGCCATTCTCGATGGATATGCTGAATTCCGTATCGTACGGAAGGTAGTTCTGGACTTCAGACAGAGCGTCGACGTTATTCGTGGGATAGGTGTTTCCGTGGCGACAATCAAGCAAATGCCAGACCTTGCTTGAATAGTTGGACGTCCAGAGTATCGACTCGGTACTGTCCTTCAGATTGAAGGCATCAATTCCATAGTTGGACATATGTTGCCAGAAAGTGGGGGTGTCGGACGAATGAAAGCCATCGTCATCCGAATAGAACCAACTTTGATACCTGGGTTCATCCAAGTAATGCTCCTCGGGCTTAAAGGCTTCCTCCGGCTTGAAGCAGTGATCGTTCATCAGGAGTATTCGACCTTCGCCGCTGCCGCCAAGGTTGCTCTCGCCGGATTCGGCGGTTACGGAGAAATAAATCTCAACCCGATCCACAGGCAACGCGCCCATGCTGTCATAGTACAGGGCATATGTGCCAACCGGGAGCGCCCCAATAGCCGCTGCAGTAATTTCATTCGTCGCAATCTCACCCGTAATGGCATTTACGCACCAGTTGGTGATCGTGGAGCCGCTGCGGAGCGCGCCACCCGTAATGGTAACTGCAGGAGACGAGCCTACTTCCCAGAAGGCAGGTGACATCGTCGGCTTCTTTGCCCAGTAGTCGATCTGCTCCCCGCCCCTGGTAACCATGCCAGGCACCAAGAAGCTGGTCCCGTCACCTTCCAACGCATGTAGATAGTCCGTGAAGGTCATGTTCGACATTTCGACGGCCATGAGGGCGGTGTCTATGGCGCCGCTCCTCATACGGAATTCGTCAATCGCACCGTTGAGGTTGCTGTTGGCACCGGAACCGGATACGAGACGTCCTCCGATCGCGATCTTGTCCTCGGCGCCATTTGCGAACGGGTTGCTGCCATATGACGCAATGGCGTATGTGAAGCCGTGTGCATCGTCACGCACACCGTTGATGTACCAGTAGAATTTCGCATCCTCCCTGGAGTACACAACATCGTTTCGCATCCACCCGTCGAGTATCAACCCTTTCACTTGACCTGCCTTCGTGTACTTGTATGAAGGAGCGCCACACGCTATACCGATAGTCGTTTCGTTTTCGCTGGCTGCACGCGGCTGCAGAAAGAGCGCATAGCCGGCATCATCCCATGTTTCGCGACGCGAGAAGAGATACTGCGAAGAAGAGCTACCGTCTGACACCGAATTAAGGTATGTCCAGAACGTTATGGTAAATGTTCCGTTCGTCAGGTCATTCAAGGCCGTGCTCGCATCAGCCAGCAGCAACGGCTCGCCATCACCCGAAGAGCGCACTGCAGAACCGAAAGCTCCGCCGGAGACGATCGAGGACGTGTTTCCTATCACGCCACCCATCTGATTGACAGTGGAGTCTGTCGCATCGTTCATGTGCCAGACGCCTGCATATTCAGACCAAACCTGGGTTGGGTCGTTGCCATTGACATTGAAAGCTGCACTGTTCTCAGGCGACCAGCAGAATCTTATCTTGGTGCCGTCTGCCGCCTCCGGAACCTTGACCCAGATGAGAGACTCGCCGCCGGGGTTCCAGGTATCTACATCATACCACATCGAAAAACCGTGTTCCTCGTCAATAAACGCAAGCATCGTTCCGTCGCCGGCACGAGAGTAGGAGAAGCCCGGGAGGAGCGTTTCGGAGACCCGAAGCAGAAGCGTGTAATTTGCTATTGGAGTAGGCCCGATACCGGTCAAGGTAAACGTAACGTGGTCTTGCCACACGACAGCGGGCAATTTTCTCAGCCCCAAAACGCCATCGGCAAATGTGAATTCGAACGGGTATGCCGCATTTGCGAACTCGAACATGCTCGCATCGGCATCGGCGACTCGCATAATCGGGAAATAATCAAGGTTCTCAAAATCGATGCCCGAGAGGTCCACCTTGATCTTGCCGCCGCCGACCGGATAGCTCAGGCTCCCCGATACCGTAAACGCCACGTTGGTGTCAAACACCTTGAATGTAGCGCCAGCATCGAAAGTCAAGTCTCCTGACAGCGTACCAGTGCCGCCAATCGTACCGGAAACCGTCATTGAGCCCACCCATGTGCCGGTCAGGTTGACCTTACCGTCGACCTGCATAGGAATATTTGCCGTCTGCGTGCCCGAGAGCGTTAGCGTTCCGGCGGTGCCCTGCGAAGGCGCAACCACGTTGAACCGGGTTATGCGGTTCGCGACAAAACTGCCCTGCCACTCCGTATCCTTGGACTGCGTAACGGTAAGGGTTCTTGGATTATTCTCGGCACTGCCGCCTGAAGGATTCCAGTCGGAACGGATATTCTTAGATCCGGCAAGATTGCCAATCACGGTCTCTCGGCCGGCATCTCTTGAGATAATCAGCGAATTCGCAAGTTCTGTCTGTATTGTAAGCGTTGTGGGCGGCATCCTGGCTTCGTTATCCAGGAAGGTGCGCCATCCGGCGGTTGAAGAATACTTGATCGTGCCGGTACCGGTAACATTTGAAAAATCAGCTGTATTATCGGCTGTATCGTCAACATTACTAGAGCTGGTCAACTCAAGAACGCCGGTATCGTTAAGCGTCATGGCTGTGCCGCCGCCCCATTTGCTGCGGGCAGACGCCTTTATCGTACCGTCAACAATAAAGCGCATGCCAACGCCCCACCATGCTGCGGAAGCATTGTTAAGGTCGAGCGTAGCGCCTTCGGAGACATAAATCCCACCAGCCGTAACAGAGGCCGGAAGAGTTGAACCGAAGACCATTGCGCGCGCGGCAGCGATGGTGTTTCCGATAACGGCGCCGGTAAATCCCGACCAGTCATCGGTTACCTGCCAGACTGCGGTTGCCGCACCGCCATTGGGAATTGAAATCGTACCACTGCCCTTGAGTGTTCCGACCTTGAACGCGTTTGTGAGTCCCGCAACACCGTCATTCCAGGTGAATACGCCGCCAATCTCGAGTTGAGGGACGCAAGTGTAGTCGCTCCGGAGCGATCCGCTGCAATTCGTCAGCTTGACTGTCGAGCCGGCATGGCCGTACTCGCTGAAAGCATAGTCGGAGCCATCCATATCAGTGACGCCACTGATTTCAACGGTTCCTGTCCAGGAGCTGTGTTTCCACCACTTCGTCTCGTCTTCGTCGCCGGCAGGTACGGGCGAGGGAACGCCACCGAACACAACCGTACCGGAGCCAATGATTGCGCCCGTTGCTTTGCTGCTTAAGAGGGTTCCGTTATCATAAAGAGTGCCAGAGACTTCAAATCCACCATTCCCGGTGCGCCATGTACTGGTCGATGAAACTGTTGCCGTACCGGCGACGACAACCTTACCGTAATAATACGCATCCTGGCCGGCTGGCGTCTCGCCGCCAAGGACGATCTTCTTCATTGCGAGATCGAACGAACCAGTAAAGCCGGTAGGATCAGCGAAGTATATGATTTCGCCATTACCCTTGTCGACTGTCTTGAACGTGCCGTCACCCTTCAGTACGGCAAACGCCACAACAGATCCGCCCCAACCGTCATTGTAGGTCCACGCGGGGGTTTCGCCATCGTCTACGAGTTCAATCGGCACATTATGCGTAACAGAGCTATTACGCTGGAAGTATCCGTTCAAACCGGTAAGACGCAAGGTGGAACCGGCGTTGCCGTACGGGTTCGTATTAAAGGCCGCAAGCTTGGTCGCGTAATTCTTGAACCACACCGTACCGGTCCAGGTCGAATCCGTCCAACCTTTGCCGGTAGGCGGAACGACGCCTTCATACACAACAGTACCGCTGCCGACAAATGTGGTGCCGTCGAGGCGATCGGCGTTTACCTTAAGGACGACACTGTGGCCAACATCAATCGTCGCTGCTGAAATCTTGGCCGTGCCGTCGAGCGTAAGCGTACCGTTGCCTGTCAGATAAACCGTACCGCTGAGGTCCTTTGTCTCGCTGACCGGATAGACCGTTTCGCCGGAAACAGGTATCTCAAGGTCATTCACGGTAATCTCAGGCTTGACCTCGATGATCTGTATGGCGGCGATGCAACCACGAGTATCATTTCCGTTTCTGTGCCCAACGACAGTGAGTGTCGGGCCGGAGATCTCACCCGTGACAAGCACGTTTACACCTTCCGCGAGCGGCTCGGCATCATTCTGCGCTCCAGAATTGCCCCATGCCTCAGTTCCCTCGATCAAGGCGTTGTCGACATATGTGTAATTCGTGCCGTTTATGGTAATGTAACCGAACGTCTTCGTGTTCGCATCTGTGGCGGCATAGACGACCACTCTATACTTGTAGTAAGAGAGACCGGTTACCGTGACAGTCGGAGTCAGTTTTTCAAGCCCTTCGTCAATGTAGCCGTGCAGCGGATTGCCCGCAGGCGTGAGAGTTGAACAGCTATAGCTGCCGCGATGACTGGAAACCGTCACGCTGACGCCCGACTCCACGGAGGTCGCACCAGTCGAATCAACGGAGTTGACAGTGGCAAAAGTCTGCTCATTGGCATTGTTGGGGATTGTCAGGTTGTTCCAGGACACACCGGGAACTTCATAGCCCGCAAGGCCGACATCAGCAGCGGTCGTGAGACCGTTGGCATCACCGTTCGTGAAGTTTATGTTGATGGAGGGGCTGTAGGTCTTCGGCGCAATTTCGCCGGGGTCGCCGTCTACCCAGAAGATGACAACTCCGTCGGCACACTGGACGATTTCGCAGGAGCCTGCATCATCTGACGTGGTGAGCTCGGAGACAGTATTGGCAATGCTCTCGCCGGACGACCTGACGCTGTTTACGAAGACGGTCTCAAGCACCGAGTCGCCGTCCTTGACCTTGACGTCTGCGACAGCCGCAAAAGTCCTGTCGGTCGAGGAGAAGGAAACAAGCGTCTTTCTCTTAACCTTCTTCGCCGCAGGAGCAGAGAGGGCTATGTCGGCGGCTTTGATCGTGTGACTGCCGCCGGTGAGATTCTGGTAGGCAACCGACCCCTTGCCGGCGAGATGATAATAGAATGCTCCTGCCTTGGCGTAGTCGCAGCCGTAGGTAACGCCGCCTTGCGCAGCGACATAGAAGTTGATGTCGCCGCCATAATTTCCAGACCCCAGGTTTTGAATGACAAGTCTGGAATCCTTGTCTACGCTGGCGCTGCAACCGCCCTGCCACTTGTTCAACGTTGGCACCGTAAGTTCGGCGCCGCCAAACAGCCCGATGTTAAATGTCCAGCCCTCGATATCTGCCGAAAGATCCTGATCTCCGTCGACCAGCAACGAGCCGAAACATGTGGGATCACCTTGCGTTGCCGCAGCAACCTGCGGAGCTGCAGGAGGATTATCGCCATTGGCATCCTGCCAATCGGCCGCGGTCCAGGTTCCAACCCCTACGTATTTATAGGCATATGTATCGGTTTCGCCCGTAACCGGATTGATGACGCCATGCGCACTCGCCTGGACCGCCGCACAGAGGAACGCGGCGAACGCGAGGGACCTTCTCGACGATGCGAGACTATGGACGAAGCCGAAACTCATTTTGCCTTTTCGATATCGGACAGGATTCGCTGGCGGACGACTTCGGCGGCATGACGCTGCTCATCGCGAATCGCTGTCGCCACATCGTTAAGCCGCGCCTGGAGCGACTTGAAATCAAGATCGTTTTCAAGAGCCGCCCTAAGCGTCTCCTCGTCGTCGGTGCCAAGGGTTTCGCGAGCGCAGTTGATTTTATCGCGAAGCTGCGCCACAAGCCGGGACTGCACTTTACGAAGGTCGTTCTGATTCGCGAGATTGTTGTCGAGACGCGCCTTGTACTCAGGGTCGGAAAGACGCGACGGAAGCGTCGGTGGCGCGGACTGCGCGGGGCTTTCCTCAGTCGTGGCAGGCTCTTCATCGCGTGAGCAGCCAGCTAAGAAAAATGAAGCGATGACGGTTGCGCAGAGCGCAAACGCCACGAGATTTTTGCTCGTGATGGCAGTCATTTCTAGCAACGACCTTTCTTTGATTGAGAGTATGATACCATAATATCACATTCGTGGCAACTGTAGTTTACCCGTTTTTTTCGGGCGCGCACCCTCAGCGCGAGGCCGGGGCGGCACTGATTCCTATCCGGTAGAAACCCCTGTCGCCACGCGAAGGAACATCAAGCGAGATCTTTCCGCCTGTGCCGAGAACGGAGGTCCCGGGAGAAGTAACATCGCCCGGGTCAGTACCGCTCATGACCGTGTAGTACAGGCCAGGAACAGACCTCTCCACATCAACAGACCCGCCGCTTGCGGCAACCTCCTCGATGGGAATCTCCGCGACTGCTTCATCAGGCATTGTAGCCCCCTCCGCCGCAACCGCCTCAGGATCCAGTTCAAACGCAATCACGTATCTGCCGCCTTCTGCAGAGGGCGGTTTAACGACCCTTCTGAACAACTTCCTGTAATCAGCCAGGGCCTCATCCCCCAAAATGTCCGCAACCTCGTGCGGAGCCGTCATTTCAACTGCTTCCGCGGCTTCCTCGGTAGACCTTTCGGCTATTTCATCTGGCGAGACGACTTTCGGTGAAACGACACAATATTGGCCATAATCCTCACAAACCGAAACTTCATTTGATGTACATAGACGGGCAACTATCCTATCTGCAAACCTGCCGCGTTCAATGGTCAGATATCTAGGTTTGCTGCCATTGTAGGAACCTGGAGGAATCAAGGTGTTGCATATCGTAACCCCCTTATCCCTATCATCGGCCAGGCCGATTGTTATAATTCCGCTGCTGCCGCTAGGGTGGGAAAAAACCGCATCCAAAATACCCTGCGAAGAAGAACTGTATACATTGGTGATCACGCCGCCACCCATGGAATCGATGATTGTCATTGTCGCTCGATTGTGCATAATCGGGACAGAAGGTACGTCTAGAGTCAATTTATGACCAGCTATGTCAAGCATATACTCACCGTCTCTCACATCAAGGTATTTTGACCCATTCGGCTTGACTGGTGCTTCATTAAATACATAGTCATCATACATTCTGACCGCATACCGCAAACCTGACCTGCTGTCGGCAAGAGCGGCTTTCGTCACTCCTCTCAACGTGTCATAAGGTACTCCGTCTATAGTGAAGTTTACCTTGAGTGCCTTTATCTCCAAGGAGGCGCCATCTCCATTCATGAAATAAGTTCCATCTACATCACTGGCACCCACCACTGTCCAAGTATCATTCGTGTATTTATTGGAAAAATCGTAAACCACATCCGAAACTGCAATTTTTCGGCTTTCGGGGTGGAGATATATCCTGTTATCGGCCATATTCGCAGTTTCATAGGTTTTCCCGTCGATATTGAAACTTTTTATGCCCTTAGTCCATGAAATCTCAAATATTGGAGGAAGAGTGACGACTTCGGACTCTTTCGCGTCGCATATTGTAAGATCATCAATATTCCCTGCGCCCTTAAAACCTATGGAGGAGAGCTTGTTTGCGCTCGTCATATTTCTGCGGGTGCGGCTTACAAAAAACTGCTTGTTCCTAATCAGGTACTTTGAGGTCGCATTTATCCTAAGACCATCAATCATATTACCGTTGGAAGTGAGAGGCAACTTGGCATAATAATCTGAATCTGAGCACGAAACGATATTTCCGTCAATATATACAACGAAACCGAGCACTTCAGCCCCAGTATCGGCAATTACTCTGACGGTTACGCGGTACCATTTTGCAGGATCGACATTCTCAACATTCAGGCAATAGTTTGTAGCCGTATAGAATCTCGACAAAAGCTTAGGGCCAGCCGCAGTCACCACAAGATTGGTCTTATGGTTGCCATCGTCTACGATTAGCGACAACGCAAACTTTATGTCGTCCTCCAGAACCGGAACCCCCGGTTCCGCCGGAGTGAACTGAACCATCGCGTCAAAAGCCATATCGCCATTAATGTCAAAAAATCTCGGCGTTTGCCCACTATTGTCATAAAGTGTGCGATATAGCGGAGAGACCGGGGCAAAGATATGCAGGTACTTGCCAAGAGCATGCTCGGCCACAGTACTTTCGTCCGTCCCCTCGGATGCGGTGTACCACCGCCCTGTCTGGCTGTTCAGGGGCAGCTTCCCTGTTTGGTAGTTTTCAAACCCTACTTTGCTGGCGGTGTAACCCAAAGCGCCTTGCGCAAAGAATGAAATGCAAAGTATCGACAAGAGATTTTTCATACTGCCTGCTCCTTTGCCTTTAATGGGCCGTCAACTGTACGTAGGGGATACCCAGCGGAATGTCTTTCCTGTAAGGGGATGGCGGAAAACGAGTTCTTTCGAGTGAAGGTATAGGCGATTCGCCTTCTTTGCTCCATATTTGACATCGCCGACGACAGGATGGCCAGCCTCCGAAAAATGGACTCTGATCTGGTTTTTCCGGCCGGATTTCAGCGTAACCTCGACAAGTGTCGTACCTCGCCCTGCCGAAAGACGTTTCCACTCGGTTCTGGCAAACTTGCCGTCTCGAGGATCGGCTACGCTCGAAACCTTCATCGTCCTGGGATCATCCCTAAGGTAGGATTCGATGACTCCGCCCTCCTCGGCAAGTTCCCCTTCGACACGGGCGATATATCGCTTTTCGGTAAGCGCATTCCAGCTGTCTCGAATCTGATTCGCAAGCGCCTCCGATTTTGCGAACATCATCACTCCGCTCGTTTCGCGGTCCAGGCGATGCACCAGCCATACGCGTGCGCGGCTCTTCGCCTGGCCCTTCCTCACCCAGTCGTTCAGAATGTTCTCGGCCGTAAGCTGGCTTTCGCGCGCGGCGCGCCCCATGACCCGAGTGTGGGTAGTGAGAAGCCCCGCAGGCTTGTCGATCACGACAAGCTCCCTGTCTTCGTAGATTATCGGTATCGGCGGTTTCTTCAAAAAAGACTTTTTACGACCTTGTCGATTTCAGAGACTTCGGCGACCTGGTTCTGGACGACAGGCAGGGTCTCAAGGTCGCGGAAGCTCGGCGGGGGATCGTCAAGCACATCCTCGCCAAACGCACGCAGGCACGTCTCGGGAAACTTGTAAGGCGTAGCCGTGGCGGCGACAACGACCGGCGCATCGGCTTTCGGATAGCCAAGCGAGCGGGCGACATGGGTCGCGACGGCTGTGTGGGGGTCAAGCACGTATCCGCACGCCTCGCGCATGCGGCGCATCTCCGCCTCGGTCTCATCGGGCGTCGCGACTCCTCCATCGAACTCTGCGAAGAGCCGGCCCTTGGCGCTGTCGTCAAGCTCGTAGCGGCCATGTGCGGCAAGATCGTCCATGAGCCGCGCGACCTCGCCCGGATCGCCGTCGTTGAGAAGCCACAGCAGCCGCTCGACATTGGATGATTTCCTGATATCCATCGAAGGGGAGTTGGTGACCGTAAACCTGTCGCCCGGATCGTACACGCCCGTCTTCATGAACCGCGCGAGCACATCGTTCACGTTCGACGCGCAGATGAACTTCCTTATGGGCGCGCCAAGCCTCTTCGCGTAATAGGCGGCGAGGATGTTGCCGAAGTTGCCGGAGGGAACCACCACATCGAAGGTGGTCGCGAGCTGGGCGGCGGCCTTTATGTAGTAGGCGATCTGCGGAACAAGGCGGCCTGTGTTTATGGAATTTGCGCTTGAAAGCGTAACGCCGTTGGCCGCAGCATCGGCCGCCATGCCCTTGTCGGCGAAGATCCGCTTCACGGCGGCCTGCGCATCGTCGAAGTTGCCGTTTATGGCAATGGCGTGCACGTTCGCATCGGAAGGCGTCGTCATCTGGAGTCGCTGGATGCGCGAAGTGCCGACATTCGGGAAGAAGACGGCGACCTCGGTGCCATCCACGCCGGCGAAACCCTGCATCGCAGCCGACCCGGTATCCCCGCTCGTGGCGGTAAGCACGAGAACGCGGCGGCCCCCGGAGGCATATCGCATGAATACCGGGAGCATCGAGAGGGCCACGTCCTTGAAAGCGCCGGTCCTCCCGCGGAAAAGCTCGAGAACGCACATTCCGTCGGCGTCGACGAGCGGAACGGGATCTTTTTCGGGGAAGCGCGACAGGAGCCTGCCGATTGCCTCTTCACGGACGCTTTCAGGGAAATCGTCAAAAAGCCTGTCGAGCACAAACCTCTCCGCACCAGCCAGCGTCCCAAGCTCTCCCGCCTTCGCCAAAGCCACTGCGGACAAATCGGCGGACAAGCCGTTGCCCCGTCC
>Ga0310690_10008877_pt1 | contig 12686 bp, 11 predicted proteins | sample AusTroGonzalo_MG_2_FD_207661 | JGI IMG/M metagenome (GOLD analysis project Ga0310690, IMG submission 207661) | Bovine rumen microbial communities from tropical cattle in Woodstock, Queensland, Australia - Gonzalo_04 (v2) (version 2) | ecosystem: Host-associated > Mammals > Digestive system >...
AACGTATTATGTTTATTTAGAATGCCGTTGCGAAGACACAGTTACTACAATGACAGGCGAATTATATATCGACGGGGAACTGAAAGCATCAAAAGAAGCTAAATCTTGGCTGAAAGTGTTTTACGAATTCAAGTAAACCGTCAGTTCAAATAAAGGTGCTTTGGTATTATATTTGCTTGTCAGAAACCGCTGAACATCCTATTCAGCATTTGTGCTTACTAAAACTTTTAAAATGAAAAAACTTTTATCAATTGCCGCAACGGCACTTTTTGTCGCATTTTTCATTTCAAGTTGCGACGAGGACGAAGAAAGAGCGTACATAATCAAGTATGTTATGCGTGCCGATACCGATTCCGCGATTCAAATGCTATGGCCCATTCCTGAGACATGGTGTTGGGTTAAGAATTATTATGAGTGTAGCGATACAATCAAAGAAAGTGATGCAACGTATTATGTTTATTTAGAATGCCGTTGCGAAGACACAGTTACTACAATGACAGGCGAATTATATATCGACGGGGAACTGAAAGCATCAAAAGAGGCTAAATCTTGGCTGAGAGTGTTTTACGAATTCAAATAAACTATCAGTTCAAATAAATCCAGAAACATTTTGTAAACCAACTAACTAATATGAGAATACTCACTTTGTTGGTCGCCATTGCCATCGGTACGTCGGTGGTATCGGCACAAAACAAAATTACCATCAGCGGTCACATCACCGACCGCAAATCGGCAGAGACAATTATCGGGGCAACTGTGTACGACAGTGAGACGCAGCGCGGCACCGCCACCAATGTCTTCGGATTCTACTCCATCACGCTAAACGCAGGCAAGCACAATCTGACTTATTCCTATGTGGGCTGCCAGCCGCAGACGGTCAGTTTCGACGCAACGCGCGACACAGTCATCAACATCAGCCTGTCGGGAAACATTGATATTGAGGAAGTTGTGGTGACAGCCAAAAGCCGCGAGTCGGGCATCGAGTCCACCAAAATGGGCAGCATCGATGTGCCTGTCAAACTGATTCAGCACACGCCGTCGCTGCTGGGCGAGACCGATGTTCTGCGCACCATTCAGCTCACGCCTGGCGTGCAGCAGGGCGTGGGCGGCGCGTCAACCCTCTATGTGCGGGGCGGCAACGGCGACGAGAATCTGGTTCTGCTCGACGGCGCGCCAGTCTATAAAATCGACCATCTGTTCGGCTTTTTCTCGGTTTTCACGCCCGAGGCGGTTAAGAAGGTGACGTTCTACAAGACATCGTTCCCCGCTCGGTACAACGGCCGCACATCGTCGGTCATCGACGTGCGAACCAAAGACGGCGATATGAACGACTATCACGGTTCGGCATCAATCGGGCTACTCACGTCGCGCATCAATCTCGAAGGCCCGATTATCAAAGGCAAGACATCGTTCAGCCTGTCGGGGCGCACCACATACATTTCGGCGCTGACAAAACCTTTTATGGAGATGTCGGATTACAAGTTAAGTTATTGGTTTTATGATGTGAACCTGAAACTCAACCACAAATTTTCCGACAACGACCGCATCTATTTCGCGCTTTACAACGGCCTCGACAAACTGAAAAGCGAGGATTATATTGCTGAATTTACGCACCATACGGTCACGGAGGAAAGCGAAACGCCGATTGTGATTGACGGTGAATGGATTGGTCCTTATAATAGCACATCAGTTCCCGTTTCCGATTATTACGATGAGGAAATCCGCTGGCGCAATTTCATTCCGTCGCTGCGGTGGAACCATGTTTTCTCGCAGAAATTGTTTGCCAACACCACCATCAACTACAACCGTTACAAAATGTTCGTTTGGTCGTCTGACAAAAACGAGTGGCACTACAAGGATTTGAGCGCGGAAAGCAGCAGTTCGCAGTCATATAAATCAGAAATCAAGGACTACGGTGCGATTGTCGATTTCGATTATATGCCTGTGCCAGAGCATACTGTGAAATTCGGTGCAAACTACACATATCACAATTTCGTGCCCGAAACCACCAACTCGAAATACAAAAACACCGATGAGGACGAGCAGGCCGACACAGCAACCTACTACAAAGGAATGTCGGTTTTTGCCAACGAGGTTTCGGTCTATGCCGACGACGACTGGCAGATTCTTCCTAATCTGAATGCGAACATCGGCCTGTCGTACACGCTTTTTGCGCTGAAAGAGCGGAAATATCACAACGTTCAGCCGCGCCTGTCGGTCAAATACTCTCCGTTGAGTTATCTCACTTTAAAGGCCGCCTACTCGCGGATGAGCCAGTGCGTGCACCTGCTCACCTCGTCGCCGCTGGCCATGCCCACCGACCTTTGGGTGCCAATCACAAAGGATATTGAGCCTGAAACGGCCGACCAATACAGCGCGGGCGTCTACAGCACGGTGCTGTCAGGTTGGGAGTTTTCGGTTGAGGCCTACTACAAAAAGTTCAACAATGTGCTTGAGTATAAGGATGGTATGAGTTTTATGGGCTTTTCGGGTTCGTGGACCGACCTTGTGGCCGCTGGCGAGGGCTGGTCGAAAGGCGTTGAACTAATGATTCAGAAAACCGAAGGCGACCTGACGGGAATGATGTCGTACACACTCTCGAAAACCGACCGCCAGTTCAGCCGTGAGTCGGGAGTGAACGATGGCCGCCGCTTTCCGTTCTACTACGACCGCCGCCACAACTTCAACATTGTGGCCAACTACAAACTGAACGACCACATCGACATCGACGCCTCATGGACCTTCTACAGCGGTGCGCACGCCACACTCACCAACTCCAAACAGCAGATAGTCAGCCCCGATGTTATTATTGATTATCCTTCAGACAATTACGAAGTGATTGGTGAAGATTATAAGGTTCCGCGGTATACCACCACAAAAGCAGATTACACGCCCGACCGCAACAACTATCAGTTGCCCTGCACCCATCTGCTTTGCGTTGGAGCCAATTTCCACAAGCAGAAGAAGCGCTGTGAGCGGATTTTCAACCTTTCGCTCTACAATGCATATAATGCTATGAACCCGTCGTTCGTCTTTTTCAGCAATTACGATAACGATGGATACCAAATCGACAAACCAATTTTGAAAAAGGTAACTATTCTGCCTATAATACCATCATTCACACTAACATATAAATTCTAATCTAAATGAAAACTTTAATATATACTCTTTCGGTCGCCCTGATAATTTTGTGTGTAGCGTGCCAGAACGAACTGACACCCGATTTCGACGATATGAACGGTGTGCTTACCATCAATGCCTTCCTCTATACGGGGCAGGACACCAATTTTGTCTTTGTGTCGGAAACCACTGAAGATAACCCCATTAGCATTGACAATGCCACCGTGGAAATGAGCATCAACGGCAATAAGGTTGAGACCGTTGATAAGGTTTATTCAACTGGCACACGCATACGTAAAATAAATACTTACGAGAGTGTGTTTTACGACACTATTGAACCGATTTCTTACAACGGTGTCTATATGCTTACCCATCGGTTCGAGGAGGGCGATGTTGTGCGCATCGATGTCTATTCAAACGGCCGCCACGCATGGGCGGAGGAGACGGCGCCGCGCAAGGTGGAGAACCCGAAGGCCGATTTCACTTTCAGCAACCGAACGGTGAGTGTTTCTGCCAGAAATCGTTACTATAACCTTGTACATGATAGTTACGATACCTATACCGATTGGCGTTGCGCCGATTTCAAAATCACCGTGCCCGACATTTCGGCACAGGCCGACTACTACCGACTCTCAATAAACGCTGATTACAGCGAAAGAGTAACCGAATGGAAGCGGCAGAATTGCTGTTATTATGAGTGGGAGAATATCGATAGTGTTCGCGAGGCGTTGAGTGCTGATGCCGACACGGTTGTGCCCGTCAGTTTCACCGATATGGCAGGCGATACGGAAATACAGTTTTATTATCTGCAGAAAACACTCTTAAGTCACAGTCAAACCAGCCGCCAACTTGATTTTTCATATAATGGAGACCCCATTCTTTCGGAGGGCGAGATGAAAACGTCGACATCCGATGATTCTGATTTGGAATCGGATTTTCTTAATACTGTGAAAAACAAATACAAGGTGTTCTCCGACCATCGGTTCAGCAGCGGCAGTGCCGACCTGCGCATTTCGCTTCCAATGCCGTTCACTGGAAACCTCGCCGTGCCTGAAGATTTGTTTATCGAAAGCGATTATTTTAAATTGCCCGAAGAGTACCTGATCAAATCGGGAACCACTTACAACATGAAAGTCAGACTGTTGCTGCAAAGCATCAGCGAGAATCAGTTCTATTATCTGAAGGCTCTGAACGCCATTGAATCGGAAGATTACGAGGATATGGCGCAACTGTCTGGCTCACTGAAGATTCCATCGAACGTGAGTGGCGGCTGCGGCAACATCTGCATTACAACCAACACTGTGCTTGAATTCACGCTGCTCGAGAACTTTGCCCGCCCCCGCAAAATTGTTGAAGCAAAGTATTATGGCAATAACGATTGGGGCGGCTATGATTGGGAAGAATACTAATTCTCTATCTCAAACAAAATCCGCATAAACTCCTTGGCCGACAGTTTCTGATAGATGCCCTTGAGCAGGATCACCGACGGGTGCATCTGCGTTTTTTTGCCCGCGATGGGGATGGCGCGCAGTTTCTCGTGGCCGCGGATGAGCATCTCCGACATCACGGCAATCCAGTGCTCGGTCTCCACAAGGTTCATCATAATGGTCATACTCGAAATCTCAATCTGCGGCGTGACCTGCACATTGCGGCTGGCAAGCAGTTTGTCAATCATTGCTCGGGCCTGCGAGCCTACCGACGGCAGCACTAGCGGATACTGCTTCAGAATGTCAGGCGACACCTCACGTCTTGCTATAAGTGGATGCTTGTAATGGACTATTACCGAGAGGTTTGAATCGAACAGCGGATAGTACTCAATCTGGTTATCCTCATCGTCGGGGCGGTACGACAGAATAAGGTCGAGTTTGCGCTCTTTGAGCAGGTCGAGCAGTTCGTTCACAGGTCGGCTGATGACAACTAGTTTGATGTTCGGGAAGCGTTTCGAGAACGTGATGACGGTGCTTGTGAGCAGGTCGCTCAAGGTGAACACCACGCCAATACGCAGCTCTCCCGTTTGGATGTTCTGAAGGTCGCGCAGGCGCTGCACACCGCCCTCGCTGTCAGCCACGGTCTGCTTGGCATATGGCAGAAATTCGGTTCCCGCCTCGGTCAGATAGGTGCGTTTGCCGATGCGGTCGAAAAGTTGCACCTGCAGTTCGGTCTCGAGTTGGCGAATCTGCTGCGACAATGTGCTCTGTGTGATGAACAATTGGCGCGCGGCCTCAGTAAAATTCAGAATCTCAGCCGTCTTGATAAAATATTTCAATTGTCGCAATTCCATAAATCAATCGGTTTTAACTATTGTTTCAATCGAATAAATTAATTTTACAAATGTATGAAAATAAAAAGTATGCGGTAATTTTGCGCGGAAATTTGTAATTTTGTGCAAAGGGGTTGCTTATGTCAAGACAAGAGTGCATAAACGGTTTTTCAGACTATATTTTTTGGGATGTTGACAAAACATCGGTCGACCCCGTTCTGAACGCGCCTTTTTTGGTTCGGCGAGTGCTTGAATACGGACAAATTGCCGACTGGAAACATCTGCTCAAATATTATGGTTTGGAGCGGATTGCCGATGTGGCAAAGCAATTGCGCACACTCGACCCCAAGGCACTTTCTTTCATCAGCACCGTTTCCAAAACGCCAATTGACAATTTCAGATGCTACACTACACAACAATCGAACCCCGAACACTGCAACTTCTGAAACAATTGCAATCAGAACCCATTTTCAGTGGCTGTCGTTTGGTGGGAGGAACTGCACTTGCGCTCCAATTGGGTCACCGAAATTCTGTCGATTTGGATTTGTTCGGTTCTATTGCCACTTCTTCGGAAGAGATACGCGAAATCTTGTCGGCGGGGCATCAGATTAGCATCATCAAAGAATCAAAAAATATAAACATCTATGTTGTTGATGGTGTGAAGGTTGACATTGTAAACTACCGCTATGGTTGGCTTGAAGACGCAGTTAAAGATGATATAATTGTACTTGCCAGTATAAGCGATATTGCCGCAATGAAAATCGCAGCTATCATCGGCAGAGGCACTAAAAAAGATTTCATTGACCTGTTTTTCCTTCTGCGGACATTTTCTCTTCAGCAGATTTTGGATTTGTATATGCAGAAATACCCCGACGGCTCGATGTTCATTGCTATGAAAAGTCTTACTTATTTTGAAGATGCGGAATCCGACCCTATGCCGAAAATGTTCGAAAATGTCAGTTGGGAAACAGTGAAAGAATCTATTCGCAACTCCGTTGTCAATCTTTAAATTATTACGATAAATATTCTAATTATCAACCATATAAAATTATAAAAGATGAATTGGTTTACTTCGCTGTTGTTTAACGATTCGGTTGGCCGAACGGTGATGATTTTCGCTTTTGTGATTGCCATTGGCTCAATGTTGGGCAAACTCAAGTTTAAAGGCATTTCGCTCGGGTCAACGTTTGTGCTGTTTGTGGGCATTCTGGTGTCGCACTTCGGGTTCACGGTCAATGCCTCCATCCTGCACTTTATGAAGGACTTTGGTCTGATTCTATTCGTGTTCAGCATTGGTTTGCAGGTGGGACCGAACTTTTTTTCATCGTTCAAGCAGTCGGGGTTGATGCTCAACGGACTGGCGGCAGGCAGCGTGGCGCTCAATATTGCAGTAACACTGCTGATTTTCTACCTGTTAGGCGGAATCGATTTCCCGATGCTGGTTGGCGTTATGCAAGGTGCCGTAACCAACACTCCCGGCCTTGGCGCCGCTCAACAGGCCTTAAACCAATTATCGACATCAGGTGCCGGAACACCGTCAATATCACTTGGTTATGCAGTGGCATATCCGATGGGCGTTGTGGGCATCATTCTTGGAATGGTGATTATCAAACACGCCTTCAGAATTGATTATGATAAAGAGCGTGCCGCAGCCACAGGCGGCAACACCGAAGAGCCATCGCGCTGCAGCTATCGCATCACAAGCAAAGATGTGATTGGCAAGCAGATAAAAGAGATTTCGCGAATGTTCAACAAAGAAGTTGTGTTTGCCCGCATCAGTCAGGGAGGCAAAGTGTTTGTGCCAAACGGCGACACCGTGCTCAACCAGGGTGACCTTGTGCGCATCATCGCTCCAAAGCAGCGTGAGGCCGAGCTCGACGCTATGTTCGGCGAAAAGCTGACCACCGAAGAACTGAACGAGCAGACTGGCGAGTTGAAATCGCGTAAGATTCTGGTAACCAACAAGCGCCTCGACGGCAAGAGCCTTCAGAACCTGCAGCTACGCAAGGCGTTCAACGTGAGCGTGACTCGCGTTTTCCGTTCGGGTGTTGAGCTGATGGTTACACCCGAGCTTGTGCTCCACATGGGCGACAAAGTGAAGGTTGTGGGCGGCGACGAGAGCCTCGGACTTGTCGAGAAGTTCCTTGGAAACTCGGTCAAGCACCTTAACGAGCCGCATCTCTCGCCACTTTTCATCGGCATTTTCCTGGGTATTATTGTGGGCTACATTCCAATCGCCTTCCCCGGAATGCCACAGCCTGCAAAACTTGGCTTAGCTGGTGGTCCGCTCATTGTGTCATTGCTGATGGGCGCCTTTGGACATAAAATCGGACTGTCGTGCTACACAACGCAGAGTGCTAACCTGATGATACGCGAGATAGGCATATCGCTGTTCCTCGCTTGCGTGGGCCTCGAGGCTGGTGAGCAGTTCTTCAACACTCTCATCAACGGCGACGGTCTGCTCTGGGTTGGGTACGGCCTGATAATCACAATGGTGCCGATGCTCATCATCTCGACAATCGCGCGCAAGTGCTTCAAACTGAACTATTTCACCATTGTTGGTATGATTTCGGGCACCAACACCAATCCGCCCGCGCTCTACTACTCGAACATGATTGCCGAAAACGACCGCCCGTCGGTGGCCTACTCAACGGTTTATCCACTGGCAATGTTCCTGCGTATTGTGCTGGCGCAAATGCTGATACTGATTTTTGCGTGATTCTCTAATCAGTTTAACGGACTGAGCAGATAATAGCATCAGCTCCGTGCGTTTCTTTCCCACATCCTTCGTGCCTTTTCGGCCAGGGTGTCGCGAAGCCAGTCGGGCGAGACAACCTCAAGAGTATCGCCGTTGCGGAGCAGCTCCTGAAGGAAGTCGTAGGTTGGGCGGATACGCAGAGTGAAGATGCTGTAGTCGTCGTGGCACTCAACCTCCTCCTGCGACGGATGCAGCGGCAGCGAGCGCAGATAGTTGGCCTGGCTGGCGTCAACCTTCAGCCGCACGGTTTCAATCTTGTACTTGTAATCGAGAATGACGCCAAAGCAGCCGCGGAAATAGACATCGGAGTTGAAATCTTTGGGGCAGGTGTATTTTTTATTTGTGAGGTTGAGGCTGATGATGCGGTCGAGCCCGTAGATGCGGATGGTGTCGTCGCCCTTTCCGTAATCGTTCCTGCCCACCACGTACCAGCGCTGCTTGAACAGCTTTATGCAATACGGCTTCAGATTGAAGGTTTTCTCCTCGTTGCTGTGGAAGCTTTTGTGAGTGACTTCCAGCACGCGCCCTTCCTTCATCGACCTCAAAATCGTTGACAGGAATTTTTGGCTCGATGGAATATCCTCCAGCAGAATGCGGTCGCTCAGCGATTTGTTGTCGAGCAGCGTCTCGTTCACCGACATCGCGTCGAGCAGCCAGCGGTGGAACTCATCCATTTCATTATCAAGGTAATATGTATAGCCGCCCTTTGTGTTGCACTCAATGTTGACGTCGAGAATATCCTCAATCGCTGTTTTCCAGTCGTGGAAAGTGCGGCGCGGCAGGTCGCTTTCAAATCTTTTGCGGTAGCGCTCCTGAATCTCGTTGAGCGTTATCTTTCCAGCCTCGTAGATGGTTCTGATAAGCCAGAAATATTTTGCGTACTGGTTTTGTGCCATAGTTAAAGTTTTAAGTTAATAGATTTATTGAAATTGTCTTGATATAAATGTTTTAACCGATAATGCTTGTTGTTTTGTTCCGTTTGTCTCAATACAAATATATGATTTTTAAAAGCATATTTGAAGAACAATTGTTTGCGGCTGAATAAACCGATGTATTTTTACACGTGAGTTTTGATTAAAGAACTTTGATGACTGATATTTCGAAAATAAGGATTTCGTTGGCTCCGATGCAGGGATTCTCGGACGTCATTTACCGTTCGGCGATAAGCAAAATCGGCGGTATCGACTATTTTTACGCGCCGTATATCAAGGTTGAGAACGAGTCAATCAAGCCGAAAAGCCTTGCCGACATCGCGCCTGAGGCAAATGACGGAATTGTGGTGGTGCCGCAGGTGATGGCCAACAAAGCGGCCGATATTCTCCATGTTGCCGATGCCGTAAAAGCAATGGGCTACGCGGAACTGAACTGGAATCTCGGCTGCCCGTTCCCGATGGTTGCCAAACGGCGACTGGGGGCAGGGCTGCTGCCTTATCCAGAGGTTATCGACAGCGTTCTCACTGAAGTTGAGGCGCAGAACGATGTTGCTATTTCGGTAAAGATGCGGCTGGGCTATTTGTCCGCTGACGATATCTGGCCAGTGCTCGATGTCCTTAACAACCACCGAATCAAGGAGATAATCGTTCATCCGCGCATAGGCAAGCAAATGTATAATGGCGAGGCCGATAGAAGCATTCTGCCAACAATTATTGAAAAATCGGCGCGCCCGGTGGCTTACAACGGCGACATCCGCACAGCCGAGCAGGCCCGCAGTCTGATAACGGAAAACCCGACGGTGAGCCATTTGATGATTGGTCGGGGACTGCTGTGCAATCCGTTCTTGGCCAGCCAGATAAAAGGTGCTGAGCCAAACAAATTTATCAAGCGCAACCAGTTGATGAACTTCGTTGGCACCATTGCCGAACGGCAGCTCGACCGCCTTCAGGGAGCGGGGCATTTTCTGCAGAAGATGACAACCTACTGGGAATACTGGTCGCAGATGTTTGCCGACGCCCACCGAGCCTTGAAAACTGTTAAAAAGTGCCATACCATCGAAGAGTATACCGACAAAGTTCAGGACATTGTTCTCGGGTGGGAGTTGGTGATATAATAAGATATAAAGCAGAATGTTCAATAGTATTATTTAAAGCAATACATGAAGAAGTGGTGGGCATCGGTTTTGAGAATTGTTGTGGCGGCACTCTCGCTGGCATTCATTGGCTGGAAGGTTTATGAGCAGCTGACCAATGGAGAGCCTTTTGTGGCATTTGCTCCGAAATCCGCTCCGCTGCTTGCCGCCGTGCTGCTCATGCCGCTCAACTGGTTTTTGGAAACGCACAAATGGAAGATTCTGACTGCTCATCTCCAACAACTTACAATGGGAGAGTCGCTCAAATCGGTTTTGTCGGGGCTGGCGGTTTCAATGCTCACACCATATCGTGTGGGCGATTTTGCAGGACGCATTGCATGGCTCAAGCCTGAAAATCGTACCTCGGGCGCAATGTCCGACTTTGTGGGCGGATTTGCCCAGATGCTTGCCATTGCTCTGCTTGGCGTTGTGGCCTTCTGCATGCAGCCCGTGCTGCCCGATTTTTTGGAGTGGTTTGGTCAGCATTATGCTGCGACTGCCGCCGTGCTTGTTGCGCTGGCGGTTGCTTTGTGCGGAATCTATTTCTTTGTTGGCGCGGTGGCAAGGCGGTTCAGTTTCAGCCGTTGGCCGTGGTTCGAGAGGTTTGTTAAGGCAGCAGGGCAGCACAGCCAGAGTCAACTTGCAAAATCGCTGTTTTTATCGCTTTGCCGTTCAGCAGTTTTCATTCTTCAGCTTCAACTGATGCTTCAGTCCGTCGAGGTCGATTTGTCGGCCATTGATGCTTTCCGTTCCATAGCGCTCATGTATTGTTTTGTGTCTGTTATTCCTTCGTTTGCCCTTGCTGAGTGGGGCGTGCGCGGCTCAATGGCGCTGCTTTTCATCGTGCCCCTGGGCGGGCAGCCAACGCAGATTGTTGCTGCAGCCGTTGCTCTCTGGCTTGTGAATGTGGCCGTGCCAGCCGCTTCGGGCGCTTTCATAACCATGCTGAGGCGCAAATAGAGTAGGCACAAAAAAAGAACATCGTTGCAGAACCGAATCCGCAACGATGTTCAAAAAATCAATCTAAATTATTCTGCTACAAATTATTGTGCACCAAAACCCTTAACTGCACCGAAGAGTTTCATCAGGTTGTCAGAGTAAGGATATTTGTTAGCGTACATCGAAACTTTCGATTGGATTGAACCAACTTGATTCATACCCATAGCCGAACGGAATTGGTTGGCCGGTGAGTTCGGGTTGTAGTCAGTTGATTCAGTGTAAGAAGCTGAAAGGAAGCCCTGCAGGTAAGCGTTGTCAAGAATACCTTTGAAAACGCTTGGGTCAGACATCGATACGTTCTTGCTGCAGCTCTCGATACCATCAACATCCTCGAAATCCTCGAATGCCTCGTCTTCAACCTTCAGGTATTTAACTGACGGGCTAACAGTGTAGCTAACGTCACCCTTCTTGTTGAGGAAGAACATGTTCTCGTTGAGAGTAACCTTTGCCTCGCCTTTGCGGTTGTTCATGCTGTTGTCGAATGCTGACATAATGCTCAAGCCAATAAGGTTGTGGCTGATGTTAGCGTCAACTTTGCTCAAAGCGCGAACGCCGTAGCCCATATCGCCGAAGTCTTTAGTGCGGCTCCATGTGAAGAGAACAGTGTTGTACTCGAAGTTCAGGCGGGTATCGAACACCTTTGCGCTGCGGCACGATACGTTGCAAGCCATCATACGGGCGTTGATAATCAGGTTGTTCTTGATGTTGACAACACCTCTCAGGTGGTTGAGGTTGATGGCATAGAACGAGCTGTTCAGAATCAGGCAGTTGGTGATGGTGAAGTCGCCGGTGGTGTTACCATAGATGGCATATTTCTTCAATGATGCGAATGGATAGTCACCTTTGGTAGGAGGCTCGAGCCAGTAACCAGTCTCAACACCCTCTGGTTTGCCCTCTCTCGGGTGGTAAGCGTTAACCTCGCTGTGGTCGATAAAGAAACCGTCGAATACGGTTTTACCATTGTCGTCAGTAAGAGTGAACTCAACAGTACCGTTTTTCGGAGGAGTTGCATTCTGCTCCATTTTCGGTCTGATGATTGATTGGTTCTTCTTGAAATCGCGTGTTTTGAAGTCGGCAGAGTAGCCACCGTAAAGCTCAACAGCTTTGGTGATTTCAATGTGGCCAACACCAGCTTTGCCACCGTAAACACCTGCGGCAACAAGAATCTTGTCACCAGGAGCGGCTTTGTCAAGAGCGCCGTAGATGGTTTTTAACGGAGCTTCCGGAGTTGTTCCCTCATTTGCTTTTGCACCGCTGGGCGATACATACCACGTAGTGGCAAATGCCGGCACACTCATGGCTGCTGCCATGCACAATGCCATAACTTTTTTCATCTTCATTTTTCAAAAATTTTAAATTAATTAATCTATAATTCCACTTTCGTGAAAAACGTCACAATAGTACGGTTTTTTGTGGAATTTTAGCAATAGGTATTTATACCTATATCGGGTAAGTGGTTGATAACTAAAAAGAAAAAAAATGAA
>Ga0310690_10008880_pt1 | contig 12683 bp, 10 predicted proteins | sample AusTroGonzalo_MG_2_FD_207661 | JGI IMG/M metagenome (GOLD analysis project Ga0310690, IMG submission 207661) | Bovine rumen microbial communities from tropical cattle in Woodstock, Queensland, Australia - Gonzalo_04 (v2) (version 2) | ecosystem: Host-associated > Mammals > Digestive system >...
TACTGTCTCATCGCCAACCCCGTAGCCGAGACCTATTATAATGACCATATTCAACTCAGTCCCAACCTCACTTCTACCAACCTCCTCGACGGCAACTACGATCTCTATAGTTGGGACTACACCTCATTCGACGGCCTCGCCTGGAGAAACTACGAATACCTCACAAACCAATACAACGGACGATTCAATTTCATCAATGGTCAGGCTTACCTCTATGCTAACCGTGATGACATCGAAGTCACCTTCACTGGTACCGCGCGAGCCAACAATGTAGACGAAGAGATTACTACCGATTTCGGTTCTACCCAATACAGCTTCAATGGATGGAACCTCATCGGTAACCCCTTCGTGTGCGATGTCTACCTCAACGATGCTACTTCCGCCGATATGGCCTTCTACCGTATGAACGACGGAGGCAACGGCTTTGTCACAGCAACGGGAGCCATTCACCCCATGGAAGGCATCTTTGTGCAAGCCACCGCGGAAGGACAGACCTTCAAGTTCAGCCGTAATTACATTGAGGACAACAGCAGAGGCAAACTGAACATCAGTGCGAGCGAAGCGAAGCGTTCCATAGTCCTCGACAACGCACTCATTCGTTTCGACGAGGGCAACACCCTCGAGAAGTTCACCTTCCGCCAAGGTAGCACTAAGGTCTACATCCCCATGGAGGGCAAAGACTACTCCGTGGTCAAAGCAGGTGAAGTGGGCGAGCTACCCCTCTGCTTCAAGGCTGCCAAAAATGGTAACTACACACTGAGTTTCAACCTTGAAAGTCTCAGCCTCAGCTACCTCCACCTCATCGACAACATGACCGGTGCCGACGTCGACATGCTCGCCAACCCGAGCTACAGCTTTAACGCCCAGACCACCGACTATGCCAGCCGCTTCCGCCTGGTGTTTGCCACCGGCAGCAGCGTTGACGGCGACAACTTCGCCTTCATCAACGGCATGGGCAACCTCTGCATCTTCGGCATCGAAGGCGAAGCCACCGTTCAGGTGATGGATGCCCTCGGTCGCATGGTCAGCAGCAACACCTTCAGCGGCAGCTACGAGCAGAAGCTCAACGTCGCTCCTGGCGTCTACATGATCCGCCTCATCAACGGCAACGACGTGAAAGTCCAAAAGATCGTTGTGAAGTAATTTTAATCTAGTATAAACAACAATAAAACATACATACGATGAAAAAGCTAATCTTAACCACAGCAATCATCCTCGGACTGGGACTCACCTCGTTCGCCGATCCTAACGGCGGAGTGTTCCAACGCGGCAACGAAACGACAAACGAAGGTAGTTCGCTCTTCTCGCCCCGTCTGCCTGCCCACGGACAAGACACCAACCAGCCCGCGCCCCTCGGCACTGGTGTGATGGTGCTCACCGCCCTCGGCGCAGCCTACCTCGTCGGCAAACACCGCAAGGAAGAGTAGTTTAATTAAGATGCAACCTTTTAATAAGAGCCCGAAGCAAATGCTTCGGGCTCTTATTTTATCCCAGTAACGAACGCCAACGTGTACAATAACAGTATCATCATCTGCAGAGCGCCCACAATCACAACATGTTGTTCAAAAACTCTAGAAGCTTTTGAACAGCCCTACCTCTGTGGCTGACAACATTCTTCACCTCATGACCTAATTCGGCGAAAGTCTTATCATAGCCTTCGGGCTGGAAGATAGGGTCGTAGCCGAAGCCCTCGGTGCCGCGTTGCGTCTCGGTGATAAGGCCATCACAGCGTCCCTCAAAGTAGTATGACTTGCCAGCAAGGTTCAGGGCGATGATGGTGCGGAAACAAGCCTTGCGGTTCGACTCGCCTTTCATTGCAGCCAACATTTTATCTACATTGTCCTGATAGCTACAATGCTCTCCTGCATAGCGTGCCGAATACACGCCGGGCGCCCCACCCAAGGCCTCTACCTCAAGACCCGTGTCGTCGGCAAAGCAATCCACGTGATAGTTGTTAGTCACATAGTCCGCCTTGATCTTGGCGTTACCTTCAATGGTGTCCGCATCTTCTATAATCTCCTCATGGCATCCAATGTCGTCGAGACTCAGCACCTCGTAACGGCCTTCCATGATTTCGCGCATCTCGCGCAGTTTGTTCTTATTATTGGTGGCAAATACAATCTGTTTCATAAGCTCCAGTCGATTGGTGTGATTCCATGTTCTTGTAAATAGCGATTAGTTTGTGAGAAATGGCGGCAGCCAAAGAAGCCCCTGTGAGCCGATAGCGGCGAGGGATGTACTGTAGTCAGCACTAAATGACGACGTTCATCGATAAGGCTCCGTTTTGCTATGGCGTAGTTGCCCCAAAGCAGGAAGACGAGATGCTCGCGTCGCTCCGACAGGGCACGTATGGCCGCATCGGTAAACTGTTCCCATCCGTGATGTGAGTGCGATGCCGCCTGACCCGCCCGCACCGTCAGCGAGGCATTGAGGAGCAATACCCCCTCGCATGCCCACTTCTCCAGATTACCCGAACGGGCCATAGGTATGCCAAGATCGTCATGCAATTCCTTGAAGATGTTTTGTAAACTGGGTGGGAAAGGCACCCCATCGGGCACCGAGAACGAAAGACCGTGAGCCTGCCTCGGTCCATGGTAAGGGTCCTGTCCCAAGATGACGACTTTCACTTTGTCAAAAGGCGTCAGGTTGAAGGCGTTGAAGATAAGAGGTCCAGGGGGATAGACAGCATACTGCCGCTTCTCACTAAGGAGGAAAGCCTTCAGGTCAGCGAAGTAGGGCGCCTCAAACTGGGGCTGCAACACCTCGTACCAACCTTGTTCTATTTCAGGTTTTTTGACTTGCATAATACGCTCATTGAAATTTTCTGCAAAGATAAAACAATATATCGGACTTTTTTCCGTAAATTTGCAGTCTAAAATTCATTCCGATGAAAAGAAGAATCGCCATCGCATTGTTAGTCGCCTTTGTTTCAGGCATCATCATGACCTCTTGCAGGTCCAACTCAAGCTGCCCGGCCTACGGCGAGTCACAGAAATACGTGAAAGAGACGCGCTATTAATTATAATAAGGTGTCAGGTGCCATGAATGCCCACTTGAGACCCGTGTTGCGCATCGTCATGCTCACGCTTTTCGGAGCGTGCGCTTTTTTGTTGCCTGCACAAGAGATTGCGGTACAGGACGAGGAAGACAAGCCCATCGAGGAGCGCATTGTCTACAGCCGTCAGTCTACCACCCACATTGCCGTTCACTCGCAAGGCTTCGGTGCGGGATTCAAGACAGGTCGAATCCGCACCATCAATCGCACCACACTCTGGGAAGCTGAAGTGGTCTCGCTCCACGCCCTGAACGAAATCATGACCGTCAATCTGGCGAGCTATTCCGTCCGGCCTTACATCTACGGCAAGCTCAACAGCACCTATGTGGTGCGTTTCGGCTACGGCGAGGAACGCCGAATCTACGGCAAGCCCTATTGGGGTGGTGTTGAGACGGATTGGACCTTTGAGGCCGGTGCCTCACTGGCCTTGCTCAAGCCGTACTATTATTACGTAGTGGTCTATTACCCAACCAGTCAGGGATACGAGCAGATTATTGACGAGCAGACCTTCGACCAACATACCCAATGGGGCGACATTGTGGGCAGGGCTCCCTTTACGAGAGGCATAAGTGAAACTCGTTTTTCGCCAGGTGTCCATGCCTCTGCGGGACTCAAGTTCGAGTTTGGAGGGTCGCGCACCCACATACAGGCTCTCCAGGTCAAGGTTGTTGCTGAGGGATTCCCCATGGGGGTCCGCATCATGGACGGACAGCGCAACCCCTGGTTCTACCTCACCCTACATCTGTCGTACAGCTGGGGCTCGAGGTTCAATAAATACTAATATGAGAAAAACTATCTCCTTTTTTATTTGTGTTTTTTTGTTCATTGGCGCATGGGCGCAGGATATCCACATCCTCCCTACCCCGCAGCAAGTAACATTACAGCATGGTCAATTCCTCTGGGATGCTGACGTCGTACTAGCCTACGATGCCGCCGATGCCGAAATCAGTCAAATCGTCTCCATGCTCCGCCAAGACCTTGACCGCATCAATGGCAAGGCCGTTCCGTTTGCCCGTGGCAGTGTCAAAGGGAGGCATTATATCGAACTGTTGAAGACCGACCACCTTGGCGTGAGTGAGAATGAGAACCAGGCCTACCGCCTGACTATCACATCCTCCTTCATCCGTATGGAGGCCACCACCTCGACAGGGCTGTTCTACGCCACCCAAAGCCTCAAACAGCTCTACCGCCATGCCTTGCTCACCAGTCAGAACGGCAGCATCACCCTGCCTTGCATGACCATCACCGACTGGCCCAACTTCAGACTGAGGGCGTGGCAAGACGATATCAGCCGCGGCCCCATAGTCAGCATGGACTATCTCAAACGCCTCATCCCCGAGATGGCGAAGTGCAAGCTTAACGCCTTCTCGCTCTATACTGAACATACCTTCAAGACGAAATGCCACCCAGACCTGGCTCCCGCTGATGCCTTCACCGCAGAGGAGATACGCGAATTAGAGGAATTCTGCAGACCCTATCACATCCACATCATAGGCAACCAGCAGTGCTTCGGACACTTCGAGGAGATTCTGTGCAATCCTTTCTACAGCGACTTGGCCGACACACGCTGGAACCTCAATCCCGCCAACGAAGACAGCTACAAGTTCCTGGAAGACCACCTGAAAGAAGTAGCAAAAGCCTACAAATCACCCTATTTCAACATCAACTGCGACGAGACCGAAAGCCTTGGACAAGGTTATGCCAAGGCGTATGTCGACTCGTTAGGAGCCACCACGGTCTACTACCAGCACGTCAACCGCGTCAACCGCATGCTACGCCCCTATCGCAAGCGCGTGATGATGTGGGGTGACATCGCCGCATCGCATCCCGAGATCCTGAAACACCTCGACAAAGACATCAACCTCATCGCCTGGAGTTATGTGGGTATAGACAGTTTCGACGATTTCCTGAGACCCTACACCACATCGGGACTCAACTTCTTCATCGCCCCAGGCGTGAGCCTTTCTGAGAAGGTGTGGCCCAAACACTACGAGTTTCAGGCCAACATCCGCAACCTCTGCCGCGACGGCTACCGCGCAGGTGCCGCAGGAGTCATCAACACCTGCTGGGACGACTTCGGCGAATCGCTTACCAACTGTGCCCTCTATGGTCTGGCCTACGGTGCCGAAATGAGTTGGAACCCCATCAAGGACACCCAACCTGCCGCTGCGGACAAGGAGACGGCCAACCGCCACATCGAGGAGAACTTTTGCCTTCATTACTTCGGCTGCCTCAACACCGAACCACTAAAACGTCTTAACGAGCTGTCGCTGCTCACCCAGCACGATCACCTTGGCAAATTCACCGCCTTGACGGAACCTGTCTCGGTCTTCTATCCCGCCATTGTGGGCGATTCTGTGAAAGACATCAATAATAGTCTTGCGCATAGACTGCATGAGTTGGGAACATCCTTTGAGAACTGCCGCAAAACGGTGAAGGACAAAGCCAATGTAATAGACAACGCCCTCTATGCCACGCACCGCATGGAGTGGTGTGCAAGACGCAATGTCCTTCGCTGCCTGCTCTACAGCACCGCTGCCAACCCAACCGAGGAAAACGTAGCTGAATGCAAAACCTTGACGCGCAGTCTCATCGACGACCTACACAAGTTGAAGAAAGAATACCTCACTGTGTGGAACCTTGAGAGCCGCCCCTATTGGCTTGAGGTCAACATGAAGAAATACGACGATGTGGCCCGCGAGCTGCAGACACTGGAATATCGGCCCTATATCGAACCCGTGACTGACTCCGTCGGACAGTGCTCAGTAGCCCTATACACTTTGTATGGCAATCAGCCTATTCATTACACCCTCGATGGCAAGGAGGTCACCCCAAGCGACCCTGTCTATACCCTTCCCGTGCAACTTATTCGCCACACTTTGGTCAAAGCAGCCTGCTTCAATGCGGTGGGTGAGGCTGTGCGCAGCGAACGTTACTTGCTGTGCCACAAAGCTATGGGACGCTTGAAACAGCTCAACAGCCCGGCAGGCAACTACCGTCCCGAGTACTCGGGCGGCGGCGATGGAGCTTTGGTAGATGGCCTCTTGGGTTCAAACGACTATATGGACGGACGCTGGCAGGGCTTTTACGGCATCGATGCCGACTTGGAAATCGACCTCGGCAAATGGTCAAAAGTGAGCAGCCTCGACATCGGCTTTTTGGTGAACGCCCACGACTGGATCATGCGTCCCGACACGGTGGAGGTTTATCTTTCCAATAACAACAAGGACTACCGTCTTTACAAAGCTTTCCCGCTGCAAACTGAGGTAGAACGTGCTGGCAACTACACCTTCCGCGAACGTTTTGAAACGCCTGGACTTTCCACCCGTTATTTACGTGTGGTCATAAAAAACCCCGGGCAGCTGCCCGAAGGCCTGCCCGGAGCGGGTTTCGATTCCTGGATTTTTATGGATGAGATTGTGGTGGAATAAGTTTATTCCCCCAGCAAGTGCTTAAACAGGAAGTTGTCAATCTTGTTGAACAGGTGCATACGGCACTCGCCTGAGCCGTACTCATAGCCACCGTAGATACCGTGGTTCTTGTTGGGATAAATCATCAGGTCAAACTGCTTGCCGTTGCTGATCATCGCCTTGATGAGTTCCATCGCGTTCTGATAGTGTACGTTGTCGTCGCCGCTACCGTGACAGAGCAGGTAGTTGCCCTTGATGAGTTCGGTGTTGTGTACAGGCGAGTTCAGGTCGTAGCCATCAGGGTTCTCCTGCGGGGTACGCATGAAACGCTCGGTGTAGACGTTGTCATAATAGCGCCAGTTGGTCACAGGGGCCACTGAAACAGCGGTGCTAATCACGTCTGCGCCTTTGGTAATACCGTTGGCTGCCATGAAGCCGCCGTAGCTCCAGCCGTAGATACCGATTCTGCTTGCATCCACGTAAGGTTGCTTGGCCATATACTTGGCAAGGGTAATCATGTCCTCAGTCTCGTACTTGCCGAGCTGCAAATAAGTCATTTTCTTGAAGACCTCGCCTTGGGCGCCGCTACCTCTATTATTAATGGACACGCTGATGATGCCGTGCTGGGCAAGGAGCTGCATCCACCAGTAGTCGCTGTCGGCCCAAGCGTTGTTCACGGTCTGGTGTCCAGGACCGCCGTAGACGTAAATCAGCACAGGATATTTCTTGGAAGGGTCGAAGTCGGGAGGCAGGATTTGCCATGCGTCCACGTCCACTTGGGTGCCGTCGGGCAAGGTGAAGGCCGGGTCGCTGATCTTCATAAGTTTCTTCTCGCCGAGGTTGAAAGTGCTCAGCTTCTCGGCAAACTCATGGTTGTCTTCCAATACGCGCACCAGCTTGCCTTTGTTGGTGTAGAGTTCAAACTGGCGCGGCTGGGTGATGGAGCTGTTTATATTGATAAGATAGCTGAAGTCGTTGCTGAAACGTGCATCGTTGGTGCCTACCCTACCAATCACCTCACGCATCTGTCCTTTCAGGTTGACCGCATAAATCTGACGGTCGGTGGCAGCATTCTTGGCGGCTTGGAAGTAGACTTCCTTGCCGTCGAAGCCGTACACCTTGGTCACGTCCCAAGGACCATCGGTGAGCTGCTTCACCAAAGTACCGTCCAATAAGTAAAGGTAGATATGGTTGTAGCCGCTCTTCTCCGAAGTCATCAGGAAGCTGTTGCCGTCGTCGAGGAAATGCCAGTCGTCGGTGATGTCGATGTAATAGTCGTTGGTCTCGTCATAGAATACACGGCTCTGGCCTGTGGTGGCGTTGGCAGCCAGAATCTCAAGGTGGTTCTGATGGCGGTTGAGGCGCTGGATGGCCAAAATGTTGGCATCCTTCGTCCAGGCGATGCGGGGCAGGTAGATGTCAATCTCTTCGCCAGTGTCCATCTTCACGGTCTTGCCGCTCTCAAGGTCATAGACGTAGATGCCTACAATGGAGTTGTCCTCACCAGCCTTGGGGTACTTGAAGCTGTACCATTCGGGATAGAGACCCTCAAACTCCTCCATCTGGAACTCGCGCACGTTGCTCTCGTCAAACTTCATGTAGGCAATCTTCTTGCTGTCGGGCGACCAATAGAAGCCCTGCGAGAAGCTGAACTCCTCCTCGTAGACCCAGTCGGGGGCACCGTTGATGATGTGATTGTACAGTCCGTCGTCGGTGAACTGACGTTCCTCGCCGGTGTTCAGGTCTTTGATGAACAAGTTATTATCGCGCATGAAAGCTACTTTGGTGGCATCGGGCGAGAAAGTGGCAAGACGCTGTTTCCCGTTGTCCGACAAGGGCTGCAAGGTCTTGGTCTTGAAGTCATATATATAATAGGTGGCATGGAACGAGTGGCGATAGATGCTCTCCATGTCGGTGACGCAAAGCATCTTGTCCTCATTGTCGCTCAACTCGTAGTTCTGCAGGGCGATGGGCATGTCTGCATCATTCATCACAAGGTCGGTGATGCTGAACAGCGTGTTGGCCAGCTTTCCGGTCTTGTAGTTGTAGATGTTGAGCTGGCCTTTCTCGAACGAGGCGTAGGTCTTGCCATCTTTCATCGAGTTCATGCCACGGACGCTCTTTGCGTAGAAGGTTCCGCGCTGATAAAGGTCTTCCAATTCGAAATTCTTCTTTTCCTGGGCCGAAGCCACAATCGTTCCAATAACAAGGAACAGACTGATAAACAAGTATTTAATTTTCATAATGAATAGATTTGTTGGTACAAAGATAGATTTTTTTCAAAAAAACGCCGAAAAAAAGTTGGAGGTTTGGAAAAAAGCCGTACTTTTGCAGCCGCAAATCGAGAGATTAAAGCAGATAAATGGGACGGTAGCTCAGTTGGTTTAGAGCGCATGCTTGACAGGCATGAGGTCACAAGTTCGATCCTTGTTCGCCCCACAGAAACGCCTAAGGCGTTTTTTCTTTGAAAGGAGGGACGTTAGCCCAGTTGGTTTAGAGCGCTGCCTTCACACGGCAGAGGTCACTGGTTCGAGTCCAGTACGTCCCACAAAAAGCGGTCAAAAAACATTGACCGCTTTTTTTATTTGCATATGTCACACTAAACCTCTATCTTTGCCGTTCCAAACGTTAGATTAAACCTAAATCAAACAGACATGATGCAAAACAATATCGTCCCCGTCGACTTAGCGAAGAAGCTTTTTGCCGATAGTGGTCTGCCGTGCATCGGCAGGGCGGGTATCCGCGAAATCAACAAATTAGCCCGCGACATGGAAGCCGCCAGCGGCAAGAAGTTCATCCACATGGAGATTGGCAACCCGGGTCTGCCCGCCGCCAAAGTGGGCGTTGAAGCCCAAATCAAGGCCCTGCAGGATGGCGTGGCCGCCAACTATCCGCCCATCGACGGCGCTCCTATTTTAAAGAAGGAAGCCTCGCGCTTCATCAAGAATTTCCTTGACCTCGACGTTGATGCCGCCAACTGCATCCCCACCGTCGGTTCCATGCAAGGCGGTTTCGCCTCGTTCATGATTTGCGGTCACACCAACGCCAAGAAGAACACCATGCTCTTCATCGACCCGGGCTTCCCGGTACACAAGTTCCAGAACAAGGTGCTGGGCATCCCGATGGAGCATTTCGACATCTACGAGTACCGCGGCGAGAAGCTGCGCGGCAAACTCGAAGACGTTTTGAGCAAGGGTAACATCCACAGCCTGCTCTACTCCAACCCCAACAATCCCACCTGGGTGTGCCTCACCGACCAAGAGCTGCGCATCATCGGCGAGCTGGCCAACAAGTATGACGTCATCGTCATGGAAGACCTCGCCTACTTCGGCATGGACTTCCGCAAGGACTACAGCCACCCGGGCGTGGAGCCCTTCCAACCCACCGTGGGCAAATACACCGACAACTACATCCTGATGATTTCGAGCTCGAAGGCCTTCAGCTACGCCGGCGAGCGTTGCGCCATCATCGGCCTCAGCAACAAGCTGGCCGCGCGCCACTATCCCGACCTGAAAGCCTTCTGCGGACAGGAGGTCTTCCTGCGCGCCTTCCTCTTCGGTGCCCTGCACCCGCTGAGCTCAGGCACCTCGCATTCGGCCCAGTACGCACTGGCCGCCGTGTTGAAGGCTGTCAACGACGGCACCTACTGCTATCGCGACGACGTGCTGGAATACGGCCGCAAGGCTGAGCTGATGAAGAAAGCCTTCACCGACAACGGCTTCTACATCACCTACGACGAGGACTGCGGCGAGCCCATTGCCGACGGTTTCTATTTCACCTTCTGCTATCCCGGCTTCACCGGCGCCGACCTCGTGGAAGAGATGCTCTACTACGGCGTCTCCGGCATCTCGCTCGACACCTGCGGCAGCACCAAGCAAGGCATCCGCGCCTGCTCGTCGCTCATCCAAAGAGAAGAGATTCCCGTGCTGGCCGAACGCCTGAAAGCCTTTGCCTTGGACCATCCAGTGAAGTAAATTGATTTATTTTCGAAAAAATACACAAAAACGTGTCACGATATAGTAAAATTCCCTAATTTCGTGGCTCATTAAAAACGAACACAACAAACTCTAAAATCTAATCAATATGGCAAAATTCAGAGGAGCCATCGTTGTTGACATTGAGCGTTGCAAAGGCTGCGGCGTATGCATCACAGCCTGCCCGTGCAAAGTCATCGAACTGGCAAAAGAAGTTAACGGAAAAGGTTACAATTACGCCTTCATGGCGAACCCCGAAGCCTGTATCGGCTGCGCTAGCTGCGGCATCACCTGCCCCGACGGCGTCATCAAGGTTTACAAGAAAGCCCTGTAATCAAAACCTATTGTCTAACAAATCAAAAAATCTTACATAATGGGAGAATTAAAACTGATGAAGGGTAACGAGGCATTGGCCGAGGCCGCCATCCGCTGCGGCGCCGATGCTTATTTCGGATATCCTATCACCCCCCAGTCGGAAGTGATTGAGTATCTGTCGGAACAGAACCCTTACGAACGTACCGGTATGGTCGTTCTTCAAGCTGAAAGTGAATTGGCAGCCATCAACATGGTGTATGCCGCCGGTGCAGCCGGAAAGCGCGTCATGACCTCTTCCTCCAGCCCAGGCGTGTGCCTGAAGCAGGAAGGCCTGGCCTACATCGCCGGCGCCGAGGTGCCTTGCGTCTTTGCCGACGTCGTCCGCGGCGGCCCGGGCCTGGGTACCATCCAGCCCTCACAGGCCGACTATTTCCAGAACACCAAGGGTGGCGGCAACGGCGACTACCGTAACATCGTCCTCGCCCCCGCCTCCGTCCAGGAGATGGCCGACTTTGTGCCGCTGGGCTTCGACCTCGCCTTCAAGTATCGCATGGCAGTGTGCATCCTCTCCGACGGTGCCATAGGCCAGATGATGGAAAAGGTGGTCATGCCCGAGCAGAAAGCCCGTATGACCGAAGAAGAAATCAAAGCCAAGTATCCTTGGGCACTGACAGGCCGCAAGCGTGGCACGCAACACCGCGTGATCACCAGCTTGGACCTTGATTCGGCCCGCATGGAAGAGCACAACCGCGCCCTGCAGCGCAAGTATGACGAAGTGACCAAGAACGAGGTTCGCTACGAGATGATTGACTGCGACGATGCCGAATACGTATTCGTTGCCTACGGCTCCAGCGCCCGTATCGCCCAGAAGTCGGTGCAACTCGGTCGCGCCGAGGGTCTGAAAGTCGGTCTGCTCCGTCCCATCACCCTGTGGCCTTATCCCAGCAAGGCTATCGCCCAACTCATCGACAAGGGCGTCAAGGGATTCCTCTCAGTCGAGCTGAGCTGCGGTCAGATGATTGAAGACGTGCTGCTGGCTTGCAACGGTCGCGTGAAGGCCGAGCATTTTGGCCGCGTCGGTGGTATCATCCACACCCCGGAAGAAGTTCTCGAAGCTATGAAGAAACAAATTATAGGAGAATAAGACAATGGCAGAAATCACATTACAAGATATCATCCAGCCCGAAAATTTGGTTTACGAAAAATCAAAGCTGCTGACTGAAAAACCTTTCCACTACTGCCCCGGCTGCGGTCACGGCACTGTGCACCGCATCATCGCCGAAGTGCTCGAAGAGCTTGGCGTTGACGACCGTACCATCGGTGTCTCCCCCGTGGGTTGCGCTGTGATGGCTTACGACTACTTCGACGTCGACTTCGTTGAAGCCGCCCACGGCCGCGCCCCGGCGTGCGCCACGGGTATCAAGCGCGTGTGGCCCGACAAGGTCGTGTTCTCCTACCAAGGCGACGGTGACCTCGCTGCCATCGGCACCTGCGAGACCATCCACACCTGCAACCGTGGCGAGAACATCACCATGATCTTCGTCAACAACGGTATCTACGGCATGACCGGTGGCCAGATGGCCCCCACCACCCTCGTGGGCATGAAGACCGCCACCACGCCTTACGGCCGTATGCCACAGTGGCCTGACGGAACGCCCAACAACGGCTTCCCGCTCCAGATCACCAAGCTGCTGGCCCAGCTGCCCGGCACCCGCTACGTCACCCGTCAGGCCGTGTTCAGCGCTGCCGCCGTGCGCAACTGCAAGAAGGCCATCAAGAAGGCTTTCCAGAACCAGATTGAGAACAAGAACGGTGTCAACTTCGTTGAAATCGTGTCGAACTGCAACTCCAACTGGAAGATGAGCGCCGTCGACGCCAACAAGTGGCTGCAAGACAACATGCTGCCCGTCTATCCTTTGGGCGACCTCA
>Ga0310690_10008881_pt1 | contig 12683 bp, 12 predicted proteins | sample AusTroGonzalo_MG_2_FD_207661 | JGI IMG/M metagenome (GOLD analysis project Ga0310690, IMG submission 207661) | Bovine rumen microbial communities from tropical cattle in Woodstock, Queensland, Australia - Gonzalo_04 (v2) (version 2) | ecosystem: Host-associated > Mammals > Digestive system >...
TTTTTTGCTCGCTTATTCGTACCTTTGCAAGCAAAACCAAAAACAAGGAAATGGAGTATATTGTTTCGGCAAGAAAATATAGGCCGATGTCGTTCGACACGGTGGTGGGGCAGTTGGCTCTGACCACTACGCTGAAGAATGCGGTGAAGAGCGGCAAGCTGGCTCATGCCTACCTGTTTTGCGGTCCGCGAGGCGTAGGAAAAACCACCTGCGCACGCATCTTTGCCAAAGCCATCAACTGTCAGAATCCTACGGCTGAGGGCGAGGCGTGCAATGAGTGCGAGAGTTGTCAGAGTTTCAATGAGCAGCGCTCGCTGAATATCTTCGAGCTTGACGCCGCCTCGAACAACTCGGTGGAACACATCAAGACGCTGATGGAGCAGACGCGCATTCCGCCGCAGGTAGGAAAATACAAGGTGTTTATCATTGACGAGGTTCACATGCTGTCAACAGCAGCCTTCAATGCGTTTCTGAAGACGTTGGAAGAGCCGCCCGCACATGTCATCTTCATCCTGGCTACTACGGAGAAACATAAAATTTTGCCCACCATTTTGAGTCGTTGTCAGATATATGACTTCGAGCGTATGACGGTGCAGAATACCATTAACCATTTGAAGTATGTGGCTGAGAAAGAGGGAATTAAATACGAGGAAGAAGCTCTATCTGTAATCGCAGAGAAAGCGGATGGCGGTATGCGTGATGCCCTTTCCATCTTTGATCAGGCAGCATCGTTCTGTCAGGGAAATATTACCTATCAGAAGGTGATTGAAGATTTGAACGTGCTGGATTCAGAAAACTATTTCCGCATCATTGATTTGGCTATACAGAATAAGGTGAGTGATATCATGGTGCTCCTGAATAGTGTCATCAATAATGGTTTTGATGGTGGTTTGCTGATACAGGGCTTGGCAAAGCATGTGAGAAATGTGCTGATGGCAAAAGACCCGCAGACGCTGCCTTTGCTGGAAGTGAGCGAGCAGGCCAAACAGCGCTATACCGAACAGGCACAGCGAGCTGACACGCGTTTCCTTTATGGGGCGTTGAGGCTCATGAACCAGTGTGATATCAATTACCGACAGTCGAGTAATAAACGACTGCTCGTGGAACTGACATTGATAGAAATTGCACAACTGACACAGCCTGACGAGGGGCCTGCTAATGGGCGTCAGCCCAGAAGATTGAAATCCCTGTTTAAGCAACTGATTCAGCAGGCGCAACCCATGCAGAAAGCGGCTCCACAGGTGGCCGCGGCTGCGCCAAAGATTCAGAAGGAGGCTGGAACTTCTAGTATAACTAGTCATACTAGTCAGACTAGTTCGACTAGTCAAACTGGTTCAGCCAGCTCTTCCCCCCAGCGTCCTGTTATCAAGGCTTCAAGTCTCGGCATTACGTGGAAAAACCTGCGTGGAGCAGGGAAACCACAGAAGATGCAGATACTGCCTGATGCAGCTAACGTGCAGAATGATGAGCATGAAGAATTCACGCAGGACGAACTGGAACTGCAGTGGATGTCGATGTGTAACAGAATGCCTCAGAAGTTCAGTGGTATTGCTACCCGTATGAAGAATATGAATCCGGTGATTCTGCAAATGCCAGACGTGGAGGTGGTGGTGCCTAATGAGATTGCGAAAGATGAGATGGAGCAGATTAAGGGAAGCATCCTTAAGACGCTGAAAATCTATCTTCACAATAGTGAGATAACACTCTCGCTTCGAGTGGCAGAGCAGGAGGAACGTGAGGTGATTCTCTCGCGTCGTGAACAGTTTGAACTGATGAGCAGTCAGAACTCTGCCATAGAAAGACTTCGTAAGGCGTTTGACCTGGAGTTGGCGTAAAGAATTGGAAGAAAATAACCAGTGAAAATATATGAAGAAAATTAAAGACATGATCAAAGCCTTCTTCGCAGTATCGTATGTGAAATATGTGCTTGTCTTCGTCGTTGGTGTTGTCGTCATCGGATTCGTGGGCTCAAACAGTATCTGGGGGCATTTTCGTAACAAGATGAGAATCAGCGAACTGAAAGAGGAGATAGAACATTATGAAGGTGAATACCGTCGTGACCAGACCCAAATCCATCAGCTGCAAAGCAATACGAAGGCGATGGAGAAGGTGGCTCGTGAGCGCTTCTTTATGAAGACCGACGACGAGGACATCTTTGTGCTGAGCGATGATCAGCGCGAATATAAAGAAAAGATTGCAAAGGATGAAACAACTGAATAAATGGCAGAATGCCATCTTTATGATAAGTGCCCTGCTGATGGTAGCTGGGGCAGGAACTTGGATTTTTAAATGGCCGTACTTCCCGCATGTTTACTCCGTGGGAGCTATTGGCTATGCTTGTATGCAGATGTTGCAGCGCTATGAAGGAAACAACCCCACAATTCGTCGCCTGCGCAGGGTGATGGTTTTCAGCGATATCCTGCTCTTGTTGACGGGTGCGCTGATGTTTGCTTCGCAAGGAAATACGTTTGGCTTAGACCGTTATTTGTATATGCAATATGTTCAGAACAACTGGATTGTATTGCTATTGGTAGCAGCCATCTTGCAGCTCTATACATCCTATAGAATAAGCAGCGAACTGGAAAAAGAGGCAAAAAAACTATAAAAGATTGCGCAATTGTTTTAAATTGCGCAAATTTTTTTCATTAGTTCAATAATAGGTTGTACATTTGCAGATAATTAGAAAACGCGTGTATGAAGAACTTTTTATATATTTTCCTTTCAGTAGCTTTGATGGCTTCATGTTCAGATTCTTATGTTATACAGGGTACGTCATCTGTATCTAGACTGGATGGAAGTAAGCTTTATCTGAAAGTATTTAAGGACAAGGAATTGACAACGCTTGATTCCTGTGAGGTGGTGCATGGTAAGTTCCGCTTCTCAGGTGCATTGGATACGGTCCAAGTGGCATCGCTTTTCATGGATAATCAGAGCTTGATGCCATTGGTTGTTGAAAAGGGAGATATCAGCGTGACCATTGATAACGGACAGCAGAAGGTGAGTGGCTCGCCGCTGAACGATGTACTTTATGACTTCCTGGATAAACACACGCGTTTGCAGAACCAGTTGGTAGAACTGGATCATCGCTATAGTCAGATGCTGCTGGACGGTATCGAAGAGATGCAGATAGAACAGACGCTCTCGGCCGAGGCAGCTGTCATTGCTCAGCAGGAAGATAGTCTGGTGTCAGATTTCGTAGTTGAGAACTTTGATAACGTGCTGGCTCCTTTTATCTTCGTGCAGATGGCTTCTTCTGTACCACAGGTGGAACATATTATGAGTAAGGCTCCTGATGCGTTTAAGAATAATCCGATGGTCAACGAGTTCTATAAGTCTGTAACGGATAGCGACATTACTGATAAATCAAATACGCGTGACTCTGTAGTCCCTTCTGATAATATTGATGACGCTACGATTCAAGATATCCTGAATGGTCATGAGAACGCTAATTAAAGGGGCTCATATCGTCAACGAAGGTCGTTGCTTCGAAGGTTCCATCATTATCAATGACGAAATAATAGAAGAGGTTGTCAAAGGAAACGAAGTCTTACCTGATACTTCTTTTGATTCAATTATCGATGCCAAGGGATGTTATGTCCTGCCGGGAGTCATAGACACGCACGTGCATTTCCGCGAGCCAGGTATGACCGAAAAAGCCGACATAGAGAGTGAGAGTAGGGCAGCGGCAGCAGGAGGTGTGACCTCTTATTTCGAAATGCCGAATACGGTGCCTCAGACAACCACACTTGAGGCTCTGGATGAGAAATTTCAACGGGCAGCCAAGAGTAGTCACGTGAACTACACCTTCTTCTTTGGCGCCACGAATGATAATGTAGGTCTTTTTGATAAACTCGATGTGCATCGTATTCCTGGCATTAAGCTCTTTATGGGTAGCAGCACGGGTAATATGCTGGTAGATCGTGATGAAGCACTGAATCGTATTTTCTCTTCAGCAAAGTTGCCCATCATGGCTCACTGTGAGGACACCTCTATTATTAATCGTAATATGGAGGAGGCAAAAAAAGCCTGGGGCGAGGATCCACAGGTGAGCCTTCATCCGTTGATTCGTAGTGAGGAGGCCTGTGTGGCATCTACTACCAAGGCTGTTGCACTGGCAAAAAAGCATCATGCAAGATTACACGTAGCCCATGTGTCAACGGCAGAAGAGCTGGAGATGATTGGGGGAGATATTACGGCAGAGGCTACCGTTGGTCATCTTTATTTCACGATGCTCGATCATGAACGACTGGGTGCCCGTATCAAGGTCAACCCCGCCATCAAGAGTCCTGTTGATCAGTTTATGTTGCGTGAGTCGCTCAATGATGGACGTATCATGACGATTGCTACGGATCATGCCCCTCATCTGCTGTCGCAAAAGCAGGGGGGCTGTGCGAAAGCGGCCAGTGGAATGCCAATGGTGCAGTTCTCGCTACCCACCATGCTGGAGTTGGTAGATCAGAAAGTGCTAACCATAGAGCGTATGGTGCAACTCATGGCTCATAATCCAGCCTCGCTGTTTGAAGTCAAAGGTCGTGGCTTTATACGAAAAGGGTATCAGGCAGACCTTGTGATGGTGCGTCCTCATACGCCATGGACGGTGACGACGGATGTGATAGAAAGCAAATGCAAATGGAGTCCAATGGAGGGACATACGTTTCAATGGCGTGTGGAAAAGACCTTCTGTAACGGCCATGCAGTTTATGCAAATGGAGTCGTAGATCAACAATACATTGGTCAGCCGCTTAAGTTCCGATGAAACTAATATACGATATCAGAGACCTTGTGCCCTATATCAACTGGGTTTACTTCTATTTCGCCTGGCAAGTGAAAGATAAAGCTAGTCAGCTGCGAATGAAAAATGAGGCAGAGGCTTTCCTGAAGGAACAAGATGGGAGATATAAGGCCTATGCCCTTTTTGATATTGTTGATGCGTACGCGGAGGATGATGATATCGTCATTAATGGTGAAGGGGGGGTGGTGAAGGGTGAAGGGAGAATACCTCTGTTGCGTCAGCAGGAGGTCGGAAGCGAATTTTTGTGTCTAGCTGATTTCTTATCTCCTATCACCCTTCCACCTTCTCATTCCTCCCTTCACCTGTCACCCGTCACCATTCACCAAAAGCTCGGCCTTTTTGCTACGTCTGTAGATAAGGGTATGGAGACTGATTTTGACCATGATCCGTATCAGAAGATGATGGCTCAGTTGTTAGCCGACCGACTGGCTGAGGCTGCAGCAGAGCGGATGCATGAGGAGGTGAGAAAACACTACTGGGGCTATGCACCAGATGAGAGTCTGAGTATTCATGAGATGCATCTAGAGCATTTTCAGGGAATACGCCCTGCTGTAGGTTATCCTTCGTTGCCTGATGCCAGTTTGAATTTCCTTCTTGATAAGCTTCTAGACATGAAGCAGATTGGCATAACTCTGACAGAAAACGGCGCGATGCGTCCACATGCCAGTGTCTCAGGACTGATGATGGCTCATCCTAAAGCGCATTATTTCTCAATAGGGAAAATTGGTGACGACCAATTGGCTGACTATGCACGTCGTCGCCAGATGCCTGTAGAACTCATACGTAAATTTCTTTCCGCAAATATATGAACACAGAACATATCACATTACTCCAACCTGACACCTATATCTATATAGGGTGGGGCATTCTGCTCCTTCTTTCGATGATAGCTGGGATGATATGCTATTATTCAAAGCGTCGTTGGCAGAAATGGACATCGGTAATACCCTTATGTTTGCTTTGGCCAGTATTTATTTATGGTGCTTATATTGGTGTCAATCAGTTTGAGGTGAAACACGTGGAACTGACGTTTGAAGACCTGCCAGAGGCATTTGATGGTTATACCATCGTGCAATTTAGCGATGTTCATACAGGTACATTCACTGGTTTTCGCCGTGATTTGCTGGTAAAGGCCGTGGATAGTATCAATGCACAGAAAGCTGATTTGGTAGTCTTTACGGGGGATTTGCAGAACAAGGTGCCCAGTGAGATAGAGCCTTTCAGAGAACTGCTTTCCAGTATCAAGGCAAAGGATAGAGTTTGCTCTGTGTTAGGTAATCATGACTATGATATTTATGATGATGGTGATGATTTGGAGCGTTATATGAATATTGGTACCCGTCAGGGAATAGATGAAGAGCTGGGATGGACCCTGCTTGGTAATAATCGAATTTTTGTGCGTCGTGGTAATCAGCATATCGTTGTTGCAGGTATGCAAAATGACGGTGATGGCGAGAGATTTCCACAAAAAGGAGACCTTTCTTCGACTCTTTATCGTGTTAGCCGTCAGGATTTCGTAGTGCTCTTAGAGCATGACCCCTCATCTTGGCGTCGTAAGATTCTGCCTCATTGTCATGCTCAGTTGACGCTGAGCGGTCATACGCATGGTGGTCAGATATCGCTGTTTGGCTGGTCGATGGCTAACTTGAAATACAAGGAGAATAGTGGACTGTATAACATAGATAACCGATATCTGTATGTTTCCAATGGACTGAGTGGCGTCTTGCCTTTCCGTATTGGAGTGCCTGCTGAGATAACCGTTATTACACTGCATAAGAAATAATGATTTTAAAAAACAATAATTAAAGATGAAATACCTATACTATATTTATCAACTGCTTATTGCGTTACCTCTAGCCCTGATTGCTACACTTACAATTGTGCCATCTATTATTGTGGGATGTGTCATCGGTAATGGACATTTCTGGGGATATTATCCAGCTCATCTATGGGCACGTATCATCCTGTGGGTCCTTTTGATTCCTGTAAAGGTTGAGGGCCGTGAGAACCTGGATAAAAAAGAGTCGTATGTCTTTGTGGCCAACCATCAGGGCGCGTTCGATATCTTCTTGATCTATGGTTATCTGAACCGTAATTTTAAATGGATGATGAAACATCAGTTGAGAAAGATACCCTTGATTGGATATGCATGCGAAAAGTCACATCAGATTTTTGTGGATAAGCGTGGGCCAAAGAAAATCAAGGCTACTTACGATAAAGCCCGTGAGACACTGAAGGGTGGTACCAGCGTGACGGTATTCCCGGAAGGCTCGCGTTCATTCACTGGTCACATGGGTGAGTTTAAGCGTGGCGCCTTTGCTTTGGCCGATGAGTTGCAACTGCCAGTAGTACCCCTCACCATTAATGGCTCTTTCAATATCATGCCTCGTATGCGTGATATGAAGTTCGTGCATTGGCACCGCCTGTCGCTCACTATTCATCAGCCCATCTATCCTGTGGGACAGGGTTCAGAGAATGTGGAGGCAACAAAAAATCAGGCCTATGACAGCGTGATGTCTGCCTTAGTGCCTGAATATCAAGGTTTCGTGGAAAATCCCGATCAGTAAGTTATTTTGTCTTTGGCAATGCGGGATACTTTCGTGTCCAGCCGTCCCAGCGCAGTCGCATTACGCCAAAGAAGGCCTCTCCAAAGATTCCGCCAGACATCTTGCTGGTGCCCTCTTTGCGGTTAACGAAGATAACGGGTACCTCTTTGATCTTGAAGCCTATGCGCCAAGCCGTAAACTTCATCTCAATCTGGAAGCCATATCCCTTAAAGCGTACTTTGTCGAGTTCTATTGTTTCCAATACGCGACGCTTGTAGCACTTGAAGCCAGCAGTAGTGTCGTGAATGGGGAAACCTGTTACGAGTTTCACATATTGTGAAGCAAAGTAACTCATCAGTACACGTCCCATGGGCCAGTTGACTACATTCACACCGCTGATATAACGTGAACCAATGGCTACGTCATAACCTTCGTCATGACAGGCTGCATAGAGACGAGGCAGGTCGTTGGGGTCATGACTGAAGTCGGCATCCATCTCAAACACATATTCGTATTGGTGCTCCAATGCCCATTTGAAACCAGCAATATAGGCAGTGCCTAATCCCAACTTGCCAGAACGCTCCACAATAAACAGACGGTCGCTGAACTCATCGGCCATCAGACCTTTGACGATGTTGGCAGTTCCATCAGGAGAACCATCGTCAATAATCAGTATATGGAAACACTTTTCCAAGCCAAAGACGGCTCGGATAATCTTCTCTATATTTTCCTTCTCGTTATAAGTAGGAATAATGACAATACAGTCGCTTGTATTCATTCTTTCTTAATGGTTTGTTGATGCAAAGGTAAGGAAAAAAAAGACACTATGATACAAAATTTGGATTATTTTTGATTTGAGGCTGTTATTTGTATATTATTTTGTAATTTTGCAGAATCAAATAGTGAAAAAAGGATGAAGATACTGTTTCTTGTATATCATGGCTTTAGTGAGGTTAGTGGCATTTCGAAAAAAATCCACTATCAGGTAAAAGGCCTAAGGGAGAATGGTCATGAGGTGCATTTGTGCTCTTATGGCTTCTCTGAAAATGGACATCGTTGTCGCTACATTGACGATGATGTACTGGCTGATTATGGAACAGGCTGGAAAGCTGGATTACGTCAGCGTACAGAATACGATACACTTTTCCACTATTGTCAGCAGAAGGGTATAGAATTTGTATATGCCCGTTGCTTCCAGAATGCGAACCCATGGCTGATTCGATTCTTCCGCCGTCTTCGTCAGGCTGGCATCCATGCCGTGACGGAGATTCCTACCTATCCTTATGATCAGGAATTTGATGGCTTTGAATGGAAAATGCGCATGGGATTGAAAATCGATCAGCTGTTTCGTCATCGCCTTTATAGCTATATGGATGCCCTTGTTACTTTCAGCGATGCGGATATAATCTTCGGACAACGCACTATCCGCATCAGTAATGGTGTCGATTTTGACAGTATTCCGCTTCATCAGCCATCAATCAACCATCAGTCCTCGGAGCTCCATCTCATTGGTGTGGCTGAGGTGCATGAGTGGCATGGCTTTGACCGTGTAATTGCTGGTATTGGTGAGTATAATAAAATGATGAAGCAAGGTAATACGGATGCTTCTATTCCAGTCTATTTCCATATTGTGGGCGATGTGCATCCGCATCTTATGAATACGGTTTTCAAGCCCTTGATGGACAAATACGGATTGAAGGAGCAAATCATCTTTCATGGTGCACTTTTTGGCGATGAACTTACAAACGTGTTCAATAGTTGTCAGTTTGCAATTGGTTCACTTGGGCGTCACCGCAGTGGTATTACAGCCATAAAGACATTGAAGAATCGCGAGTACGCTACTCGTGGCATACCCTTTATTTATAGTGAGCAGGACAGCGATTTCGATATGCGCCCTTATGTTTTAAAGGCTCCAGCTGATGAGTCTCCAATCAACATTTGTCAGATTATCGACTTTGTGGTCTCCAACCGTCTTGCTCCAGCAGAAATACGCAGCACCGTGGAGCATCTGTCATGGAAGATTCAGATGCAGACCGTTCTGAATGAAATTACTTCAACCAAAAGATAAAGGAGCTTTTCCATCCGATAAATTTTAGGTAACCAGAACGGAGGGCGCGGAAGAATACCTGGGGCTTATCCTTCAATGGGATAAGATGAGCAGTGTAGAAGACCTTGCTTAGTGTGTAACGGGCGAACTTACGTGTGATGGGGGATTTCTGGAATTTGAAAAGTTGGTCAAACACCGTAAGATAGCAGTTTACATTACGTGCTGAATAGCGATGCCCCATTGTAGAAGCCTGGCGAACACGGTGGTTGACGAGCGATGCTTGCAAGCAGAAAATACGATGACTTTGAAGTGTGAGTAACGTTGTGAAGAGTTCATCTTCATGGATAATACCTGGGTAGAAGGTGAGACCGATATGGTCGAGATATGTCTTCTTGATAAATAGTCCCCATACAACGCAGCTATGCTTGCCGGTGTCAAGCATGAGGTTAAGCAGTTTCTCTCCCTCATAGGCTACATCAGGTTGACAAAGATGGCTACGATGATAATCCCAAGGAATAGGGGAGGCTCCTTGTTCATACATAATGTCAGCATCAAAGAATATGAAGTCTGCCTGTGTCTGTGCCATATAGTCCACACATGTCTGTAGAGCTTCTGGTTTAAGACTATCGTCGGAATCCATAAAATAGATGTAGCTGCCAGAGGAATGACGGAGGGCAATATTACGGGCAGCAGACTGTCCTTGATTGGACTGGCTGATGACAGTGATGCGTTTGTCCGTACTGGCATATCGTTCCAGTATGCTCAGACTTCCATCAGTAGAACCATCATTAACAGCAATAATCTCAAAGTCGGAATACGACTGAGTGAGCAATGACTGCATGGCTTCATCGAGGTAATCTTCGACATTATAGACTGGTATGATAATGCTGACTTTTGGCATTTTTGTGACTTTTTCTGCAAAAATACAGCAAAAATGCGATAAATCCAAATAAAATCAGTATATTTGTGGCCTAAAAGCAATATCATGAGTAATAGACCCTTGAAAATAGTATATTGTACGCCCTCTCTTTATATTGCGGGTGGGGTGGAACGTGTGCTAACGAAAAAGGTGAATTATTTTGCTGAGCATTTCGGTTACGATATCACGATTATTCTGACTGACGGAAAAGGTAAGCCTAATGCATATCCGCTGTCGCCTAAGGTGAAGGTCGTTAATCTGGAGGTTGGTTTTGAGGAATTGTGGAACTGCTCTTTCTTGAAAAAGGTCTTTCTCTATCTGAGAAAACAACGGATATATAAAAAGCGGCTTACAGAAACGCTGATGCAACTGCGCCCCGATATTACGGATTCGTTGCTTAGACGTGAAATAAACTTCATCACAGACATCAAGGACGGTAGTAAGAAAATTGGTGAACTGCACGTTAACCGTGCTAACTATCGCAATTTTGAGGCCAATGAGACTAACTGGCTGAAAGAACAATTTGCGCGTTGGTGGATGAAAGGATTGTTGAAGAAATTGCGTAAGTTGGACCGCTTCGTGGTACTGACAAATGAAGATAAGACCGCGTGGAAAGAACTCGATAATGTGGTTGCAATACATAATCCGGTCTCTTTTGACGATGTTCCCCAAAGTCCTTTGACAGAGAAAAGGGTTATTGCTGTGGGACGCTATGCGTATCAAAAGGGTTTTGATATGTTGCTGCATGCATGGAAACAAGTGGAAGAACGATGTCCGGACTGGCAACTTGATGTGTTTGGCGATGGTGACCGTACACCTTATGAACAGCAGATAGACCAGTTGGGTATTGATAGAAAGCGATGTCGGTTGAATACGCCTACGCAGAATATTCAACAAGAGTATATAAACAGTTCCGTATTCGTTGTCAGTTCACGTTTTGAAGGACTGAGTATGGCTATGCTGGAGGCTGTTGCCTGTGGTTTGCCTTTAGTGTCATTTACTTGCCCATGTGGTCCGTTAGATGTGATTACTGATGGTGAAAATGGTCTTCTGGTAGAAAATGGCAATGTGAATCAATTAACTGAGAAACTCATCTATATGATTGAACATCCGGAAGACCGTCTGCGTATGGGTGAGGCTGCCCGACAGAGGGCGGATGCTTTTAGAATAGAGAACTTGGCAAAGGAATGGCAACAATTGTTTGAGAGCTTATGAAATATGAAGTCACCATAGGTATTCCAGTGTTTCACGCGGTAAAATATATCTCTGATACGCTGTGCTCGGCACTGGAACAGACATTCCCTTCCATTGAGTTCTTGGTGTTAGATGACTGTGGTGGAGACGGCTCGATAGACATTGTCAGACGGTTACAACAGGAACATCCGCGAGGTAAGGATATACGTATTGTCAGTCAGCCCTGTAATATGGGTATAGGAAAAGGACGTAACCGTATTATTGACGAAGCACAGGGGGATTACCTTTTTTACCTTGATGCTGATGATATATTGCCTCCTACAGCTATTGCTACACTTTATGAGGCAGCAAAGAAGTATGATGCGCAAATCATTTATGGCTCGAATGAGCGGGTATATGACTACGAGGGCGAGAAGCAGCGCGTAGAGCGTGATTGTTATGAATTCATGTCTTTCAGTAAAGCTGACGACTTTGCAAACTATGCATACGAGCGTTATGCAAACATTCCTGCTAATGTTTGGCGATACCTTATTGATATAAAGGTATATCGCGACAATGGATTGCGTTTCCCTGATATTAGTTTCTGGGAGGATTTCTATATGACAATGGATCTGCCTACATACGTGGAGCGGGCAGTGATGTTGCCTGATATCACGTATCGTTATTTTTGTAGATATGGTACGTTGTCAAATAACCAAAAGCGTGAACGCATAGAAAAGCAGGAAATAGTAAAGATAGCTGCAGCTATTGGAGAACTGAAGACAAACAGCGATAGACTGAAAGGACGTCCGTATTACCTGAAACGTTGCTTCAAGGTGATGATGACAGAGTTCTATATGGTGTGTTACGTATTAAGTCATCAGCAGGAAATCGTGCCTTCGTTCAAGAATAGCGAACTACGCCAGATGATGCAGTCGCCATTGACATTCGGTGAACTTTGTGGACTGAACAAATGGAAACTGAAGAACTTGGCATTATGGCTGTTGGGTATCCTGCCATCAAATATCTCGGTAGCAGCGATGAAACAATTGGGTAAACGAAAAGGACTGGTATAGAAAATTATGGCACATTGGTATGATAAATTTCTGAGCATCTATGGTAAACCATTCGGTGAAGTGCCAGAACGAGTGGTGGAGGAGATACGTGGCAATCTGCAACGCTTGCAATGCGACGATCCCTTAGTGT
>Ga0310690_10008882_pt1 | contig 12682 bp, 12 predicted proteins | sample AusTroGonzalo_MG_2_FD_207661 | JGI IMG/M metagenome (GOLD analysis project Ga0310690, IMG submission 207661) | Bovine rumen microbial communities from tropical cattle in Woodstock, Queensland, Australia - Gonzalo_04 (v2) (version 2) | ecosystem: Host-associated > Mammals > Digestive system >...
CTGAGCTTCCCGCGCTCGTCCGTGGCGGCCCGGACCTCCTCTTCGGTCAGTACCAGGCCTTTCTTCTTCGCCAGGGCGATGAACTCCTTGATGGATTTGCAGGCGGCAGCCTGTTCTGCGAAAGACGGATCCGCGGCCAGCATGTCCAGCAGTTTCTTCACGTTCTCATTCGTGTCGGATACCTCCTCTTTTTTTTCAATTATTTGTTGCTGTTTCCGGCGTGTCAATGAGCCCGTGTATCCTCCCCTGCCGCGCCGGACAGTGTCGCTGCGGCGCCGTTATCTCCTTCCGTGGCCGGAGGGTCCGCCGTGGCCGGAAGGCCCGTGTCCGGAAGGTCCGCCGTGCCCGAAGGGGCCGCCGTGGCCGATGGGGCCGCTGTGCCTGGGCGGGGTCTTGATGGTTTTCCTGGGCTCGAAGAACGTCGTGCTCAGCCTCGGTCGGAAGTTCCGCTGATAAGCCGGCGGCTGCGGTTTATAACCGATATTGAAGATCCTCTCCAGCAGCGAGGGTTTCTTGAACCGGCGATAGGACCGGATCCTGTTTGAAACCGTCAGCGCGCCGATCACCGCCGCCGCCCCCGCCAGGAGGTTCCCGGCGCTGTCAAACACAGAGGATGTGGCATTGCCTGTCAGGTCGACGTACTGGTTCTGCTGGTTCGTGATCGAAACCTGGACCCCGTACTCCGTAAAAAGCTGGGCGACGGTCTTCGCCTCGTTCGCGTTCAGCCTTTCCGCCACCACCACCGGAGCCATATTGACCAGGTTCGTGGATTCCGCGTCCGTGTATCCGAATACGTCTTCCAGCAGATCGCCGGTCATCACTTTGCTGCAGGTTCCGCAGGAGACCAGGACCAGGCTGTACTGGTCGGACAGGTTGGCCGTGGACACAGCCTTGTTCATCAGGGAAATCGACGGCGTGGTATCCGTGAGGGACTGGCCGCAGTATGAACAGAAGTTCCCTCCTGTTACTTCAGCGCCGCAATTCTTGCAATACATGGTTGAACCTCCTTTTCAGTTTATAAAAGCATATCATGTTTTCATGATGTGTGTATGAACGTTGTGTTAAAAATTCGAAACAATGGGCACCGCCGGGTTTCCTCCCCGGCTGCTGCGGAAACAGGCGCCCGGCCGGCTCAGATCAGCTTAAGGCTGCGCAGCGCCTTGGCAATGCCGTCGTTCTCCGGGCGGTCGGCCACGAAAGCGCATTTCCTTTGGATGTCTTCCGGGGCGTTGCCCATGGCGATGCTGTTGGGTACGTGTTCCAGCATCGCCAGGTCGTTCGGGCCGTCCCCGAAGGCGTAGCAGGCGGACAGGGGAAGCCCCAGTTCTTCCCGGATCATCTCAATCCCGCCGGCCTTGGTGCAGCCCGCGGGAACGATCTCCCATCCGCCCCTTCCCCGGTCGATCGCCTCATAGGGATAGCCGGCGTCCTTCAAGGCTGCGAGCATCGTCCGGATCGGCTCCGCCGTATCCGAGAAGCAGAACATTTTCACCGCCCGGAATCCGGGATCGTCTTCCCGGATATCCCGGGAAATGCCCGCGTTATCCGAAAACTGCCGGAACTGCCGGACCACCTGCAGCCTCGCGTACCGCGGATCGAAATACATCGCCGTGTCGCATTCATATACGGTGGGAATATGGTTTTCGGTAATCACTTCCCGGATCCGGAGGGAATCCCGGAGCGGATATTCCAGCGCCCGGAGCGTCTTCCCCCGGCAGACCACCCGGGTGCCGCAGCCGGTCACCGTTCCGTCCCAGGGCAGGTCCTGCAGCCTCGGATCCATATTGCAGATCGTTCTGCCGGTATTCAGGAACAGCCGGCAGCCCTTCCCGCCGGCCTCCTCCAGCGCCGGTTTGACGGAGGCCGGAAGCCGGTGGCCGTCGTCAAAGAGGGTGCCGTCGATATCGAAGAACAGAAGCGCCTTCGCCTTGTCCATCACCGTTTCCCCTCCCCTGCCGGTTCTTCCGGCTGATTATACCATCCGCTCCGGCCCCGGGCAAGGCGGATACGCTTGAAAAGCATGGGCCCGCACGTTATAATATTTTCTGAAAAACCTGCCGCGAGGAGGAATGATCCATATGCCCTGCACCACAGTTCTGGTCGGCCGGAAAGCCAGCAATGACGGTTCCACGATGATCGCCCGGACAGACGACGGACAATTCGACATAAAAAAGCTGATCGTTGTGAATCCCAAGGATCAGCCGAAGAAATACAAATCCAGAATCGCGCATCTGGAAATCGAGCTGACGGAAACCCCGATGCGCTACACCGCCTGCCCCAATGTGGATCTGAAGGAAGGCCTGTGGTGCGCCACCGGCATCAATGAGGCCAACGTGGGGATGACCGCCACGGAAACCATCACCACCAATTCTCGGGTGCTAGCCGCCGATCCCCTGGTGGAATACCGCAAGGCGAAAACCCGGAAGGAAAAGGATGTCCCCGGCGGCGTCGGGGAAGAGGATTTCGTCACCCTGGTGCTGCCCTATATCCGCAGTGCCCGGGAAGGCGTGCTCCGCCTGGCAAAGCTCCTGGAAACCTATGGCACCTATGAATCCAACGGCATCGCCTTCAATGACGATCATGAAGTCTGGTGGCTGGAGACCATCGGCGGCCATCACTGGATGGCCCGCCTGCTTCCCGAGGACTGCGTGGCCATCTGCCCGAACCAGTTTGCCATGGACGGGTTCGACCTGGACGACGCTTTCGGAAAACAGGAGGCGCATCTCTGCTCCGCGGACCTGAAGGAGTTCATCGCGAAGAACCATCTGGACCTCAATCAGGACGGGAAATTCAATCCCCGGGACGTCTTCGGCAGCCGCGCGGATTCGGATCATATCTTCAATACGCCCCGGGCCTGGTTCATGGGCCGGTACCTGACGCCGGAAAGCCACCGCTGGGAGGGGGAAAACGCGGAGTTTAGCCCGGAAAGCGACAATATTCCCTGGTGCCTGAAGCCGGACCGGAAAGTGGCTGCGGAGGACGTGAAATACATGCTGTCCGGCCATTACCAGGGAACGCCCTATGATCCCTACAACCACCGGGATACCGGATCCCGGGGGATGTACCGCTCCATCGGCATCAACCGCACCGGCTCCACCGCCATCTGCCAGATCCGCCCGGATATGCCGGACGCCCTGAAGGGCATCGAATGGATCTGCTTCGGCTCCACCGCTTTCGGCACGTTCCTTCCGGTTTACACGGCGGTCAGTAAAATGCCCGACTACCTGGGCAAGGTCACCCAGGAAACCTCCACGGAAGCCTGGTTCTGGACCTGCCGGCTCATCAGCGTGCTGGCGGACTCCTGCTACGCGTCCGCCCTCGAGGAAATCGAACGGTACGAGCTGGCCGTCATGTCCAAAGGCCGTCAGCTGATCCGGGAATATGACGAAAAAATGATCAGCAAAAACGACTTCTCCCTGACGGAAGAAGCCGATCGGAAGCTGGCCGCGATGCTGAAGGAGCAGGCCTCCGCCACGCTGAAGAAAATGCTGATGGCCGCCTCCGGCAAAATGAAAAACGATTTCAACCTGGAGGATCACTGACCGGGGTCCACAGGAAAGAGAGAGAGGATGACCCCAATGAAAAAAACAATCGTTTTCCTGCTCGTCTGTATCCTTTGCGCGGCGTTTGCCGTCGCGGCCTGTGCCGAAGTCGCCCAGGCGGATATTGAAAAGCTGATCGTCGGGAAGTGGATGGTGGATGAGAAGGATAACCTGCCCGCGACCACCAACGGAAAGGTTGTTTATACGTTTGAATCAAGTCAGAAGGCCTATGTGAGCGCTTCTGTTTACTCACCGTTTGACAATTTTTCTGCCTGGCGGAACCGGACGGAAACCGACGTATCCATCGCCGGTCATACCATGACGTTAACAAGCTATCCCGATGTCCGTACGACAATTGAGCATGAGTTTGTCATTACCGGCATTGACGGCCATGAGCTCAGTATGATTCAAAAAGGAACGGAGACCGTTGACGGAAAAGTCGTTTTTTCTCCGAAGGAATCGCCTGTCCGGCTTGTTAAGATCACCGACGACTTCAGCCGGGACATCATCGGGACATGGGAAGGCCGCTGTACGAGCAAAGGCTCCATCTTTGACGACGGACAGGATCACCGCTGGGAATACAGGGCTGACGGCAGCTTCGTATACTATATAAAGGACGGCGGGAACTGGGTACCCGCCGGTGATAAAGAGAACGAATATTTCCTGGACGGCATCCTGCTCTGCACCCGCTGGGTGGAGAACGGTTCGGAAAACCGCGAATGGTGGGAAGTGTCGATCGACGGCGATAAAATGAACTGGACCGCCCTGCGGAAGAACGAGGACGGCACCCCCTTCACCGCTGCCTTCGAGATGACGAAAGTTCAGTAATCCAATTCCTTTAAGCGAATCCTGGCGGAAATCAGATATCCGCCGATCTTAAAAACCTGAGGCACGATCAAACCCTCCATCTCTGGCCAGTTCAATGATAACATGGGATACACTTTCAATTAATTTCTGATATTGACGGATTTCTTCGCTGCTGAACCCATCAATCTTTTCCCAGGTATAATCTGGCAGCCAGCAAACAGCCGAATGAAATCCTCCTGTCACAGGCTGTTCAATAACCACCTTCACTTTTTCCCTGCCATCAACTGTCAGCGGTTTAGAATGAACAATCTCAGTTTCATCTTCCAGTGTCATAAATGGATACAGCATTTTCCCCTCCGATAATCTTGTAGAGGCATTTCGTGCAAGTCAACTTACACTGATCTCAAACCATAATAACACCGCCATCCCGGGAAACGGATATAAAGAAAGGTGATGAAACCATGAGCAAATACACAGATCTCGCAATGGAACGCCGCAGCCGGTTCACTCCGGAGGGAAGGCCTGCCTGGAACTGTTGCCAGGCAGTCGTGTCTGTCTTCGCGCAGGATGCCGGATATGACGAGGATGCATGTATGAAGGCCGCGACCTGTTTCCGCGGAGGGATGCAGATCGGTTCCGTCTGCGGAGCGATTACCGGCAGCCTGATGGCTGTCGGTCTGGCTGGTGTGGATGATCCGGATGTCCCGGGTGAACTTTTCCGGAAGATCAAAGAAAACCATCATGGCCTGATCAACTGCAAGGACCTGCTCCGCGTCAATGCCGAAAACGGCGGAGAGAAGATGCCGCATTGCAATGCAATGATCCGGGAATGCATCGGATATGTGGAGGAGATCCTCAGGGAGAAAGGAAAGCTGGTATGAATATAAAACGTATCATACCAATTCTGCTGGCAGCACTCCTGTGCCTGGCCGGCTGCAGCGCGGAGGGAAAGATGACATACCGCCAAATCTCCCAGGAAGAAGCAAAACAGATGATGTCCCGGGATGACGGACACGTTATTGTGGACGTGCGCCGCCATGACGAATATGACGGTGGACATATCCCTGGCGCGATCGTGATTCCGAATGAAAGCATCGGAACTGAAATGCCAAAGGAACTGCCGGACAGGGACCAAATCATTCTGGTCTATTGCCGCAGCGGCAGGCGCAGCAAGGAAGCTGCACAGAAGCTGGCGAATATGGGATATACCAACGTTTACGAGTTTGGCGGCATGATCGAATGGACAGGAGAAGTCACAACGGATGTACCGGAAGCTGGAAAAGAGAAAAGCGCTATGATCTTGCTGATCGGTGAAACGGAGATCCCTGTAACATGGGAAGATAATCCTTCTGTTGGCGCAATCAGGGAACTGCTTCCCCTGACCATCGAAATGTCCATGTATGGCGGATTCGAACAGGTTGGCCCCATCGGGCAGGACATCATCCGGGAGGATGAACAGACCGATACCGAGCCCGGGGATATCGTCCTGTACGCCGGAAACCAGATCGTTATCTTTTACGGGAATAACTCCTGGGCTTATACCCGGCTGGGCCATGTTGACCTGACAATGCAGGAATTGGAGGGGCTACTGGGACATGGCGCTGTTACGCTGACGATTTCAGCAGGCGCAGAGGAATAAATCCAGGAGAATGATCAGTGAAGCCGCTCCTTCACATCGGACCGGTTTCTTTTTTTGCGGATTTTTATAATTTAAAATTTTTTCCAAAAATGAACTGCCACCGGTCCGATCCGGCCGCATATAATTGTGTTCCGCGGCGAACAGGCCCGGACCCGAAACAGAAAATACACATCCCGCAGGGGAGAAGGAGAATAAGGAAATGAACAGCATGAAGGAAATGAACGAAACAATGAGTAACGAACTGGATCTGGAAGCACTGGAAAAAGTTTGCGGCGGCAAAAATCTCAGCAAGAAGGAAAAGCAGAAGAGAAAGAAGCACAACGAACGGATTTATAACTATACGCACAGGGAGCACAGCAAGATCCTCCGTGAGGAAGAGGAGAGGGAAAGAGAAGCGGCGGCCGCGGCTGCGGCGGTGGCTCAGCTCCCCACCCTGGACGATTATCTGCAGGCGGCGGGGGACGATGTCCGCTTCAACATCCCCGCGGGAATTTTCGACGGGATTTCCCTGTGAAACTGGGCAAAGGATAAAACGCGGGACCATCGTAATGGTGGTCCTCAGGCCATCGGCAAACCTCTGGAAACAGGGGTTTGTTTTCATTTATCCAAAAGGAGAAAAGGCGGTGTTGTCTGAGAACGGACGTAAAATCGAACGTAAAAATTTACGGTTGATGAACGACCGTACCTCTCCACCGGAGGGACGCTTCCTCCGTTTGCTCCATCGTCTATGGCCCCGCAGCCGCGTCACATTGCCCCAGTCACCGCGGGAAGCCGCTCGATCGGGGAACCGGAACCGGATTTATGTCTTCGGGGATCTTTCCATAGACTCCTGACGTCATATATTGTGACCGGAAAAACAGCTGACAGGAGATGATGACAATGATGCTTAAAAAGGCAGTCGGCTTGCTGATGGGGATTCTGCTGATGGTTTCAGTTTCTTTCGCGGAGGAGACCCCGGCAACGATACAGTCCATGACGGAATTGGGTGAAATACAGAAAAAGCTGGATCAGGGTATTACCATTGGAAAAGTCTATTACACAGATGGTTATGGTTTCTCCGCCAGTGAATTCACCACGGATGATCCGGATGAGATTGCTCAGTTGTGGAACGCAGTCAACGCAATCCAGGTTGGTGAAAAGGTGAACGGGTCCATCACGGATTGGTACCCCCGGATTGTTTTCTGCCTGACTGACGGAACACAGGGAGGTGTCCGTTTTGAAGCGAAATGGCTGTGCATCGGCGGGATGGAGAATTACGGGATCAGCAATGCGGAAGGGTTCTGGAGCCTGACCGCGTCGTTGGTCAAAAAGCATGAGGCTATGGCGGAAGGGGCTGTTCCCGCCGGTTGGAACGCAGACGCTTCTGCGGACCGCAAAGTCGCGACCTCGATCGCTGCCGAATTCAACCCGGAAGCGCTGGTATCCGTTGCGGTAAACGCGAAGATTACAGCCTGCGATGAAAACACGTGCGTTATGACGCTTCTTGTTCAGGAAAGATATAATCCGGATGAGATTCTGGCCCTGAAGGTCGGTGACGGTATCTTTACACAGGGGCGCGAAGTGACGATCCGCACTATTTCAGAGAAGGACGGATACCTTGTCCTGAACGAGGGGGAGGAGGATGAGGTATATCTCTTTGAATCTGTTGATATGAACTTCTGGATCATGGACGATAACGATAACACCTGGACAGAGTTTGCGCCTGTTACCGTCCCGGTTTCTGAACATCTGCTTTTTCTGGATGATATCGATCCCGCGACCGGAGAAGCACTGCTTACCCCTGCAGTCCACAACAAAGCCGGTTTTCTGGCAATGATGGACACGACGGACGATCCGGGATTTGATAAACGCAATGTCATGGTTGCCTTTGATGAGCACGGGGAACTGGCACTGATCCGGCGCTGCTATGTGCCCTGGCAGTAAACAAAGATCACGGTCAGCGGCACAGGCGAAGTCCGTGCCAGCGCAGATACCGCCATGATCTCCCTGGGTGTGAATGCCCGGGATAAGGAGTGCCAGACGTAAGATCGCTACAGCACTGGTCCGGGGAAAACGGCTGCGGTTATTTATCAAAAAACAAAAATCCCCGGGTCAAAAAATAGGAAGCGGATTTTCCGCCGGCGGTATATACTGTTTTTATATACAGCAGGCGGAAAGCGCCTGAAAATACATACGGAAATGGAGAAACCGGGATGAAGCCCTACAGAAATTTCAGTGTGGCAAGCTATATGTTCGCGTATTACGCGAACGAAGCGGATGACCGTCAGATTCGCGAAGGCATGGAGCATTACCTTCGCTGTCTTCCGCTGTCCAAGGTATATGTTGAAAACCACCGGGCCACGACGGACGTCCCCGTGAAGCGGCTGAAGGAGATCAAAGCCATTCTGGAGGAATACGGCGTCAAAGTGTCAGGCGGCATTACGTCCACCGTCCTGGTGGACGGGGAACAGAAGCCGTCCATGTTCGATACTTTCTGCTATACCGATCCGCGCCATCGCCGGGAATACCTGCGGATCGTACGGGAAAACGCGGAAGTCTTCGACGAAATCATCCTGGATGACTTTTTCTTCACCTCCTGCCGCTGCGAAATGTGCATTGAGGCGAAAGGAAGCCAAAGCTGGAAGGATTTCAGGCAGGCGCAGATGAAGGCGTTTTCGGAGGAGATTGTCGCCGAGGCCCGCCGTGTCAATCCCGGCCTGAACTTTATCATCAAATACCCGAACTGGTACGAAAGCCATCAGGAAACCGGCTATAACCCGGGAATCCAGAAGGATATCTTCGATATGATCTATACCGGGACGGAAACCCGGGAGCCGTTCTACACCAGCCAGCATCTCCAGCGCTACGCCTCCTACAGCGCGATGCGGCTGCTGGAAAACGCGGCGCCGGGGCGCAACGGCGGCGGCTGGATCGACCTGGGCGGCTCCTCCGACAATATCAGCCGTTTCCTGGAGCAGGCGGAATTCTCCTTCCTGGGCGGAGCCCGGGAACTGACGCTGTTCAATTTCCCGTCGCTGCTGGGTTCCCCCGTTCTGCCGGCGATGGATTCCGTCCTGCGGAGGGTGGATAACTTCCTGGATCAGGCGGGCCGCCCGGCCGGAACGGCCGTCTGGGAGCCCTTCGACGCGGAGGGAGAAGACCAGCTCTGCAGTTATCTGGGGATGTGCGGAATGCAGCTGGAGCTGCTGCCGGAATTTCCGGAAAACGCGCCGGCAGTGCTGCTGACGCAGCGGTCAGCCTGCAGGCCGGACGCGGTGGAAAAGCTGGAAAAATATGTGAGGAACGGCGGAAAAGCGATCATCACCACCGGTTTCCTTCATGAAACCTACGACCGGGGAATCCGGGATATGACGAGCGTACGCCTGACCCACCGGCATGTGGCCGGAAACCGCTGGATGATCGATCTGTGCGATTACGATTATGCCGGGATCCGGTATGCCGAAGGCTCCGAAAAAATCATGTTTGAGGCGCTGGACTACAAAACCAATGCCACCTGGGCGGATATCCTGCTGCTTTCCGGGGAGGACAACTTCCCCGTGCTGACGGAGGATTTCTACGGCAAAGGCCGGCTGCTGATCCTGAATGTGCCGGAAAACTTCGCGGACCTGTATTCCCTTCCGGCGGAAGTCGTCGGGGTCCTGAACGGGCAGGTCAATACCGGGCGGCCCTTCTGTCTGGAGGCGGAACCCAAGTGGAGCCTGATCAGTTATGACAACGATGTGTGCTGCCTGCATTCCTTCCGTCCGATGCTGTCCCGCGCGCGCGTGATCGTCCGCGGCGCCTGCAGGGGAATTCAGGATCTGGAAACCGGCAGGGTGTATACGGATTCCCTTCCGCTTCCCGGCCCCCAGCACAGGGGCGACGGGGCTGTGACGCGTACCGCCCCGCCGGAATACGCTTTTGAAATCCCCGCCGGGCCCGGCCGAAGCCTGTACCTCCGGATCCTCCGCTGACAGGGCGCCGCCCTCGTCCCGGGAACCGGCAGCAAAGAGCCGCCTCCTGTGATCCTTCCCGGATCATTTCGAGGCGGCTCTTTCATGTTGCCATGGCTTTTTGTCAGTACCAGATCACGTTGCTCACGGCGCTTTCCGGCACCCAGATCCGGCGCTGGAATTCCCGGTTGACGTCATAGAAGTCCACCTGGATATAGCCGTTTTCCCGGCCTGTGATATCGATATTATCCTCTCTGAACAGCACCTTGCTCTTGGCCTTCGCGTAGTTCCCGCCGGGGCCGTACCAGGCGTCGCAGGGATTGACGCTGCAGTTGCCGATGATACTGCTTTCCCTGACCAGGTTCAGGTCCACGTCCACGCGCTTCTTGCCGGTCCAGACCCGGTAACGGGTGTTGTTCTTCCATTCAAAGTCAACTTCCACCCACCAGATGCTTCCGTCATACGCCTTGCCCGTCACCCGGACGGTTTGTTCCTGCCAGTTGTTCTGGAAGAAGGTGCCTGGTTCTTCATACTCCGTGGAAGGGCCGGACCGGGTGGACAGGCGGTCCAGCAGGTTGGCCTGGCTGGGGACCTTCGGCGCCTCGTAATACGTCGGGGGATTGGTCGCCTGGGCGGTGGAGGCGGTCGCCGCGCTGGCGTTCTGCACCAGCATCACTTCGGACAGGCAGACGTCCTTGGGGAACTGGCTTCCCGAATAGTAGGTGATGATCCGGATCCGGACGCCGGTCACGTTGTCGTGCCGCCCGATATCGAAACGCTGCCAGTCCTGGTGAACCTTGTCGTCCTGCAGGGTGATATCCATGGTGTCCGTATAGTCCGCCCCGCCCTGGTACAGGAAATCCACCTTGATGCCCTTCGGCCGGGAATTCAGGGGATACTGGTCCTTGCCGGTGGTGCTGTATCCCCAGAAACCGTTCTTGAACCAGATGGCGTCGACCGTCTGGGGCGAGCTCAGGGTCAGCGTCAGCCAGTTCTTGCTCAGGGTCTTCTTTCCGCCGGAGGAGAACTGCCAGCAGGTTGTCTCGTCCCCGTCCGCCGCGTTTTCCGGGATCCAGCGGGACGCTTCCTGCGCGTTCGTGATATACGGATCGCCGTCCACGGTCCGCACCCGTACCTTGACCTTGTTCGCCTCTCCCGGGATCTGTTCCAGCTGCTCGTTCACCGTCACCGGAGCCGCCGTTTCCACCGGCTGCCTGGCCTGTCCGCCCGACGGCCGGGCGTATGCGCAGTTCGTACAGAAATTCCCGGTGTTTCCCGCCTGTCCGCAGTTCGGGCAGGTCCATTCCTCGCTGGGGCGGGGCGCGGCGCAGTTGGAGCAGTAATTGCCGGTATTCCCCGTCTGTCCGCACTCCGGACAGGTCCAGGTTCCGTCCGCGAGCGCGCACGGGAAAGCGGCAAGGATGAGCAGGATCAGGGTCAGCAGGACGGCTGTCAGGCGGGTACGCATGGATCAATTCCTCCTTTTTCGGGTTGGTCGGGGGTTATTTCACATAGTCCAGGGCAGTCTGCAGCGTATAGGTGAATCCGTATCCGTTTCCTCCGGTGGTCCAGGGAATGCCCCCGATTTCCTGTGTGCTCCGGGCTTCCAGCTTGTCCAGGTCGTCCGTCAGCTGTTCCCAGGAGATGCTTTCTTCGTTTCTGGTATAGGCTCCGTTCGCTTCCCCGGAAGAATCCATGGAATAGTCTCCCCAGGCGTTCAGCACCGTAACCCTGTCGGCGTCCGCTTTCATCTGCAGGACGCGGATGGAGCCATAGTCCCAGTACTCTGTCACGAAGGTATTCTGTCCGCCTTCCGCGGCCATGAACAGTTTCACGCCCTGCAGCTCGTCGTCATAGGTCTGCAGGATGGCCGGCAGGGAGAAGATGCAGCGGGCCGGTTCCCGGTCTGCGGAATACACATACAGTTCCCCGTCCCCGCTGTCGGTATTCAGGTCCAGGATCAGCAGTTCCGGCGTCCCGTCTCCGGTCAGGTCGGCAAACCCCGCCGGATAGCAGGCCAGCACGTGCGGTCCTTTTGAATCGTCCCATTCGATCGTATGCTCCTCAAAGGCCCGTATCCCCGCCGCGTGCTTCTGCAGGATCGCGGTATAGGCCTGTTTCCAGTTACCCGGATAGGTTGCCGTATCCAGGATCGGAATGTCCTTTCCTCCCGGCACGCTGACAGCATCCCCGGAAGCCGCCGGCTGCGCCTGGGCCGCCGGCACGGAACCCGATGCGCCGGGACGGGCGGTCGCGCAGTTCCCGCAGAATTTCCCGGTATTTCCCTCCTGTCCGCAGCCCGGACAGGTCCATTCGCCGGAAGCCGCGGGCCGGGGCGTCGCGCAGTTCCCGCAGAATTTCCCCGTGTTGCCTTCCTGCCCGCAGCCCGGGCAGGTCCAGGTTTCTCCTTCAGCCGCCGCGGCGCCGGCCGCAAGCATGGTCAGGGATAACAGCAGCACGGCCGCCAGCAGCAGGATTCGCCATTTGCCTCTGTTCATATCGTATTCCCTTTCTGTGCGTCATCTTCGGTTGTATGATCGGATCGCTTTCCCGTTTATTATACCAGAATTCAGGAGCATAAAAAAGAGCCCGGCACATTTTTATCCTCCGGGACAAAACGTGCGGGGCTGCGCGCGGTCCGCCGGAACCTGCCCGCGCGAAGGCTCAGCAACCTTCGCCTGAGCAAGGGCAGTTCCGGCGGGGATTAACACAAGCGTATTCCGCCGGAACCTGCCCGCGCGAAGGCTCAGCAGCCTTCGCCT
>Ga0310690_10008883_pt1 | contig 12682 bp, 9 predicted proteins | sample AusTroGonzalo_MG_2_FD_207661 | JGI IMG/M metagenome (GOLD analysis project Ga0310690, IMG submission 207661) | Bovine rumen microbial communities from tropical cattle in Woodstock, Queensland, Australia - Gonzalo_04 (v2) (version 2) | ecosystem: Host-associated > Mammals > Digestive system >...
ATGAGCGACTGCGCGGACTGGCCCGGGGAGAAGGACTGCCGCTCGTACTTTATGCGCGGCATCGACCTGGAAGGATTCGGCGAACATGACGAAGCCATCAAGTATTTCAACGAATGCATGGAGACTTACGAGGCGGATGTTTGGCGCTTCGCCCATTACTTCATAAGGAAATGCAAGCTGCAGAAAGAACTTGACCGGATGGCGCAGGACGAGAAACTGCAGACTACCAATAACTACTATCGTGCTATGTTCTACGCTATGCACTCTGGGCTCATTCCGGAAAAACTGGCGCTTGCTCAAAAATGCTTTGGCGGTTCCCAATCGCCGGATTCTCTGAAAAATTGGAGAGACGTGCGTTCCACTGATACAGGCGAAGTGGTGCAATGCAAATCCAAACCGGGATATAAGGATATTACGCTTTTGGATCTTACGGTGGTCGTGCTCTCTGAGGTCACTTGCGCCAGCAACGCGGTCTTTTTCACGGTCGCGGATTATAAGAAGCCGAAAGGCTCGCGCTATGTCAGGCGCTTTTTCCCCGAAAGCAGCGCGCTGGACAACTATCTCAATCTGGAAAGGGAGAAGGCGGCGGCCGTTCGCTATGAAAAGGGCGAAGAGGTCAGGGACCTGCTTTTCGTGAAGAAATTTGATGCTTTTTATTATCTTAAACTGAGACCGGAATTCAAGGAGCATATTCTGGGCGTTCTCACGGTTAAGGACGTTCCCGCTCCTGGACAAGATCAGCGCCTTTTGGTCTTCGATCTGCCGAGCAGCATGATCGGCGAAACTTATCCCGACGAGGGAGAGGACATCCTTTCTTTCGAAGCCAAGTGATATGCCGCTTCCTCTGGTCCTGATAGGTCCCACCGCAGTGGGAAAAACTGACCTCGCCCTGCTCTTGGCAAAGAAGACGCAGGGCGAGATCATTTCTATGGACTCCATGCAGATCTATGTGGGCATGGATATCGGGACCGCGAAAGCGACTATGGAAGAGCGCGCGGCCGTTCCGCATCACCTGATAGACACGAATTCGCTGGCGGAAAGCTCCGACATGGGCTCGTACCTCAAACTCGTGAAGGAGAAGGAAGCGGAAGTCATAGGAAGAGGAAAGCGCCCGCTTCTGGTGGGCGGGACCGCCATGTATGTAAAGGGCCTGGTCTTCGGTTTGTTCGACGGGCCCGGGGCGGATGAATCGCTCAGGGAAGAATTGCGCGCTATTCTTGCGGAAAAAGGGCCGGAATATCTTCGCGACGAAGTTTTGAGGCCGCTGGATCCTGTCAGTGCGGAGAGGCTTCATCCCAACGACACCCTGAGGGTGATAAGGGCCATAGAAGTTTCGAAACTGACGGGCAAACCTTTCAGCGAGCAGACGAAACAGTGGGAGAAAAAGGCGCCGCAGGAAAATTACCGTCTGGTGGGGCTCACTATGCCGCGCGACCTACTCTACAAAAGGATAGAGAGAAGAGTCGATATCATGATGGAATTGGGCTTAGCCAAGGAAGTCGAAAAGCTTATGGCGGAAGGTTTGGAAAAGAACCTGACGGCCAGCCAGGCCATAGGCTACAAGGAGTTGATCGCCTATTACAAGGGGGAGTATGACCTGGACAGGGCGGTCGAACTAATAAAGCGCAACACGCGCCGCTTTGCCAAACATCAGCTGACCTGGTTCAGGAACAACATCGAAGCCGAGTGGTATGATGTTACGAAGTACGATGATAAGAATGTCCTGGCCGACGAGATCCTAAAGAGGGATTGATTTGGAATAGAGAGCCGTTTTTTGTACAATAAAGAAACGTTGTTCAACAATATAAACCAAGGAAAATTATGAGAGCTATCTGGAGTTTCATCAAATTCGTGATCTTTGTGGTCGTTCTGTTGCTGGTTCTTTGCATCATCTTCCGCAACTGGGTGGTTAAGACCGGCATTGAGAAGGGCACTGAGTTTCTGGGCGTTCCCACTACCGTGCAGTCCGTGAGCATCTCCATTGAGAATCCCCACATCGAGATCAAAGACCTGGCTGTGAGCAACCCTGTCAACAAGGGTTTCAACGAGAACAATATCGTTTATGAAGTGAGAAGATTTTTCTGCGATTACGACCTCCTTGCCATGTTCAAGAAGAACGTCCACGTCAGGGACGTCCAGATCGATCTAAAATACTTCAACGTGGAAATGAATAGCAATGGCCAGCTGAATATCCTAAATCTTAAGCCCGACATGATCAAGGATCTGAAAGCTTCCCAGGGCGACAAGCAGGCCGAGGAAGAGCTGCAGGACGAGACGCAGATCTCCGTCGACAAGCTTATGGTTAAACTTGACACTCTGGAATTCCAAAGCTCCTCGCCGGCCATTCCCAGCTTCAAGCTGGACCTCAACTACAGCAACGTCTTCGAAAATCTGGAAGGAACTTCCGCGGAGATCGGCCTGAAAGTTCTGGCCCAGGTGGTCAGCGGCACGCCCTTGAGCCCCATCCTGAAAGCCGGCCAGATAGACCTGACCAAGTCCGCCGCGGAACTGGCCAGCCAGTTCGGCTCCGCTGTCGGTTCCACCAAGGACGCCGTCGACACAGCCAAGGGCGCCGTTGAGAGCGTTGGCGAAGCCGCCGGCAAAGCCGTCGATGCCGTTAAGGGAATTTTCAAAAAATAAGTTTTTGAAATGAAGAAAGTAGTTGAAACCGCAAAGAGGGCGCCGCGCTTTTTCCTCCAGGAGATCTGGCGGCTCCCTCTTTACCGTTACAAGCCGATGAAGGCTTTCGCGATCCGTTTGCTTCGGATCTTTGCTTTGACCGGCCTGGAATTCGGGCATGACCGCTGCACCTTAAGGGCGACGGCTCTGACGCTCTATTCGCTTCTGGCGATCGTACCTTTGCTGGCCATCAGCTTCGCTATCGCCCGCGGTTTCAACTTACAGGATATGCTTTTAGAGAGTATCGAAAAGAGCATTCTCTCGCGTTTCTCCGGCAACGAGGAACTGGCTGAATCCGTGACGATGGTCTTCAGCTACGTCACGGAAGCGGCCCAGCATACGCTTGAGCACACGAAATTCGGCGCCATGGCGGGAGTCGGCGTACTGATCCTGCTTTGGACCGTTATCAAGCTTCTCGGCAATATCGAGATCTCTTTCAACGATATTTTCGGCGGCGTGAAGTGCCGCTCCTTTGGCAGGAAGATCATCGACTACTGCGCGATAATCATCCTTCTGCCTTTCCTTCTGATCCTTTCCACTACGCTTACGGTCTTTTTGGAATCGCAGGCTAATTTCATCGTGGAGAAGCTGCCGTTCCTGGCCGGGCTTTCTCCTTCCATGCATTTTCTGATAGAGCTTGTGCCTTACGTTCTCATCTGGCTCGGCTTTATCTTCCTGTATCTTTTCGTCCCGAACTGCAAAGTCAAAATTATTCCCGGCATCATAGCGGGCATCACCGCAGGCACGGCTTTCAACGTTGTCTTGTGGTTCTATTTCGCCTTCCAGGTCGGCATGGCGAAAAATTCCGCGATCTACGGCGCTTTCGCGGCCGTTCCTTTGTTCATCGCCTGGCTGCAGGTGAGCTGGACGATCGTTTTGTGCGGCGCGGAACTGGCTTTCGCTATCCAGACGCACGGCTATTATGAGCCGAGGGATCTGACGGCCGGCACCTCGCTGACGCTTTGGTTCGCCATCTATCTCCACGTCATGGGATCTGTCAGCAGAGCCCTCATCGCCGGCAAGGAGCCGCAAACGGCCCGCCAGCTTTCGGAGGAGCGCCATCTGCCCGTCCAGCTCGTCCAGAAAGCCCTGAACGTTCTTACCGACAGCGGACTCTTGCACAGGCTGGAAAAAGGCGACGATTTTGTCTACATCCCCTTGTGCGCCGTTGAATCCCTGACAGTCGGCGAGATGCTGAAAAAGATCCAGAACAGGGGCAACATGGTCTGCCCGGGACTGGAAGGCGAAAAATTCCATCAGCTGCTTAAAGCGCTGCAGAATCCCGACACTCTCGTAAAAGAGCTGTAATTATCCTTTGAAGTTGGGAAGCGGTTCGATCCTTGAGAGGAAGGCGAGGATCGAGAGAGCCATTTCTTTCGGGTCTTTCGTTTGAATTTTCGGGAATTTTCCGAAAGGATTGTAGATTTTGCCCTGGCGGCGGATGACGAGCGTTTCGCCGGAAAGTTCGACCGTGTCGATGCCGCGCTCCCTGGCGCGCAGTTTTATTTCCGTAAGATCTAGGAGAGTTTCCGCTGACTTCGGTAGTTGGCCGAAGCGGTCTTTCAATTCCTCTGCTAGTTTTTCCAATTCTTGGACGCTTTTTACCATGCTTAGTCTGCGGAAGAGGTCGAGGCGGAGAACCGGGCTCTGGATGTAGTTTTCCGGGAGGTCGCCCATAATGGGGAGATGCAAAGTAACGTCGTCGATGACAGGGGAGAGGCTCGGAAGCTCGTCGCGCCAGTCGAATTTCTTTTTGCTTATTGTCTTTTCCTCAGGCTCTTCGTTTTCTTCGCTGGTTTTGGGAATGTACTTGCCTTCCTTCACCATCTGGATGGCGCGGTTAAGAAGCTTGCAGTAAAGGCCGAAGCCGATGGCGGCAATGTGCCCGGACTGCTTGTCGCCTAAGATGTTGCCGGCGCCCCTTATTTCCAGATCCTTCATGGCGATCTGGTAGCCGGAGCCGAGGGCGGTGTTTTCCATGATGGCGCGCAGGCGCTGCCTCGCTTGGGAGTCGAGGGAAAGGGAAGTCGGGACGACCAGGTAGGCCCAGGCCTGGCGGTCGGCGCGCCCGACGCGGCCTCTCAGCTGGTAGAGGTCGGCGAGGCCGAAGCGCTGGGCGTCGTCGATGATGATCGTGTTGACGTTCGGCATGTCGATGCCGCTTTCCACGATCATGGTGCAGATAAGAATGTCGTATTTGCCTTCCACGAAGTCTTTGATGACTTCCTCAAGGTCTTCTTCCGGCATCTGTCCGTGGCCCATGGCGATCCTGGCGGTAGGCAGAAGCTTCTGCAGGCGGTCTCTTTCCTCTTCTATCGTCTCCACTCTGTTGTGAAGGTAGAAGACTTGCCCGTTGCGCAGGAGTTCCCGCTGGATCGCTTCTTTTATAATGGGGCCGCTCTTTTTGATCAGCGTCGTCTGCACGGGCAGGCGGTCTTTGGGAGGAGTATTGATGACCGACATGTCCCTAAGGCCCGTCAGCGACTGGTAGAGCGTTCTGGGAATGGGCGTGGCGGAAAGGGAGAGTACGTCGGAGAGATGGCTGAGCCTTTTCAGCTTCTCTTTGTGGCGGACGCCGAAGCGCTGCTCCTCGTCTATGACTATGAGGCCCAGTTTGGGAATGGCGATGTCCTTGGAGAGGAGGCGGTGCGTGCCGATTATAATGTCCACTTCGCCGGCGGCGAGGGCTTTTATGGTCTCTTTCTGGACCTTGGGAGAAACGAAGCGGCTCATCTCCTCAATGCGGATGGGATAATGGGCCATGCGGTCGTAGAAAGTCTTGACGTGCTGGTGGGCGAGGATCGTGGTAGGAACTAGGACGGCTACCTGCTTGCCGCTCATGACGGCCTTGAAAGCGGCCCGGATGGCGACTTCCGTTTTGCCAAATCCGACGTCGCCGCAGATAAGCCTGTCCATGGCGGAAGTCGATTCCATGTCGGCCTTCACTTCCTCGAAAGCTCTTTTCTGATCGTCTGTCTCGGTGTAGGGGAAAGATTTCTCAAAGCCCAATTGCCACTCGTTGTCCTTCATGGCGGCGAAACCGGGGATGGCTTTCCTCTGGGCCTGGCGTTCCAATAGTTCGCTGGCGAGGTCTAGTACGGCCCTCTCAGCTTTGCGGCAGCGGCTTTTCCATCTAGTGCCGCCAAGAGTGTCGAGTTCCGGCTCCCTTCTGCCTACGTTGATGTAGCGTTCAATCAGGGCGGCCTGACCTAGGGAGACGTAGAGCATGTCGTCGTTGGCGTAGCGAATGGCGATCATCTCGTTTTCGCTGTCGCCGTTCTTTAATTTCCTTATGCCTTCGTAGATGCCGATGCCGTAGTTGATGTGCACGACGTAAGAGCCGACTTTGATGGTGGCGAGGTTGTCGATGGGCTCGGAGAGGCGTCTGCTGGACTTGTACGGCCTTTGCTTTTTAAGCGCGCGCTTGAAGATCTCGTCGTCTAAGAGCACGGCTTCCTTCGTTTCAGGGAGAATGAAGCCGCCGCTTAAAGTCCCGATCGCGCTTTTGTAGCAATTCTTCGGAACGTCGCGTTCCTTTAAGAGTTCGGCTAAGCGCTCAGCGTCCTGGGGCGTGGAGAAATGGATCGTTACCTGCCACTTCTGCTCGTGCCAGACGCTGAGCTGATCGGCGAGGTTTCTTAGGATGTTGTCGAAGATATCGCGGCTGTTCTGGTAGAACGCCATGCCCGCCAGATCGCCGGAAGAATAAGAGCGGCACTTGATCTCTTTGAGATTCTGCGTGGGGACGAAGGGCAGGTCGGAGCTGAATTCGCTGATGAAGAGCGCGTTGCCCTCCCTGGCTTTGGACTGCAGAAGGCGCATGCGCTCCTTGCCGTTGGGCAGAAAATCTTCCGCCAGTTCGCCGGTGCTCCATTTTTCCCATTCCCTTAGGATCCTGCCGAATTCGTACCAGATTATCAGCGGCTTTTTCTGATAGAAATCAATGAGAGTGCTTTTGGCCTTGGGGTCCGGGATATTGTGCTCGTTGGCGGAGAAGACGACGAGCTCTGTTAGATTTTCTTCTTGAAGAGAGCGCTGGGTGGCGGAGTCGAAGCGGCGGATGGAGGTAACTTCGTCGTCGAAATACTCTATTCTGACGGGATTCTCGTCCGTCAGGGGGAAGATGTCGATAAGTCCGCCGCGCTGGGCGAATTCGCCTCTGAACTGGACCATGTCGGCGCGCTCGTAGCCAAGATCGTTAAGGTCGTGCAGCAGTTTTTCCGGCGGGTAGGAAGAGCCGCTTTCGATGGTCAGGGCTCTCTTGGCGAAACTTTTGGGATCGGGAGTGTCCTGCAGAAGGGAGATGAGAGGGGCGGCCGCTAAAATAAGTTTGTCGGAAAGGAGCAGGGAGTAGCATTCCATGCGCTCCAAACTGACGGAAATGTTTTCCAGCTCTTTTTCTTTCTGCCAGTTCTGAGCGCCGAAAAGAGCGGAAGGCTCTTTAAAAAAGCCTTTGTAATTCAAAAGGATCTCTTCCGCTTCAAGCTGACTAGCGGTGATGATGAGAAGCGGCCTTTTGAGTTCATCGGAGAGCTGCCCGGCAACGAGGGACGCCAGCGGGCAGTTGACTCCGAAAAGTCCGGCGCTCGCTTCCGGATCTCTCCGAAAGAGCTCTAAGATTTCCTTTACGGCGCCGGATTGTTTCACAAAAGATTATTTTTTGTTGAAAGCGTCTTTGCTCATGCCGCAGACAGGACAGGTCCAGTCTTCCGGCAGATCTTCGAATTTGGTTCCGGGAGCGATGCCGTGCTCCGGATCGCCTTTAGTGGGGTCGTACTCATAGGAGCAGACGGAGCAGATGTAGGATTCCATGGTGCTTTCCTTTTATGAAAGGTGATGCCGGAAGAGAGGAGTGCTGAAATAGCGCTCTCCCGTGTCCGGAAGAATTGTCACGACGCGTTTGCCAGGGCCGAGCTCGCGGGCCATCTTGAGGGCCGCGTAAACGTTGGAGCCGGAGCTGATGCCGCACAAGAGCCCTTCCTTCAGAGCCAGCTGCCGGGCGGTGTAGAGGGCGTCCTCATCGCTGACGACGCAGCTGGAGGAGAAGATCTTGGTGTTGAGGTTCTTTGGAATAAGGCCGTCGCCGATGCCCATCTGCAGGTGCGTTTTGATGGAGCCGCCGGCCAAGATGGCGGCGTTCTGCGGTTCCACGGCCCAGATCAGGATGTTGGGGTTGGCTTCCTTTAGGACTTCGCCGATGCCGGAGAGCGTGCCGCCCGTGCCGACGCCGGAGCAGTAGCCGTCTATGGGGCCGTCAACGTCGTTTAGGATCTCCTGGGCGGTCACTTTCCTCTGCACTTCGGGATTGTGCGGGTTTTCGAACTGCTGGGGGATATAGACGTTGGGATTGTTCTTTTTCAGTTCCTCGGCCATTTGCGCGCAGCGGTCGATGGCTTCGCCGATGTTGCCCTTGTCTTCCACCATGATCACTTCCGCGCCATACTGCTCGACGAGCATGCGGCGCTCGGCGCTGACGGAGTCGGGCATGATGATGACGACATGGTAGCCTTTGACGGCGCCGACGAGGGCGAGGCCTATGCCCTGGTTGCCGGAGGTCGGCTCCACGATAATGGAGTTGGGATTGAGGAGTCCTTCTTTTTCCGCGGCCTCTACCATGGCGCAGGCCGTTCTGGTCTTGATGGAGCCGCCGACGTTCAGCGCTTCGAATTTGACGAGTATTTCAGCGTCGGCGAGAGTTGTCATGTGGCTGAGCCTGATGAGGGGCGTTTTGCCCATGGCTTCCAGTACATTGTTAAAAACAGGCATTATATTTCCTTGAGATTGATTATGTTCAGATGATAGCGGCCGTTATTCTTGTCCACTTTGATCTTGGCGTCGAAGAGTTCGGAGATGATCTCATCCTGCATGACTTCGCCAATTTTTCCAGACCTCAGGACGCGGCCGGATTTCAAGGCCAGAAGGTTGGTGAAGTTTGGCATGATGTCTTCCACATGGTGCGTGGTCATGACGAGCGAAGGGCCCTCAGAACTGGAGAAATTCTGCAGGAACATTAGGAAGCGCTCCCTCGCCACGGGATCCAAGCCTGAGCAAGGTTCGTCCAGAATAATCAGAATGGGATCGACCATCAGAGCTCTTCCTATCATCACTCTTCTCTTTTCGCCCTGGGAAAGGCAGCCCCAGCCGCGGTTTCTTAAGTAGGAGCAGCCGATCCTGTCGAGGATGGCGTCGGCTTTTTCGCAGATCTCAGGAGTAGGCTCGTCGTAAAGGCCCAAAGAGGCGAAGTGCCCGCCAACGACGACGTCGCTGGCCGATTCCGCCGGGCGTATGCGGTTTTCCAATTCCGAACTGACGATGCCGATCCTTCTCCTCAGCTCCGGCCAGTTGTATTCACCGTAGGTGTTCCCGGCGATCCTGATGGTCCCGCCGGAAAAGCTGTCATAGGCTGTGATGGCGTGCAGAAGCGTGCTCTTGCCGGCGCCGTTGGCGCCAAGGATCACCCAGTTCTCGCCCGGCAGCACTCTCCAGCTGACGTTGTGGAGAATAGTCGCCGCTTTGAAGACAGAGAGTCCAATAAGCTCTATGATGGGAGTCGAATTCATTTGGAGAGGAAGGACCTGATCGATTCAAGACAATTTTCCATGTCCTTGTAGGGGAAGGGGACGGTGGCGATAAGCTCACCGTCGCTTCCTATAATGAGGAGCGAAGGACTCTGGCTGGCGTCATACTTGTCTCTCCAGGCCTTGCAGACGCTGCTTGCGTTCTGGTAAGGGCAGGAGAGGTAGAGAGGAACGAGTTCCTTATTCACTTCCTTGAGGAAATCCTTTCTTGAAAAGATGCGGCACCAGTTGCTCTCACAGGCGGAGCAGTCCGGGGCGGTGATCAGAACAAGAAGCGCTTTCCCTTTTTCCTTGGCTTCCAGTTGGGCGCAGTTGGCGTCCGTCCTCCAGTAGGCCGGGGAAGTCTGGCAGGCGCATGAGCAAAGCAAAAGTACGGCTGAAATGGCAATAATTATATTTCTCATAATTCTATAATTGTAGCATTTCCGTACCCGTTTTGGGGCGGGTTTGGGCTAAACAGGCGTTTTATAATTAAATTTGCGGTGTTTTTGCTATCCATTGATACCCACTTGCTTATAGGGTAAAATACTTCGCGAATAACTATAAAAAAAGGAAAGCAATGAAACGCATCAACCGTCCCGAACCCCCGCGAGTCCATGCTCAAAGTCACCACAACGACGAGACTGGAGAGCTGTATTACGAATACAACGGCCGCCGCGTCGTAGAAGTAAAAATGCCTGAAGGCGTCAAATACCGTTTCCGCTTCTATTCCGACGGCGACATCTGCACTTCGCCGCTTTTCCAGCAGATCTATCTGGCGGTCCAGGAAGACAAGGCGGTCCCCGTCAGGATCGACTTCACGCTTAGTCCGGAAGCAGTCTGCATGAGCCCTGAGAGAGCCGACAGGGAGAAAGCAATTCTAGGCCAGGTCGGGCATCCTCTCATCTACGGCTGCTGCGGTCTCTACGACATCTATGACGATTACTTGATCGACTGGTTCGGCAACGAATGGCGCTGGCTCTCCGAAAAGATGGAAAAAGACGAGAACGGCAACACGAAAGTCTCTATCGAAGTCATGATCGGCGCCAGGGCTTTCATCATCAACTGCCGCCCGCAATTCTACCGCAAGCATCTCGGTTACGAATATTACAAACCCTGGGAATGCCGCCCGAACACGAAGCCCGTGGCCGGCTGGTGCTCCTGGGAAGCCTACCGCAGGGAAGTGACGGAAAAGAACGTCGCCGACGTCTGCGATTTTTTGAAAGACACCTTCCTGCCCTACGGCCTGGAGTACGTCCAGATCGACGACGGCTATCAGAAGAATCCTTACGGCATAACGCCCGAACACACTCTGGCGGAAGCCTGGATGGCTCCCACGGAAGCCTTCCCCAAGGGCGCCAAGGGAATTGCTGAAACGATCTCTAAGCGAGGCCTGAGCCCTGCTATCTGGATGAATTCCGACGTCAGGGAATACAATCCCGGCCCCGACACCAAGGACTGCGTTCTGCGCCATGAGGACGGCACGATAATCAAGGCCGCCTGGCTAACGACTCCCTTGGACTGGAAGGACGAGACCATTGAAAAGCATTTCGTTCCCGTTCTGCGCGCTTTCAAGGAAGCGGGCTTCTCTTACATCAAGATCGACGCCCTGAGGCACTCCTTCTACGACGCCTTGGGCCAGGCCGTGAGAGAAGGACTCATCACAAGCGACGAAGCCGAGCACCGCTTCAGAAAACTGCACGAGACTTTCCGCAGGGAACTGGGCGATGATTTCTATCTCCTGGTCTGCTGGGGAATCTTCACCCAGACCGCCGGCTGCGGCGACGCCTGCCGCGTGGCCACGGACGCCAACCCGGACTGGAACAAAGTCAGGATGCAGATCACGGAGCAGGCCCGCTGGTGGCATACCCAGCGCATCCTCTTTTTGAACGATCCGGACCACGTCTGCGTCAGGACGAAACCCAGCTGGGGCCAGGCGCTGCTTTCCAACGTCGCTCTTACTGGCGGACTTTTGATGCTCTCCGACCCCATCGACTCCTACGATGAGGAGAGGATCTACAATACGCAGCGCTGCCTGCCGACTCTGGAAACTTTTACGGCCGAGACCGGCCCCTTAGATATTCGTTATCCCGCCTACGCCTGGACGAAAGTGCACGGCGCGGCCTTCAAAGGCGACATCACGACCTGGAACGAACTGACCGACGAGGAAGTCATGATCCAGGCCGGCGCGCATAAGACCATGAACGATGAGCATCCTTTCTCCTGCCTCTGGTCTTACCATATCGAGAAGCCCTTCGACAAATGGTGCGTTGTTCAGCGTGTGGCCAACTGGCCCCTGAAAGCCTCCTCGATCCCTCTGGAAAACGTCAACCTCGATCCCCAGAAAACGTACCTTGTCTTCGATTTCTGGACGCAGAAATTCCTCGGCGAAGTTACGGAAAAGATCAACGTTCCGGCGCTCAATTACGGCGACGGCCAGGTTCTCTGCTTCAGGGAGAAGAAAGGATCTCCCCAGTTCCTCGCTTCCACCAGGCACGTTTCCATGGACGCTGTCAGCGTAACTGACATCAAGGAAGAGAATGGCAGTCTTACGCTGAGGCTTGATCTCCCGGTTGGCGACGAGGAAAAATATTTCTTCTACGTTCCCAAGGGCTCAGCCGTGAAGGAAGTCAGATCCAAGGATTGCGAGGTAAAAATCGAAAGCGCCGAAAATTCCCTGGTCACAGTTTCCGTAAAGGCTAACGCCAGGAACTGCGAACTGAGCCTGGTCTTTTAACGAGGTGAAAAGAATGAAAAGATCGCTGTTCACGTTAACTGTTCTCGCGTTTTCCTTGCAATTGATCGGCGGCGAACCGCCCTCCGTATATCCCAAGGCCCGCTATTATCAGGACAAGGGCCTTTTGACGATGGAGTACAATAAGCGCGTCATAATGACCGCCCAGGTCCCGCCGGGCGAGGAGCTCATTACGCGCGCCACCAGCGACGGCTGCATCATAAGCACGCCGCTCTACGAGCAGTTCTATCTCGCCGCCGACAAGGAAATGAAAGCCACATTGACTTTCGATCTTCCAGGCGAAGCCATCTGCATGAAGCCGAAAAGATCCGGCGACAACCAGGCTGTCTTAGGCCAGGTCGGTCATCCTCTCATATACGGCGTGAACGGCATCTACAGTCTGACGGACGACCTTATGATCGACTGGACGGACTCACGCTGGAGATGGCTGGACGAACGCTTTGAAGTAGGCACGAACGGCAACTACACAGCCAGACTGGAAGTAAGCCTCAAAAAAGGCCCCTGGCTCGTTAACATCAGGCCGCTCTATTACAAGGAACACTTGGGATATCGCTACTACGAGCCCTGGAAATTCCGTCCCCAGCTGCAGCCTATCGCCGGCTGGTGCTCCTGGCTCGCTTATTACAAAGACATCAATGAAAAACTGATCTTGGAAGTCGCGGACGTCCTCACCAACAAATTCCTGCCCTAC
>Ga0310690_10008885_pt1 | contig 12679 bp, 9 predicted proteins | sample AusTroGonzalo_MG_2_FD_207661 | JGI IMG/M metagenome (GOLD analysis project Ga0310690, IMG submission 207661) | Bovine rumen microbial communities from tropical cattle in Woodstock, Queensland, Australia - Gonzalo_04 (v2) (version 2) | ecosystem: Host-associated > Mammals > Digestive system >...
TCCCCCGGGGCGTCCGGGGAAAACCGCCCTTTGTCGAAAAAAAAAGAAAAAGAGGATTGCAAAAGCGATCTTTTGTGTTATATTTCAAAATGACGCCGGGACGCGACGGTTCGGATCCTTGTACGTGTCTCCTTCCGAAAGTCGGCGGTCCGGCGCATTGAAGGATATTCGACAGGGTAGACAGCAAAAAAGTACGGAGGCGGGAATATGGCCAAGACTCCCAGGTTCACGGTCCTGCACGAGAAGTTTCGCGGCAAGACCTTCGATCTCGAAAAGGATGTGATCTCCATCGGCCGCAAGGACACCATGGATATCTGCATCAAGGATCCCAGCATCAGCGGCCACCACGCCGACCTCATCAAGAGCGAGCGCGACGGGCACGTGGTCTACACGCTGCGGGACAACGACAGCAGCAACGGCACCCGGGTCAACAACACGCCGATCACGGAACAGGAGCTCAAGCCCAACGATCTGATCCTCTTCGGGATGGTCGAAGTGCTCTACGACTGCGATTCCGGCGCTGACGGCGAGGCCGACAGCTTTGCGACGACGACGCATACGATCGATCTCTCCAGCATCGACAGCAATCTCTCTTCGGTCCCCAAGGTCGCCAATCTGGATCCTTTCGCCGATGTCGAGAAGAAGCGCCACATGCTCGTCACGCGGATCATGATCGGCGTGGCGGCGCTGCTGGTCCTCGGCGGGGTCGTCGCGATGATCCTCGCCGGCATGAAGGTCGTGAATCCCGGCTCGTGAGCCCGACGGCGCACGAAAGGCGGACGAAAGGGCGGAGAGCATTGCGCAAAAGGGTCTTGCCTCCGCCTGAAATTTGACTTGGGCCGGGGTCGGTCCGTTGTTTCAAGATCGAAAGAAGCGAAATTTTTTATGAGTGACAAGGAAAATCCCGAGAAGGACCGGAACGAAAAACCGGCGTCCGGAGAGAAACAGCCCCCGGAAAAGGCGTCTCAGAAAACGCCCGTCCGTCCGCCCCGCGCCGCCATCGTCTGGCTGGTCATATTGCTGGGACTCGGCGCGCTGCTGCTTTTCCGCGACTACGGCCCCTCCCGCAAGACCGACCTGAATCAAACTGAGTTCGAGCAGGCCCTTCAGACGGGCCGGATCGCCACGGCGGTCCTGGTCAGCGAAAACGACGGCGTCTTCACCGTCGAGGGGCGGATCCGGCTTTCGGGAAGCGCCGTCTCCGGGCAGAGCGGCAAGGCGGCCCCGCCCGCCGGCGACACGGGTTTCTACCGCTCCCGGGTGATCTTTTCGGAGAGGCTCAACACCCTGCTCACCAATACCTCCGTCAGGGTCGACAGCAACAACAGCGGCCTGTGGAACTTTCTCATGGTGGGGATCCTCCCCGTCCTGATCCTCGTCGGCGTGATCTACTTCATCTCCATGCGGCAGATGCGCATGAACGGCCAGGGGGCCATGGATTTCGGCAAGAGCAAGGCCCGGATGATCCCCCCCGACGAACTCAACGTCAAGTTCGACGACATCGCCGGAGCCGACGAGGCCAAGGAGGAGATCCAGGAGATCGTCGAGTATCTCCGCGACCCCATCCGCTTCCAGCTGATCGGCGGCAAGATCCCCAAGGGGTGTCTTCTGGTCGGCGAGCCCGGCACGGGCAAGACCCTGATGGCCAAGGCCGTGGCCTGCGAGGCGGGCGTGCCCTTCTTCTCCATCAGCGGTTCTGACTTTGTGGAAATGTTCGTCGGCGTGGGCGCCAGCCGCGTCCGCGATATGTTTGCCCAGGCGCGCAAGAACACCCCCTGCCTCATTTTCATCGACGAGATCGACGCCGTCGGCCGCAGCCGCTTCTCCGGCTGGGGCGGCGGACATGACGAACGGGAACAGACCCTCAACGCCATGCTGGTGGAGATGGACGGTCTGGAAAGCCGCAACGGCGTGATCGTGCTGGCCGCCACCAACCGTCCCGACGTGCTGGATCCGGCGCTTCTGCGTCCCGGCCGGTTCGACCGGCAGGTGGTGATGGATCTGCCGGATATCGCCGGACGCCGGAAGATCCTCGAGGTGCACGTCAAAAAGATCAAGGTCGCGGAGGGCGTCGATCTGGACGTCATCGCCCGCACGACGCCGGGATTCAGCGGCGCGGATCTGGCCAACATCTGCAACGAGGCCGCTCTTCTGGCCGCCCGCCGCGGCAAGGAGTCCGTCAGCCAGGCCGAGCTGGAGGAGGCCCGGGACAAGGTGAGCTACGGCAGCGAGCGCCGCAGCCGCAAGATCACCGACCGGGAGCGCCGCCTCACGGCCTACCACGAAGCCGGCCACGCGCTGGTGGCGCTCCACGACGAGCACTGCACGCCGGTCCACAAGGTGACGATCATCCCCCGGGGGCAGGCGTATCTGGGCGCGACTTTCACCATGCCCAAGGAAGATGTCTACACCAAGAGCAAGCTGGAGCTGGAGGCCGAGATGGCCATGAGCATGGGCGGCCGCGCCGCCGAGGAGCTGGTGATGGGCGACATCACCACGGGCGCTTCGGCGGACATCCAGCATCTGACCGAGATCGCCAAGCGCATGGTGTGCATTTTCGGCATGACCGACATCATCGGACCGGCGAAGGTGGGGGATTTCTCGGTGCATCCCCACCTGCGCATCGACGGCCCCGTGCCGGACCAGCTGGCGCCCGAGACCGCCCGCGAGATCGATCTGGAGATCCGCCGTCTGGTCAACACGGCGCTGGAGAAAGCCCGGAACTGTCTCACCGAGCACCGGGACGAACTGGAAAAACTGGCGCAGGCGCTTCTGGAGCGGGAGACCCTGTCCATCGACGAAATAGACGTTCTGCTGGGCCGGAAGCCCGCCGAGCCCGAGACGGCCGCGGACGAAGTCCCGGCGGAGGATCCCGCCCCGGCCGGAGACGAAGCGGTCCCGGCGGAGACGGAGGGGGGAAATGACGGAGCGGGAACTGCTTCCGGCGCTGCGGGAGACCTCTGACGGCGCCGTCGTGCTGACGCTCCGCGTCCAGCCGGGGGCCAAATGCGACGGCTTGTCCGGTCTGTACGGCGAGCGGAGCCTCAAAGTCGCCGTTTCCGCGCCTCCCGTGGACGGCAAGGCCAACGCCGCGCTGCGCAGGCTCCTCGCCCGGTGGCTCGGCGTCCCCCAGGCGCAAATCGAACTCAAAAACGGACTTTCCGGAAGAGACAAACAGTTTGTCGTCTCCGGCGTGTCCAGGACCGAAACGGCCCGTAAACTTGCGGAAATCTCGAAATGAATCACAAGGCGATCATCTTTCTGGCGGACGGCATGGCCGATGACCCGCTGGACGAACTGGGGGGCAGGACCCCCCTCGAATACGCGGAGACTCCGGGCATGGACACCATCGCCCGGGAGGGCTCCTCGGGCACGTTCCTCACGCTGCCCGAGGGACTGCCCACGTCCAGCGACGTGGCCAACATGTCCGTGCTGGGCTTCCGGCCCGAAAAGAATTATCCCGGCAGGGGACCCATCGAAGCCGTCGCCCAGGGCATCGAACTGGGTCCCGACGACGTGGCGTGGCGCTGCAATCTCGTGTACGCTTCGAACGACGGCGTGCTCCGCGACTACTCCGCGGGCCACATCTCCGAGGCCGACGCTTCCGCGCTCATGGCGGCGCTGCAGAAGGAGCTGGGCGGCCCCGAAGTCACCTTCTATCCCGGGGTCAGTTACCGGAATCTGCTGGTGCTCCACGGCAAACGCTTCTCGCCCCGGGTCAATTACTTCAAGCCCGACTCCTCGCAGGACATGCCGCTGGATGAACTGCGCCTCTCTCCCGCGGATTCTTCGGCCGAGGCGGCGGACACGGTGGCGTTCCTGCGTGACCTGGAGGAAAGGGCCGCTTCTCTGCTGGCCGCCCACCCGGTGAACGCGGGCAAGGCCTCTCCGGCCAACCGCATCTGGCCCTGGAGCCCCGGCCGCCGTCCCCGGCTCCCCGCCTTCGGCGTCCAGTATCCCGGGCGCACCGGCGCGGTCATCAGCGCCGTGGACGTCATCCGGGGCATCGGCCGCTGTTCCGGCATGTCCGTCATCGACGTCCCCGGGGCCACGGGATTCCTCGACACCAATTACAAGGGCAAGGCCGATGCGGCGCTCGCGGCCATCGACAAATATGATTTGGTCTATCTGCATCTCGAAGCCATCGACGAGTGTTCCCACATGGGGGACCTCAAGCTGAAGCTCCGGGCCATCGCCGAGTTCGACCGCTTCATCGTCTCCCCGGTGCTGGCCGCGCTGGCGGACCGGAAGGACATCAACTTCGCGATCCTGCCGGACCATCCCGTGCCGATCAGACTGCGCAAGCACACCACGACTCCCGTGCCCGTGGCCGCCATGGGACCGGGATTTGCCCGGGACGGCGTCACCGCTTTCAGCGAAAGGCTCGCCCCCTCCGGCGCGCTGGGCCATCTTGACGGCGACGCGCTGGTCCGCCGGCTCCTGGAGCTGTGACCTATGGAGCGGCCCCGCTGTTCGGCGCTGGAAAAGGCCATGCGGCTTCTCGGCGTCTCCGCCCGGAGCGGACGCGAACTTGAGCAGCGGCTGATCCGGAGCGGCTACAGTCCCCTCGAAGCCGCCGCCGCGGTCGAGGAGTGCCGCCGCCGGGGCTATGTCAACGATACGCTTCTGGCCTCGGATTGCGCCGCCGCCGGCATCGACCGGGGCGCGGGCTGCCGCAAACTCCGGCAGAAACTCCTGCGCCGGGGGCTGGAAAGGGACGTGGTGGAACAGGCCCTCGAAGCCAACCGGGAGCGGGAGCCCGAAAGCGCCCGCCGGGTGCTGGCCGCCAAGTGGAGAACGCTCTCCGGCGAGAAGGATCCCCGCAAAAAGCGGGCCCGGGCCTTCCGCTTTCTCGTCGGCCGGGGATTCCCGGCTGCCCTCGCCGTCGAGCTCATCGATGAAATCAGCGCTTCCGGGGAAGAGGCCCCGGAGCCTTCCATGGAGATCTGAGACCTATGAAAAAGAGACTTGCCGCGTTTTTGCTGCTCCTGCCGCTCCTGCCCCTTTTTGCCCTGCGCAGCGGAGACAAGATGCGTCCCCCCGAGGACGTCAAATGGCTCCGGGGGAGCCTGCCCGAACCCGTCGAACGGGATGCCGCGGGCCGGACGAAATACCGGATCTTCACCTTTCTTCTGACCCATGCCGCCAATTCGCCCGAAACGGTCATGATGCTGAACGGCCTCGCTTCCCGGGATGACGTGGCGGGGATCGCGGTCATCACGCCCGATCCCGCAGTCGACGCCGAGGCCTTTCTCGAGCGGCTCCCGAAAACGGCCGTCTCCTTCGGGGCGGACCGGTCGCGCCGCACCACCGGGACCTACATGGCCGGAAGCATCCTCTTCCCCATGGCTTTCGTCATCGATCCGGACGGGCTCATCGTCTGGAACGGCGAGGCCGTGGATCTGCCCGAGTTCCTCGACAGTTTGGGGGGGAAGCCCGCGGACGTCTCCCGCCAGCGCCGCATTTCCGAAAAACTGGACGAACTCCAAACTTTGATGCGGGGCAACGAACCGCGCCGCATGCGGCATCTGGCCGACGAGATCTTCCGGCTCGACCCCGGGAACGCTCCGGCCCTGCGCATGATGCTTTTCGTGCTGGAAAGCTCCGGCCGGATCCCCGAGGCCTGGGAGATCCTCTCGGGCCAGCTGGCCGCCGCGCCGCGGAAGGCCCGCATCTACTATGCCGCGCTGGACATGATCTCCCGCCACGCCGCGCTGGGAAAAGAACTGCCCGGCGTGGTCGGGCGTTTCGCTCAAAACGTCAAGTCGCCCGATGCGTATGACATTCTGGTGTGGACGCTGCTGGAGCGCTTCGCCTTCGACGCCGCCGCGCTGGAGGGGGCTGTCCGGCTCTATGAAGCCGGGGGCCGTCTGCAGGGGAACGCCGGACGGAGCCCCGCTTCCGCGGCGGGCCGCTGCGCCGCCGGGGCGCTCCTCGCCGCCCGTCTGGGCCAGTTCGCCCGGGCCGCCGGACTTCAGCGGCAGGCCGCCCGGCACTGGCGCGCCGCGGGCAGCGGGCCCGCCGCGGAAAATGCCGAAAAAACAGCCGCCTACTTCGAGCTCTGCGGCAAAACCTCCGTCAAGTGGTGAGGATCCCCGGTCCCGCCGGAGATCCGCCGTTGACTTTTCGCATTCCGGCTGTATATTAAGACAAGTCGGGAAAAAGACAAATGGATAATGACAGTTCTGACGGGGACGCGGGCGGAAAACAGACCGGACCGGTCCCCTATCTTTCACCTCTCGCCGTCGTGGCCCTCTCTTTCGGCTACGCCGTCGGCTGGGGCTCTTTCGTGCTCCCGGGGGCGATCTTCCTGCCGAACGCGGGGCCCGCGGGCACGCTCATCGGACTTTTGATCGGAACGGCGGCCGTCGCCGTGCTGGCCTTCAACTACCACCGGATGACGACGGGCATGCCGACCTCCGGCGGCGCCTACGGTTACGTCACGAAGATCTTCGGCGGCAACCACGGTTTCCTCGTGGGGTGGTTCCTGTTCCCGACGTATGTGGCGATCCTGTGGGCCAACGCGACGGCGGTCATTTTGCTGACCCGGTATCTTTTCGGCGGTCTGCTCCAGTTCGGCTTCCACTACAAGCTGGTCGGGTTCGACGTGTATTTCGGGGAGATCCTGCCGTGTCTTGCCGCGATCGTCCTCTGCGCCGCCGTCTGTCTTTTCGGCAAACGGGCCGCCGTCCGGCTCCACATCTTCTTCGCCTTCGTGCTGGTCGGCGGCGTCGCGGTCTGCTTCATCGCCGCGCTGTGCCGGCATGAGGGGGGCCTCGCGGCCATGGCCCCCGCCTTCGTGCCGGACACCCCCGTCTGGGTGCAGATCCTCCGGATCCTGGCCATGGTGCCCTGGGCCTTCGTCGGTTTCGAGGCGGTGGTCCAGTCCTCGTCGGAGTTCAACTTCCCCGTCCGTCGCACGTTCTCCCTGCTGCTGGCCGCGATCCTCGTCTCCGCGCTGGTCTACATCCTCCTCCTGCTTCTCCCCGTTCTGGCCCTGCCGGCGGGCTATCACGACTGGAAAGCCTATGTCACCGCCCTGCCGCGCCTCAACGGCATCGCCGCCATGCCCGTCTTTGCGGCCGCGAAAAGGGCCCTCGGGCCCCTCGGCATCGCCGTGATCGGCGGCGCGATGCTGTCGGCCCAGCTCACGGCGCTTTTCGCCGCGTACATCGCCGTCAGCCGTCTGATGCGGGCCATGGCCGACGACAACATGATCCCCAAATGGCTGGGCGAATGCAACGAGGAGGGGACCCCCGTTCACGCCGTTTTCACCGTGATGTGCGTTTCCCTGGCGGTCCCGTTCCTGGGCCGCATGGTGATCGGCTGGTCGGTGGACCTGTCGAATCTGGGCGCCGCCGTCGCTTACGGCTACACTTCCGCCGCCGTGCTGGCGCTTTACAAGCGGAACGGGGAAACCGGTCACTGGGCCGAAAAGGCCGCCGCGATCTTCGGGATCGTCATGTCGTTCCTCTTCTGTCTGCTCATGCTCGTGCCGAACTACCTCTCCGGGAGTTCGCTCTCGACCGAATCGTATCTGCTGCTCTCCGGCTGGTGCTTCATCGGATTCCTGCTGTACCGCCGGGTCTTCATGTCGGATACGGGGCAGCGGTTCGGGCACTCCACCTTCGTGTGGATCGCCGTGCTCATCGTGATCTTCTTCTCGTCCCTGATGTGGTTCCGCCTCGCCGTGTGCGACTGCGCGGAGCACGCCTTCGGCGATCTGGTGGGCGAGACGGTCACCGTCGAGATGGCCCACCGCAGCATCTCGTTCGTGAACACGGACATGCTGATCAAGTCCATCGTCGAACTCTTCATCCTCGTCGCCTCCCTTGCCATCATCCTCAATTTGTTCACGATCCTCCACCGCCGCGAGACGAACCTCATCGTCGAAAAGCTCGAGGCCGAGGAGAGCGTCAGCAAGTCCAAGAGCTACTTCTTCTCGACGATCAGCCACGACATCCGCACGCCGCTGAACGCGATCATCGGCTACTCCCAGATGCTCCAGATGGGCTCCGACCGGCCGGAGGAGCGCCAGCAGGCCCTCTCGTCGATCATCTCCGGCGGCAGGACGCTGCTGCGCCTCATCGACGACGCCATCGATTTCGCCAAACTCGAGGACGGGCGCCTGGAGATCGAACACAAGCCCGTGGACTGTCCCGGACTGCTGCGGAAATTTTCGGAAACCTTCCGCCGCGCAAGGCAGATGCCGGGGATCGATTTCCGCTGCAAGCCGGGCGAAATGCCCACGCTCCTCGTCGATCCCCGGCGGCTCCGGCAGATCCTCTTCAACCTGACGGACAACGCCGTGAAGTTCACGGAGAAGGGCTTCGTGGAGATCCGCGCCTCCTTCGACCGGACCGGGGGTTCCGATGCGGGGACCCTGCGGATCGAGGTCGAGGACACGGGTTGCGGCATAAGCGAAGATGATCTCAAGCGGATCACCACCCCCTACGTCCAGGTGGATGCCGCGCAGGCCCGGCACGGCGGCACCGGCATCGGACTTGCCATCTGCCTCAAGCTGACCGAAACCATGGGGGGAGAGCTCTCCGTTTCCTCCGTCCTCGGGAAGGGATCCGTTTTCACGGTCGCCTTCTCCGGCGTGAAAGTCACCGACGCCCCGCCCGTCGAGGAAGAGGAGCCCGCGGCTCCCGCCGCCGCGGCGGCTCCTCCCCCGCCGGCTCCCGCGGCGGCGGAAGCGGAGGAAAAAACCGCCGAAACGGCCGTTTCCAAGCGCGTCCTGATCGCCGACGACCAGAAAGTGAACCTCGTCGTGCTCAAGACGATGCTCAAAAAAATCGGGATCTCCGACGTCGTCCTGGCCAAAGACGGCAAGGAGGCCCTCGATACATTGCTCGCCGCCGACACGCCCTTCGACCTTGTCCTGACCGACATGTGGATGCCCGTGATGGACGGCGAGGAGCTCATCCGGGCCCTCCGCGCGGATCCGAAATTCGCGGGTCTCCCCGTTCACGTCGTCACCGCCGACACCGAAATGCCCGCCAAATTCCGCGAGATCGGCTTCGACGGCATCCTCCTCAAACCCGTCACCGTCGAGAAGCTCCGCGAGATCGTCGCCTGACCCCCGGGCCCCCGTCCTTTTTCAAAAAAAGCGGTGTATTTCGGATTTTGCGGGACATCCGCGGGGAAATTCGCAAGATTTCCTGGATATCGGCAAGAAATATTTGATATTTTTTGCTTTTCGGTGTATTATATAGATCGGCATATTGTCATGTGTTGCGAAAAATTTGTCTGTCAACTACAAAAAAGGAGCAGATGGTGATAAACGACAACGAAATTCGTACGGCGATCGACAACGCCCGTCTGACGACCCGTTTGGCGGTCATCGGATGGATCTTCTCTCTGGCGATGCTGATCGTCACCGCGGTGCTCAGCGGTCTCCGCGGCGGGCATGTGTTCGGTCTGGCCGTGATCCCCTTCAGTCTGGCGACTCTCTTCGGACTGGCGTCCATGATCTACGGCATGCTGGGAACGGCGGCCGCTCAGGAGGAGGAGGAGAAACAGCTCCTCTCCCGGCGCCGGGCCGACACCAGCGCCCTGGATGTGGAGGAGGACGTGCGCTTCACCTCGGGACGTTCCTTCGAAAACTACAAACGCTTTGCACCTTACGTCCTCGCGATCTTCGGCGCCCTCCTCACGGGACTGCTCCTCTTCTTCACCTACCGGGGCTGGGCTTCCGCCGAGGGGCCGGGCATCTCCGGCAGCGCCATCCACTCCGCGCTGATCGCGGCGGTGATGATGCTCGTTGCCATCTTCTCCGGCGCGTTCTTCATCGGACAATCCCGGACGCCCGCCTTCCGCTGGCTCCGCAGCATCGGGACCAACCTCGTCGCGGCCTTCGCCGTGCTGGCCGCCGCCGCCGTGGTCTTCATCTGTTACCATAACAACCTCACCACGGTCGACGCCGCCGTCGGCAAGATCTTCTTCTGGCTCTTCGCCCTCCTCGGCGTCGAGTTCATCGTCGATTTCATCATCGAGTTCTACCGCCCCCGGACCATGAAGGAGACGCGGCCCGTCTTCGAGAGCCGTCTGCTCTGCCTCTTCACCGAGCCCGGCGGCGTCATGCGCAACATCGCCTCCGCGCTGGACTACCAGTTCGGATTCAAGGTCTCCGGCACGTGGCTCTACAGCTTCTGCGAACGCTCGTTCTTCCCCGTCATCATCGGCGCGGGGATCCTCTTCTGGGCCTTCACGACCCTCCACGAGGTCGGCCCTGACCAGGTCGGCGTGCGGGAGCGCTTCGGCAAGGTCACCGAGCGCCGGCTCCTGCCCCCGGGGATCTACTTCACGCTGCCCCGGCCCTTCGGCAATATCCGCACCTTCAGCTGCACGGAGCTGCACCGCATCGTGATCGGCGAAGTCTCCGACGACGGCACGGACTCGACACGGGTCCGCGACAAGGGCGAGACCAGCCGCGTGGTCCTCTGGACCGAGGAACACGGCAAGGCCGATGACAACTTCATCGTCGCCGTGGCTCCCGAAGGCGACCGCTCGCCCGAGAGCGAGGCCGCGTCCATCTCCTTCGTCCGCATGACCGTGCCCATCCGCTACCGCATCCGCCGGGACGGCGTCTTCAGTTACGCCTACGGCAACGTGGACGTGCCCCGGACCCTCATGCACATCGGCAAGCAGGCCGCCACGGAATACCTCGCCAGCTCCGACATGACCGCCGTCATGTCCACCGGGAGAAAACAGGCCGAAGAGGCCATGATGAAGCGCGTCCAGAAGCTGGCCGACGACCGCAAGCTCGGGATCGAGGTCGTCTCCCTCACCATTCTGGGAGCCCATCCCCCGGCGGGCGAAGTCGCTCCGGCCTATCAGAACGTCATCGGTGCCATGGAGCAGAAGGAGACGGCCATCCTCGAGGCCCAGGCCTACGCGGCCAAGACGCTGCCCCTCTCCGAATCCCAGGCGGCCAGGGCCGTCGCCGACGCCCGGGCCTACGACCACCGCATCCGCACCGTGGCCGCCGCCGAGAGCGAACGCTTCAAAACCCAGCTGCGCACCTACCGGGTCATGCCCGCCATGTTCAAACTCCGCAGTTATCTCGATTTCCTCGAAAAGGACTGCGCGTCCATGCGCAAATTCGTGGTGTCTTCCGGTCTCGGGAGCGAGGTCTACCAGTTCAACTTCGAGGAGAAGGAACGGCTCGACCTGATCGACACCGACATAACCCAGCTCACAAACAAGAAATAATTTCGAATATATTTTGGAGGACTTGACGACTATGGCAAACGGCAACATTTTCAAACACTGGCCCACGATGCTTCTGGGGATCGCGGTCGCGGCGATCCTGCTGACGGCTGTCTTCAGTTTCCAGCTCAACGAGACGGAGAGCGCGGTGGTCACCACCTTCGGCCGCCCGGCGCAGATCACCGAACCGGGACTGCACTTCCGCTGGCCCTTCCCCTTCCAGAAGATCAGCCGCTTCGATCACCGGGTGCGCTGCTATGAGGGCAGTTCCGGCAAGCTCGAGGAGACCATGACCGGCGACGGACACAATCTCCTGGTCGGCATCTACGTCAACTACCGGATCGGCGACGTGGTCAAGTTCTTCGTGACCTTCGAGGACGTCACCCGCGCCGAGGATCAGCTCAACTCCCTGATGCGCGGCGCGAAGAACTCCGCCTTCGGCCTCTACCGCTTCAACCAGATCGTCAACACCGATCCCAAGGAGATGCGTCTGGGCGAGATCCAGGACAGGATTAAGAACGACCTCGTCCGGCAGACGAAGGACTACGGCATCGAGATCCTCTCGGTGGGCATCAACACCATCAACGTGCCCAAGACGGTCAGCGAAAAGGTCTTCTCCCGCATGATCGCCGAACGCAAGCGCGTCGCCGACAAATACATCGCCGAAGGCGAGAGCGAAGCCAGCAAAATACGCATCAGCGCCGACAGCGCCAAGGTGGTGAAACTGGCCGACGCCGAGGCCCAGGCCAAGGAGATCCGCGCCAAAGGCGACGCCGAGGCCGCCAAGTACTACGCCGTCTTCAAGCAGAACCCGGATCTCGCGGAGTTCCTGCGCAAGCTGGACTCCCTGCGTGAGATCATGAAGGGCCGCACCACGCTGGTGGTGGACACCAATACCGCGCCCTTCGATCTCCTGAAGCCGGGCGCCGAGACCCTGAAACCCGCGGCGAAGTGACACGGAGGGGTCGAAATATGGATTCCAATCGAGAGATCAACGAGCCGGCCTTCGACCGTTCCGGACGCTACGAAGCCGGTCTGCGCTCGCTGGTGAGCTGCCTGCGGTGGGCCTTCGGCCTGCTGCTGGCGGGGATCATCGGCACCCTCGTCTATTTCGTCAGCTGGGGCGGCTACTTCAGCGTCGAACCCCAGCAGGCCGTGCTGGTCATGCGTTTCGGACGCATCATCCACACCTTCACCTCGGGCGGCCACTGGTTCCTGCCCTATCCGGTGAACCAGTTCATCCGCATCCAGACCAACCAGCAGCTGATGAACGTGGACTTCATCGCGCCGACGATGTCGGCCGAGGAGACGCCCAACGCCCTCACCCCCGGCAAGGACAACTACCTCATCACCGGCGACGCCAACATCGTCCACACCTCGTGGACCGTGAGCTACCGGGTGGGGAATCCCGCCAAGTACTATCAGGTCCTGGCCACGCCGCTCCGGCCCGTGGAGAACGGCCGCA
>Ga0310690_10008886_pt1 | contig 12677 bp, 9 predicted proteins | sample AusTroGonzalo_MG_2_FD_207661 | JGI IMG/M metagenome (GOLD analysis project Ga0310690, IMG submission 207661) | Bovine rumen microbial communities from tropical cattle in Woodstock, Queensland, Australia - Gonzalo_04 (v2) (version 2) | ecosystem: Host-associated > Mammals > Digestive system >...
CCGCGCGTTGATCCGCAGGCCCCCGTTGCAAAAGTGCACGAAGGGCCGTTCTTTACCGTAGTAAAAAGGCGGCTTTTCGATGCGCTGCGTGAACGTCGTCCGTCCGAAATCCGGATCTGATCCGCGGCTCGCAGCTTCGTTGTAGCGCTTCATCGTCGCTTCCAGAACCGCTGGCTTGATCCCCATTCCCTTCGCGGCCTCTTCAATTGTGTCCGCAGTCTTCACGATGCCCTTGATGAGCTTTACATCGCGCGTCGCGCCCTTGGCGGACTGAGAGTCCGTGATCACCCAGAACGAGCGCTCCGGCAAAGACCAAAGCGCCTTGGAGATCTCCTCCATGGGAGAAGCCTCATTGACAAAGCGCTCGCCTCTGGCGTTAACGTAGATATCCGCGCCCACATAGTTCGTGAGGCGCCCGCCCGAATACGGAATCGTCAATATCTGATCCATGTCCACGGTGGCGGCGCCAAGCGATTCGCCTATCCAGATGCCGTCTCCCAGCGCCGTGTTGTGCGATTCGCCATAAGGATTGGCGGTTGAGGTGAATTCAGGTCCAAGCCGCGGATCATACCTGCGGCGCATCTGCGGATTGTCGCCGAAGCCCCCGCTTGCAATGACTACGCTTCGCGCATGAAGAGAACGCGGCTCGTCCCCTTTCACATACTGCACGTCAAAGCCACCCCGTGAATCCCGCAGGACTCGCTGAACAGAAGAGGAGAACCGGATGGCAACGCCCAACTCGCGCGCACGCCGATTGATCGCGTTTACGTAGTCGTAACCCGCGCGGACAAATCCTGAAAGATAGCAGCGCGGCCGCAGGCCGCCCAGCGCTTCGTACGTACGCTCCATCCAGACAACGCCCATGCCGGAGAGCCACTCGACGGCGTCTCCCGACTCCTCGGCAAGAGTGCGCACAAGCTCGGGATCGCCCCGGCCCTTTCCGGTCTGGTTCATGTCCTCGATCATCTGCTGAACGGCAAGGCGGTACTCTTCGTCCGTGCGGCCGCTCCTTCGTTCTGCGGCAAAGTATCCGTTTGCAAGCGCCGAATGCCCGCCGACAAACCGCTCGCGTTCAAGAACGACAACGCTCTTCGCGCCGGCTTCACTTGCTGACACTGCGGCCGAAAGGCCGGCGAGTCCGGAACCGATCACTAGGACATCGCAATGTTCTCCAGCCCCCGCGGCGGCAGCATCTCGCGCTCCCGCGCAGAGAAGGGCGGACAGTCCCCCGAGCATCAGCTCGCGCCGCTTCATGACGGCACTCCCTCGCTCTGGAAGTCAAGAATGGTGAAGATGCGGATCAGCTCGGCGCTCGTCTTCGCTCGCAACTTGAGCATTGCGTTGCTGCGGTGCATCTTGACCGTGGTCTCTTCGATGCCGAGTTCGCGCGCGATCTCCTTGTTGCGAAGCCCCTGGGCGATGAGCCGGGCGACATCCCGCTCTCTGGGAGAGAGTCCCTGCGCCAGTTCCTTCAGGTTTTGAATCTCCGCTTCTCTCTCGCTTTTCTCGATCGACTTGGTGACGGACTGGGCGACACGCTCAAGCAGATACCGGGGGTCGGCGGGCTTGGAGATGAAATCCACCGCGCCGTGCCGCATCGTGTGTACGGCCATCGGCATGTCGCCATGCGCAGAGAGGAAAATGACAGCGATGTGCTCGACGCCCTTTTGCTCCAGCTGCTCCTGCACCTCGAGCCCGGTCATCCCGGGCATCCTCACGTCAAGCACAACGCATCCGGGGCGCTTCAATGCATCCATGCGCAGAAAGTCCACCCCGCTCGAGTACGTGACCACTTCCCAGCCAAGCGTTTCAAGAAGCATCTTCTGGGAGACCAGCAACTCCTGGTCGTCATCCACGATCCTGATCAGCGGACTGTTTGTCATTTCCCCTCCTCACTGTCCGGCTTCACGCGATCGAACCGGATGTCAAAGCATATCCCCTCGTGCGGCAGGCGGTGCAGCGACAGCTTCGCCGAATGGGCATCCGCGATGCTGCGCACGATGGAAAGCCCGAGACCCAGCCCCTCGGCGGACGTCGAGTCCGCCGCATGATGAAGCCGCTCGAACGCTTCATCCGAAAGGCGCGGTCCGTTGTCGCTCACAAGCAGCTCCACCGTGCCGGGCTCCTGCCGGATGGCAATGGACAGCGCCGGTGCGGGGACGGACGCCGCCGCCCGGGCTCCGTTCTTCAAGAGGTTGATGATGAGGATCTCAAGCTCCAGCCTGTCTCCCATCACCCAGCATCCTGGCAGCAGCTTCGCGTCAATCCTTGGGGCAATCTCCTGAAATTCCCGATAGGTGCGAAAGCTTGCCAGAGCCTCTTCAGCCACCTCATCCAGACGCACCGGACCGTGCCTGGTGTTTCTGCGCCGCGCGTAGGCGCGCACCCTGTCCACGATGCCGGAAATTCTCTGGATCTCCTTTTGCATGGTCTCGAAGAGATTTTCAAGCGCAGGATTCTCAGCATCCTCGAGACGAATCTTCGCCACCTCGCAGTAATTGGTGATCGTAGCAAGGGGCTGCTTCAGCTCATGCGCGATCATCGAGCCCATGTGCGACACAAGAGAATTTCGCTCCATGAGCGAGAGCTGCTCAATCGCCCGCTGCTTGTCCTGCGCAAGGCGCCGGTTCTCCTCAATGCTCTGCAGGAGCGCCGCCGTACGACGGGCCACGAGCTTGTTGAGTCGGATTTCATTCACAAACAGCATCACAATAAGCCCCAGCGCCGCGAGCAGATAGAGGTAATAGCGCTTCAGAAACTCCTTCCACGTCCAGGGCTTTTGCGCGAAGGGGCCGATCTGCAGATCGCGGTAGAGCGCAGCAACGGCGTGGAACTGGCCTGCGACCTGCCAGACGTAGTTGCGCTGGGGCGGCATGGTGAAGACGGCAACCGCAACTTCTCGCGTGAGCTCCGGCCTTGAAAAATCAAGCACGCCGAACGTCTGCCCCGGATAGAGGTCCGTTGAATGGCTGCAGCTGATCGCGTCGGATTTCTTGCGATTGATCACGCGCAGCAGCCCCGGCTCGATCATGCCGCTTGTCTCAGCAAGCTCGAGCTGGCAGGCGGTGAGCACGCCCGCAGCCGCCCGGCCGTCCAGCACGCTTTCAAAGACAGCCGGAAACTCAAAGGAAAGAAAGTTCGTGCGCTGCGTGAAGTCCTCAGTCGAAAGCCCCTGCCGGGTCACCTCGCCAGCAAAGGCAAGCCACCCGCCCAGGGAATCCGGGAGCGAGGCCGCGATGAGACGTCCCTTCAGGTCCGAGAGCGTCTCAAGATCGGTTCTGTCGGCGCGCACGATGACGGCCGAGCCAACGGACGCGCCGCCGTCCTTGGCCCAGATGTTCTTTCGCGTTGCGATCGCCTGCGCGCCAGCCGTGTTGATGAGCGTGAAGAAGATGTCCGCCGGTCCGACAATGAAATCCGGCCGCGTTCTCTTCACAAGATCCACCGCCTGATGGGTCGGTATGTCGATCACGCGGAACTTGTACTGGGGAAGCGTCTTGATGAGGTGGTTGAGCGTGGGCGTCACGATGCTCGAGCGCACACCGAGCTCATTGGATCCGATGACGCCGATCGTCACTTCCTCGGCGGCCAGCGCCTGAAAGCTGAGGAGGATTCCCGCGCAGGCAAGGACGGATGCAACAGCAAGCCTGCCCGTCCGCAGAGCGCGCTCCAGCAGCCGTTTGAGAAATCTCCACGCCAGCAAAGCCGTTTCCTCGAGAGACAATGAAATTAAATTTTCTCACAAAAGCCCCGGACGAAACTACCTCCCAAAGCAGGTAATTGTCGGGAGGTAGTGGCGGGCGGCTCCCCTCCTTAAGATTCCCTTAACTCGGTGGGCTACTGGGTTCTCCACCGAACGACAGCAACAAAACAGAACCTGACCCCTCCTCTGAAAACACTTTCGGAGGAATCAAAAAGGAAAACACCATGCTTATCCGCAATGTTGCCATCGCTCTGGCTTCCTTTGCCCTTCTGGGGCTGAGCCAGGCCAACGCCGCCGTCAACGGCTCCCACGCTTCCCTGAAGTGCGACACCTGCCACGCAGGACAGGCCGCCCCGGCCGCGCCTGCACAGAAGACCTGCCTGCAGTGCCACGGCTCGTATGAAGCGCTCGCCGCCAAGACCAAGGGCGACAAGTTCAATCCGCACGACTCTCACATGGGCCGCATCGATTGCACCCAGTGCCATGCCATGCACAAGAAGAGCCACTATATCTGCCACGACTGCCACGCGATCAAGGATCGCAAGTTCAAGGGGGAGTAAATCATGACTAAGACCATCTCTCGCCGTCATCTGCTCGGATCGGCCGCCGCTGCCGGCGTTGCCGCCGCTGTCACCCCCGCCATGGCTGCCCAGAATGCGGCCGCCGCTCCCGCCAAGTGGGACCGCACCGTTGACGTCGTCGTCTGCGGCGCCGGTGGCGCAGGCCTCATGGCCGCCTGCCAGGTCGCCGACAAGGGCGGCTCGGTTGTCGTCGTTGACAAGTCCTACAGCCCCTACCATTCCGCCACCCGCATGTGCGGCGGCCTGTTCACGGCCTACGGCACCGCGATCCAGAAGCGCGAAGGCGCCAAGGACAGCTGGGAAGCCTTTGCCCATGACATCATGGACTACGGCGCCTACATGTCCCTGAAGGAACCCGTCGAACTCTTTGCCAAGCACTCCGGCGAAGCCTTCGACTGGCTCGAGAACCACGGCCTCGCCCCCCATCATCTGGAAAAGTACGCCGGCCACAGCAACCTGCGCGCCGTGCGCCAGGACAGCTACCAGGGCGTTGACTACATTGACGTGCTCGTCAAGCAGGCCGCCGAACGCAAGATCAAGATCTATGCCGGCACGCCGATGACCCGCATCTTCTTCGATCAGAAGGCCAACAAGGTGACCGGCATTGAGGCGACGAGCCTTGAGACCGGCAAGAAGATCTGCATCCAGGCAAAGCGCGGCGTGATCCTCGCCACCGGCGGCATCACCGGCACTCCTCAGTCCCTGGACTTCTGGGTTCCGTCCGTTGCCGGCAAGGGCGTCTCGATCGGCTGCTCCGCCAACGACGGCTCTGCCATGCGCGTTGCCGTGCGTGACGTCGGCGTTCCGCTCTCGCACATGCAGTACATCGCCTCCTATCCCTGCGGCATCGTCGTGAACGGCCGCAACGGCCCGTACTGCCGCTTCTGGTACTTCACCAATGCCGGCGGCATCCTGGTGAACAAGAACGGCAAGCGCTTCGTGACGGAAAAGGAAGGCATCTGCCACATCACGCCGCACCTGGCGGGCAACCCCGGCGGCTGGCACCTCGTGTTCATGGACAAGAAGATCTATGACGCAACGCGCGCCAAGTACAAGACCGGCGCCCTGATCGGCCTGCCCGCCTGGAACGACGATCGCGTCGAGGAAGAGTTCAAGAAGGGTCAGAACCTGTTCCGCGCCGATACGCTCGAAGAGTTCTGCAAGCTCTCCGGCATTGACCTCGAGGGTCTGCGCGCTCAGTTGAAGCAGTGGAACGCTGCTGTCGAAGCGAAGAACGACACCCAGTTCGGCCGCACCGACATGACCGTCAAGATCGACGAGAACGGCCCGTTCTACGGCATCAAGATGTTCCCGTGGAACAACCTGTCCTGCGGCGGCTTCCGCGTCACCGACCATCTGCAGGTTCTCGGCTGGGATCTCAAGCCCGTCGGCGGCCTGTATGCAGCCGGTGAAACCGTTGCCGGCGTGCACGGTGCCTTCTACTGCGGCGGCAACGCCTGCGGCTTTGCTCACACCTCCGGCTACATGGCCGGCCAGATCGTGATGGGCAGAACCGACGTCTAATGACCGCAGGGAACCGGCTTCACAGCCGGTTCCGGGCAACAGACTCTCGGCAGACGGAGCCAGGTGCTCCGCCTGCCGTTTTTATTGGGGAAAAAGTCACGCCCGCACTCGCCGGCTCGCTCTTCTGAGTGAGCGCAAGCCCGCACCCTGGCACGAAAGGCTCCAGCCTGCCCAAAGCACGCCCTGCCTTCAGAGGCCCCGCCATGGCGCAGCCCTTGAGCCGCACCATGGCAAAAAGACGAGTCAGTTACTGGGCCGGAGCATGCGGCTGAGACTGCAGAACCTGGTTCTGAAGCTCGTGCGGCTCGATCATGACTTCGTCGCCAAGCCTGTCCATGGCGGCTCCGTCCATGTGCTGCGCATAATCCCGAGCGGCCTGGGTAAGCCCGTTGGCAATCTGCGCAATCGTGCCGTTGCCGGGATTCGCCCTGAGGATGCCCTGCAGGTTCGCGAGCATTTTCCGGATGCCGCCGTTCGTCTTGACCACGCCCTCGGCAAGCTGATTGGCCTCGTTTGCAAATCCGAGGCTCCGCAGCTCGCGCTGGGCATTTTCAAGATGAGGCTTGAGCTCGTTCGGGAAGTCCTCCCTGCGGGAGTCGCCGCCTACGCGCGAGAACACCGTGAGCAGCGACGCGCAGTGCTTGATCGATTCGACCGTGTCGCCGGTGCGCTCCGGGCGCGTCTGCATGCCAAGCGAGCGCGACGCCTCCTCGTCCTCCTTGGAGATCGTGCTCTTGAAGATGCCGAACGTCTCGAGCTTCAGGTACAGGCGCCGGGGCTGCCCCTCGGCCTTGGGGAGCGTGAAGTAATGCAGGGTGCGCATCGGTCCGAACATGCCGTGCTTGCCCGGCGGAATGTCGATGCCGCGCGGCATGTTCATGTGACCGTCGACCGTCATCTTTTGGTATTCCCTGGCATGGGTCGAAGTGCGCAGATAGATCTCCTTGCAGCCGTCCAGCCACTTGTACAGATGGCCGTCAGGGTCGCCCACGGAGAATCCGCCGCGGGAATAGTTTTCACCCTTGCTGCGCGTTGCCGCATGCAGGGCGAGTGTCACGCAGGCAATGTTCTCGACGGTCGGCCGGTAGGCTCCGCCCTTGCCCGAATAGACGGCGCCCAGGATGTCGCGGCCCCTTTCAATTCTGGCGGCAAGCAGTGCCTGAAGCTGCGCGAGGTTCTGCGGCTGCTCGGCCGTGGGGATGCTGCGAAGCATTCCATCGACATGTTCGCGGGCGAACGAGACCATCTGGCCGTTGACCCGCACGCCGAAATTCTCAGGGATGTTAAATGCGAGCGGATAGGTGTCGGTCGAGGCGACCTTGCTCGTGTCGCGAACCGGTGCGGGAGCGGGCTGCTGTGCGGCAAACTCCCTGGCGGCCGCAAGCCGGTCTCCGCCGGAGACCTTGGCCATCCACTCCTGCGGATGCGTAAGCTTGGCAACGTTGTCTTCAGAGAAATTGTCGAACGCTCGTTCTGCTCCGGCCTTGGGAATCGTCAGTTTCGCGCAGCCCTCGGCATCGATCTGCAGGGTGCACCCCGGGGTTACGGCGGCAATGCGCTCAAGATTCTGCCTGGCGGCTTCCGAAAGCGGCTGATCGCAGTGGTAGACGATGTTCTCGCCCTGCACGAAGGCGTTCCAGGGCACTCGCGTTTCCGGCTTGACCTGAAGGTGATTCAGGGCAACCTCGCCCCTGGGACTGACCCAGGTGGTAGGAGACGTTAGTTTTTCCAGATTCTCGATCGTCTCGATCGCCTTCTGCTGAACAGGCGCCCCCTGGTCGGCAAGGTCGTCATAGAGCTGGAACTGGCCGCCCGCGACATTGAGAACCTTCTGCAGGGAATCCTCGAATTCCTTCTGCTTGACGTCGATGTCGCGAATGATCTGCTGACGCAGGGTCTTCTCGGCATCCGAAATCCCCTCTTCATTGGGATTGAATGCGTTGCGGTACGACTGGAAAAGGTTCTCCACCTTGCCCGAGTTCTTCAGATCGCGCAGCGAGAGCGCGCCCTGGAACTTGGCAAAGCGCGTGTCGTCGTCAAACACGGAGAAGTTCTTGAAGCGCGGCTTTGTTGAAAAGCCGAAGGTATCCTTGAACTGGAAGTTATCGTCAAGCTCAAGATACCGGCTGTTGCCCTCAAGAGAATGCCCCGGATCAATGGCAAAGAACTGGCCATTTGCAAATCCCTTGTTCTGGCCGCGAGAGCCCACGGCGTCGCGGTCGGCGGTGACGATGAAGAAGGCCTTGTACTTGCCCAGGCTCTCGGTCTGAGCCCCTTCCGGCGGCACGACCTGCCCGTCCTTGAGAAAGCCCGCCTCCATGTCCGAGTAGCCTTCGGCAAAGCGTGCCTGAAGCATGATCTTGGGGTGGCCGTCGGAGTACTTTCCGCGCACGATAGACAGCTCCTGCGTGGGCACGCCGGCCAGCCGGGACAGATCGTTGGCCAGGGCCTCGGTCACGGCGCCCGCGGAGGATTTGTCTGCGGTCGTCGCCGTCTGCAGACGGTAGATCTGGCCAAACTTGCGGCCCGAGATGATGCGCTCGGGGCGGCGGAACTTGCCCGCGTGGGCCGCCTTCTTCGTGAAGATGCGCTCGCTCTCGTTGTAGTCGAGCTTGACGATGTGGCGGTCGTCAAAGTGCTTGAAGACGGGCGACTTCTCATAGTCCGGGTGCCCCTCCTTGACGCTCATCACGGTATCGCGGATCTCGGCGAAAAGCTCCATCTTGATCTTCTGGATATCAGCTTCCTGCCAGTTCTCGGGATCAATGTCCGGGAACTTGTTGCAAAACGCCTTGTAAATCTCGCTTTGCGGATCGCCCATCGCTTTTTCGATCATGTACTCGGACAGAGCCGACATGATTGCGGGATGCTGACGCCCGAACTTCATGATCTGCTCATTGATCGGTTTGCCCTCGCATTTGAGGGCGATCGCGGGATGCTTAGCCTTCAATTCTGCAAGCGTCCTCAGGCTCGCTTCGGACTCGGTGTCCGTGATCATGCTGCGCGTGTCCTGGGCGGACCAGTCGTTCTTGTAGATGAAGCCGGGCTCAACGCCGTTCGTCTTGAGCTTGTGCAGAAGCACCGGGTTGGTCTGGGAGCGGTTCAGGCGCATGCCGACGCCGACCAGTCCCCTCTTCATCCTGTCCTCAATTGAAGTCGAATTCTTGTCGAACATGAGCTTCAGGTTCTTCAATCCTGCCGGCTCGTTATCGACAAGAGGCTTGTCAACAGCCGTATTCTCAGTGAGCCCCTCTCTGTTGGCATTGCGCTTGGCGCCCTCGGGCTGCTCGGCTTCGTTCTTCACGCCGAGAGCCTCATCGGCCTCAGCCGCTTCCCGGACTGATTCAAGCGCCTTGTCAATCACCATGGCGGCCTGGCGCACGACATCATTGTGGGTCTTGCAATTGTTCAGGTCGAAAGCCTTCCCGCCCTTGACGGCATCACGGATGGCGTCGCGCACCTGCGTTTCCTGAGCGTCCGAAAGCGCGAGAATCTTCGGATTCGTGTCGAGCTGGCGGTTCACCTCGTTGACGAGCCGATTCTGCTTGACGCTTTCCAGGCTCGAAATCGTCTTTTTCACGTCACAGGCGCGAAGCGACTTGTGCAGCTGCGCCCTTGAGCCAAGCACCGTATCAAAGGCATGTTCGCCGAAAACCCCGTACTCACGCGAGAGCGCCTCGCGGAACTCCTTCATCGCCGCGTCGTTGGCGGTCTTGCCGGCCGAGAAAATGAAATTGCCGAGCCTTGCACTCTGCCCGTCAGCAGAAACGGACAGATCGCGGCTGCTCACCAGAGTCGAATCAGCGAGCCGGGAAAAAGTCTCAACTGTCAGCGTCACTTTGGATCCCCTTACAAGTGAAGGTCACCGGATGCCATGCCCGTCTGCACGTGCTCTTCACTGAGAATCACATTCACACGGTCAGCCCACAGGTCGCAAAGCTGCAGAATTTTTTCCAGTGCGGAGACGAACTCCTCGGGATCGGACTCGATCCCGTCGCCGTCGAAGAAATAGTTGTAGATGAGCGTGCCGCTCTCATCCTCAATCGCAAAGTACCCGCCTGCGGTCTCCTGGCCGAAGAGCCCCGCAGCAAGCAGCTCGCGGTAGAGCCTGGCCGGAGCCTCCGCGGGAATCGCCGCAACTTCAATGAAACACAGGACCCTGGCGGTTGCCTCGATAAACTGGAGATTGACCGTGTAGCTGTCGTCGACGCGCACGCTCAAGAGCCCGCCGTCATCAGCGGTCATGTCCAGAATGCCGGTCGCTTCCCGCACTGCCGCAAGAAACTTCTGAAAATCCTTGATGGTCTGCATGATGGTGTCGACTCCGTGACTGAAAGACTATGTCAGAACGGTGTAGAGTATTAGACAAAAACTAAGAAACCCTACAGCAATATCGATCCATTATATTCTTTTTCGAAATAGCATGCCGATTATTACTGTCTTACGACATGAATCAATAGAGACTTGATGGGCTCTTGCGTCGGTGTTGTCCGAATGTGCGGACGATGCTGGAATTTTCTCAGGCAAAACGCTTTTGCATGAAGTTCAGGACAAATCATGCGCGCACTCGCGGGCGCACCAGCGAAAACGCCGCCGAGCGGCTAACCACAGGGCGGCGTTTTTTGAGTATGACTGCAGGATTCCCTGCAGAGCAATCGCTTAGTCGACAGCAACCATCACGTTGGAGGCCTTGATCACGGCGTAGGCCTTGCCGCCGACCTTCAGGCCGAGCGCCTTGGCAGATGCGGTCGTGATCGAGCTCACGATCACTTCCTTGGCGGCCGTCTCAATCGTCACTTCCGTGGAGACCGGGCCTTCCTTGATGTCGATGATCTTGCCTTCGATGCAGTTGCGGGCGGAAATTTTCATGGGTAGTTCCTCCAAAGGAGCAAAAGTTGATGATCGCCGGGGGCTGATCCAGCGGCAGAACTCGCCGCTCAGGGCTCAGCCCCAAACGCTATTCAATTTTAGTATGGCGCAGCAAATCCATCAAATTCGCCTGTTTTCAATCTGTTATCGATTTCATGAACACCGAAATTCAGAAAAAGAACAGCGATATCGATGTCTTTTCCGATCATCGAATGCGCCATTGCGCGCATCAGGGCTTTGCCGCCTTGAGCGTGCTGCAGGTGACGCCCTCCTTCTTGCCGATCGAACGGCATGTCAGAAGCGCATCATAGGTGAGCACGCCTTCGGGCTTTTCGTGGAACATCATGATCGTCTGATCGGCGGTCGGATAGCTGATCATCGCCGAGAGGCCCGACATACTGCCCGTCGTGTACATGGAATTGCCCATCGCGGTGCTCGTTGCGTTGAAGTTCCCCGAGCTCATCATGCCGGCCGCCTGGGAATACGCTTCCTTGTTGATGACGGCAAAGTACCTGTACCCCTGCTCGAGCGTGAGTTCGGCGCAGCGCAGCATCGCGTAGCGCACCGTCGTCGCCTGCGTGGTGTAGCCGTTGCTCTCGAACGTCACCTGCCAGACGTTCTCGCCAAGCTGGCTCTCGGTGTAGCCGCCAAGCAGTCCATAGGATCCGTACGGCGTGCCGCAGGCCGAGAGAATCAATGCGGCGGCGGCCGCGGTCAGTGCTGTTTTCATGTTCATGGCATTTCCTCTGCTTCTGCAGGATGTGTGGCTCTGCAGAAACTCCAAAAGACAAAGACTTCCGGGCGTCCGATCGCGGCAAGCGCGAGACGCCTGTTCTTTCAAAAGGAGTACGCAATGAGGGACGAAGGAATGCGCGTTCCCGGACAGCGATCCCTGCAAACAGCGGCACGCAGCCAATATTGGCTAAGGCTGAAACTTGGGCTGGGGCGGTCGGGCATCTCTGGTGCCCCGCTCTCCCACGCACACGGAAAAAGCAAGCTGGCGCGGCCTGAATCGTCGCTCCGTCTCCGGCGGCTGTCCGCCGCCTCCTGGACGTGCCGCTCTCCTTTTCTCGAGCGGCTGAGCTATCGCCGATTATAGATGGAACGGCCGCCGTTCCGTCCAGTGGAACAGCGGCCGAAAGAAAAAAACAGACCCCGGGCGCACGCACGAAACTGCTGCGCCCGCTCCCTGCTGGCAGCCTGCCCTGCGTCAGACGCGGCGGGCCAGATGATGACGGATGGTGTCGAGCGCCTCGATCAGCTTCTGATCATTCGGATAGGTCTTCTTGGCATAGTCAAGCACCCAGAGCGTGCGCTCCCATGCGCGCTTGTTTGCGTCAAGCTCATCGCGCAGGGCCTTGGCGGCGCTCTCAAGATCCTCGGGCTTGAGGGAGAGGAAATTGACATCGGTTTCATCTTGGCGAAGCGTCATGCTGATCTCGTCCTTTCTTATGGGTTCGTCGGTACAAGCGGGAATTCTAGCCGAGCGGTTCTAGGCGCTGCCGCCAAGGCGCCGGTTAAGCTCGGCCTCGTCATCGCCCTGCTCGTCATCAATGATCTTGTCGGCAAATCCGAGGAATCCTGGCACGACCACATCGTCGCTGCCGACCTTGTCGCCCTCGGGCTTCTCAACGCCAAGCACCTTGACGTCAAAGCGCAGCGTCCAGCCCGCAAGCGGATGGTTCGCGTCCATGACAGCCTTGCCCTCGGCCACGTCCGTCACGCGGTAATGGCGGCCGTCGTTTGCAATGCCCGGCACCTCGTCAAATACGAGCCCCGGGGCGATGACCTCGGGATCCCCGAGCTTTTCAACATCCACCAGAAACACCGATTCGGGATCAAACTCACCGAACGCATCCTCCGGGTCGAGCGTGACGCTCACCTGATCGCCCTTGCTCTTGCCCTCAAGCGCCTTTTCAATGCGCGCAAAGATGTCGTCATGACCGTGCAGATAGGAATAGCCGCCCTCGGGAGTCCGCTCGAGCAGATTGTTCTGCATG
>Ga0310690_10008887_pt1 | contig 12676 bp, 8 predicted proteins | sample AusTroGonzalo_MG_2_FD_207661 | JGI IMG/M metagenome (GOLD analysis project Ga0310690, IMG submission 207661) | Bovine rumen microbial communities from tropical cattle in Woodstock, Queensland, Australia - Gonzalo_04 (v2) (version 2) | ecosystem: Host-associated > Mammals > Digestive system >...
ATGTTGATATCATCAAGAGTCTCACGGCCGCTTACCAGGTCGGTCATGGTTACATCCTTGACATCAAATCCGGCCAGCCACAGTGTGTAAGCCATCTCGCGCTCACCGTTGGTACCCTTCTCACGGATGATTGCAGCCTTGATGCCGCTAGGTGTACGACGGTCGGGATCCAGGCCGAACTGGCTCAGCTTGCCTGTAAAGTTGTAGGCAATCTTGATGTCCATGGGCACCTTTGAGTAGTTCTTGTAGCGCTTATCGGCACAGCCGTTCATTGACTGCTTGGTGTCAAGCAGATATGAGGTCTTGTACCAGAGGTCACGCATCTTGTCTATATCGATGGTGAGGTTCTTCTTGCCGCGACGGATATAGAGTGTGCGTGCATCGGCCGGGCGGCCTATTACAGCGTATCCCACGCCTGCCTCGTCAAGATATGAACTTACGGCATCCAGTTTCTTGCTCTCAACCTGCAGCACAACACCCGGGTTCTCAGCGAACAGCATGCTTGTAAGGTCCTTGCCTGTGAGCTTGTCCATACTTACCTCCAGACCGCCCTGAGGATTGGCAAAGCACATCTCCAGTAGAGTTACTACCAGACCGCCGGCTGAGATATCGTGACCGGCCAGAACCAGACGCTTGTCGATGAGTTTCTGAACGGCGTTGAATGCATCGGCAAAATACTCGGGGTTCTTGACTGTGGGAACGTCACTGCCAATGCGGTCAAGTGACTGAGCCAGAGCTGAACCGCCCAGACGCTGCTCGTCAAAGCTGAAGTCGATATGAATCAGAACGCTGTCCTTGCGGTCTGCAAGCACAGGTGATACGACCTTACGTATGTCCGATACCTCACCACCAGATGAGACGATTACGGTACCCGGACTGATGACCTTGCTGCCATCGGGGTACTTCTGGGTCATGGAGAGTGAATCCTTACCGGTAGGAACGTTGATGCCAAGTTCAAGGCAGAAGTCTGACAGAGCCTTGACGCCGCTGTACAGACGTGCATCCTCACCCTTCTGTGCACGGCAGGGCCACATCCAGTTGGCAGAGAGCGATACGGTCTTGAGTCCCTGAGCCAGAGGTGCGAATACTATGTTGGTCAGTGACTCGGCAACTGAAAGGACTGAGCCTGCAGCGGGATCAGCCAGACCGGCCTGAGGTGCATGACCGATAGCGGTAGCGATACCCTTCTTGCCACGATAGTCAAGAGCAACCACACCGCAGTCAGAGAGCGGCAGCTGCAGCTTACCCTGGCACTGCTGACGTGCAATCTTACCTGTTACGGAGCGGTCAACCTTGTTGGTGAGCCAATCCTTACATGCAACAGCCTCAAGCTGCAGCACATTACCCAGGTACTCCTCTATCTTATCGTCTGAATATTCAACATTCTCATACTTGCGCTCAACGGTCTCATCAACCATATAGGTCTTGGGTGAAGAACCGAACATCTGGCTTACTGCCAGGTCAAACGGACGTACGCCGTCCTTCTGCTCAAAAGCAAAGCGGGCATCGCCTGTGGTCTCACCTACCACGTACATCGGGGCACGCTCACGCTCGGCAATCTTGCGTACATGCTCAATATGCTTCTCATCAATGAGCAGACCCATACGCTCCTGTGACTCGTTGGCAATGATCTCCTTTGATGACAGGGTCTTGTCACCGACAGGCAGCTTGCTCATATCAATCAGACCGCCGCACTCCTCAACCAGCTCAGAGAGGCAGTTAACGTGACCGGCTGATCCGTGATCGTGAATAGAAACAATGGGGTTGGTATCCTCCTCGCAGAGGGCGCGTGTAACGTTGTAGGCACGCTTCTGCATCTCAGCATTGGCACGCTGAACGGCGTTCAGCTCAATACCGGATGAGTATCGGCCCGTCTCAACAGATGATACTGAACCGCCGCCAAGACCGATGCGGTAGTTGTCACCACCCAGCACCACAATCTTGTTACCCTTCTTGGGAGTACCCTTGATGCAGTCACGCTTGGTACCGTAACCAACACCGCCGGCCAGCATGATAACCTTATCGTAACCATACTGCTCGCCGTTCTCCTGATGCTCAAAAGTAAGCAGTGAACCGCAGATAAGCGGCTGTCCGAACTTGTTACCAAAGTCCGATGCACCGTTTGATGCCTTGATCAGGATCTGCTCAGGAGTCTGATAGAGCCACTGGCGCTCCTTCATAGGCTTCTCCCATGAGCGGCTCTCATCATTGCGGGGATAAGAGGTCATGTAGACTGCAGTGCCTGCGATAGGCCATGAACCTGTACCGCCACCCATACGGTCGCGGATCTCACCGCCTGTACCGGTTGATGCACCGTTGAACGGCTCAACTGTGGTGGGGAAGTTATGTGTCTCAGCCTTAAGAGATATTACGGTCTCGATATTCTTGATTATGAACCAATCAGATGTAGAGTGATCAGCCGGAGCAAACTGCTCAACAACCGGACCCTGTGCAAATGCAACGTTGTCCTTGTAGGCCGATAAGATGCGGTTGGGGTTCTCCTGAGTAGTCTTCTTGATGAGGCTAAAGAGTGATGACTCCATCTCCTTTCCATCAATGATGAATTTTCCGCCGAATATCTTGTGACGGCAGTGCTCTGAGTTGATCTGAGCAAAGCCAAACACCTCACTGTCAGTCAGCTTTCGGCCCAACTCACCCTCAACCTTGTGCAGATAATCAATCTCCTCCTTTGAAAGTGCCAGACCCTCCTGCTCGTTGTAAGACTCCAGGTCCTCAATGAACAGAATAGGTTGCGGCTTGATATCAACAGTAAAGATCTTCTGGTCAAGACCCTTGTACAGGCGCTGCAACATGGGGTCATATTCTGCATCGGCACTGGCCACAGGGAAATACTCCTCAATACGGCTTATACCCTTAAGACCCATGTTCTGGGTAATCTCAACGGCATTCGTACTCCAAGGGGTAATCATTTCGCGGCGCGGACCTACAAAGAAACCTTCCAGTGATTCCTGGTCCAGAGCAGTGGCCTCACCATACAGCCAGCTCAGCTTCTTAACATCCTCAGCCTGCAGTTTTGAAACAGTCTCAGTGGCAACAATCGTGCCCGTCGGGTTCTTGAAAAAGATAATCATTTCAGTTGCTTAATTTTGAGTTCACAAAGGTAGTCATTTCCCAACACTTTTCAGCCGCCCACCTCTTCTATTTATCAACATATAACATTTCACACCTTCAAACAAAAACTATATCTTTGTATCGAATGAAAAACATTTGTTTGCTATGAATGATAGTCCTATTACAGTAGTCCAAAATCTTATCTATGAGATTCGTGACAAGAGAGTTATGCTGGATTTTGATTTGGCGAAATTGTATCAAATTGAAACCAAAGTTTTGAAACAAGCTGTTAGACGAAACATTGAAAGATTTCCGCCTGATTTTATGTTCACGCTCTCCGATTCTGAGTATAACTCATTGATACTCAATATAAGGTCACAATTTGTGACCTTAGAAAAAGGACGTGGAAAATACCCCAAATACGCTCCTTTTGCCTTTACCGAACAAGGAGTTGCAATGCTATCATCAGTTCTAAAAAGTGATGTTGCTATCGCTGCAAACATCGCAATAATGCGAGCATTTGTACAAGTCAGAGAGTACCTGATGACCACATCTACTCTATCGGCAGAACTGAAGGAACTCAGAGCAAAGGTTGATTTGCTTCAACTCCAACAAGAGGAGAATCTGGCTGCCGTCAATGATCTGTCAGAGGATGTCCGCAAAGACATAGACAATCTCTATTTGGCAATCGGAGAACTTGCTTCACGCATTGAGGAGAAGAAAAACAACCCGCGTCCGCCCATCGGCTTCAAATAATATGCGATCACAAATTGTGACCGCATACCTAATTGTTTATCTTTGTCCCCACATTAATTAAGGGATGAAAGATTTTGCAGCAATAGACTTTGAGACCGCAAACCGCGAGCGCAGTTCGGTATGTTCGGTGGGTGTGATTATTGTGCGCGGAGGCGAAATTGTTGACTCGTTCTACTCGCTCATAAAGCCGGAGCCGGATTATTACAACTATTGGTGCCAGCAGGTTCATGGTTTATGCAGCCGCGACACGGAAAATGCGCCCGTGTTTCCCGATGTCTGGGCTAAGATTGCTCCGATGATTGAGGGCCTACCCCTTGTGGCGCACAACAGTCCTTTTGATGAAGGCTGTCTGAAGGCTGTATTCCGCACTTATCAAATGGATTATCCCGATTATGAGTTCTACGACACCCTTTGCTGCTCACGAAGGAAACTGCCATCGTTAGCAAACCATCAGCTCCAGACAGTTGCAGCAGCTTGCGGTTTTCAATTGGAGAACCATCACCACGCGCTGGCCGATGCCGAGGCTTGCGCCTGGATTGCTAGAGAGATTCTGTGAGCGGACAGAGCATAATCGCCTCCTCGGCATCCTGAGAAACAATCCGGAAGCCGGCTTTATGATACATCCGGATGGCGTAGTTTGCTTTTTGAACAGACAGCGATACGCTCTTGTAACCATCGTTCTTTAAGAGTTCAAGCATCTGCCGCAGCAGTTCTGTTCCGATTCCTTTGTTACGATATTCCTTGTACAGGGAGATGGCTATCGATGGTGTGTCATTGTCTATGTGGCCGTAGTCATCCATTATGCGGCTCCAGATGGCGCCTACTACGCGGCCATCGGACTCCGCTATGAGGCATCGGTCATCGGGCTTAGTACCGAAATCACGGATATAGACCTGGAGGCTCTCATCATCTATGATTGAGCGTGGTGGTGCCGGAACGCCCTCAGGAATAAAGATTGCTTCATATAGGAAATCCTTGAGCAGTGGTGTTTCAGTGGTGGTTAGGGGTCTGATTTGGTAATTCATGAGGCGTGTCTTAATAATTCGGGCAAAAGTATGAAAAAAGCGCAATCAGCGGCGGATGCCGCAACAAATTCCGGGTAATTATTTGTTTTTCAAATCATATGTACTTAGATTTGCAAATAACATACTAACACTAACCTAAAATGATATGAAAAAGGACTTATTGAGAAAAGTATTACTTATCTCCGCAGTAGCATTACTAACAGTTGCATGTTCAAAGGATGACAAAAATGATGACCCCAAGAATCAGAAAGTAACAGTCTTACTCCCCGATGACTCCGTCATTGACCGATGGGCAACAGACAAGGAAAATCTTGAGGCAATCTTTGGCAAGTACGGTTTCAACACAACTTTCTATACCGCACCGGAGTCAGAAATAGGTGCAGCACAGCAGGTAGACCAGCTTAGGAATGCCATTGAGAGCGGTTCAAAATATATTGTACTGACCGCCATTGACTATAAGAAGATCAATCAGTCCGGTCTGCTTGACAAGTATCCCGATGTTAAGGTTGTATGCCATGACAGGTTTGTCCAGAACAATTCCCGCATAGCATATTTATCATCATCTGATACAAAGGAGATAGGACGTATGCAGGCCATGTTCCTTCTCAACCATTTCCATTCATCAAACGCAACGTCAATGACCATTGAGTTCCTGCAAGGCCCTGATACCGACACCAACGCCAAGGGTTACTTTGAAGGCGCAATGGAGCTGCTCCAGAAATACATCGATGAAGGCAAGCTCATAGTACCGAGCGGCAGGAAACAATACAATAGTGTCAAGTCCTATAGTTGGGATATAGCCGACGGCAAGTATGCCATGGAGAATATCCTGTATTATTATGATGAAGGCAAGTGCCCCGATCTGATTCTGGCAGCCAATGACAACCTGGCCGAGGGTGCCATCCAGGCTCTGACAGAGGCCGGAATCTCAAAGATGCCGGTAATTACCGGACAGGACAACACCATTATGGCCCAGAACAACATCAAGAACGGCAAGCAGGCTATGACCATTGACAAGAACCTGAAAGATATGGCATACAACACCGCTCTGATTGTGAACAGCCTCATTTCAGGCTCTCCCGTTCAGGCCAGCCAGAGCATAGAGGTAGATGATGTAACCATTCCGGTATTCTACTCCAAGATTAACCTTTTGACAGTTGACAGCTATTGAAAAAACGCGCAATTAGGGACGGTTCTTTTTTGCGCGTTTTGGGAAAACGCGCAAAAAAGAACCGTCCCTAATTGCGCGGCAGCGACAGATGAAGCAGATAGAGTTAAGCGAATGGACAATGGTGGGTGCTGGCTTTAACGGACAGGCCTATGTGTCCCAAGCCCACCCCGGCGTGATGCTCAAGCTGGTTACGAGCGATCTGGGCAGCGCACAGGCAGTGGAAAAGGAGTTTTACGCATCAAAGACCGCCTTTGACATGGGGCTGCTTACCCCCCAGGTGTACGAGATAGTACGCAGCGGCAACAATTACGGATACTTGTGCCAGATTATCGAGGGCAAGAAATCCTTTGCCCGTTTGTGTGCCGATGCCCCCGACCGCATACCAGAATACGCGGCCTTGATGGCGCAGTACGGCAAGGCGCTCCACAACACACCCATCACCCCGAATGAGTATGTGATTCCCATGAAGACGCTGCTCCGGAAGGCTCTGCAGTCTTCGCCTCTGGTCACCGATCAACAACGCGAGCGCCTTCAGGCACTAGTGGAGGCAATGCCCGAAACAGAGAACTGCCTTCACGGCGATTTCCAGCCGGGCAACATAATCCTGGCGGGCGGACAGCACTACTGGATTGACCTGGGCTGGCTGTCACAGGGCTTCTACATGATGGATCTGGCGCATCTGTACAAGATGATGGTTGAGGACAGCGTCATACCCCAGGTGCAGGACCTGACCCACATGACTCAGCAGCAGATGGTCGATTTCTGGGAGGCATTTGCCAAGGCTTATACCGGAACCCATGATATCGGCTCACTCAACCGCGAGATCCGTCCCTACGCCGCGCTGGACCTGATACGCACCAGCTACCTGCACCCCATGAACAACCCTCAGATATTGGAGTTTTTCAGGAGCCGCATAATCCAGGATTTATCTTAACTTTGCACTATAACAACAAGCCATATGAAAAGAATTTTCCTGATAGCTGTAGCTGCACTGCTGGTAATGGCATGCGGCAACAACGCACAGAAACAAAGTACTGAAAGCAACGGAACTATGATTACAAAAACAACCCCTAACCCCGAGAACGCACTGCGCGCTCAGCAGTTCCTCAAGGATGCAGGAACATATTATCTGGCAACCGTCGATGGTGACCAGCCCCACGTACGCCCCTTCGGCACCGCCGAGATATTTGAGGGCAAACTCTACATCCAGACCGGCAAGGTCAAGAACGTCTACAAGCAGCTTGAGGCCAACCCCAAGGCCGAGATATGCGCCTTCAAGGACGGCAAGTGGATTCGCATAGTATGTGAGCTTGTGGCCGATGAACGCGTCGAGGCCAAGAAGGATATGCTGGATAAGAACGAGTCACTGCGCTCCATGTACAATGAGAATGATGACAACACCATAGTGCTCTACATGCGCAACGCAACCGCCACCATCTCATCATTCACATCAGACCCTGAGACATTTACTTTCTAGTTGCAAGACCGGCAACTCACACACATTTGTACAATTTGTCTAACGAAAAGATATTTAAAAAAAGAACTATTATTAACCCAAAAAAATTAATGAAAATGAGAAAACTATTCGTAACAGCGTTAGCAGCCATTATGACTCTGGGAATTTCTGCACAGGAGAACATGGAACCGTTCCGTCATGTTTCTGTCGGCATTGAGGCCGGTCTTCACGGAGTAGGCATTGAAGTTGCAACACCCGTCCTGCCCAGTCTGGTATTGAAGGCAGGTTACAACTGGTTCCCGTCATCAGAACTTATAAACACTGACGTAAGTGCTGATACAAAGGACCTTAAGGAGGCTCAGGAGCAGTACACTGCTTATACCAGCTATGAGTTCCAGAACAAGTTCGACGATGAGGCTGTTGTATCTGCAGGAGCTCAGGTTGGCCTGTCAAACTTCAAGCTCATGCTTAACTGGTATCCCTTCAAGTCCAGCAACTTCTATCTGGCCGGTGGTTTTTATTTCGCCCCCAAGGATGATGACAAACCGTTCCTGAGAATAAGCGGTAACACTACAGCAAATGACTGGGCCGCATTGCAGGAACTGCGCGAGGAGACCGGTACTGATTATGACATATCACTTGAGATAGGAAACGAGAAATATGCCATCATGGAGAAGGACGGTCAGGGTTACCTGCAGGCTGACTACAAGGTAGATCCTCTTAAATACTATGTTGGCTTTGGTTTTGGACGTAGCATCCCCAATAAGAGGGTAGGTTTCCAGTTTGAGCTGGGCACCATGATCTATCATGTTGACGGATTCTATTTCCAGGAGAAGAAGGTTAACATGACTGATGCAGCCGAGCAGTTTGGCGATGCAGCAAAGACTGCCGTTGAGTATCTGGATAAATTCCCCATCTATCCTCAGCTCACATTCCGCCTGAACTTCCGCGCTCTTTAAATCAAATTAGCATAAAACAAATGAGACCCCGCAACTGTTGCGGGGTCTCTTGTTTATATGCGTTAATTTGACGTTGGGGTTTGTTGCTTGCTGTCATTTAAATAGGTAATTTTGCAGTCCGTTACGGAGAAACAGGTGGAAGACAGCAACAACATCAGCATCAGGGGAGCCAAGGTAAACAACCTCAAGAGCGTCTGCGTGGACATTCCGCGCGACAAGTTCGTGGTCATTACCGGCCTGTCTGGATCGGGCAAGTCATCACTTGCCTTTGATACGCTGTATGCTGAGGGTCAGCGCCGATATGTGGAATCGCTGTCCGCCTACGCACGCCAGTTCCTGGGCCGCATGAAAAAGCCCGAATGTGATTTCATTGAAGGCCTGCCGCCCACCATCGCCATAGGTCAGCACTCCGGCAACCGCAACCCGCGCTCCACAGTTGGCACTCAGACAGAGATTTATGAGTACCTCAAGCTGCTGTTTGCACGTATAGGTCACACCATCTCACCGGTAAGCGGAAAGGAGGTGCGCAAGCACAGCGTGGAGGATGTGGTCAGTTTCATGCTCGCACAGCCCAAGGGTATCCGTTTTACGGTTCTGGCGCCGATGCCCATACGCGGCGGCCGCAATCTGGAGGGGCAGCTGCGAACATCGCTCAAGGAGGGATTCACGCGCATAGAGCATAAGTCTGAGATCATCCGCATTGAGGATCTGCTTGCAGACAGCTCTCAGTTGGCGGAGCTCTCCAAACACACAAAGGAGATATACCTGCTCATAGACCGCCTCACTACCGATGACTCCAAGGAGACTCTGAGCCGCGTCACGGACTCTGTCGAGACCGCGTTCTTTGAGGGTAGCGGCGAGTGCGCCCTGCGTCTGTATGATACTCCTGATACCACACTGCATAAGTTCACAAACCGTTTTGAGGCCGATGGCATCAAGTTTGAGGAGCCCACTGACAACCTCTTCTCATTCAACTCGCCCGTCGGTGCCTGCCCGCGATGCGAGGGATTCGGACGCATAATAGGAATTGACGAGTCACTGGTCATCCCCAACCGTGCGCTGAGCGTTTATGACGGTGCGGTGGTATGCTGGCGAGGTGACGTAATGAGCGAGTGGAAGGATGATTTCATCCTGCACGCCCAGGAGCATGATTTCCCCATATTCACACCATATTACCAGCTCACCCAGGAGCAGAAAGATTACCTGTGGCACGGAAGCGGCCGCGGCGTTGACGAGCGCGGCTGGGAGGAGACCTGCATCGACAACTTCTTCAAGATGCTGGAAAAGAGCCAGTATAAGATACAGTACCGCGTAATGCTGGCCCGTTACCGCGGCAAGACCACATGCCCGGAGTGTCACGGAACACGTTTGCGCAAGGAGGCCGGTTATGTCAAGGTTGGCGGAAAGACCATCAACGAGCTGGTTGAGATGCCCATTTCGGAGCTCAAGCTCTATTTTGACGGACTAAAGCTGCCAGACCATGAGGCACAGGCAGCCAAACGGCTCTTGATAGAGATAAACAGCCGCATACAGTTCATGCTGGATGTAGGTCTGGAATACCTGACCCTGAACCGTGCCAGCGCTACATTATCGGGCGGAGAGAGCCAGCGCATAAACCTGGTCACTTCACTGGGCAGCAGCCTGATGGGTTCACTCTACGTACTTGACGAGCCCAGCATAGGACTGCACAGCCGTGATACCGACAAACTGATAAAGGTGCTGCGCCAGCTGCAGCAGATTGGCAACACCGTGGTTGTGGTGGAGCATGACGAGGAGATTATCCGTGCATCGGATTACATCATTGATGTTGGTCCGGAGGCAGGACGACACGGCGGAGAGATAATATACCAGGGACCTACCAATCAACTGGAGAATAATACAAACAGCTGGACGGTCAAGTACCTTACCGGCGAGGAGTGCATACCTGTACCTGCCTCACGCCGCCCTTGGAACAACTATATACTTATAAAAGGTGCACGCCAGAACAATCTGGACGGCATTGACGTAAAGTTCCCGCTCAACGTGATGACCGTTGTCACGGGCGTGAGCGGATCGGGCAAGAGTACTCTGGTACGCGATGTGCTGTACCGACACCTTAAGAACATATACGGAGAGTCCGGCGAGCGCCCGGGCGAGTGCATGGGCATTGAGGGCGATACGCGTATGGTAAGCGCCGTTGAGTTTGTGGATCAGGACCCGATAGGCAAGACCACCCGTTCCAACCCCGTCACATACGTAAAGGCGTATGATGAGATCCGTAAGCTGTTTGCTGACCAGCCGCTCTCGCATCAGATGGGTTATCGGCCCACACATTTCTCTTTCAACTCTGAGGGCGGACGCTGCGAGGAGTGCAAGGGCGAGGGCGTAGTAACCGTATCCATGCAGTTTATGTCAGACCTGCAGATGGTTTGCGAGAGCTGCCACGGACACCGATTCAAGAATGACATCCTGGAGGTTACCTACCGGGGCAAGAATATATGGGACATCCTGGAGATGACCGTAAACCAAGCCATCGAGTTCTTCTCAACCGGCGATGCCGCCGAGCGCCGCATTGTCAAGAAACTGGAGCCCCTGCAGCAGGTAGGTCTGGGCTACGTCAAGCTGGGACAGTCATCATCAACTCTGTCGGGCGGTGAGAGCCAGCGCGTCAAACTGGCCTATTTCCTGAGTCTGGAGAAATCGGCCCCCACAATATTCATATTCGATGAGCCCACCACAGGACTCCACTTCCATGACATCCGCAAGCTGCTGGAGTCATTCGATGCCCTGATACGCCGCGGCCACACCGTGATCATCATTGAGCACAACATGGACGTGATAAAGTGCGCCGACCACGTGATTGACCTGGGCCCCGAGGGCGGCAAGCGCGGCGGTCATCTGGTAGTATGCGGAACCCCCGAGGAGGTTGCCGCCTGCCCGCAGTCCTACACAGGACGCTTCCTCAAGGACAAACTTTGAAAAAATTGACTATTTTTGCTGTCAACTAATCATAATGCTTTATGGCAGAGAATAAGACGGAGGACAAGAAGCCGTTCATGGAACGTCTCAAGGTTTTCCTTACAAAAGACATCTGGTCATTTGAATTATCCAAGAAAGGACCGTTACGCCGGGCAATCGGCAATACCGTAAAGGTCGTAGTAATAGCCATCCGCACATTCCTTGATGACAAGGTAATGACCAAGGCTGCGGCACTCACCTACTCCACACTGTTCGCAATCGTGCCCATCCTGGCTCTGATATTCGCCGTTGCACGCGGTTTCGGTTTTGAGAACATCGTAACCAGCCTGCTTGAGAAAGGTATCATCGGCGAGAACGACTCACTTAATGCCGTGATGCAGTTCATTGACGGATATATGCAGTACGTTTCCAGCGGCGCGTTCATAGGAATCGGCCTTCTTTTCCTTTTATGGTCTGTTTATTCATTGGCCGATGGCATAGAAGGTAACCTGAATGCAATCTGGCATGTCAAGCAGTCCCGAGGAATGGGCCGCAAGATAACGGATTACTTCTCACTGATACTCCTCATCCCCATAGGCATCATCTGCCTGAGCGGTCTCTCTGTCCTGGCATCATCAATGCTGACCAAAATGCAGGGATTCCAGCTGCTGGGCGGTTTTGTACAGTTCCTGGTATTTGCGCTGCCTTACCTAGTGGCCGGTTTCATTTTTACCGGATTCTACATGTTCATGCCCAACACCAAAGTCAAGTTCAAGTATGCCCTGATACCGGGATTCATAGCCGGTTGCCTGTTCCAGGTCCTGCAGAACCTCTACTTCAGCGGTCAGCTGGCCCTTTCAAGCTACAACCAGATATACGGAGGTTTCGCAGCCCTGCCGCTGTTCCTGTTCTGGCTCAACATCTCGTGGTCCATCATCCTGTTCGGCTGCGAGCTGGCATATGTAAGTCAGAACAATGACAACTTCAACTACTTTAAGGAGCCCGAAAAGATAAGCCGTCGCCACGAGGATTTCTACTGCCTGATGGTAATGACCTGTATCTGCAAGCAGTTCAACAATCACAAACCCGCATATACGCGTAAGGAACTCGGTGAGAAACTGCATATTCCTCTCCGCTACGTGATAGCATCAATCGACATACTCATTGAAGCCGGTCTGCTTGAGATAATTGTACAGCCCGATGACAGAGAACCTGCGTATGTCCCCTCCACTGACACATCCAAGATAACCGTGGTAAGTGTCCTGGCAGCCATAAACCAGGCCGGTTACTGCGATATGGA